>Ga0197142_1001789_pt1 | contig 19336 bp, 18 predicted proteins | sample GBS60_MetaG_FD_148614 | JGI IMG/M metagenome (GOLD analysis project Ga0197142, IMG submission 148614) | Sediment microbial communities from Great Boiling Springs, Gerlach, Nevada, United States - GBS 60_MetaG | ecosystem: Environmental > Aquatic > Thermal springs > Hot (42-90C) > Sediment... | reverse complement strand
GGTGGACAAAAGGCGCTCGCATCAAATCCTCCAAGCCACGGGTCTCAGAGAAAAATTCCCCCTAGCAAGGCGAAAATGATCATACATGAAATCGCTGAAATCGGCAATGTTATCAACCAGAAAAAAAAGATCTTGCCCACGAGCCTGAAGTCCACAGCCGCGATTCCCCTCGCAAGTCCCACCCCCACTACAGCCCCCACTGCCGCGTGGGTTGTGGAAACTGGAAGCCCGAGCTTGGATGCTAGAAGGACAGAAGTAGCGACCCCGAAGTCCACGGAAAATCCCCTGGTATTGGTTAGCTCGGTGACCTGGTGCCCCAAGGTCTCGATCACCCGGTAACCCCACGTAAAGCAGCCAATCGCTATAGAAAGCCCCCCAAAGGCCAGAAGGAACATGGGGACCGGTGCCTGAGGACTTATGGACCCTGTCTTGTAGATTATGTATATCCCAGCAACCGGGCCTATGGCATTGGCAACGTCATTGGCGCCATGGGCAACAGAGACGTAACAGGCAGTGAGGATCTGGAGCCTGCGAAATACCTCCTCGACTCCCTCATGTGATCTCCTCCTCAAAAGCCTCCTGAGCCATGTGCGGGAAAAAAGGGCCATTAGCACGGAGATCATGAGGGAGAGCCCAGTCCTGGAAGCCGGGGAAAGCCCCAGGCGATTGCCCAAGGGGGTATCGAGGAGTATGGAGCAAAGGATGATGAAAAAGGTCACCCCCACGAAGAAGGGCCCCAACCTGATTCCTCTTCCCACTATATCGGGTCCTACGAGGACCTTTCTCCTTATGAGCTCGAAAACCCCATAACCCAGGGCGCACGCGAAAAAAGGGGAGACGATCCAAGACAGCACGATACCCCCTAAAGTCCACCAACGGATGGAGGAAAACCCCGACGCAGCTATCCCAAAGCCCACCATGGAGCCCACTATAGAGTGGGTTGTGGAAACTGGGATTTGCTTCCAGGAGGAGATGAAAACCCATAAGCCGGCCGCCATCAAAGCTGCGAGGAGCCCCAGGGACATGACCCTTGGGTCCTGGATGGCTGAGGGCTCCACTATACCCTTTCTTACGGTTTCGGCCACGTGGGAGCCTATAAGAGTCGCCCCCACGAAATCCAAAACCCCACCGATTATGACGGCTTGCTTGAGAGTGATGGCCTTCGCACCAACTGGAGAGGCCATCCCATTGGCCACATCGTTGGCCCCTATGTTCCAGGCCATATAGGCCCCTGCCAAAAGCCCAAGGATGAGTATCAGGCCGTCCAATTCGGATGAGTTCTCCTCGCTTTCTCAGTCTAGAAGGCGTCCTAGAATGAGGATCCGGGTTCAAAGAACCAGGGAAAAATCGCCCGTAGAGTTCCCTCCCGGCCTGACCAAAATGGCCTAGGATGCTGTCGAAGCAACTCCTTTAGCGCGTGGGTCCGAATATAACGCATATAGAATTGAGCGACCTTCATCCTCACCTTACCTGAATCTCGCCCCTTTCGGTAGGGGCCCAGGCTAGAGAGGGCATTTGGGCCATCGCCCAGTCACTCCCTCTGGGAGAAAAGCTCCTCGGGAAGTGCCACCACGTGAAGTACTTTGGGGCCATGAGCTCCCAGTACCAGGGTCAGCTCTATGTCAGCGGTTCTACTGGGGCCTGTTATGAAATGAACGGCACTGGGAAGTCTCCCCTCCTTCTCTAGCCAACTCCTCCAGAGGGGAACAATATCCCAAATGGTGGATATCCTCTGGGCTGACGATATTATGGCCACATGGATCGGAGGCAGGAGGGATGCCGCCCTCGGCATTTCTCGAGCTGCCCTCACTACTATCGCCCCGGATTCCTCGATCAAGGCCTCTGCTGCCGTAATTCCGACATCAGCCTTTGCTGCCTCCATACGAAATCTCTCTGGATCGCTGGTATCCACCCGTCTCACTCCTTTCTCATCAAGAAACTGAGCCACCTTCAGTTTCTCGAGCAAAGGATGGTCCCACATGAGGGCGTTTCTCACCCCATGCTCCTCCACTATGGATCCTAGCAAATCCCAGAGTTGCCCTCTATCCTCGACCCTGTGAAACCGCGCAGAGAGGGCCGAAAGCTCCTTTTCCACCGAATCCCATGGCGCCCAAGGATGGACCCACCGCACTTCCCCAGTGGACCTCCCTTTCAGGATCTCTTCGTCCCTTCTGGGAAATCCGAGTGCTAGCTCCACAGCCGAAAGGATCTTTTCTTTAGCCTCCGGGCTCATTGGCCGCTCCTCTCAGGAGTTCCTTCTTGAGCTTCTTCCATCTCTCCGAGAAAGGCACTTGCATGGCTGGAATATCCCTCATCTTGCCCCATCTTCCAACAGGCGGTGGAAGCCACTTCCATCTTCCCTCTCTGGCAAGGGCCTTGGAGCAAAGCCTGGCTCCCTGGGCTGCGAGCCTGTAAAGTCGAGGCCTGGTGAGGATCCAGCCATGGGCCTTGGAACCTAGCCTCGGCAGAAGAGGAAGCCCTCCATCGAAATTGGGGTCCTCTGAGAGCCTCTGTCTCATTATGAGGAGTAGCTTGGGAAGGTCGATCTTAACTGGACAAACCTCAGCGCACGCCCCACAAAGGGTTGACGCGAAAGGGAGATCTCTCGCGAGCCTAGAGGGAATGAGCTGAGGGGTCAAGACAGCACCTATGGGTCCTGAATAGACCCAACCATAGGCGTGCCCCCCTACCTTTCTGTACACCGGACACACATTGAGACACGAGCCACATCTCAGGCAGAAGAGGCTCTGCCTTCTGTCCGGGTCTGCTAGAATACGACTCCTCCCATTGTCCAGTAGCACGAGATGGAACTCTTCCGGGCCATCGAGCTCTCCAGGGGCCCTAGGCCCAGTGATAATGGTGCTATAGGCGGAAAGTTTCTGCCCGGTTGCGCTTCTCGGCAGGAGAGCCAGAATCACTGCTAAGTCATCGAGGGTGGCTATCACCTTTTCTATCCCCATGACCGTGACCAGAATCCTAGGCATGGTCACGCTCATCCTTATGTTGCCCTCGTTCTCCAAAAGCAGGATCGAGCCCGTCTCCGCAACTGCCGCATTGGCGCCAGTAACTCCCATCTCAGAATTGAGGAACTTCTCCCTTAGCTTCTCCCTCGCTATTCTCGTCAACTCTTCCGGTGCCTCGGCTTTTGGCACCCCGAGCTTCTGGGCGAAGAGATCCGCTATCTGCTCCTTGCTCTTATGCACAGCAGGACCGATTATGTGGGAAGGAGGCTCACCCGCTAGCTGGATTATGAACTCCCCCAGGTCCGTCTCCCAAACCTCGATCCCTTCGGCCTGCAAGGCCTCATTGAGGGAGATCTCCTCCGTGACCATGGACTTGCCCTTGACAACGGTTCGCACGCCCTTTGCCCTGGCAATCTCGCAAACTATCTTCCTGGCCTCCTTGGAGGTGCAGGCCCAGTGGACAGTTCCCCCAGCCTCCTTCACCCTCATCTCCAATGTCTCCAGGAGAAGGGGCAAATTGGCAATTGCCTTCTCTTTGAGGGCCCTTCCCATTTCCCTCAAGGACTCAGGGTCCTCCAATGCTGCGAAGGCCAGATCTCGTGCGGTCTTAAAACGCACCCCAATTCTCTGGAGATTCTGCTGCAGCATCTCGTCTCCAAGGGCCCGTTTTGCCCTCTCGCTGAATTCAAGGCACCTGATTCTCATGTCTATTTCCCTTGCTGGACTAGCACCTCAGCTATGTGAACCGGAACTATGGAGGCGCCTCTTCTCTTGAGATATCCCCCGATGTTCATGAGGCAGCTTATCTCCGCGCTGATTAGGGTCTCTGCTCCCGTTGCCAAAATATGGGAGGCCTTCTCAGCCACCATGGCCTCGGATATTTCGGGGAATTGGAGACTGAAGCTTCCCCCAAACCCACAACAAAGGTCCCCCTGCTCCATCTCCACGAGCTCCAATCCCTCCACCTTGTAAAGAAGCCTTCTGGGTTCTTCCTTTATGCCCAGAGCCCTAGAGACCTGGCACGAATCATGGTACACGGCCTTTGTCCTCCATCGGGCCCCCAGGTCTTCAACCCCCAAGACCCGGACAAGGAACTCCGTTAGCTCGAAGGTCTTCTGGGCAAGGCTTTGGGATCTCTGCCTTTGTCTTGGATCGTCCCGGAATAGCTCCGGATAATACTTGCGGACCATTGCTACACAGGATCCGGATGGGGCAACAACTGCCTCGAATCCCTCGAAGACCCTGATGAAATGTCTTGCGACCTCCCTGGCGCTCCTCCAGTTTCCCGTCTTGTATTGAAGCTGGCCGCAGCAGGTTTGGTCGGGTGGATAGTCCAGAGAACATCCCGCCTTTACGAGGACCCTAGCCGTCGCCTCGCCCACCTGCGGGTGAAACTGTTCGACAATGCAAGGAATAAATAGGCCGACTTTCAATTTATGCCTCCTGTCTGAGGGCCCAAAGAAGTGCGACCACAAGGAGCTCTATGTTACAATCTCCCCTACCCGAGATCAAGCTGGAGGGTTTCCAGCCCCATGCCAAAGCCCCTGTGAAGCCTTGATTTCCGGCCCTCAGCTGATAGAATCTCCGTGGGCCCAAAGGAGGGAGAAGTGAGGGCATATTTGATTGACGAGATACCCACCCCGGACATAGAGAAAGCCAGGGAATACCTTTCCACCCATGCGGAGCTTTCAGCCATAGAGGGACTGTTTTGGCTAGAGGTCCCCCACGGGCTTCTCAACGGAATTCACCTGGAACACACCCAGTGTCAACCCTATTGCGTAGCCATAGAAGTCGGGGCCCACTTCGTAAAGTTCGAGCTCCTCTTGCGGAGTCGGGTCAACCACAGGTGCTCTTGTTCCCGATATGCGGATGAGAAGCAGAGGGAATTCGTAATAGCCTTTGCCGAGGACCTCATCAAGGACTTGTCCCTTCGCACCTGAGCCAGAGACTATCCAATAGAGCTGATGGTCGAGGGAATTGGCAGGGGGCAGGTCGCCCCCGCTCTTCTGAGGGAAGGACCATGGCACAGGAACTCAAGGTTATGACCTTCAACATCAGATTCGACAATCCCGATGATGGCATTCATGGATGGCCTTATAGGAAAGAGCTCGTTGTGGAGACCATAATGGATGAGAGGCCTGACCTTCTGGGGACCCAGGAGTGCACGGCGGGACAGCTTCTCTTCCTCATGGAACATCTGGAAGGTTACAGGGCCCTCCTTCCCCAAAGGCCGAAGGACGAGGATCCAATGGTTCAGATGCCGACCATTTTCTACAGGGTCCAATCCCTGAGGCCCGTATCCTTTGGAGAGTTCTGGCTCTCTCGGACTCCAGATGTATACAAGAGCAAGGACTGGGGCGCGGCCTTCCCGAGGCTCTTTACCTATGGGAAATTCACTCATCTGGGCTCTGAGACCCCTTTTTGGTTCGCCAACACCCACCTGGACCATGTGTCCCCAATGGCCAGGCTTGAGGCTGCAAGGATGATCAGGAGATGGATTTCCAGGAAGAAGCTACCACTCATCCTGGTCGGGGACTTCAACGAGAATCCAGATGGGCCTGTCCATCGCATCCTCACAGAGGGCCCTCGACCATTGCTCGATGCGTGGAGGGAAAGGGCCCGGTTTTGCGAGGAGAAAGAACCCTCGACCATTCATCACTTCACCGGGGTTGGGAAGGGAGGGCGAATAGACTGGATCTTAGTGAGTCCCGACATACTTACCCTGGAGGTCCATCTAGTGAAAAGGCGAGAGGGACTTCCATCGGATCATTTTCCTCTAATGGCAATGATCCTTCTGCCCGAAAGAGGGAATCTGGCTCGAAAATCACCACGAGACGGAGAAAGGAGATGAGGTCGAAAGCCACCTATTGGGTGTTTTTCTCCACATTGTTTCTAGTCTTCCAAGGGTGTTCGGGATGGTTGGAGCCTACCGATCCCCCGGCCACAGTGGACCATGTGGACTTAGAAAGGTACATGGGCATTTGGTACGAGATAGCATCCCTTCCCGGCCCTTTCCAAGGGGATTGCTTTTGCACCAAGGCCCAATACAGCCTTGTGGAAGGAGGCGAGGTGGAAGTTTTGAATTCATGCCGCAAGGGGGCACCATCTGGCCCATTGGAGGTTGCAAAAGGGAGGGCGAGAGTCATTCCCAATACTGGGAACACAAAGCTCGAGGTGGAATTTCGTTGGCCATTCAAGGGCAACTACTGGATCATAGGCCTGGATCCCGAGTACCAATGGGCGGTTGTGGGAGTTCCTTCGAGAAAGTATCTCTGGATTCTCTCGCGAAAGCCTCAACTGGAAGAGGAAGCCATGAAGGAAGCCATCGAACAGGCCAGGATAAAGGGATATCATCTCGAGGAGCTCAGGATGACGGATCAGAGCTGCTGGAAGTGAAGGGGGGTCTTTTCCAAATGGAGGTTCGGCTCCTGAGGCTCACCTGTTGATTTGGAAACGGGTTTGTGCCACCATAGCTCGACAATACTGGTCTGGATCACCTTTGGGAGGAGATCGGTCTAGGCTCATGTCCTCGGAAGGGATTCTTTGGAAGAGGAAAGTGGTCACCCTGGGATTTGGGCGAAGGCTCTGAGGAAGCTAGGGTGCAGAGAGAATCGCAGTTAGTGGGAAAAAGTTAGGATGACGCAGGAGAGCGTATCTGATGTGATAGTGGTTGGAGGGGGACCAGCCGGCCTCGCGGCTGCTTGGGAGCTTGCCTCAAGGGGACTCGATGTTATCGTGGTGGAAAAGGGCCAGTATCCTGGATCCAAAAACGTAAGTGGTCTCCTTTACTCCACCGTGCTTTCGGAAATGATACCGGACTTCGCGACGAGAGCCCCCCTCGAGAGGCCTGTTTGCAAGAGGATGGTGGGTCTTCTGGGGGAAGATAGCTTCTGCTTGCTCGGATTTGGCTCCAAGAAATGGGAGCAACCTCCTCACAACCATTCCTGGGTCGTTTATAGGGCCAAGTTTGACAGGTGGCTCGCCTCTGAGGCGGAGGCCAAGGGAGCGACCATTCTTGAGGGGACGGTGGTGGACGACCTCCTCTACGAGGATGGGGAGAAAGGTCCCAGGGTCATCGGGGTGAAGGTGAGGGGAGAGGAGGAGCCCTTCAGGGCAAGCTGCGTGATCCTGGCAGAGGGAGCCTTGGGGATCCTGACGGAGAGGGCCTCCTCCAGGCTGGGGATGTCCCCTGGCCCCAAACCCCAGAAGTACGGACTGGGAGTCAAGGAGATATGGGCCTTGGACCCTCAAAAGATAGAGGACCGCTTCTCTCTGGAGAAGGGATGTGGGGCAGCAGTGGAGTGGATAGGAAGGCCCTTCAAGGGGCTTGTGGGAGGGGGATTCCTATACACAGGACGAGAGACCCTGGCAGTGGGAATCATAGTCAAGCTCGAAAGCCTCGTAGCCAAGGGCCTTTCCCCTCACGATGTGATGGAAGGATTTAAATCGAACCAGGAGGTAAAGCGGTTCCTTCATGGAGGGGAGCTCCTCGAGTACAGCGCCCATATCATCCCCGAAGGGGGCTTCGAGGCCATAGGGCAGCTTTGTCACAATGGGCTCATCGTGGTCGGCGATGCAGCAGGACTCGTAAATGCCTCCTTCTACCACGAGGGAGCAAATCTGGCCATGCTCTCGGGGAGACTTGCAGCTGAGGCCGTTTCACAGGCCAAACTTCTCGGAGATTTCTCCAGGGATTCCCTCTCCCTTTACGAGAGGATGCTGAGGGAAAGCTTTGCCATGGAAGATCTCAAGGCCCTCAAGGGAATGGAAGAGGCCCACAAGGCATTTCCCGAAATTATGGATGAGCTGCCAAGCAGATTCTCGAGACTCCTGGTGGATCTATTCCAACAGTCCCAGAGCCCCAAAAGCCAGATCCGGAAAAGGGCGCTGGCCAGGGCGCTGGAGGGGCTCCCCAAAGTGAGGACAGCGAGAAATCTCTGGAAGATGAGGAGGTTGATGGGGTAATGGACGGACCCGGACATGAGGACATCTGGAGCCCCAATTTTCCCTTAGAGGAGAAGCTTTACAGGGTGCACTATGAGGTGGACAGGGACAACCCTCACATAACGGTGGACTATGAGGCCTGCAAGAATTGTGGACAAAGGGTATGCACATTCATCTGTCCAGCCAAGGTCTATGTGGCCGAAGGGGATGAGCCCTCGAGGATCCTTGTGAGGCACGAGAATTGTCTCGAGTGTGGGACTTGCAGATTCGCATGCCCCAGGGGGGCAATAAAGTGGAACCATCCTAATGGGGGAATGGGAGTGAGATACAGGTTCGGATGAGATGGGTGCTCGGTGAGAAAAGGGGGAGAGGCCGGTATGAAACTGGGTGTTTGGGTGAGGGAGATTTACGATACCAGGGACCTGGTGGGTGAGGTTCTGGACTCGAAGGGGAATCCTAGATGGTCTGAGTGGGAGGGGAGATTCGATCAAGAGGATCTCAACGCCCTGGAGATGGCCTTGAAGTGGAAGGACAGAGACCCCTCAGTGGAGGTGACGGGACTGAGTGTCGGCCATGCAAGAAAGCTCGATGTCCTGAGGGAATGTCTTTACCGAGGAGTGGATGGGGTGATGAGGATACTTCCCCCAGAGGAAGTGAGGGGGCTCCTGACAGAGGCAAAATGGGTTGCGCTCGCCTCAAAGAAGCTCGAGCTCGATGTGCTCTTTACCGGAGTACAGATAAACGAGCTCGAGTGCGGCATGAAAGGGGTCTTCCTGGCAAAGGAGCTCGGGTGGCCATTCGTCACTTACGTGGAGGAGATGGAGTGCCTAGATGGGAAGATTCTTAGGGTCAAAAGGGCGCTGGAGGACGGGAGCGAGATAATCGAGGTGGAAGTGCCAGTTGTCCTTTGTGTGGGCATAGCTCTCCTCAAAGACGACCCTAGGGCTCCGAGGAGCGCTAGGGCAAGGCTGAAGCTCCAGCACAAGAAGACGCCCATTCCCGAGTGGAAGGGAGAGGGAATGGAAGGTGGCCTGGAGGGATTCCGGGAAAAAGTGACCCCAAGGATTTACTCCCTCCAGCCCCAGAGGACGTTTCCATCGAGGCGAATAGATGGATCCAAGGAGTCGGAAATAGAGGGCATGCTAGGTGAACTCCGCTCCATGGGACTGGTGAGGTAGAAAATGGGAAAGAGGATCTTCGTCTATCTTCAGCATCGGGGGGTAGAAATCTCGAGGCAGAGCTTCATGGCCCTTGGTGTGGCCTCCAGATGGGCGAGGGAGTTGGGTGCCTCTCTGGAAGGGGTCTGGTTAGGGGGAGAAGCTCCAGAGTCAGTCCCTGGAGAGCTCTTAAGGGTCCACAAGGTCGAAGGTGAGGGGCTTCATGAAACATCTGGCACGTGGACATACGCTAGAGCGTTGGACGCCATCCTCCGGGAGGAGAAGCCCACGGCAATGGTCTTCCCGGGTTCCACCGAGGGGGAGGAACTGGCTTCCTGGGTAGGAGCTCAAGTAGGAGGTGCCCTCATAGGGGTCAACGCCCTGGAAGAGGGAGACGGGGAGATCCTCGCCAGGAGGACCGAGTTCGACTCCAAGGTTTTGGTGGAATACTCTCTGGGCGATCCACCCGTTGTGGTGAGCGTGGAAAGGGGTTTTGGGGAGGAACCAGGAGGCCCAAGCCGCCAAGTGGAGACAATATCCCACCTTCTGGGGCCATTTGAGGGATCGTCGAGGGTGAAGGTGGTCAAGAGAGACACCAGAGCTGCGGAGGTGGACTTGAGGAAGGCGAGAGCCATAGTGGCAGTTGGGGCTGGTGTGCGTTCTCCGGAGGTGTTGGATAAGATAAAGGAGCTTGCGACCTTGCTCGGTGCCGAGATAGGAGGGACAAGGGCGGCTGTTGATGCGGGCTGGGTCGGTCATGACAGGCAAATAGGGCAGACTGGAGCGAGGGTGAAACCCGATCTTTATCTGGCCTGTGGAATAAGCGGAGCTGTCCAGCATAGGGTGGGCATGATGGAGTCGGGAACAATAGTCTCCATAAACATTGATCCCGCTGCGCCCATCTTCAAATATTCGCACTTTTCGGTTGTGGGCGACCTCAGAGAGGTGGTGCCCAAGTTATTGAAACTTTTGAGAAGATGAGGTTATAAGATGGCATCCCAAAACTACTATCTCGACAATCCTGATCTCTGCTTCCAGGTGGAAAGGCGCATCGATTGGAAGTCCATATTGGAGGCAAGGGGAGACGTTGGCGGGCCAGGCTGTTCCTATGGATCCGTGGAGGAGGCTGTGGAGAGCTTCAGGGACCTCCTTGTGGATCCCGTGGGCACCCTGGCTGCGGAGAGGATCGCTCCCAGGGCCGCTGAAATAGATAGAGAGGGTTGCAGGCTGGACAATGGGAGGGTCGTGCTTCCCAAGGCCATGGAGCAGAATCTCAAGGATCTGGCAGATGCGGATCTAATGGGGATGACCCTTCCTCCGACATATGGTGGGCTGGGCTTTCCCACGACCCTTTACACCGTGGCCACAGAGATAGTGTCCAGGGCTGATGTCTCCCTCATGAACCTTTTCGGGCTTCAGGGGATAGCCGAGACCATAGCCAGGTTTGGGGATGAAGGTCTCAAGGAGAAGTATCTGCCCCTTTTCGCAAAAGGACAAGTGACGGGAGCTATGGTTCTCACGGAGCCAGATGCTGGCTCGGATCTAATGGCCATACAGACCAGGGCGTGGGAGGATCCTGGGGCTCCTGGAGGTTGGAGAATAAGGGGGACCAAGAGGTTCATAACCAATGGCTGTGGAGACGTGCTCCTTGTCCTGGCAAGGAGCGAGGATCCAGAGAGGTTCTCTGGAGCGAGGGGGCTGAGCCTCTTTCTCGTGGAGAAAGGCGATAGGGTGCAGGTGAGGAGGGTCGAGGAGAAGATGGGCATCCACGGGTCTCCCACCTGCGAGCTATATTTCGACGATGCCCCAGCACATATCATAGGAAAAAGGGGAAGGGGGCTGACCCATTATGTGAACTGGCTCATGAATGCCGCGAGATTGGGGGTCTCAGCCCAGTGTCTGGGTCTCACGGAAGCGGCTTACAGGGAGGCCCTGGGGTACGCCAATCAGAGGGAGCAATTCGGCCAGAAGATAATCAAATTTGCTCCAGTTGCGGAGATGTTGGTGGAGATAAAGGCCACCTTGGAGGCAATGAGGTCCCTGGTTTACAGGACGGCCGAGGCAGTGGACCTGGAGGATGGGCTCACGGCAAGGCTTGAGTCCATGGAAAGGGGAGATCCCGCTTACCTCGAGCTCAAGAGAATGAGGGACAGGGCTGGTCAAACAGCGGAGCTTCTCACCCCCATGGCCAAGTTCTACACATCAGAGGCATGCATAAGGCTCACAAGCCTTGCCCTTCAGGTCCATGGTGGGAATGGCTACATGAGGGACTATCCCATAGAGAGGCTCTACAGGGATGCGCGAATAACCAACATATACGAGGGGACCTCGCAAATGCAGATAGAGAGGGCGATGGCGAAGATCACAAAGGGGGCGATGGATGAGCTTCTCGAGGAATGGTCTCAGAGGACATATTCCAAGAGTGTCCTCAGGGATATGGCAAGGGAGCTCTCGGAGGCAAGGGAGATCTTCTCCCAGTGCATGGAGATGGTTCGCTCGAGGAAGGAGAGATCGCCTCAGGATGGAGGAGGATCCTTCAGGGCCCTTATGGCCAGGAGAATCGTGGAAATGGCCGCAGAGATATACATGGGCTACCTACTTCTGGATGAGGCGGAGCTCTGGGAAAGAAAGGAGATGGTGGCTGAGCACTTCATTGGGGAAGCCGTCTCCAGGGCCCGGATGCACCACTACACTATGGAGAGAGGAGCTGCCGTCCCCTTAAGGGATTCTCTGGAGGTCTTTCTAGCTGGATGAGGGTGAAGGGCCATGGGGAAAGGCAGAATATTCGCCATAGGGGATATTCACGGATATATAAACAAGCTAGAAGCCCTCATGCGCAAGATCCATCCTGATCCTGAAAAGGACGAGATTGTATTTCTGGGAGACTATGTGGACAGGGGACCTAACTCCAAGGAAGTGGTGGAGATGGTCCTCGAGATCAAGAGGAAATTTCCCAGGACAACTTGCCTCATGGGAAATCACGAATTCTCCCTCCTCGACTATCTCACATACAGAAGGGACCCTTGGACCTTTTTCTTGAATGGAGGGGTCGAGACCATTCACTCTTACGACCTAACAGGCGACGACATAGAGGCCAAGATGCCCCCAGATCACATGGCCTTCTTCAATTCCCTTAAGCCCTATTACGAGACCGAGGATTACATCTTCGTCCATGCTGGCCTCAGAGAGGGTATCCCACTTGAGGAACAGACCCTAGATGACCTCGTCTGGATACGGAAGGAATTCATAGAGTCCAAGAAGGACTTTGGCAAACTAGTGATCTTCGGTCACACCCCTTTCCCCAAGCCCCTTATCCACCCCAACAAGATAGGGATAGATACCGGAGCTGGATACGGAGGGGCCCTCACCTGTATAGTGCTTCCAGATAGGATCTTCCATTCCACTTACGGAGCGGAGATTTGAGGAGCAGGTCCCCAGAAGGCCTCGTGGTCAAGTGTCCCACGTGCGGTAAAAAGGTCCCTTGGGCCACCTCGCCCCACAGGCCATTTTGCTCCGAGAGGTGCAAGCTTGTGGACTTGGGGCGATGGCTCGATGAGACTTACAGAATACCCTCCGGATTGGAGGATGAGTCAAGCGGGAAGGCGGACGAGTCAGATGGGTGAATCCCCCTCCCCTTTCCTCTTGAGGACGACATCTATTGCCTCCTCCAAGTAATCCACGAAGTGCAACTTGAGGGCCTCGAGGGTCTTTTTGGGGGCGGAGTCAGCATCCAGCCTGTTCTTGGCAGGAAGGACTACCTCTTTGACCCCGCTCCTTGCTGCGGCCATGAGCTTTTCGCGGACCCCGCTTACTGGCAGAATCCTTCCCGTCAAGGTCATTTCCCCTGTCAATGCCACCTCTCTTCTGGCTGGTCTTCCAGTGAACAGGGATATGAGGGCCATGGCTATGGTGATCCCAGCCGATGGCCCGTCTTTGGGAATTGCCCCAGCGGGTACATGGATGTGGACGTCCCTATCCAGGAAGAGATCCTCATCTATTCCCAAACTCCTAGCATTGCTCCTTATGTAGCTGAGGGCAGCCATGGCAGACTCCCTCATGACCTCTCCCAAAGACCCTGTGAGGAGGAGGGAGTTCTTCCCTTTCATGCAGGTCGCCTCTATAAAGACGATCTCACCACCACCTTCCGTCCATACAAGGCCTGTTACTACCCCAATCCTGTCTCTTTCGTCCGTGAGCTCCCTAAAATGGCGCCTCGGACCCAGAAACTCGGGCACCTGGTCCTCTTCTATGAGGATCCCATCGGAAAGGGCTCCAGGCTCCAAAGCCTTTCGGGCGAGCTTCCTGCAGATAGAGGCTAGCTCCCTCTCGAGTCCCCTCAGACCTGCCTCCCTGGTGTAATCTCTCACGATCCTCAAGATAGCCCCTGGTGAGAAGGCCACCTTCCCCTCCCACAGCCCGTGCTCCCTAAGGAGCCTCGGGATGAGGTGGCTCCTAGCTATCTCCAGTTTCTCGTCATCGGTGTACCCAGGCAGGACCAATACCTCCATGCGATCGAGAAGGGGCGGAGGTATGAGGTCAGTGACATTGGCTGTGAGGATGAACATCACCTTGGAGAGATCGAATGGGACATCCAGATAGTGATCTACGAACTGCTTGTTCTGTTCCGGGTCCAGCACCTCTAAAAGAGCTGAGGCTGGATCTCCTTTGAATTCGTGTCCCAGCTTGTCCACCTCGTCCATCATGAACACGGGATTTATGGATCCGATGCGGCGGATCTCCTGGATTATCCTCCCAGGCATGGCCCCAGCATAGGTCCTTCTGTGGCCTCTTATCTCGGCTTCGTCCCTCACCCCAGCCAAGGAGATCCTCACGAATTTCCTCTCAAGTGCCCTAGCTATGGATTTCCCCAGTGATGTCTTGCCAGTTCCAGGGGGGCCAGCGAAACAGAGGATCGGCCCCTTGAGCTCCTGCTCAGCCCTTTTCTTTTCCAAGGAACGGGCAACAGCTCTCCTCAGCTCTTCCAGCTCGAAAGGCTTTGGGAGATAATCGCAGGCGCCTATCTTCATGGCCTTCACAGCCGTCTCCACCGTAGCGTAACCCGTAATGACGATTACCGAGGTGTCCGGATGAAACTCCTTTATATGGCGTAGAAGCTCGATGCCATCAACGCCCTCCATCTTGAGGTCGGTTATCACGAGATCGAACCTCCTGGACCTCAGGAGGTCCATTGCCTTTACTCCACTTGGCGAAGTGGAGAGCTTATAACCTTCCTTGCTCAGCACATAGGCGATGTTTTGCCTGGCTATCTGTTCGTCGTCCACAACCAGAATATTGAAAGGGCTGCTCCTCCTCAGTGTCCTCACTGCCAAGTATTCCAGGATTCTCTCCTTCACCTGATAGAGGCCAAAATGGTCCTCATCCAAGATGGCCTGAGCCCTGGCCATATCCAGATTGTCCTCTGTCATAACATTCCAGGGCATTGAGAGGAGGTAATCCAAGTAGGTCATGGCTATGGAGAACTCCGCCGCATCAGGATGCATCTTCTCCATGCGTTCCAATTCCCTCAAGGCCACTTCTCTCGCTGCATCGGGCATGGCGCTCCTTTGAATGGCATCCCTGAGGGAGTCTAGCTCCTGGATCTCCTCGGCCTGCCCCTCACTTCTTGGGGGGTCTTGTTTCCTGAACCATCTCATGACTCTCTCTCCCTCTTGTCTCGGATCATTATATCTCCACCCAGGCCCTGGCCACAGTCAAGAGAGCTCTGTTGCATATTGCAACGGAGGTGTTATCCGCCGAAACAGAAGCCAAGGCCCTCTGAGATTCTCGGGGTCAGTTCACGCGGCCCTCGGTAGCGTTGCATTTTGAAACGGTAGCCCACGGACCAGCTCCCGAGGTCGGGAAATTTCCTTAGTAATTCCAATAGATTAGCCAAGGCAAAAGGTGGCATACCTTTTGATATTCCTCCAGGTGGACACGGCCGGGCAAGGCCGGTAAAAGGGAGGAAAAAAATGGGCTCTGTGAGACAAAGATTGGAAGATTGGATGGCGGCTGTGGCCTTTGCCGAGGCAGGTGATCACCTGACAGCTAGGTGGCTCCTCACCCATAAGCCAGCTGCCAGGAAGGTGGTGAGAAAGAGGCCTCGGTCCAGGGAGAAGATGGCAGCGAGGGCTCCTTTGCCCCCTAAAGGGTAGTAGTTCTCAGAGGGAGGTACCAGTGGCCATTTGGAAGAGATGGAAAACCAAAGAGGGAAAAAGGGTCGAGAGGAAATCGAGAAGGCTCGCCTCCTTGTCCGATACCTTGGAGCTCTATGGTGAGGCTGCTGGCCTAGCTCAGGAAGGGCAGACAGAGGAGGCAAGGGGAATAGTACAGAGATATCTCCAGGAACCAAGAAAGATTGTCGTCTTGACGGGGCCAGATGGTGGCTCAAGGGAATTCAGGCGATATGTCCTCTCCCTGGCCGAGAGGATGGATTGTGAGATCTGGCACATAAGAGCTCGAGGCTTCGGGCATCGAGAGACCCAAGGGGGATTCGTGGAGGGGGAAGAGAAGGTCTCCTGTCATGAGCTCGAGGTCGAAGGCGATGTGGAGCCCTTTCTCCACAAGCTTCTTGGGAGCCTCAAGAGGGTCGAGCTCATCCTAACAGAGAAGGAAGACTTGCCTGAAGCGAGTTTGCCAGTTGCGGTCTTCGTCTTCACACCTAGGGGAAGTGGCTGAAAGGGAGGTGGCAATCCATGATGAAGAATACGGAGCAAAGCGCAAGGCCAATTGGAAAAATGATCCTCTTCGGGCTGCTCAGTCTAGCTCTATATGTGTTTCTCTTCTCAAATGCCGATTGGGTCATGCGGAACTTTACCCGAGGTGGGGTATATGCTGCCTTGCCCATAGCAACGGCTTTCGTCTTTTCCTTTGTTCATGGAGCCTTTGCCAGCTACTTGTGGTCGGTCCTGGGAATAGGGGTGACCAGAAGGCCGGTTGTGCCTAAGGCGAGAGAGACCAGACGCGTTGTGAGGAGACCGAGGCCAAGGCCCAGGCTTCGGGTTGAGGCCTGAGGTCCTCTCGGAGATAGAGTGGGAGGAAAAAAAATGGAAAGCGGAGTGCAGGAGACCATCAAGTTCATAGACCTGAATCTAGCTGCGATCTTGTTCCTCTTTGCTGTTGGGTTCATAGGTGGACTGGTCAGCGGCTTCATAGGAAGCGGAGGAGCCTTTGTTCTCACCCCGGGAATGATGAGTCTGGGTGTCCCTGGGGCTGTGGCAGTGGCGAGCAACATGTGCCACAAATTCCCCAAGGCCATGGTCGGAGCGTACAAGAGGTACAAGTATGGGCAAGTTGACCTGAAGCTGGGGCTGGTCATGGCGAGTAGCGCTGCAATTGGGGTGCAAGTGGGCATAAGGATTCAGAGATGGATTCTATCCACCTGGGGCCAGGCCGGGTCGGACCTCTACGTGAGCTTGGCCTTTGTCGTTGTTCTGGTCGCCGTGGGTGGGTACGTCTTTAGGGATGCGAGGAAGATCTCCAAAGGGGGTGGCGAGGAGAAGCGCTCTGCCTTGGCCGAGAGGCTACAGAGGATAGAGCTCCCCCCGATGATCCAATTCAAGAGAGCCAATGTGAGGATATCCCTCTGGCTCACCTTGCCCGTTGGCTTCGCAACGGGTATGCTCGCTGCCACAATAGCTGTAGGTGGGTTTATAGGTGTTCCAGGAATGATCTACGTGATAGGGGCCTCAAGCGTCGTTGCCTCGGCAACGGAACTGGTCATAGCCTTTGTCATGGGATTTGCAGGATCCATCAACTGGGCCATTCACGGCATGATAGACATCCGTCTCACCCTATTGATCCTGGCTGGCTCCCTTTTCGGGGTTCAGTTGGGAGCGATTGGGACGACTATGGTTCGCCAGCACGTGATAAAGCTAGTCATGGGAACCATCATGTTGATTGTGGCAGTAAGCAGAGCCATGGCAATACCGAATTGCTTGGTCAGGCTGAACGTCATCTCTCTCCCCCTTGGCACCAGTGAGCTTCTGTCCAAGGGGAGCTTTGTCAGCATGTGTATTGCCCTCACCGTGGGAGCCCTCATGATCCTTGGGGCCATGTGGAGGAGCAGGGTCTCAAGCGCCAAGGTAGAGCCTCTGCCTCAACCAAGCTACAATGGCGCTCCCTCCCGAATGGAGACGGCATCTTGAGCCTTGTCCTATGATAGTGGGTCCTGTTCCCCGGAGGGATCGGGCCCACTCTGTGGGGACCACCTGTGGTAGGGAGAGCCGAAGGGGAAGCTTATCCCCTTGTCTTGAAAGGACCTCTAGTTCCAGGGATAATTGGCGTGGTCCCTTTTACAGCAATTGGGTGAGATTTTGATCCCATGTGGCGAGGATTGGGGAAGATCAGGGTCCGGTTAGTCCTAGGTTTTTTCGCGTGTTTTCTCGGTGTATCTGGTTTTGTGGGGTTGAGTTATCGCTATTTCATCCAGCTGGAAGATGGGCTTCTCGCTCTCAATAGGGCAGATGAGCTAGTCAATCTAACTTTGGAGGCGAGGCGCTTCGAGAAGAACTACTTCCTCTATCGCGACGAGCTGGATTTCAAGGAGGCCTTGAGGTACTTGGGAGAGGTGGAGCAGTCGCTCGTCCTACAGAGGGAGGCCGTGGAAAAACTCCTGGGCCCGTCAGGATGGGTTCAGTGGCGGGACACAAGCTGGATTTACAGGAAATCCCTCTCTGTGGCTCGTGATCTAGTGGAATCCAGAAGGGATAAGGAAGAGCAGGAGCTTTTGAGCGCCTATATCGAGACCATTCGCTCAGCTGGTCAGGAGCTCATAGGCCTAGCCGAGAACTTGGCCAAGAGGCAAAGGCTCGAAGTCCAGGGGACCCTGCATCGGTATAGAGTCCTATTCGGGATATTTTTCCTCAGCACTGTGAGCTTTGGAGCGGTGATAGTATACTTGCTCGAATCCAAGATAGTGAGACCCCTATCAATCATAGAGAAAGGAACGCGGAACGTCGCTGAGGGTCGATTCGAGACAATAGAGTGGAACTCAGGTAGAGACGAGATAAGCTCTCTGGTCAGGGCCTTCAACCGGATGGTGGTCCAACTCGAGGAAAACAGGGAACAGATGGTGAGGACAGAGAAACTCACGGCCTTGGGAACCCTCACCAGTGGGGTGGCACACGAGCTCAACAATCCCCTGGGCAATATTTCCACTTCCTGCCAGATACTTCTGGAGGAAGTAGACCAGGGCTTTCTTCCCCATCACAAGCAACTTCTCCTCTCCATAGAGGATCAAGTGATGAAAGCCAGGGACATTGTGAGGGCCCTTTTGGAGTTTTCGAGACAAAGGGAATTCGAGGTCCGCCCTGTGGAGCTGAAGGAAGTGGTTGATGATGCCCTCAAACTCATGAGGGGAGATATCCCAGCGAGAGTAGAAGTGAGAAGTGAGGTCCCCCCTGGAATCGTTCTCAATTTGGACAAGGCTCGTATTCAACAGGCCTTGATAAATCTCGTCATGAACGGCATTCAGGCAATAGAAGATAGTGGGAAAGTCGTCATAAGGGCCCAAGAGAAACCAGAGCGAGGGGCTGTGTGGGTGGAGGTTGAGGATACTGGCTGTGGGATCCCACCAGAGGTTTTACCGCGGGTGTTCGATCCTTTCTTCACAACCAAGGAGGTGGGAAGGGGAACTGGGTTGGGCCTCTCTGTCACGTATGGGATAGTCGAGAGGCACGGCGGAAGAATTTGGATCGAGAGCCAGGTGGGGAAGGGGACAAAGGTTGTGATGGAATTCTCCCTTCCTCGGCCCCAGGAGGCCAGTGAATGAAAGAGAGGTCGAGGGTCCTGATAGTGGAGGACGACGATCTAGCGAGGGAGAACCTCGCATACATTCTTTCCAAGGAAAACTATGAGATAGAGTCCGTTGGAAGTGGACCTGAGGCCCTGGAACTCATCAAGGCCAAGGATTATGACCTCATACTGACGGATCTGAGGATGGAGAAAGTGGATGGAATGGAGGTTCTCTGTCAGGCCAAGGCCCTCAAACCAGAGGTGGAAGTAATCATGATAACGGGATATGCCACCGTGGACTCTGCCATAGAGGCCATGAAAAAGGGCGCTTTCCATTACATTCCCAAGCCTTACAGGATCGAGGAGGTGAGGGCGATAGTGAGACAGGCCCTGGAGAAGAAGAGGCTCAGGGATGAGGTGGAAAGGCTCAGAAGGGACATAGAGGCCAAAGAGGGATTGAGCTCAATAGTGGGGAAGAGCAAGCCAGTTCAAGAGCTTATGGAGACCATAAGGAAAATAGCCCCAACGGACTGCAATGTG
>Ga0197142_1001787_pt1 | contig 19345 bp, 19 predicted proteins | sample GBS60_MetaG_FD_148614 | JGI IMG/M metagenome (GOLD analysis project Ga0197142, IMG submission 148614) | Sediment microbial communities from Great Boiling Springs, Gerlach, Nevada, United States - GBS 60_MetaG | ecosystem: Environmental > Aquatic > Thermal springs > Hot (42-90C) > Sediment... | reverse complement strand
CGGGAGGCCTCCTCGGCCAGGAGAAGCACCGGGGGGCCCTGACCCACCCGGTCAAAGACCAGGTTGAGCCCGTAAAGGTGGATAAAACCCCGCCGCCTCATAGGGCGAGCCCCCCGGGAAGGGGCCTAAAGCCCTCCCCCAAGAGGAAGTCCGCCACCAGGTCCCGCACCTCCAGCGGGGCCTCCCAGGGCACCAGGTGCCCCGCCCCCTCCAGGGCGAAGCGGAGGGCCTCCCCCTTGGCAAAGTCCGCCACCTCCTTGCCGTAAAGGGGCGGGGTGAAGGCGTCCAGGGCCCCCTGCACCACCAGGACCCGGGCCTGGCTGCCCCTCAGCCAGCGCCGCTCGTCGGAAAGCCCCTCCAAAAGGTCCAGCCAGGCAAGGAGCCCCTCCTCAGTGAGCCCCTCCTTCCAGGCGGCGAAGACCTCCTCGTCCCCCACGCTTAGGGGCCCGAAGAAGAGGGCCCGCCCCACCCGGGCGAACCCCTCCACCCCACCCCGCTCCAGGCCAAAGCGGAGGGCGGAAAGCCGGGCGGCCAGGAAGGCGTCCTTGCGGAGCACCGGGGAGAGGAGGACCAGGCTTTTTGCCCCCTCCCGGAAGGCCACCTTCAGGGCCTCGAGGGCCCCCTCCCCAAAGGCCACCAGGTGAAGCCCCTCCTCGGAGGGAAGGTCTTCCAGAAAGGAGAGGCCCGAAGGAGGGGCCAGCGCCCCGCCGAAAAAGCGCACCAGGCCCACGCCCCCCTTTATACTCCAAGCCATGGACAAGGACGCCTTGCTGGCCAAGGAAACCCTGGACCAGACCCTGGGGGTGCGCTACCTGAAGGCGGAGAAGGACGAGGTGGTGGCGGAGCTTACGGTCTCCCCCAAGGTCCACCAGCCCTTCGGCTTCCTCCACGGGGGGGCCACGGTGGCCCTGGCGGAAAGCGTGGCCAGCGTGGGCGGGTTTTTGAACTGCCCCCCGGGGCACGCCGCCTTCGGCCTGGAGATCAACTGCAACCACATCCGGAGGAAGCGGGAGGGCACCCTCCGGGCCGTGGGAAGGCCCCTCCACGTGGGCCGCACCACCCAGGTCTGGGAGGTCAAAGTCTACGACGAAGAGGAGCGGCTGGTGGCCGCAAGCCGCTGCACCCTGGCCGTGGTGCCCCTAGAACCAGGAAAGTAGCCAGGAAAGCCAGTTGCCCCCGAGAAAGCCCTCGTCCCCCAGGGCCCAGAGGTCCCGGTGGCGGTCTAGACCCTGGGGAAGGGCCTCGAGGCCAAATCCCCCGTCCCAGTCCGTGCCCAAGCCCACCCCCTTGGGCCCCAGGATGGCCTCGGCGTGGGCCTTGTGCCGGAGGAGAGGGCCTAGGGGAAGCCTCTCCATCCCCCGCTTCCAGCCAGGGTCCAGAAAGGCGTTGAAAGGGACCAGGCCCAAAACCCCGCCCCTCTGGGCCAGCGCCTTGAGGGCCTCGTCGGAGAGGTGGCGGGGCGTGGGGGTGAGGGCCCGGCAGTTGGCGTGGGTGGCGCACACCGGCCCCCCGTAGGCCTCCAGGGCCGGAAAGAGGGCCTCCTCGGAGAGGTGGGAGAGGTCCAACGCCACCCCCAGGGCCTCCATCTCCTGGAGGAGAGCCCGCCCCTCCTCCGTGAGGGGACCGGGCTCGGCGTTCCCCCCGGCGTAGGGGTTTTTCGTGGCCCAGGTGAGGGAAAGAAGCCTCAGGCCCCTTTCCCGAAGAGGGCGTAGCTCCTCGGGTCCTCGCAAGGGGTGGGCTCCCTCCAGAAGGAGGACCAGGCCCGGGGTGCCGTCTACGGGAAAGCGCTCCAGGTGGGCGAGGAGGTCTTCCCGCTCCCTCAGGAGGCGCACCAGGCCCCTCTTCTCCCAGGTCTCGTAGAGGGCAAGTTGGGCATGGAGGGCCTCCTCCCAGTCCGTGAGGCCCCCTTCCCGGGGGTCCACGAAGAGGGTGGCGAAGGCCAGGCCCACCCGGGCCTCCCGCAGGGAGGGGAGGGTCACCACCGGGGTGTCGGGGTGGGGGTCTATCTGGCGGAGGGCCTCGAGGGGGAGGGTCAGGTCCCGTCCCAGGTGGAGGGCGTTGTAGGCCAGGTCCAGGTGGGCGTCCACCAGGAAGGGATCCACGGGGAGAGTCTACAATGGGAGGCGTGCGGCCCGAGGACCTCCCTCCCCTCCCCGAGGCCCCCGGGGTCTACCTCTGGAAGCGGGGGGAGGAGGTGCTTTATGTGGGCAAGGCCAAGAACCTCAGGGCCCGGGTAAGGAGCTACTTCCACGCCGAGGGCAAGGCCCTGAGGATCGCCCAGGAGGCCACGGGCCTGGACCTCATCGCCACCCGGGACGAGGTGGAGGCCCTCCTCCTGGAGGCCAACCTCATCAAGGCCCACCGCCCCCCCTACAACGTCCTCCTCAAGGACGACAAGCACTACCCCTTCCTCAAGCTCACCAACGAGGCCTTCCCCACCCTCTTGGTGGTGCGGCGGGTGGAGGAGGACGGGGCCCGGTACTTTGGGCCCTTCCCCGAGGCCGGGGCCTTAAGGCGCATCAAGACCCTCATTGACCGCCTCTTCCCCTTGAGGAAGAACTCCGGCTACCCCATGAGGAGGAGGCGCTACCCCTGCCTCAACCACAGCCTGGGCCGGTGCCTGGCCCCCTGCGTGGGCCTGGCGGACCCCAAGGCCTACCAGGAGGTGGTGCGGCAGGTGGAGGCGGTCCTCGAGGGCCGGGTGGACGGGCTTCTTTCGGAGCTGGAGGCCAAGATGCGGGAGGCCGCCAGGAGGCTGGACTTTGAGCGGGCGGCGGAACTCCGCGACCAGATGGAGGCCCTCAAGGCATTCTTCTCCACGGCCCAGCAGGCCTTTGACCCGGAGATGGGGGACCTGGACTTCCTGGGCATGGCCCGGGCTGGGGCCCTCGCCGTGGTCCAGCTCTACCAGGTGCGCTCCGGGCGTATCCTGGGCCGCATCAGCCGGGTGGTGGAGAAGGAGGAGGCCACCGACGAGGAGATCCTCTGGGCCTTCCTGAGGGACCACTACCTGGAGGCCTCTCCCCTTCCCCCCCTCGTCCTCCTCCCCTTCCCCCTGGAGGACCTGGAGGGCCTGGCCGAGCTCCTGAGGCGCCGGGCGGGGAGACGGGTGGAGCTCAGGGTCCCCAAGCGGGGGGAGAAGCAGCGGCTCTTGGAGCTTGCGGAGAAGAACGCCCGCCTGGCCCTGGAAACCGAGCTCAAGCTTCAGGAGAGGCGGGGGGACCACCCGGGGCTCAAGGCCTTGCAGGAGCTTTTGGGGCTTTCCCGAAGGCCTTTCCGCCTCGAGGCCTACGACGTAAGCCACCTCCAGGGCCAGGCCCGGGTCTTCTCCATGGCGGTCATGGAGGGGGGAAAACCCAAGAGGGCGGAGTACCGCAGGATGCGCCTAAGAGCGGGCAACGACGACTACGCTGCCATGGAGGAGGGCATCTTCCGCCGCTTCACGGGAAGCCTCAAGGACCTTCCCCTCCCCGACCTCCTCCTCATTGACGGGGGCCTGGGCCAGGTGCGGGCGGCCCTAAGGGCCCTGGAGCGGGCGGGCCTCTCCCTCCCCCTGGTGGGCCTGGCCAAGAGGGAGGAGGTCCTCGTCACCCCGGAAGGCAGGGAGATCCGCCTCCCCCTCACCCACCCCGCCCTCCAGCTCCTCATCCACCTCCGGGACGAGGCCCACGCAAACGGCCTCCGCTACCACCAAAAAAGGCGTAGCCAGGAGGCCCTGAAGGTCCTGGAGGGCATCCCCGGCATCGGGGAGACCAGGAAGCGGCTCCTTCTGGAGCGCTACGGGGGGCTCAAGGCCCTGAAGGAGGCCCCCCTGGAGGAGCTGGCCCGCCTCCCGGGGATGAACCTCAAGGCGGCCCGGGCCCTCAAGGAGGCCCTCAGGGAAGGCGCACCGGAACCTCGGGTATGATGGCCCCCTGATGGTGCGCCGCGCTCTGGAAGAGGCCATCCACACCGCCCTCAAGGAGATGGGCCTGGACCTCCGCCTCAAGGTGGCCAAGGCCCCCAAGGACAAGCCCGGGGACTACGGGGTGCCCCTCTTCGCCCTGGCCAAGGAGCTGAGGAAGCCTCCCCAAACAATCGCCGAGGAGCTTAAAAGCCGCCTGGAGCTTCCCCCCTTTGTGGAGGAGGCCATCCCCGTGGGGGGGTACCTGAACTTCCGCCTGCGCACGGAAGACCTCCTCAAGGAGGCCCTCCGCCCCAAGGGGCCCTTCCCCAAACGGGAGGGGCTGGTCCTCGTGGAGCACACCTCGGTGAACCCCAACAAGGAGCTCCACGTGGGCCACCTCCGGAACATCGTCCTGGGGGACAGCCTAGCCCGAATTCTGGCCTACGCGGGGCGCCAGGTCTTGGTCCTCAACTACATAGACGACACCGGCCGCCAGGCGGCGGAGACCCTCTTCACCTTGAGGCACTACGGCCTCACCTGGGACGGGAAGGAGAAGTACGACCACTTCGCCGGCAGGGCCTACGTGCGCCTCCACCAGGACCCGGAATACGAGCGGCTGGCCCCGCAGATTGACGAGGTCCTCCACGCCCTGGAGAGGGGGGAACTGAGGGAGGAGGTGAACCGCATCCTCCTGGCCCAGATGGCCACCATGCGCGCCCTGGGCGCCCACTACGACCTCCTGGTCTGGGAGTCCGATATCGTGCGGGCGGGGCTTCTAGAGAAGGCCTTGGCCATCCTGGAGCGAAGCCCCCACGTCTTTAGGCCCAAGGAGGGGAAGTACGCGGGGGCCCTGGTGATGGACGCCAGCCCCTTCATCCCGGGCCTCGAGGACCCCCTCTTCGTCCTGGTGCGCTCCGGCGGGGCCGCCACCTACTACGCCAAGGACATCGCCTTCCAGTTCTGGAAGATGGGGCTTCTGGAAGGGCTAACCTTCCGCCCCTACGAGAACCCCTACTACCCGGGCCTAAGGACCAGCGCCCCCGAGGGGGAACCCTACACCCCCAGGGCCCAGGAGACCATCAACGTCATTGACGTGCGCCAGAGCCACCCCCAGGCCCTGGTGCGGGCCGCCTTGGCCCTGGCGGGCCGCCCGGACCTGGCGGAAAAGGCCTTCCACCTGGCCTACGAAACCGTGCTCCTAGAGGGCAGGCAGATGTCCGGGCGGAAGGGCCTTGCGGTCAGCGTGGACGAGGTCCTGGAGGAGGCCAGGAGGCGGGCCCTAGAGGTCATAGAGGAGAAGAACCCCAATCACCCCGACATGGAGGCGGCGGCCTGGATGGTGGCCCTGGGGGCCATCCGCTTCGCCATGAGCAAGACCGAGCCCAGAAAGCAGATAGACTTCCGCTACCAGGAGGCCCTTTCCTTTGAGGGGGACACGGGGCCCTACGTGCAGTACGCCCACGCCCGGGCCCACGCCATCTTGCGCAAGGCGGGGGACTGGGGCCCCCCGGACCTGGCCCGGGCCACCCCTTACGAGCGGGAGCTGGCCCTGGCCCTTCTGGACTTTGAGGAAGCGGTTTGGGAGTCCGCGGAGGAGAAAACCCCCCACGTCCTGGCCCAGTACCTCCTGGACCTGGCCGCCGCCTGGAACGCCTACTACAACGCCAAGGAGGAGGGCCGACCCGCCACCCCCGTCCTCACCGCCCCCGGGGGGCTTAGGGAACTGCGCCTGGAGCTGGTCCGAAGCCTTCAGGAAACCCTCAGGACCGGCCTCGGCCTCCTGGGCATCCCCGCTCCTGAGGTAATGTGAGGGTATGGGCCGCCCCATCCTGCTTGGCCTCCTCCTCGTCCTGGCCCTGGGCCTAGGCCAGCGCCTCACCGCCCCCGAGGAGGTGGCCCGGAGCCAGGTCATCAAAAGAACCCTTCCCGCGGTGGTGCGCATCCAGGGCACCGTCCCCACCAGCGAAGGAGGGGCGGTGGGTACGGGCTTCTTCGTGAGCCCCTTGCGGGTGGTCACCAACTTCCACGTGGTCCAGGACCTCACCGACCTCACCATCCGCCTCCACGACGGCCGCACCTTCCCCGCCGAGCGCTTCGCCGTGGACCCGGGGATAGACCTAGCCCTCCTCACGGTGAAGGGGGTGCAGGCCCCCGGGGTCCTGAGCTTCAGCCGGGTCCCCGCCCAGAGCCTCCCCCTGGGGATGGGGCTGGTCCTGGTGGGCTTCCCCTACGGCCAGGGCCCCCTGGCCTCCTCCGGCATCCTGGCGGGAGTGGGTCCCCTCGAGGTCCCCACCCCCGACCCCAGCATCGGGGCCGAGGTGGGGGAGTACCTCTTCACCGACGCCCCCCTCACCGTGGGCAACTCGGGAAGCCCCCTCCTGAACCTCCAGGGAGAGGTGGTGGGCGTGGTGGCGGACGTGATCGGGGGACCCTCGGGGGTGGGGGGGATCGGGGTGGCCATCCCCGCAGAGCTGGCGGCCCAGAGCGTGGAGGACCTGGAGCGCTTCGGCATCCCCCAAAGGGGGTGGCTGGGGGCGAGCCTGGTCTCCCTGGAGGAGCTTCCCCCCGTGCTCCTAAGGGCCCTGGGCCTCACCACCACCCAGGGGGCCATGGTGGACCGGGTGGAGCCGAACAGCCCCGCCGCCCGGGCGGGCCTCAGGGGTGCCCAGCGGGACCCTCAGGGCCGCCTGGTGGCCCTGGGGGACGTGATCCTGGCCATCAACGGCAAGCCGGTGAAGGGCAAGGCGGAGGTGGTGCGGCAGATCGCCCGCTTCCACCCCGGGGACCGGGTGCGCCTCACCCTCTGGCGGGAGGGGCGGAGGCTGGAGGCCACTCTGGTCCTGATGGCCCGCCCCCGGAGGTGAGGGGTGTACATCGCCGTGGAGGGACCCATCGGGGTGGGCAAGACCACCCTGGCCCGGCTCCTTTCCGAGGCCCTAGGGGCGGAGCCCCTTCTGGAGGTCGTGGAGGAGAACCCCTTCCTCCCCCTCTTTTACCAGGACCGGCAGCGCTACGCCTTCAAGGCCCAGGTCTTCTTCCTCCTCTCCCGCTTCCGCCAGCTCGCCCCCCTGAGGGAAAGGCCCCTCTTCGGGGGGGTGGTGGCAGACTACCTCCTGGACAAGGACCCCATCTTCGCCAGCCTCAACCTCGAGGGCCCGGAGTGGGACCTCTACCTGGCGCTCTACCGGGAGCTTTCCCCAAAGGTGCCCCCGCCTGACCTCACGGTCTACCTGAAGGCCCCGGTCCCCGTCCTCCTGGAGAGGATCGCCAGGCGGGGCCGCCCCTTTGAAAGGGGCATGGACCCCGCCTACCTGGAGGCCCTCTCCGAGGCCTACGAGCGCCACTTCGCCCGCTATCCCCATCCGCTCCTTGTCCTGGAGGCGGCGAACCTGGTCTTCAGCCCGGGGGGGCCCCACCGGGAGGAGGTGGTGGCCCTGGTCAGGGCCCACCTGGCCAAGGAGGAGACGCCCTGATGTACCTCGCCATCGCCGGCAACATCGGCAGCGGCAAGAGCGCCCTCACCGCCCTCCTGGCCGAGGCCTTCGGCCTCCAGCCCGTCTACGAGGCGGTGAGCGAGAACCCCTACCTGGAGGACTTCTACCGAAACATGGGGGCCTACGCCTTCCACTCCCAGGTCTTCTTCCTGGCGAGGAGGGTGCGCCAGCACCTGCTGGAGGTGAACGGGAGCCCAAACGTGGTCCAGGACCGCACGGTCTACGAGGACGCATTCGTCTTCGCCAAGAACCTCCACCAGGAGGGGCTCCTCTCGGACCGGGACTGGGGGACCTATATGGATTTATTCCACAGCCTCTCCCCCGCCCTCCGAAAGCCCGACCTCCTCGTCTACCTGAGGGCGGGCCTCCCCACCTTAAGGGCCAGGATCAGGAAGCGGGGCCGCCCCTTTGAGCAGAACCTCCCCGACCGCTACCTCCTCTCCCTGAACGCCCTCTACGAGGAGCTCGTGGCCTCCTGGGACCTATGCCCGGTGGAGGTGGTGGAAGCGGACCGGTTAGACTTCGTGGAAAGGGAGGAGGACCGAAATGCCCTCCTGGAGGTCCTGAGCCGGAGAATCCGCCCATGACCCTGAAGGAGCTCTTCGCCCCCTTCGGAAAGGAGGCCCCCTCCCTCCCCGTGCGGGGCCTCACCCAGGACTCCAGGCGGGTGGAGCCGGGCTTCGTCTTCGTGGCCGTCCCCGGCGTCCCCCTCCCCCACCGCAGGCCCCTGGACGGGCACGCCTTCATCCCCGAGGCCCTCAGGCGGGGGGCCCTCGCCGTGGTGGGGGAACGGGACCTCACCCTCCCCGTCCCCTACCTCAAGGTGGCGGATAGCCGAGCGGCCCTGGCCCTCCTCTCCCGGCGCTTTTACGGGGAGCCGGACCGGGCCCTGAGGCTCTTCGGGATCACGGGCTCCAAGGGGAAGAGCACCACGGGCTTCCTCCTCCACCACCTCCTGGGGGAGGCGGCCCTCCTTTCCACCGTGGGCCTGCGGCTGGGGAAGGAGGCCAGGCCTCCCATTGGCCACTTCACCACCCCCGAAGCCCCCGAGGTCTACGCCTTCTTGAGGGAGGCCGCCGATAGGGGCCTGAAGGAAGCCGTCCTGGAGGTCTCCAGCCACGCCCTGGCCCTGAAGCGGGTGGAGGGGCTCGCCTTCCAGGTGGGGGTGTTCGTGAGCTTCTACCCCGACGACCACCTGGACCTCCACGGCACCCCCGAGGCCTACTTCCAGGCCAAGGCCCTTCTGGTGGAGCGCTCGGAGCTGGCCGTTTTGAGCACGGGGCTTCCCCACCTGGACCGCCTCCGCAAGAGGCCCCACCTCCTCTTCGGCCCCGGGGGGGAGGTGTGGGCGGAAGGGGTGCGGGAGGAAGGGGGCCTAAGCTTCACCCTCCACACCCCCTGGGGCAAGGGGGAGGCCTTCTTGCCCCTCCCAGGGGCCTACAACGTGGAAAACGCCCTGGCCGCCAGCGCCGCCGCTTTTGCCGCCGGCGTTCCTCTGGATAGGGTTCTGGAGGGCATGGCGGGCTTCCCGGGGGTGCCGGGCCGTATGGAGGTGGTGCAGGAGAAGCCCTTCCGGGTGGTCATAGACTTCGCCCACACCGGAAAAAGCCTCGAGGCCGCCCTCAAGGCCCTAAGGCCCACCACCCGGGGGCGGCTTCTCCTGGTGGTGGGGGCGGCGGGGGAGAGGGACCCCAAGCGGCGGGAGGACATCGGGCAGGTGGCGGCCCGCCTGGCGGACAAGACCTTCTTCACCGAGGAGGACCACCGCACCGAGGACCTCTGGGCCATCCTCGAGGCCCTGGCGGGGGCGGCCCGGCGGGAAGGGGGGGTCTTTGAGCTCGTCCCCCAGCGGGAAGAAGCCATCCTGAGGGCCATCCTGGAGGCGAAGGAGGGGGACACGGTCCTCCTCGCCGGCAAGGGGCACGAAACCACCCTGGAGCGGGGAAAGGAGGCCCTTCCCTGGAACGAAAGGGAGGTGGCCCTGAGGGCCCTAAGGCTCAGGGCAGAGGCTGAAGGCTCCGCGCCCCGGGAAGGGGAGGCCTGAGGGCGGAAAGCCACCCGGCGAAGGCCTCTAAACCCCTTCGGTACATGGCCTGGCGCTTCTCCTTCTTGCCCATCCGCCCCGGCAAGGGAGGCACCAAGGCCCAGTTGGCGTTCATGGGCTGGAAGTTCTCCGGGTTAGCCGTGGCCAGGAAGTGGATCAGCCCCCCCAGCATGCTCTCCTCCGGGGGGGCGGTGGGTTCCAGGCCCAGGGCCCGCCGGGCGGCGTTCAGCCCCGCCAAAAAGCCGGTGGCGGCGCTTTCCAGATACCCCTCCACCCCCGCCAGGACCCCGGCGGCGAAGAGGCCCTCCGCCTCCTTGAACTCCAGGGTCTCCCCGAGAAGCCTCGGGGCGTTCAGGTAGGTGTTCCGGTGCATGACCCCGTAGCGGACGATCTCGGCGTTTTCCAGGCCGGGGATCATCTGGATGAGGCGCTTTTGCTCGGGCCACTTGAGCCCGGTCTGGAAGCCCACCAGGCTCCACATCCGCCCCGCCTTGTCCTCCTGGCGAAGCTGGACCACGGCGAAGGGTTCCTTTCCCGTCCTGGGGTCCACGAGCCCCACGGGCTTCATGGGGCCATAGAGGAGGGTCTGGTACCCCCTCCGCCCCAGCTCCTCCACGGGCACGCAGGCCTCAAAGTACTGCAGGTTCTCCCACTCGTGGGGGGTGTGCCGCTCAGCGGCCACCAGGGCCTCGTAAAAACGGCGGTACTCCTCCTCGGTCAGGGGGCAGTTGAGGTAGTCGGCGCTCTGGCCGTAGCGGCCAGCGCGGAAGCACTTGGAGAGGTCTATGCTCTCGTAGAGGACGAAGGGGCTGGCGGCGTCGAAGTAGGCGAGGAAGTGGTCGCCAAAACGCCGCTTCAGGGCCTCGGCCAGGGCCTCGGAGGTGAGGGGCCCCGTGGCCAAAACGGTGATCCCTTCGGGGATCTCCCCCACCTCCTCCCGCACCACCTGAAGGAGGGGGTGGGCCAGAAGCCTCTCGGTGATGTGCTGGCTGAACTCCTCCCGGTCCACGGCCAAGGCCCCCCCGGCGGGCACCCGGGCCGCCTCGGCCGCCTCCATGACCAGGCTCCCCGCAAAGCGCATCTCCGCCTGCAGGAGGCCCTTGGCGTTGGTCTCCCCTTCCCCGCCCAAGGAGTTGGAGCAGACGATCTCGGCGAAGCGGTCCGTGGCGTGGGCCGGGGTCATGCGCCCCGGGCGCATCTCAAAAAGCCGCACGGGCACGCCCATGCGAAGAAGGGTCCAGGCGGCCTCGCTCCCCGCGAGGCCCCCGCCCACCACGTTCACCCGTTCCATCCTTCAGATGGTAGCACCAGGAGGCTCTTGGGAAAAGTGGTCTATAATGGCCCCATGGCGGTGCGACACCGGTTCCGGGTGGAGGAGGTCCTGGCCCTGGCCAGCCTCCACCCCGAGGCCCGCCTGGAGCTTCTGGACGGCGAGGTCTACGAGATGGCTCCCCCTTCCAGCCAGCACGCCGGCCTCCTGGACTGGCTCCTCCACGCCCTGGCTCCCAAGGTCCAGGGCCTGGCCCAGATCCGGGTGCAAAGCCCCCTCTACCTCTCCGCCCACAGCCTGCCCCTCCCCGACCTCCTCCTCCTAAAGCCTCGGGAGGACTTCTACACCCAGGACCACCCCCGCCCCAAGGACGTTCTTCTCCTAGTGGAGGTGAGCCTCTCCACGGAGGCCTGGGACCGGGAAAAGAAGCTTCCCCTCTACGCCGAGGCCGGGGTTCCCGAGGTCTGGCTCCTCACCCGGGAGGCCCTTCAGGTCTTTAGGAGGCCGGAAGGGGGGGCTTACGGGGAAAGCTTTTCCGTGCTCAGGGGGGGAAGGGTAACCCCCCTCCTCCTCCCCCAGGCCGAGCTCCTTTACCATCCCCCCTTATGAGCCTGGCCAAGCGCATCATCCCCTGCCTGGACGTCCACGCGGGCCGCGTGGTCAAGGGGGTGAACTTCGTGAACCTCAAGGACGCCGGGGACCCCGTGGAGGCGGCCCGGGCCTACGACGAGGCCGGGGCCGACGAGCTGGTCTTCCTGGACATCTCCGCCACCCACGAGGAGCGGGCCATCCTCCTGGAGGTGGTGGCCCAGGTGGCGGAGCGGGTCTTCATCCCCCTCACCGTGGGCGGGGGGGTGCGCTCCCTGGAGGACGCCAGGAAGCTCCTCCTGGCGGGGGCGGACAAGGTGAGCGTGAACTCGGCGGCGGTGCGGCGCCCGGAGCTTATTCAAGAGCTTGCCGACCACTTCGGCGCCCAGGCGGTGGTCCTGGCCATAGACGCAAGGTGGCGGGGGGACTTCCCCGAGGTCTATGTGGCGGGGGGGCGGACCCCCACGGGCCTCCACGCCGTGGAGTGGGCGGTGAGGGGCGCGGAGCTTGGGGCCGGGGAGATCCTCCTCACCAGCATGGACAAAGACGGCACCAAGGAGGGCTACGACCTCAGGCTCACGGAGATGGTGGCCCAGGCGGTGAACGTGCCCGTGATCGCCAGCGGGGGGGCGGGGCGGATGGAGCATTTTATGGAAGCTTTCCGGGTGGGAGCCGAGGCCGCTTTAGCCGCCAGCGTCTTCCACTTCGGGGAGATCCCCATCCCCGAACTCAAGCGCTTCCTTGGGGAAAGGGGCCTCCACGTGCGGCTAGACTAGGGGCATGGACCTAGGGGCGGTGCGCTTTGACGAAGGGGGCCTGGTGCCGGTGGTGGTCCAGGATGCCCGCACGGGGGAGGTCCTGACCCTGGCCTACGCCAACCGGGAGGCCCTGGAGGAAACCCTGAGGACGGGGCAGAGCGTCTTTTACAGCCGAAGCCGCCAGGCCCTCTGGCGCAAGGGGGAGACCTCGGGGCACACCCAGGAGGTGGTGGAGGTCCTCCTGGACTGCGATGGGGACGCCGTGGTCTACCGGGTGATCCCAAAAGGCCCCGCCTGCCACACCGGGGAGAGGACCTGCTTCCACCGCCCCCTGCTTGCGGGCCCAAAAGACCTGGGCTTCGTGGTGGGCCAGGTCTTCGCCACCATCCAGGAGAGGCTTAGAACGCTTCCCGAGGGGAGCTACGTGGCCAGGATGCACCGGGCGGGCCTGGACCGCATCCTGAAGAAGATCGGGGAGGAGGCGGGGGAGGTGATCCTCGCCGCCAAGAACCAAGACCCTGAGGAGCTCCGCCACGAGGCGGCGGACCTCCTCTTCCACCTCCTCCTCACCCTGGCGGAGTCGGGGCTTACCCTCGAGGACCTGGCCCAGACCCTCTGGGAGCGGCATTCGCCCCAGCAAGCCCAAGGCGCCTAGCCGGTATAGTGGAAGCATGGAAATAGAGCGCCGCTTGGTCCTGGAGGTGGTTCGGGTCACGGAGCAGGCCGCCCTGGCGGCGAGCCGCCTGGCGGGCAAGGGGGACAAGGAGGCCGTGGACGAGGCGGGCACCCAGGCCATGCGCCGGGTGCTGAACGAGCTTCCCATAAGGGGCACCGTGGTCATCGGCGAGGGGGAGATGGACGAGGCCCCCATGCTCTACATCGGGGAGGTCCTGGGCCAGGGGGGCCTCGAGGTGGACATCGCCGTGGACCCCGTGGAGGGGACCACCACCGCCGCCAAGGGCCTGCCCAACGCCGTCACCGTGATCGCCATCAGCGAGAAGGGCGGGCTCTTCCACGCCCCGGACATGTACATGGAAAAGCTCATCGTCCCCCCGCCCGCCGCCGGCCTGGTGGACCTCGCCTGGCCCGTGGCCGCCAACCTCAAGGCCCTGGCCCTGGCCCTGCAGCGGGCGGTGGAGGACCTGGTGATCGTGGTCCTGGACCGCCCCCGGCACGAGCGGCTCATCCGGGAGATCCGGGAAGCGGGGGCCCGGGTCAAGCTCATCTCCGACGGGGACGTGATCGCCGCCCTGGCGGCCGCCATCCGGGGCACGGGGGTCCACGCGGTCATGGGCATCGGGGGGGCCCCAGAAGGGGTTTTGGCGGCGGCGGCCCTCAAGTGCCTAGGGGGGGAGATCCAGGCCCGCTTCACCCCGCAAAACGAGGAGGAAAGGGCGCGTCTCAAGGCCATGGGCGGGGACGAGGGCCGCATCTACCGCACCGAGGACCTGGCCCCGGGGAAGGAGATCGTCTTCGCCGCCACCGGGATCACCGACGGGGACATCCTCCAGGGGGTGCGCTTCTTCGGCGGGGGTGCCCGGACCCACTCCATCGTCATGGGCTACGCCACCCGCACCGTGCGCTTTATAGACTCCATTCACCTGTTTGAGACGGGCGCCCGGGTCACCATCCGGGTATAGTGAGGGCGTGCCCCGGCGCACTTACCTCGAGGCCGAGGCGGAGCGTCTCGCCCTGGACTTCTTTAAGGACGAGCTCAGGACCTCGGTCTTCCTAAGGCGCTACGCCCTGAGGGACCGGGAAGGGAGGCTTTTAGAGGCCACCCCGGAGGAGATGTGGCGAAGGCTCGCCCGCCAGGTGGCCCGGGTGGAACGGGGGGCCCTAAGGGAGATCCTCTGGCTCCTCTCCGAGTTCCGCTTCGTCCCCGGGGGGCGGATCCTCTTCGGCCTCGGCAACTGGCGGAAGAGCACCCTTTTCAACTGCTACTTCCTCCCCATCCGGGAGGACTCGGTAAGGGGCATCGCCCGCTTCCTGGAGGAGGCCATGCGCACCTTCGCCTACGGGGGCGGGGTGGGCACCAACGCCGACGTCCTCAGGCCCCGGGGGGCCAGGGTGGGAAACGCTGGGGTGGAGAGCTCGGGGGCCGTGAGCTTCATGGAGCTCTTTTCCACCCTGGCCGGGGTCATGGGGAGTAGCGGGGGGAGGCGGGGGGCCTTGATGCTGGCCTTCTCCGACACCCACCCGGAGCTTCTGGACTTCATCCGGGCCAAGACCGACCCGGAGCGCACCCGGATCCGCCACGCCAACATCTCCCTGAGGGCCACGAACGCCTTTTTGGAAGCGGCCCTGGCCGACGAGCCCTGGGAGCTTAGCTTCACCACCCCCAGGGAGGAGATCCGGGCCACCATCCGGGCCAAGGAGGCCTGGGAGGCCCTGGTGGAGGCCGCCTGGCAGAGCGCCGAGCCCGGCCTCCTCTTCTGGGACCGCATCCGCACCTGGGCCACGGCCCAGTACGGGGGGATGGAGGTGGTGGGGGTGAACGTCTGCGGGGAGGTGCCCATGGAGCCCTACGGGGCCTGCAACCTGGGCAGCCTGAACCTCTCCGCCTTCGTCCAGGCCCCCTTCACCCAGGGGGCGCGGCTGGACTTCGGGGCCCTCGAGGAGGCCACCCGCCTGGCCGTGCGCTTCCTGGATGCCATCATAGAACTGGGGAAGAACCGCCACCCCCTGAGGCCCCAGCGGGAAGCCTCCTTGCGGAGCCGCCGCATTGGCCTCGGGGTCATGGGGCTGGCGGACATGCTGGCCATGCTGGGCCTCCCCTACGGCTCCCAGGCCTCCATCCGCTTCGCCGAGGAGGTCATGCGGCGCATCAAGGAGGCGGCCTACCGGGAAAGCGCCCGCCTGGCCAGGGAGCGGGGCCCCTTCCCCGCCTTTGACCCCAGGGAGCACCTCAAGAGCCCCTTCATCCAGGCCCTGCCGGAGGACCTCCTCCGGGAGGTGGAAAAGGGCCTCCGGAACGCCGCCCTCCTCTCCATCGCCCCCACGGGCTCCATCTCCATCCTGGCGGGGGTGACGAGCGGCATAGAGCCCATCTTCGCCCTCACCTACCTGCGCCACGCCGGGGGAAGCGTCTTCTTGGCCGAGCACCCCCTCCTCCGGCGCTACCGGGAGGCCACGGGAGGCGGCCTCCCCGACTGGCCCACCGCCCACCAGGTGGACCCCTTCCAGCGGGTGCGCCTCCAGGCCGCCCTCCAGCGCCACGTGGACCAGAGCATCTCCTCCACGGTGAACCTGCCCCGGGAAACCCCCAAGGAGGTGGTGGAAAAACTCTTCCTCACCGCCTGGAAGGAGGGGTGCAAGGGGATCACCGTCTTCCGGGAGGGGAGCCGGGAAGAGGTCATGGAGCCCCTGCCCCCCGTGGGGGTCTGCACCTTCTGCCAGACGGCATGACCCGCTACCGCATCGCCTCCAGGCCCTACCTCCCCTACCCCGGGGAGCGCCTGGCCCGCAGGAAGGGCCTGGGGGGGGAGTTTTTTGAGCTCAGGCCCTACGGGGAAGGGGATGAGCTGAGGCGGGTCCACTGGCGGGCCTACGCCAAGACGGGTAGGCTCTACACCCGCCTGGAAACCGTCCCAGAGAGGGCCCGCTTCCGCCTCTTCCTGGACGAAAGCGCAAGCATGCGCCTCCACGGGAAGCTCCCCTATGCGGAAAAGGTGGCCTCCCTCCTCCTTAAGATCGCCCGGCAGGAAGACCCCCGGGCCCGCCTGGAACGGGGCCTTCCCCAGGACCTGCGCCCGGGGAAGGCGGTGCTGGTCCTCCTCACCGACGGCCTGGACCCCCTCCCCTGGCCCAGGGTCCTTCCCCGCAGGGTGGTGCTCGTGCAGATCCTCTCCCTCCTGGAGCTGGACCCCCCCCTGGGCGAGGCCCTCCTCAAGGACGTGGAAACCGGAGAAACCCTGCCCGTGGAAAGAAGGGAGGTGGAGGCCTACAAGGAGGCCCTGGCGGAGCACCTGAAGGGCCTCCGCCTCCTGGCCCTCCTAAGGGGGCGCTACGCCCTCCTAAGGGTGGGGGAAGCCCCCCTGCAAAGCCTTCTACGCCAGGGCGTCTTGGAACTCCTCTAGGCCCAGGGCCAGGAGCCGCCCGGGGTCCACCCCCTCTTCCCAGCCCGCCAGGTGGCGGTAGGCCTTTAGGGCCTCCTGGAAGGCCTCCTTGTCCAGGCGGGCCTCCGGATTCCCCTTGCGGAAAGGCTGGAAGAAGCGCTCCGGCAGGCGGTCTTCCTCCTTGGAGATCCCTTCCCGCAGGTTGAAAAGCCGGGTGAGCTGGAGCGTCCTCTCCCCTACCTCAAGCATCTCCTCCGGAGAGAGCCAGAAGCCCGTGGCGGCGTGAAGGGCCTCCCGCCACTCCTCCGGGGTCCAGGGGACGAAGTCGCACATCACCAGGCTGTTCACAAACCCCCGCTCCCGGGTCTTGGTCCAGAGCATCCGCACCTTGGCCTCGGAGAGGTCTTCTATGGGCAGGGGAGCGAAGTCCTCCCCGTAAAAACGAAGCTCCTTTAGGGCCTTCCCCTCCTTGGCGTAAGCGGTGTCGTGGAGGTTGTGGTTGTGGTCGGCTCCCGTGGGGCTCAGGGCGTAGCCCACGCCCAGGGCCCGCTTGTACCGGGGGTCGTGCATGGGCACCTCCTGCCCCTTCACGTGCATGGCCAGCTCGGGGTGGCCGATGGCCTCCGCCAGGCGCCTGGCCCCCAGGGCCAGGAGGGCCCCAAGCCGCCCCTCCTTCCGGGCCAGGCGCTCAATGGCGGCGATGAGGGCCTCCCCGTTGCCGAAGCGGAGGCCCAGGCCCTCGTCGTCCAAGTAGCCCTTCTCCACCGCCTCCATGGCGCAGGCGATGGTCACCCCCACCCCGATCACGTCCAGCCCGTACTGGTTGCAGAGGGTGTTGGCCTTGGTGACGGCGTAGGGGTCGGTGACCCCGCAGGTGGAGCCCAAAGCCCCCAGGCCCTCGTACTCCGGCCCCCCGTACTCGGGGCGGACATCGTACTTGCCCGTGCCCTCAATCCTCACCACCTGCTTGCAGCGGATCACGCAGGCGTAGCAGGTGTCCCGGCCGATGCGGATGCCCAGGGCGTCCAGGCTGGTGCCGTCCAGGGCCTCGGCCCCCTCCAGGAAGCCGTCCAGGAAGTTGTGGCTGGGAAGAACCCCCCGGAGGTTAAAGGGGCGCACCGTGCCCACGGTCCCCATGGTGACGAGGCCCGCCGCCCGGTCCATGCGCTCCTTGGCCATGCGGCGGGCGAGCTCCCTAAGGCGGGCGGGGTCGTGGTAGGCGGGGAGGGTTTCCTTGCTGGCCCGGGCGGAGACCGCCTTGAGCCCCTTGGCCCCCATGACCGCCCCCATGCCCCCGCGCCCGGCGAAATGGGCCAGGTCGTGGATCACGTTGGCGGTGAGGACCTTGTTTTCCCCGGCCAGGCCGATCTGGGCGACGCGGGTTTGGGGCCCGTGGACCTCCTTGATGAGGGCCTCCACCTCGAGGGGATCCTTCCCCCAGAGGTGGGGGGCGGGGTGGATGGCCACTTCCCCCCCCTCCAGGTGCAGGTAGACGGGGTTTTCCGCCCGCCCCAGGACCACCAGGGCGTCCAGACCGGCGTTCTTGAGCTCCGCCCCAAAGAAGCCCCCCGCCTCCGCGTCCCCGTAGCCGCCGGTGAGGGGGCTTTTGGCGGCCACGGTGTTGCGCCCCGAGCCGGAGATGGGGGTGCCGGTGAGGACCCCGGGGGCGAAGACGAGGGCGTTCTCGGGGCCCAGGGGGTCCGCCCCCTTGGGCACGTGCTTGAGGAGGAGGTAGGCCGAAAGGGCCCTCCCCCCCAGGTACCTGCGCCAGAAGGCCTCCCCGTAGGATTCGTACCAGACCTTTCCCTGGGAAAGGTCCACAAAGGCCACCTTATCGTGGTATCCCTTGGGCATGGGGTCAGTATACCCTCCCCTACAATGGGGGCGTGTGGACCCTCACCCTGGACACGGCCACCCCTTACCTCTCCCTGGGCCTCTTCCGCGGGGAGGAGGGCCTGGGAAGGGTGGTGCGGGTGGAGAGGCGGCACGAGGAGGCCCTCTTTGGCCTCCTGGACGAGGTCCTGAGGGAGGTGGGGGCCGGAAAGGAGGAGATCGGGGCCCTGGTCCTGGGGGAGGGCCCGGGCTCCTACACCGGCCTCCGCATCGCCCTGGCGGCGGGGGAGGGAATGGCCCTGGCCCTTTCGGCCAAGGTCTACGGCGTGAGCTCCCTCCTGGCCGCCGCCTGGCCCTTTTTGGAGGAAGGCAGGCCCCTCACCCCCCTCTTCACCGCCCGGAACCGGCTCTACTACGGGGCCACCTATGTGAAGGAGGTGGGAAGGCCCAGGGTCCTCACCCCCCCGGGGAAGATGCGGGCGGAAGAACTCCCCCCAGGGCCCCACCTCCTGGACGCCCCGCCGGACCCCCGGGCCCTTTACGAGCTCCTGCCCTTCGCCCGGGAGGGGGTGGAGCCCCTTTACCTCTAGTCTGCGGCCACCCCGGGAAGCTTGGGCGGGCGGTACAGGTGGCTGGGCAGGGGCTCCTGGAAGGGCGCCCCCTTCAGCCTCTCGGCCATGAGGACCAGGTTCTCCCCGGCGATGCGGGCGTCCTCCAGGACCTCGAGGTCCTCCTTCAGGCTCCCCTTCCCCCGCCGGTGGGCGTAGACCAGGCCCAGGGGGGCCAGCACGAAGCCCATGTAGCTTAGGGGCAAAAGCATCTGGGCGAGGGCCTGGGAAGCCCCCTCCTCCTCGGCCATCGCCAGGAGGGCCATGGGCTTGCCCAGGTTGAGGAGGCCCCGGTTCTCCATGGAGGTCATGCGCTCCAGGAGGGCCTTCATCCGGGCGGAGACGCTGAACCAGTAGACCGGGGTGGCGAAGACCACGGCATCGGCGTTCAGGATGCGCTCCGCCACCTTGCCAAACCCGTCCCAGGGCCCCTGGACGCAGGTCTCAGGGCCGCAGGAGGCGGGGTCTAAGGAGTAGTTCCCCGCGCAGAGGGGAAAGGGGTGCTTCACCAGGTCCAGGCGCTCGGTCTTGGCCCCCTTGCGCCTGGCCGCCTCCAAAACCTCGTCCAAAAGTTCCGCCGTAAAGCCGTCCGTCCGTGCCGATGCGTTGACGCCGAGCACGCGTAAGCCCATAAATATCACCCAGACACTAAACCGCTTTTAGCATAACAGGCGCAGGCCTAGGGGCGGAAGGCCCCTGCCACGAACTCCCCCATGCCCCGGGCCCGCACGGGGTAGCCCCGGTAGACCCCTTCCCCCGCCACGGGGCCCTCCCAGTAGGCCACCCGGGTGGTTCGGGAGAGGATC
>Ga0197142_1001786_pt1 | contig 19351 bp, 16 predicted proteins | sample GBS60_MetaG_FD_148614 | JGI IMG/M metagenome (GOLD analysis project Ga0197142, IMG submission 148614) | Sediment microbial communities from Great Boiling Springs, Gerlach, Nevada, United States - GBS 60_MetaG | ecosystem: Environmental > Aquatic > Thermal springs > Hot (42-90C) > Sediment... | reverse complement strand
AAGGGCGTGCGAGGATGGCGATTGTGCTCCAGGCTGCGTCACGCAATTTCAGACCGGGACCTCCCCGAAGCCTCCAGCCGTGGGCTTCCCGCCGCCCCGCCGTCCTGGCGTCGTGCGCCCTGAAGTTACTCCAGAATTTCCAGGGTGAACCGCCGGTTCAGCTTCATTCCGGCCGCACCCAGGATGGTACGGATGGATCGGGCCGTGCGGCCCTGTTTGCCGATCACCTTTCCCAAATCGCTGGGCGCGACCTTGAGTTCGAGCACGGTCACTTGCTCGCCTTGCACCTCGCGGACAGACACTTGGTCGGGGATGTCGACCAGAGCCTTCGCAATGTCCTCCACCAACTGTTTCATCCCGGCCATCCCCTGAGCCTCCTGTACTCTGCCTCAATGATAACACTGTTGCAGGCGGGCGGATCAGGACTCAGGCGGCCGGGGTCTCGGTGGGCGCCGGGCGCCGCGCCAACAGGCGCGCGACCGTGTCCGACAGTTGCGCCCCTTGCTTGCGCCAGTATTCGATGCGCTCATAATTCAGGCGCACGTCCGGCGGATCGGTGCGCGGGTTGTAAGTGCCCACGATCTCGACCGCGCGGCTGTCGCGGGCGCGTTCTTTCTCGATGACCACCACGCGGAAAAACGGCTTCTTTTTGGCGCCGAAACGCGCCAGTCGGATCATCAGCATAGTTCATGCATCCTCAAGCTTGTGCTTGCGCGGCCGCCCGACTCAGGCCGGCGGTTGCAAGCCGGGAAACGGCGGCCACTTGACCTTGCCCATGCGTTTGCCCAGGAATCCGCCCGACAGGCTCTTCATCATCTTGCGCATCTGGGCATATTCCTTGAGCAACCGGTTGACTTCCTGCACGCTGGTCCCGCTGCCCCGGGCGATGCGCCGCCGCCTTGAGCCGTTGATGATCATGTGATTGGCCCGCTCCTCCGGCGTCATCGAGTCAATGATGGCGATGACCCGCGTGATCTCCTTCTCGTCCACCTCCACGTTCTTGAGGCCCTTGAGCGGGCCGATTTGCGGGATCATCGAGAGCAGGGAATCCAGCGGACCCAGCTTGCGCAATTGCCGGAGCTGGTCGCGAAAGTCCTCCAGGGTGAATTCGTTCTCCAGCAGCTTGCGCTGCATTTCCTCGGCTTTGCGCTGGTCCATGCTCTGCTCGACTTTTTCGATGATGGAGAGCACGTCGCCCATGCCGAGGATGCGGGAGGCGATGCGGTCGGGATGGAAGGGTTCCAGCGCATCGAAGCGCTCGCCGACGCCCACCAGTTTGATGGGCTGGCCGGTAACGCTGCGAATGGAAAGGGCGGCGCCTCCGCGCGCGTCCCCATCCATCTTGGTGAGGATTACGCCCGTGATGCCCAACCGCTTGTGAAACTCTTCGGCCGAGCGCACGGCGTCCTGGCCGGTCATCGCGTCGGCCACGAACAGCACTTCGGTAGGTGCGAGCAGCTTCTTGAGCTGCTCGAGTTCGCTCATCAACTGGTCATCAATGTGGAGCCGCCCGGCGGTGTCCACCAGCAGAACGTCCCGCCCGCTCAGGGCCGCTTCGCGACGCGCCGCCCGGGCCAGCTCGAGCGGATCGGAAGCAGCGCCCTCATAAACCGGCAGACCGAGTTGGCGGCCGATGATGCTGAGTTGCTCGCGCGCCGCCGGCCGGTAGACGTCCACCGAAACCATCAAGGGGCTGTGGCCTTCGCGGCTGAGCAGGCGCGCCAGTTTGCCCGTGGTGGTCGTCTTGCCGGAACCTTGCAAGCCGACCAGAAACATCACGGTCGGGGGTTCGCCGGCGAAGCGGAGCCGGGCGTGGTGGCTGCCCAGCATTTTGATCAGCTCGTCGCGAACGATCTTGATGACCTGCTGGGCGGGGGAGAAGGCGGTCAAAACTTCCTGTCCCAGGGCCTTCTGCCGGACATCTTCGATGAACTGCCTGACGACGCGGAAATGAACGTCGGCTTCCAGCAGGGCCACCCGGATTTCGCGCAGGGCGGCCTCCATGTTCGCCTCCGTCAGTTTTCCTTCGCCGCGGAGGTTTTTGAAAATGCGCTGGAGCTTTTCCGACAGGTTCTCGAACATGGCGGAAGGCCTGGGTGGCGGCGCGGGCGCAGAATGGCCGCCGCGCGGATGAGCCAGCCAGTTCTTACATTATAGTGGACGTGCGTGCATTGCCGCAGGCCGCGGGCGCGAGCGAAACAAGAATCACCGCGGGACGATGATAAGATGTTGGGCATGTCCCGTCCTGCGCGGCGCAATGGCGTGACTACGGAGGTCGCGGCGCCTCCGGTGAGGACGGGTGTACCCTGGAGCGCCCTCTTTTGGTTCACAGGGCTGCTGGTGGCGCTTTACGCCCCTGTCCTGGGCCGGATGATTTACGAGTGGGCCACGGTGGAGGAGATGGGACACGGTTTTTTCGTTTTCCCCGTGGCGGGCTACCTTGCCTGGCGGCGAATTCCGGAACTGAGAGCCGTGGCCCAACCCGATCTCAGGGGGCTGGCGCTGGTCATCTGGGGCTTTATCCAGTTGATCTTGGGGACGGCGGGGGCCGACTTTTTCATCGCCCGCACCGCCTTTCTCATCTCCCTGGTGGGCGTGCTGTGGACCCTGGCGGGGCCGGCGGTGCTCCTGCGCCTGGCTTTTCCCTTGTTTCTTCTCGTCTTCAGCGTTCGCATTCCCCTGTTCATTTACAGCCAGATCACGCTGCCCCTGCAACTGCTGGCCAGTCGCATCGCCGAAGTCGTGCTGAACCTGCTGGGAGTGCCTGTGTTGAGGGAGGGTAACATCCTCGAGTTAGCCAGCCAGCGACTTTCGGTGGTGGAGGCTTGCAGCGGCATCCGGTCGTTGCTTTCCCTTACCTTTCTTGCTTTAGTTTACGGATATTTCTTCGAACGCAGGCTTTGGTTGCGTCTGGCGTTGGCGTTGTTGGCGGCCCCCATCGCCATTTTGACCAATGCGGGGCGGGTGACTTTGACCGGCATCCTGAGCGAATATCGGCCCGAACTTGCTCGCGGCTGGTTCCACGAAATCGAAGGATGGTTGGTCTTCCTGGCCGCATTGGCTTGCCTGCTGGCTAGTCACCGGGTTCTGGGGGCGCTGTGCCGGGGGGCGCGGCGGAGGGAGGATGCCCGCCTTTCTGCGTGAGCGACCGGCGCAAGTGCTCAGCGCCGTTTTGGTCCTGCAAATTGCGGCCTTCTACGCCATGCCGCGCACCGAAGCGGTGCCGCTGCTCCGGCCGCTCGAGGAGTTCCCTTACGAAGTGGCGGGCTGGAAAACGATAGCTGACATCCCCATCGAGGAGGAAGTGCAGGCCCTGTTGAAGGCGGATGCCACGCTGAACCGTGTTTACCAGGATCCGCAGAGCGGCGCCGGGCTGAACCTGTTCGTGGCCTACTTCCGTTCGCAACGGGCGGGCGCGACCACCCACTCGCCCCGGGTCTGCCTGCCCGGATCGGGCTGGGAAACACGCGATGCCCGGCTCCTTTCGGTGGCGCTGCCGCAGGGAACCGTCGTGCAGGTCAACCGCTGGCTGGTGCGGCGCGACATCCACCGCAGCATCGTTCTGTACTGGTTCCAGACTCCGGGGCGTGTCGTGGCCAGCGAGTACTGGAACAAGTTCTACCTGATGCTCAATTCCCTTCGCTACCGGCGCAGCGACGGAGCCTTCCTGCGCATTGTCTCGCCCGTGGACGATCATGACGAGGCCGCAGCCGAGGAGGCCGCGGTGCGCATGCTGCGTGATTTCTTCGAGCCTTTGCGCAGTTTCCTGCCGCAGTAAGTCGCCGGGAGGGACTTAGACGCGCGGCGGTTTGCTTGTGACTTTAAAGGCCTTTTCGTCGAAGTAAAGAATTCGTCCCTCGCGGTACGACTGGACCGCCATGGTGATGAGCACCTGCGCGCACGCCGCGGTCTCCACGTCAAGCGTCGGCTTCTGGCGGGTCCGGATGCACTCCAGGAAGTTATTGGCGTGGGTGATCATGGCGTCCCGCTGCTCGACCGGGACCTTGACCTCCTGATCGCCGAATTTGGCCTTGTATTCTTCGTCAATGACACGGCCCTCGGGCCGCAGCGTGATATGCGTGGTGGGCGCTTCGAAGCGGCCGTGTTCGACCATGATGATGGTCCCCAGGTGGCCGCGGATCAGGCCGGGAATGTGCTGCGAGTTGGCCATCGAAGAGGTCAACACCACCGAGTGGCCCTTGGCGTATTCGGCGATGAGGTGGAAGGTGTCGGGGACCTCCCGCTCATCCTTGAAAACGTAAGTTCCTCCGCCCGCCATCACTTTGTAGGGGTACTGCGGCTCGGACCAGCATATATTCAAGGGCGCGGCCACGTGGAAGAAAAGATCGGTGGCGATGCCGCCCGAGTAATCCCAGTACTTGCGGAATCGGAAGAAGCGATCGGGATTCCAGGGTCGCTTGGGCGCGGGGCCGAGCCACATCTTCCAGTCAATGTAATTTTCGCCGCTCTTGTCGGGACCGGCCTCGGGGTCAATCTTCCAGTTCCACTCGCCCTCTTTGGAGTTGCGGTGATACGACCCCTGGCTCATGATCATCGGTCCGATGGCGCCGTCGGCGATCAGTTTCTTCGCCTTCCACCACTGATCCCCGGAGGTGGTCTGCGACCCCACCTGGAGCACGCGCCGGGTTTCGCGCACCGTGTTAATAAGCTGGCGGACCTCCTCGATGGTGTGGCACATGGGCTTTTCGAGGTAGACGTCCTTGCCCCGGTCCATGGCCTCCAGGGCCATGCGCGCGTGCCAGTGATCGGGGGTGGCGATGATGACCGCGTCCACGTCCTTGCGGTTGAGGACCTCCCGGTAGTCCAGGTAACCGTCGCACTTGAACGCCTCTTTGGCGGCGTTGAGTCGCTTCTGGTAGACCTCGGCGACGGCGACGATCTGGCACGAGTTGCTCTGGGCGCCGATTTTTGAGAAGACCCGGGCCAGGTAAAAGCCGCGTCCGCCCATGCCGATCACGCCGAGGTTGATGCGATCGTTCGCCCCGATCACCCGGCCCTGCGCGGGTCGCGTCCGACCGAGGGCTTGCCCGGCGACGCCGAGCGCCGTTGCGCCGATCAGAAAATGCCTTCGATTGCTTTCCGACATGACTCCCGTTCCTGCGTATCAAATTTCTGCGCCTTCCGTGGGGCCCGAAGGCGGCACTTTCATTCTAGAGGCACGGGCGGGTCGCCGTCAAAGCCCCGGCCTGAACGACGCGCGCGCCACGCGAATCCCGATTTTCACCGTTGAGAAGCCGGAGCTGGTACGGGGCTTCCGTCCGTCGCCGGATCATGCGGCGGCGGACATTATCCGTCCGGATTTGGCTTTTGCGGGCGGCATCACGGCAACGCCCAAGATCGCCGACTACGCCGTGTTGACGGGCGCCCCGGTGGCGCTCCACAACGAGTGACCCGGCACTACTGACCTTATCGGTAACGCCAGCGGGGTGCTGTCGTAACTCCGGTGTGCTCGCGCCGGTATCGCGGTAGTCGCCTGAGCGAGTGCTCATGGCGACAGGTTACTGCCAGGCAAGGTGAAAAAGACGCTTGGTAACACAACTGTCGGTTCCCTGTGACCCGACGTGCGCAGCCCGCGCCGCTGGTTCTTCGGCGCAAGGTCCCCCGCGCCCTTGCGGCGCCAAAGCGCCAGGGCCGTCCGGCTCTTTCCCGGGGATTCGGGCCGAGCTATGGCATCGAACGGGACGTTGCGCACCGGCCTTTTGCTCCGCGCCCGGGCTCGCCCTTGCACGCGGCCTCCGGGTTTGCCGGCGCCGCAGGATTTGCGGCGGACCGCGTGCGCCGGTCCTCCCGGCTCGACTGGCGGGAGCCTCTGCGGCGCGCGAGCGCCATCCGCAACCGGAACGGACCTGGCGGGACTGGCTGCCCCGGAACGAGGATAAACAACTCGGTCGCTAAATGTTTTATTGCCCCGTCACGTCTCCGGCATCACCGCTAAATATTGAATCACCAAGCTGGGGTCTGGAAGGACGAGCGATGCGGACCAGGCTTCATGTTCAGTGGAGGGTCGAGCAGCCGCGGCGGCGGTTCCGGAGCGCGGTGTCTCTCCATAGCCATACGCACCATTCCCGGGAAAGCCTCGCGTTCCTGTACCAGCTTGCGGCGCGGTTCGGATTCATCCACTGGGCGATTGCGTTCGGGCAGCGACGCGCGGCTTCCCCGCCGGATTTCGGCCGAGGGTGGTGGACGCCTCCATTGGCGCCTCGCGCCGCCTGGGAACTCGAACGCCGTCACATCGAGTGCGGCCTGGGTCTGGAGGCGCTGGTTTCCTTGACCGACCACGATTGCATGGAGGGCCCCTTGTCGTTGCGCGCGCTTGACGGGTTCGGGCAGGCGCCGCTTTCTGTGGAATGGACGGCGCCGTTCGGCAACACCTTCTTTCACCTTGGGATCCACAACCTGCCGCCGGCGGTTGCACGGCAAGCTATGGCAGCCATGGCCCACTACACTGCATGCCCCGGGCCGGAGTCCCTCGCCGGCCTGCTGGGCTGGTTTCACGAGATGCCAGAGACGCTGGTCGTACTCAACCATCCTCTTTGGGACGAAAACGGGATCGGATCGCGTCAGCACTATGGCGTGCTCCAGGAATTTCTGCGCCTGCATGGAGAAACCATTCATGCCTTTGAATGGAACGGTCTGCGTCCCTGGGCGGAGAACCGTTCGGTCCTGGAATTGGGTCGCATGCACGACAAACCGGTTGTTTCCGGCGGGGACAGGCACGGCTTCGAGCCCAACGCTGTCCTGAACCTTACCCACGCCTCTACCTTCGCCGAGTTTGTAGAAGAGATCCGCTTGCATCGGCGCAGTGAGATTTTTCTGACGATGCATTGTCGGCGCCCTCTGTCCTGGCGTATGTTCGATACCCTGCTTGACGTTCTGGGCGATTACGGGGAGCACGGCCAGGGATGGACTCGCTGGGACGACCGCGTCTTTTACTTATGCGACGACGGACTGGCGCGATCTCTGCGAGAAATCTGGAAAGGCCGCCCGCCGGAACCGGTGTCGACCTTCACCACGCTGGCGCGCACGCTGCATAGCGGTCGCGCGCAGCGGATCTTGGGCGCTGCGGTGGGCGGTCAGGGGCGTCCGGTATGAGCAGGGTTCCGCGCGTAGCCTTCTTTTCCGAGAGCTTCCATGAAGTGAACGGTGTGGCGCGCACCAGCCGGGCGTTCTTGTCCTACGCGCAAAGAAGCGGCCTGCCGGTGCTGGCGGTGGCGCCGGGAGAACGACAGGCGCAAATCGCGGAGGACGGAGTCGAGCGGTGGGAACTCCCGGCCGGCGCGCTGTCGTTCGGCGTAGACGCCGACCTTCGATTTGATCTCGCGTTTCTCCGCTGGTTGCCCGTCCTGCGCTCTGCTCTGGACCGATTTGTCCCTGATTTGGTGCATATCACAGGCCCCGGGCACATCGGCTTCCTGGGCGCTATCCTCGCGCACGAACGAGGCCTTCCTTTGGTTGCGTCATGGCACACGAACGTTCACCAATTCGGCGCCCGCCGCCTGGAAAAGCTCCTCTCGCTCCTTCCCCGGCCTTTTCGCGCGGCGACCAGCCGCTGCTCGGAGAAGTGGTCCCTCGCAGCCACACTCCGTTTTTATCGAATTGCCCATCTGCTATTGGCTCCGAATCCGGAACTTGTCGAGCTGCTCGAAAGAGCGACCGGGCGGCCCTGCCGACTGATGCAGCGTGGTGTGGACACGGATCTGTTCTCGCCCAGTCGGCGCACTCGCACCGACCACGACTTTGTGGTCGGCTACGTGGGGAGACTGTGCCCGGAAAAGAATGTGCGTTTCCTGGTGCGTTTGGAGGATCGGCTGCGTGCAACCGGGATTGATGGCTACCGATTCCTGATCGCCGGCCAGGGTAGCGAGCAAAAATGGCTCGCGGCACGACTGCGCAGCGCCACCTTCGCGGGGGTGCTGGAAGGCACGTCCCTGGCTGAAGCTTACGCAAACATAGATGTTTTCGTATTCCCGTCGGAGACCGACACGTTCGGCAACGCCGTTCTGGAAGCCATGGCGTCGGGGACGCCGGCGGTAGTGATGGGTAAAGGGGGGCCGAAGTTCGTAGTCTCACACGGGGAGTCGGGCTTCGTGGCGCAAAGTGAGGAAGAGCTGGCCGAAGCGGTTCTCAAGTTTTACTACGATCGCGACTTGCTGAACAGATTCCGCGTCAACGCCCGCAAACTCGCAGAGAAACGCTCCTGGAATTTCGTGTTCGACGGCTTGTATCAGGATTATCAGGCTTTGGTCAGAGGTCGCACAGCCGGCTCTTTCCGGTAGCGTGAACGTTCGGCTCCGCTCTTGTTTTGCCCTGGCGTCGGCCTGCGAGCCAGTTCGCATTCGATTTTGCCGGGACTTTCCCCAGGATTTCAGGGCCGAGCAAGACAAGCCCTGCCGGTCTGGTACGTTGCCGGGAGACGAAAGCGGGCCGCGGGCGCTCGCCCCCCGGCAGTTTGAGTCGGGCGGAAACGCCACCCCGTAGCCTCCAATCGGAGCTGTCGCCGGCCTGGCGGGCGTGAGAATGGATGGGTCAAGTCCTGCCGACCGTCTGTTGCGCAACGAGGACGGGCTAACGCGGAGGGCGAAGGAAAAGCTCTGGTACGCCCGGCGCGACTTGAACGCGCGACCTCTTGCTCCGGAGGCAAGCGCTCTATCCAACTGAGCTACGGGCGCACTGCTGTTCTCATTTTACACCGGAACCGGTTTTGGATCGAGTCCCCCCGCTGGCTTTTTTGGGCGGGGCGCCGACCGCGCCCTCGGCCAGCAAGCTCTCGATCTGCAAGCGCATGTTCTTTTCCTTGTCTGCGAAGAAGGGATCGTCGGCGGCGTACTGGGCGCGAATGACTCCCTTGCGGTCCACGAAGACCAACTGCGGCACGAGCATGCGCAGGAAGGGCGGGTGTTGGAGGAAATCGAGCACGCTTTCGCGAGTGCCCACCCCAACCGGAAACGTCAGGCGGTGCTCTTTTATGTAGTCCGGCACCAGCATGATCGCCATGTCGTTGAAGGCCACGCCGATCGGTTGAAAACCCTTCGGGCCATACTGCTGGTACAGCTTCTCGAGGAGGCGAGAGGCCTCCTGACAGGCCGGGCACGTCGTCAAAAGGAATTCGAGCGCCACCACTTTGCCCCGGAACTGGCTGAGCAGCAGTTGCTCGCCGTTGGTCAGCTTGATGGCGAACTCAGGCGCCGGCCGGGGCACCTTGCCGGCGGGCAGCGCTGTGGCCGCCACCATCACGACGCCGGCCAGCAAGCGGGTCAGCAATGCACACCTCCAACCTGAACAGTGTAGCGCAGGCGGTCGGGCTTGCGGTCCGGCTCAAATCCGGGACAAAATTTCCGACAACTCAATGGGGGCGTTTTGCGTCTTACACAGTGCAAGGAGGGTTGGAGCGGATGCTGGTCACCATGCCCGTCAGGAGAGAAGGGCGGTCTTGGGTGTACTGCCCGATCTGCACGCATACGGTCGAGGCGCCAGTGATTTGGCTGGGCAAGAAGGCGATGGTGAAGCCGGGCGAGCGGTGCCCGCGCTGCCAGGCCTCTTTGGATGCGGGCCGGGTGTTGCGGGATCGCGCGGCGGCGGCCTGATGCGTAAGAGGGCGATGGGTCCTAGTACCGCAGCAGGTCGCTGCCCCTTGCACTTGGCCCGGCCAGTTGGTGTATAGTGGGGACGACGGCATGAGACGGAAAGCGGTTACGGGTTCCAACCAAGCCGTGGCCAAGGAGATCATGGACCACGCCCGGCGGTCGCTGGAGGGCGAGAAGCCGAAGAAGGCAGCCAAGTGCGTGGTCTGTGGGGGTGAAGTCAGCCCGACTTCGACCGAGTCCCTCTGTTGGGTATGCCGCCGTCTCAAGATCAGCGCCTGGCGCGAAATCGAGCAGCAAATGCCTGCCCAAGAATAGCGTGGCAGGCTTGCCCGCCTGGGTGACCCGGGTTCGATCCCCCCGAGTTCACAGGCTCGCAGGGTCTTGCGAGTCGGGATCCAGTCCTAACTCCCTGATGGCTTGGGCCGCGCGCGCGGCGTCGAAGCGGCCCTCACGGGCAAGTGTGGCAAGCGCAGCCGCCGCGATCGCTTCCGCATTCACCTCGAAAAAGCGGCGCAGATGTCCGCGGTTATCGCTGCGGCCGAAGCCGTCGGTACCCAGCGAAACCAGCCGCCCGGCCAGCCACGGCGCAATCTGATCGGGCACCGCCTTGATATAGTCCGTGGCCGCCACGATGGGGCCCTCGGCGCCCTCGAGCGCTTGCAGCAAATAGGGGAGGCGGGGAGGCTGGTCCGGATGGAGCCGGTTCCAGCGTTCCACGGCGAGGGCCTCTCGCCTGAGCTCGCAATAACTGGTCACGCTCCAGACCTGGGCCGGCACGCCGAAGCGTTCCGCCAGGAGCGTCTGCGCGCGCAGCGCTTCGTTGAGGATCGGCCCGCTGCCGAACAGTTGCACCTGCGCCGGCGCGTTTTGCGCGGCGCGATAGATATAAAGCCCTTTGAGGATGCCCTCGCGAACTCCCTCGGGCATCGGGGGCTGCACGTAGTTCTCGTTGTAAAGGGTCAAGTAGTAGAAGCGATCTTCGCCTTCTTGATACATCCGGCGCAAGCCGTCCTGAACAATGACGGCGATCTCGTAAGCGTACGCCGGATCGTAAACCACGCAGGTGGGGATGACCGTCATCAGAAGCTGGCTATGGCCGTCCTGGTGCTGGAGTCCCTCACCTGCCAGAGTCGTGCGACCGGCGGTAGCGCCGCACAGGAATCCCTTGCCGCGGGAATCGGCAAACGCCCACATCAGGTCGCCCACGCGCTGGTAGCCGAACATCGAGTAGTAGATGTAAAAGGGGACCATGGGCAGGCCCAGATTGGCCCAGGCGGTGCCCGCCGCCGTAAAGGACGCCATGGAGCCGGCTTCGGTGATTCCTTCCTGAAGGATCTGGCCGTCGCGCGCCTCCTTGTAGTAAAGAAACATCTCCTGATCCACGGGCCGGTAGAGCTGGCCGTGGGGTGAGTAAATTCCGATCTGGCGGAAGAGCGATTCCATGCCGAAAGTGCGGGCTTCGTCGGGCACGATGGGCGTCACGTAACGGCCGATTTCCGGGTGCCGCAGCATCAGGGTCAGCAGGCGCACGAAGGCCATGGTCGTGGAAACCTCACGCCCGCCCGAGCCCGTCAGCATTTCCGCGAAATAATCGAGGGGCGGCGCCTGGAAAGCGGCGGCGCGCGGCCTGCGCTCGGGCATGTAACCTCCGAGCGCCCGCCGCCGCTCGTGCAGATACTTCATTTCCGGGCTGTCCTCTGGCGGCCGGTAAAACGAGACGGTATGAATTTTCTCCGGCGGAAGGGGAATTTCGAACCGCCGGCAGAACTCCTCCATTTCCTGCTCGTTCAGCTTCTTTTGCTGGTGCGTGATGTTGCGTCCCTCGCCGGCTTCGCCCAGCCCGTAACCTTTCACGGTCTTGGCGAGGATGACCGTGGGCGAGCCAACGTGCTGGACGGCCTTCAGGTAGGCGTTATAAACCTTCTGCGGATCATGGCCGCCGCGGCGCAGCCGCCACAGCTCATCGTCGCTCATGTGGCGCACCAACTCGAGCAGCTCGGGGTATCGGCCGAAGAAGTGTTGCCGGATGTAATCGCCGCCGCGGGCGACATAGTTTTGATAATCGCCGTCGAGGCTCTCGTTCATGCGCTGGATGAGCAAGCCGGACTTGTCTTTTTCGAGCAAGGGGTCCCAGTTATCTCCCCAGATGACCTTGATCACATTCCAGCCCGCGCCGTGGAACAGAGCCTCCAACTCCTGGATGATCTTGCCGTTTCCGCGCACGGGGCCGTCGAGTCGCTGCAAGTTGCAGTTGATGACGAAGATCAGGTTGTCGAGCCGCTCGAAAGCAGCGATGCGAAGGGCTCCCACCGCTTCGGGCTCATCCATTTCGCCGTCTCCCAGGAACGCCCAGACTTTGCGGGGCGAGGGCTTCAATAGCCCGCGATTTTCCAGATAGCGCAGGAAACGGGCATGATAGATGGCGTTAATCGGACCCAGTCCCATGGACACGGTCGGGAACTGCCAGAAGTTGGGCATCAACCACGGGTGGGGATAGCTGGACAAGCCCGGGTGGTCCCGCAATTCGTGCCGGAAGTTTTCCAGGTGTTGTTCGTTCAAGCGGCCTTCCAGGAAGGCGCGAGCGTACACGCCGGGCGACGCGTGTCCCTGAAAGTACACGAAATCGCCGGGCTCGTCGCCATACGAGGCATGAAAAAAGTGGTTGAAACCTACTTCCAGCAAAGTAGCCAGAGAGGCGTAAGTGGAAATATGCCCGCCGATGCCCGGATCGTACTTGTTGGCGCGCACCACCATGGCCAGGGCGTTCCAGCGCACCAGGCTTTTGATGCGGCGCTCGATGGCGCGGTCGCCGGGGTACGGCACTTCCTGCTCGCGAGGGATGGTGTTCACGTAGGGCGTATTGCGCGGCGCCGGCGGCGCGGCCCCGTGCAGATGACCCCGCTCCCACAGCTTCTCGAGCAGATACCGTGCGCGCTCCGGCCCCGCGTGCCTGACCACCTCGTCGAAACTCTCCAGCCACTCCGCGGTTTCCTGCGGGTTCAAATCCAATGTCTTGTGCATGGCCAACAGGCTTTGCTAACAGGATAGCTCAGCCGCGGCGCCGGATCTTTGACGACCCCGCTATAATGACGGCATGGCGTCCACAGCGAGCGCTCTGGTCCCGCCGGAAGTCTTGGCGCGCTACGAAGCGGTGATCGGGCTTGAAGTGCATGTGCAACTGGCTACCCGCACCAAGATTTTCTGCGCCTGTCCCACCAGCTTCGGCGCGCCGCCCAACACCAACGTTTGCCCGGTCTGCCTCGGACTGCCCGGCGCGCTGCCTGTACTGAACCGGCAGGCGGTGGAGATGGCGGTCAAGGCCGCGCTGGCGCTCAACTGCACCATCCGCCGGCCCTATTCCCAGTTTGCGCGCAAGAACTACTTCTATCCCGACCTGCCCAAGGGCTACCAGATCAGCCAGTACGACAAACCGCTAGCTGAGCACGGCTGGCTGGAGATCCTGGTGGACGGCAAACGCAAGCGCATCGGCGTCACGCGCGTGCACCTTGAGGATGACGCGGGCAAGAGCCTGCATGAAGGCTTCCGGGATTCGGATCGCTTCACCTACGTGGATTTGAACCGCTGCGGCACGCCTCTGATCGAGATCGTCTCCGAGCCCGACATGCGCAGCGCCGACGAGGCCTACGCGTACCTGAACGAGCTGAAGCTGGTCATGCAGTACGTGGAAGTCTCCAGTTGCGACATGGAGAAGGGCCACCTGCGCTGCGACGCCAACGTTTCCGTGCGCCCGCGCGGCCGGCAGACGTTCGGCACCAAGACCGAGGTCAAGAACCTGAACTCCTTCCGCTTCCTCAAGCAGGCTCTCGAGTACGAGATTGCGCGGCAGGTTGCGGTGATCGAATCGGGCGGCGTGATCACCCAGGAAACGCGCCTGTACAATCCGGATACCGGCGAAACCGTGGGCATGCGCACCAAGGAGCACGCGCACGATTACCGCTACTTCCCTGAGCCCGACCTGCTGCCGTTGAGGATCAACGACGCCTGGCTGGAGCGCATCCGCGCTTCGATGCCCGAGCTGCCCGCGCAAAAGCGAGCCCGCTTCGTCGAGCAGTACGGCTTGCGCGAGTACGACGCCCAGGTGCTCACGCTCACCCGCGCCTTGAGCGATTACTTCGAACGGGCGGCCGCCGCGTCGCGCGATCCGCGCGCCGTCGCCAACTGGGTGATGGGCGACCTGCTGGGGGCGCTCAAGGCCGAAGGCAAGGAGATCACCGAGTCCCCGGTCAGTCCCGAGCAGCTCGCCGAATTGGTGGATCTGATCGTGGGCGGAGAAATCTCGGGCAAGCTCGCCAAGGAGATTTTCCCGAAGATGCTGGCCACGGGCGAATCGGCGCGCACGATCATCGAGCGCGAAGGCCTGCGCCAGATCAGCGATGCGGAAACGCTATCGCGCATCATTGACGAGGTGCTGGCGGCCAACCCCAAGCAGGTCGAGCTGTACCGCGGCGGCAAAGCCGGCGTGATGGGCTTTTTCGTCGGCCAGGTGATGAAAGCCACCCGCGGCCAGGCCAACCCCCAACTCGTCAACCAGCTCCTCAAGGAGAAGCTGGGCTGAGCTTGCGGCCCGAGTGGTAGTTGGGGAAGGGCGGGCGCTGGTGTTGCGGCGGCGGATTCTTTTGCAGCATCTCCAGCAGCACTTCGACGGCTTTTTCCAGTTGAGGATCGCGGCCCTGGCGGGCTAATTTGGGGTCCATCTCGACCTCGATGTCCGGCGCGATGCCGACGTTTTCGGCGACCCACTCGCGCTTGTCGGGATCCCAGAACCCGACCGAAGGCGGTGAAACGACGCCGCCGTCCACCAACGTGGGCCAGCCGCTGAGGCCTCCCACCAGGCCGCCCCAGGTGCGTTTGCCGATCAGCGGTCCGACGCCTGCCTTGCGGAAATACCAGGGCATCGTGTCGCCGCCCGATCCGGCGTATTCGTTAATGAGCATCACCTTGGGGCCGAAGATGCCCGCCAGCGGCCCGGTAATATCCTCGCCCTCGCGCATCGTACGGTAATGCAACAGCGAACGCCGCAAGTAATCCAGGATGTAATCGGGTTGCAGCCCCCCCGCGTTGAAACGTTCGTCAATCACGGCGCCCTGCTTGCCGGTTTGTGCGAAGAAGTAGCGGTTGAAGCTGACATAACCGCCCATGGCCGTGTCCGGCAGATAGACATACGCCAGCCGGCCCCCGCTCATTTGGTCCACCTTGCGGCGGTTGCCCTCGATCCAGGCCAGGTTGCGCAGGCGGGCCTCGCTTTCCAGCGGGATGACGGTCACTTCGCGCGCGCCGGCGCCGGTGGGGTCAGGTCCTACGCGGATGCGCACCTGCTTGCCGGCCGTGCCCTCGAAGAAGCTGTAAATGTTATCGGTGGCTCGGAGTTCCCGACCGTTGACAGCAAGCAGGTACTCGCCCGCGCGCACGTTGACGCCGGGGCCGGTGAGAGGCGCACGCAACTCGGGATTCCAGCTCTCCCCGGAGTAGACACGCGCAAAGCGGTAGCGGCCATTTTCGATTTTGTAATCCGCGCCCAGCAGCCCGACGGGCACGCGTCGCACTTCGGGCTGCGCGCCCCCGCTGACGTTGAGGTGGCTCGCCGTGAACTCGCTCATCATTTCGGAGAACAGGTAGTTCAGGTCCGAGCGGCTGCTCACCGCGTCCAGGAACGGCTCGTACCGCTTCATCATCGCGGGCAGGTCCAGGCCATGCAGGTTGGGGTCATAGAAGAAATCGCGCTGGATGCGCCATGCCTCGCGATACATTTGTCGCCATTCGACGCGGGGCTGGACGCGAACTTCCATCGCCTCCAGGCGCAAAGCGCCCTCGCCCGGCCTGATGGCCTGGGTGGCGGAAGCGATCATCCAGCGATCGCCCTGACGATAGAGAAGCTTTTCGCCGTTGGCAGAAAGATCAAAGTCGCGGACGTTCTCCAGAAGGCGATCGGTCTTGCGGGTGCGAAGCTCGAACTTGTACAGCGTCCGCCCTGGCGCCTGTTCGTCGCCCGCGCGGAATGGGGTCTCGAGCAGAAACAGCACGCCCGTGCGGCCTGCATAAAGGCCGGTGTAGTTGCGGGCGGGGATGGGAAGAGCGAGGATGCGTTGTTCGATGTCTTCCTCGTCAATCTGGACCTCGGCCACTTTCTGCTCGGTCGTCTTCTCTTTGGGCTCGGCCTTGGCGGCTTCGGGCGGCTTCTCCTCGTCGCTCTCGGGCGCCAGCGGCGAGGGCAGGTCGCGGCGCAGCACCAGCACGTACACGCTGCTGGTAAGCGGCCGGAAGTAACTGGACATATCGCGCCAGCCCAGATTGAGACCGGTGTCGGTGCTGGCCAGAAAATACAGATGCTTGCCGTCGCGGTCGAACACAGGCAACGTGGCGTCGCTCATGCCGTCGGTGATCTGCAAGCGACGCCCGTCGGTGATCCGGTAGACAAACACGGCCCGCAGGTGACTTTTCAGTTGCAACGTATAAGCAAGCCAGCGGCTGTCCGGTGACCATGCCAGATGTCGCACGCGACGCGGCCCGTCGTAACGGTCCTTGTCCACGTGGACGGGCTTGCCGGTCTCCAGGTCGAGATACCAGACGTTCAGTCGCTTGTCGGTATAGGCGATTTTCTTGCTATCCGGAGACCAGACGGGCGTGTAGTAGAAGGAGGGCGGATCGCTGAGCCGGTACCGTTTCAGTTCGCCGGCGCCGGCGTGATCGCGCACATGCAGCTCGTATTCGCCCGAGGCATCCGAAAACCAGGCGATCCAGCGACCGTCGGGCGACCAGGCCGGATCGCGGTCCGCCGCGTCGGGGGAGTTGGTCAGGTTGCGGGGGTCGCCCTTTTCGGCGGGGACGGTGAAGATCTCGCCGCGGGCTTCGAAGACGGCTCGGGCCCCGGTGGGCGAGATACGCCCGCTGCGAATCTGGCGCGCGACGCGTTCCCACCGCGGCCGCACCTCCGGCAGATCGCCGCTGAGGGTAATCTTCACCGGGCGTAATTTCTGCGATTTGAAATCAAAGAGGAAGATAGCGCCGAATTGCTCGAGCACGATGGCATCGGGGCCCGCGGAGGCATGCTTGAAATCGAAGCCATCGTTGGGCAGAGCCCGAGTAACCTTGCGTGTGCGCAGGTCGTAGTAATAGAGCGTTACCGGCCCGTTGCGGTCGGAGAGAAAGTAAATGTGGTCGCCGATCCACATCGGGCAGAAATCGTTGGAGTTTTCGCGCGGAATTTTGTCAATGATTTCGGAATCCGCCAGGCGCGCGATCCAGATGGGAGTGGTGCGCCCGCCGCGGTAACGCTTCCAGGTGGTGAAGGCGCGCGCCAGGGGCACATACGCGATGCGGCTGCCGTCCGGCGAAAAGGATCCTTCCTCGGCCATGACCAGAGGGACTTCTTCCGGGCATGCTCCTTCCAGCGGTAACGTGAAAAGCCGGCGGAAACGGGAGTAACTGTTGCGCGCCGAGCGGAACAGGACCGCTTTGCCGTCCGGGGTCCAGCCCACCGCTTCGTCGTTTCCGGGATGCCATGTGAGCCGGCGCGGCACGCCTCCAGTGGCGGGCACGACGTAGACGTCCACGTTGCCGTCGTACTCGCCGGTGAAAGCGATCCAGCGGCCATCGGGGGAAAACCAGGGATTGCTTTCGCGGCCCGGCCCCGTGGTGAGCCTGCGCGCTGCGCCGCCCTCGCGCTCGACGATCCACAGATCGCCGGCGTAGTGAAAAACAATATGAGTGCGGCTTACAGCCGGCTCGCGAAAGAGCGTGGGCGACTCTGCGCCCCACAGCAGTCCGAAAATGACAAGCCACACAAGACAGGCTCGCTTGCACGTCTTCATGGAAGAAGCCTTTCTCTCAGGAACGATACTATAATCTCGCCGCCGGCGGCTCACAACTGGGTGGCTTCGCGGATGTTGGCGCCTTCCAGCAGGTAATCCACGAAGCGGCGGCCGTGCTCGAGCGCCTGTTCGTAGACCGCCTTGCGTTCCTGCCGCGTGAGGCGATAACCGAGGCGGTACCAGCGCTCCAGGCCCTGGCCCACCGTGTAGGTGCCGGCGTAGGCGATCGCCGCCTTGGGCACGAGGCCGGCGCCAAACGGGATCTTGCCCGCCAGCTCCCGCGCCAGCGCGCGCCAGCCGAAGGCGCCTGCCACGATGGAGGCGATCTCCATACGCTGCTCGCGGTAGCCGACCTCGCGGTCGCTGGCTGCCGCCAGCAGGAACGCCATGCGGACCTGATTCATGGTGATGAACGCGGTGTCCGATGCGAATTCACCGATCGCCCAGGGGAACTGTACGAGCGAGGGCACGATATCGGGGACCGCCGTCAGCAGCGCAAACGCGGCGTTCTCTCGCGAGATCGTGCGGATGATCCGCTGCGCCACCGGCTTGCGAAAGGGATGGAAGTGACGCGCCAGGGCCAGGCCCAGATCTTCACGCGCAGCCAGGATCTCTTCCACCGTCCGTTCGGGCGCCTGGCGGTAAAACACGAACGCGCCGGCGGGGCAGGGAAGACCGTCCTCGTAAATCTCGAGATCGAAGCGAGAGGGAGCTCCCGGGTCGCCGATGCGGTGCAACACGCGCATCAGCTCCCAGCGCCGCTGCCGCGAGATGCTGGGTGGCGCCAGGAAATCCTCCATCGCCGCCAGGGCCTGGCTGGAGACCGCGGCCAGTCCCACGCTCAGCGGGCGCTCCGCCGCGGCTCTGACCTGCTGCGGATTGAGGTGCCGGATGGCGGCGCGAATCTGCCGCGCCAGATGCTGCGCTCTCACTTACTCCTCCCGGGCGGCGCGAGGCGAGGCTCAGCGATCCGGTGACTGCGCGCCTCGCGCACGGAACACAACCTGGATCTCCTTCCGCCATTCTACCCCCAAGCCGATGCGCTCGACTTCGATATCGGGCGGCAAGTACCGCAGGATCGTCTCCGTGGTGGGGTGGAATTCGAGCGCGGGCGCGATCAGCAACAGACGCGGCGGATCCGGCCTCAGCGCGACGCCGGGAAAGTAGCCGCGCGCCTGAAACTCGCCGCGCTCCAGATGCCAGCGCACGCGGAGCCAATAGTCCAAAGCTTGCAAGGGCAGGTGTATATCGGCGGTGGCCTTCAATTCCAGCACCGCCAGGCGGCCCGCTCGATCCACCGCCAGCAGATCCAGCACGCCGCGATCGCCGCCCACGATCGCAGGGACCTGCCCGTAGATCGGCTCGGGCAACAACGTGGCGTCAATCCTGCCGATTTGCGCGCGAACTTGCGACTCCAGCCAGCGTTCCGGCTGCGAGCGCCAGGCTGGGTTCAGACGGTCCTTGGCTCCGGCGTTCCGCAGGCGGGCCAGCTCGACTGCGATTCGTTCGACTTCGGCCAGGCTCGTCAGGCCGGCTCGTTCGCGTTGCCGGATGCCGATCGCCAGCGCAGCTCCCTTGCAACGCGCGAACTCGAGGCCTCTCACGCGGAAGCTGAGGGCGCCCTCCGGCAGAGTGAAGACTTCAACGCCGGGGATACGTCGCAGATGCTCAGTCCACTCCTGGATCTCGTGCAGTGCGCCCGGGGAGGCGCCGCCGGGAGGGTCCAGCGTGGTGTCGAGGTTGCCATAATCGGCGGGATCTACCACGTCCTCACCGCCCTCGGGCGTGTACGCCCACACATGGAAACGCGCCGCTTGCGGATCCAACCATGCCAGCCGCAGGCACGTCGTGCGCTCCAGCCCGTCGGGCAGGAACAAGGCGAGTCCTTCGACGGCGACCCGTTTCTCACGCCGACGC
>Ga0197142_1001785_pt1 | contig 19352 bp, 14 predicted proteins | sample GBS60_MetaG_FD_148614 | JGI IMG/M metagenome (GOLD analysis project Ga0197142, IMG submission 148614) | Sediment microbial communities from Great Boiling Springs, Gerlach, Nevada, United States - GBS 60_MetaG | ecosystem: Environmental > Aquatic > Thermal springs > Hot (42-90C) > Sediment... | reverse complement strand
CCTCTCGGAAGTCATGGCCGCCAACTGGGAATAATCATGCAACATCATCAACGTGATCATCAACGTGACGGCTTTTTCGATCGGGTCCGTGGGTTCGACCGAAACGACACCTCGGTTGGCGGAGTCGAGCATTCGGACGACGTATTCGGGACCCTCGTATGCGGAGGGAGAAAGGGATCGTTCCACCCGATCGCCGACAGGCTTCGAGGCTGCAACGAACGCGACCTCGGCGTCGATCCACACCGTCCGGAAATCCAACTCGGTGGCGAGGTCCGCTCGACGGAGCGCATCCGCGATCCGCGCAGGAATCCGGACACGCCGCCGCACGGCACCGAACCACGACGACCGTTCGCGTACACTGCGGCGAGGTCGTTGTCCGCCTTCGACCTCTTTTTGGACTTCGCGAAGACCATCGGGTAGAATTTGTGTCGTCGGACCTCGAATGGATCGGTCTCTCGGCCAGTGATGGACGAGAGCCGTTGTCGTTCCTCGCCGCTGGTTTTCCGGACGATGACGTCGGGGGCCGCTGGTTTCGATCGCCGCTGGGCGGTCGAATTTACGGTTCGAGGCGGAGGGAATTCCGCCGAGGAATGGCGATTATCTCGGGTCGGTGCGGCCTGCGCCCGACGTCGGCTCCCTTCGCAGCTACGGGTCGTGGTGAAGAGCAGGGCGCGACCGGCCCGGCTCGCTCACCGGGGCTTCCCCCGGCCCGGTGCCGTTGGCGCCGCGCGACGGCCCGTGTAACCATGCCGCCGCAGCGACGCGCAGCCCGGGACGCCCGTGACGGCCGCCATCCGGCGTTTTTTCGATCACGATCTGTGGTGGAGCTTCGTCCGCTCCCCGCTCACCGTGGGGGCCGCGTTCGTCACGCTCGCCTTCCTGCTCGCCGCCCTCTTCGCCCCCTGGGTGGCGCCCCACGACCCGTTCGACCCGGCGAGCCTCGATCTGTTGGACGCCTTCACTCCGCCCGTTTGGACCGAGCGGGGCGACCCGCGCTTTCCGCTCGGCACCGACGATCAGGGCCGCTGCGTGCTCTCGACCATCGTCTGGGGCTCGCGGATCTCGCTCCTCGTGGGCTTCGCCGCCGTCCTGCTCTCGGCCGCCCTCGGCGTCGCCCTCGGCGTGTCGGCAGGCTATCTGGGCGGTGCTTACGAAGCCGTCGTCATGCGGCTCGCCGACGTCCAGCTCACGATCCCGGGGATCCTCGTGGCGCTCACGATCAACGGGGTGGCGCGCACCCTCGTACCGCGCGAACTCCAGGACGCCGCGGCGATCTGGGTGCTCGTGCTCGCGATCGGGATTTCCGATTGGCCGAAATACGCCCGGCTCGCGCGCGGCACGACGCTCGTCGAGAAGAACAAGGAATACATCGCGGCCGCTCGGGTGATGGGACTGCATCCTCTGCGCATCATGGTCCGTCATCTCTTGCCCAACGTGATCGGGCCCGTGCTCGTCATCGGCACGATCGGGCTCGCGCTCGCCATCATCTCCGAAGCTACGCTTTCTTTCCTCGGGGTCGGCGTGCCGCCCACCACCCCCTCGCTCGGCACGCTCATCCGGATCGGTAACGACTTCCTCTTCTCCGGGGAGTGGTGGATCACCCTCTTCCCCTCGCTCGCCCTCGTGCTCCTCGTGCTCGCCGTCAATCTTTTGGGCGATTGGCTGCGCGACGCCTTCAACCCCAAGCTCCGCTGAGCCGCCCGGTGCCGCTGCTCGAGGTCGAGGACCTGGTGGTCGAGTTCCCGACCCGGCGCGGGCGGCTCGTGGCGGTCGACGGCGTGAGCTTTTCGATCGAGCCGGGCGAAGTGCTCGGCTTGGTCGGCGAGTCGGGCGCCGGCAAGTCGCTCACCGGGATGGCGATCATCGGCCTTTTGGAACCACCCGCGCGGATCGCCCGCGGGTCGATCCGCCTCGAGGGGCAGCGGATCGACGATCTGCCGCCCGAAGCGATGCGGCGGATCCGCGGCCGCAAGATCGGGGCCATCTTCCAGGATCCGCTCACCGCCTTGAACCCGCTTCTCACGATCGGCCGGCAGCTCGAAGAGACGATCCGCACCCATCTCGACCTCGACGGCCGAGCCGCCCGCGCCCGGGCGATCGATCTTTTGCGCGAGGTCGGCATTCCGGCGCCCGAGCGGCGGATCGACGCCTACCCGCACGAGCTCTCGGGTGGCATGCGGCAGCGGGTGGTGATCGCCTTGGCGCTCGCCGCCGAGCCGGCGCTCGTCGTGGCCGACGAGCCCACGACCGCGCTCGACGTCTCGACCCAGGCGCAGATCGTCCAGCTCTTGAAGCGGCTCTGCCGCGAGCACGGGACCGCCGTGCTGCTCGTGACCCACGCCATGGGGGTGGTCGCCGAGGCCGCCGATCGGGTGGCGGTGCTCTACGCCGGACGGCTCGTCGAGCTCGGGCCGGTCGAGGCGGTGATCCGCCGGCCGCTTCACCCCTACACGCAGGGGCTCATGGGGGCGATCCCGCGGATCGGCGCGCGCAAAGGTCGGCTCGTGCAGATCGACGGCGCCATGCCGCGGCTCGATGCGATCCCGCCCGGCTGCGCCTTCCACCCGCGCTGTCCACACGCTTTCGAGCGCTGCCGGATCGAACGGCCGACGCTCGTCGGGGTGGAACCGACGCACCGCGCCGCCTGCTGGCGGGTCGAGCCGGAGCCGGCCTCGTGAGCGCGCCACCGCTCGTCGCGGTCGAAGGGCTCACCCGGCGCTTCGACGTCTCGCGGCCCTGGCTCGCCCGGCTGCTCACGGGCGAGCCCCGCCGCTTCCTCAACGCCGTGGCCGGGGTCGATTTCGCGATCCCGCGCGGCACGACGATGGCGCTCGTGGGCGAATCGGGCTGCGGCAAGTCGACCGTGGCGCGGATGCTCATGGGGCTGTTGCGACCGAGCGCCGGGCGGATCCTCTTCGACGGCACGCCCCTCGATCCGAATGCCGGACGGAAAGCACTCGCCCCCGTCCGCCGCCGCATGCAGATGATCTTCCAGGACCCTTACGCGAGCCTCGACCCGCGTTGGCGGGTGGCCGACATCGTGGCCGAGCCGCTCGAGGCCTTCGGGCTCGTGGCGAACGGGGCCGAGCGGCGCGAGCGGGTGAGCGAGCTCTTGCGCGCGGTGGGATTGAGCCCCACCGACGGGCGCAAATATCCACACGAATTCTCGGGCGGCCAGCGGCAGCGCATCAGCATCGCTCGCGCGCTCGCGAGCCGGCCCGATTTCCTCGTCTGCGACGAGCCCACGTCCGCCTTGGACGTTTCGGTCCAGGCGCAGATCTTGAACCTCATGAAGGAGCTGCAGGAACAGCTCGGGCTCACTTACCTCTTGATCAGCCACGATCTGGCGGTGGTGAGCGTCATGGCCGACCAGGTCGGGGTGATGTATCTCGGCCGGATCGTCGAACTCGCACCGGCCGAAGAACTTTTCGAACGGCCGCGCCACCCCTACACGCGGCTCCTCCTCGACACGGTCCCCGATCTCGAGATGCGCCGACGCGGGCGGGTGCCGATCGCGGGCGAGGTGCCGAACCCGATCGACCCGCCGCCGGGCTGCGCCTTCCATCCGCGTTGCCCCTGGGCGAACGGGCGATGTCGGACGGAGCGCCCCGAACTCCAGCCGGCGGGTCCGGCTCGGGTCGCCTGCCACGCTGTCGAAGAGGGGCGCCTCGTGGTCTGAGCGAGAACGCGCTCAGCTCGCGGTCCGCTGTTCCATCAGCAGCATCGAACGGAGGTCCTCGGCCGCCCGCTCCAGTAAGAGGAGCACGCGCGCGTCGCCGTAATCGTAGAAGACGTCGTTCGGATCACTCACCGTCGTCGCACGGAAGCGGCTCACCGCCAGATCGAGCACGGCCATCACGCTCTCGAGGCTCCGCGACGGTGTGGTGAGCAGCATGTTCTCGAGCTCCTCGATCTGCCGATCGATCTGCTCGATCTCGCGTTCGATCTCGTCGAGCCCGGCTTCTTTCTCGGCCTTGGAGAGATCGCTCATCATCGAACGGATCTCTTCGGCCGACATGCCGACGAGCTGGAGCGGCACGAAGGCCCATTCGGGCAAGCTGCGCCGCAGCCGGTCCTGACGCTCGACGAGCGCGTCGCGGCGGCGCTGCAGCTCGCCGAGACGGCGCACGAGAAGAATCGTGTTCGTGATCACCGCCATGCTCTTCCCTCCACCCGCATCGTCGACCCGCCGGAGGCGGCTCAATTGCTGGAAGCCAGCTTGGCCGTGCATTGCCGGGCTGTCAACGATTTTTTCATGCTCGTCGATGAGGTTATTCACGATCAACTTCGATAAAATTGTCGATATTTGAATTGCCGACAAATTCGATCGAGAAACATTTAAAATTGTAAGGAAATCCTTCGGCTATCCGCGCGACGGGTGCGACGGCGGGCCGGTCACACGATCCGTCGGGGTGCGGCCCCTCGGCCAGCGCCGGGGCACGCCGGAAAGCGGCACGCGGCGAGCGGGACGACCGTGGAACGGTCGCGGGGCCCGGCCGGGCGGGGCGGTTCGTCGAGCCGCGCGGCGTCCCTCGGCCGGCCCGACCGTGATCGCGCCGTTCGGCATCACGCTCCGGCGCGTCCGGCAGGTCGTCGACGACATGGACCGCACGGCCGCCGCGCTCCTGCCGCCCCGCGACGGTCCCGAAACCTCTCTGCCGCTCGGCGTGCCCGGGCTCGGCCTGCTCGTGATCGCGGGTTCGTCGATCCGGATCGGTCGCTCCACCGCCGGCTTTCTCGGTCGGGCGATCGTGGGCTCGGGCGAGGCGCCCGTCGCCTGCACGCCCGGGGTGCGGACGGTCTGGCGAACCTCGGCGCCGACTTCCGCAACCGTCCGCACCTCGTCCTCGCGCGCGCCGAGAGGTCGCGCTCGTCGCATGGCCGCCCCGCGGCTTTCGGTCGATCGGCTTCCTCACGGGCTCGACGCTTCGGGGGATAGCGGGAGAGGCAGCGCCGGCGTTCGTCAGCGTCGCGATGCCCCGCACCCCGAAGCCCACGACCGGCCATCTCGTGTTCGTCCCGCGCGGCGAGCTCCTACCGATCGCATGGGCGGTCGAGGCGGGCAGGCGCGTGGTCGTCTCGGGCGCGATCGTGAACCTGCCGCCCTGCCCGGTCGAGCCCGGAGGCCTGGCCGGCCGGGAGGAGGCCGAGCGCCGCCGTCCCGTCGAACAGCTGCAAGAGGTGCCGTAGCGCGCGGCCGCGTGCGCTCTCGAGGCGCGGATCGGCCGCGAGGGCGTCGCGCGCGAGGGCGCGCGCCACGGGCAAAAGATCGCCGTCGCGGGCGAGATCGGCGAAATCGAAACGCGGCAGGCCCGATTGGCGCGCGCCCGACAGCTCACCCGGGCCGCGCAGCGCGAGGTCGGCTTCGGCCAGGGCGAACCCGTCGGAGGTTCGCCGCAACGTCGCGAGGCGCAAACGCGCCGCCTCGCCGCCCGCCTCGTCCCAGAGCAGGAGGCAAGTCGAGGGGCGGCTGCCGCGGCCGACCCGGCCGCGCAGCTGGTGGAGCTGGGCGAGGCCGAAGCGCTCGGCGTTCTCGATGACAACGACCGTTGCCTCGGGCACGTCGATACCCACCTCGACGACGGTCGTGGCGACCAAGAGGCGGATCCGGCCGGCGGCGAAGGCGTCCATCACCGCCCGCCGCTCCGCCGCCGGCTGGCGACCGTGGACGAGCCCCACGAGGTCGCCGTAGCGGGCGGCGAGCGCCGCGTGGCGGGCGAGGGCCGCCGCTCGCTCGGCTCGGCTCTCGCCCTCGATCGCGGGGCAGATCCAATAGAGCCGCTCGCCGCGGGCGAGGGCGCGACCGCAAGCCTCGACGACCTCCTCGAGCCGGCGCAGCGGCACCGCCCGGGTCGTGACCGGCGGCCGCCCGGCCGGCCGGGCGCGCAGCTCGCTCACCTCGAGATCACCCCAGCGGGCCATCGCGAGCGTCCGCGGGATCGGCGTCGCCGAGAGGAGGAGGAGGTCGACCCCCCGGCCCTTCTCGACGAGCGCGAGGCGCTGGCGGACGCCGAACCGGTGTTGCTCGTCGATCACCGCGAGCGCCAAGTCGGCGAACCGCACCTCGGGCTCGAGCAGCGCGTGCGTCCCGACCACGACCGGCGCCCGGCCCCGGGCGAGCCGCTCGAGCGTCGCCCGCCGGGCGCGCCCGGACTCGCCGCCGACGAGGAGGTCGACCTCCACCCCGAGCGGGGCGAACCAGCGGCCGAGTGTCGCGGCGTGCTGCCGGGCGAGGATCTCGGTCGGCGCGAGAAGTGCCGCTTGCCGGCCGGCTTCGACCACCTCCAGCAGCGCGAGTGCCGCGACGAGCGTTTTGCCCGTGCCGACGTCGCCCACGAGGAGTCGGCTCGCGGGCCGCGGTCTCGCGAGCATGGCCGAGATCTCGGCCGCGGCGCGGCGTTGGTCGGCGGTCGGCGCGAAGGGCAGGGCGGCGAGCAGGGCACGCCGCAGCCGCCCGTCACCTCGGGTCGGGCGCTTCGGCACCGACTCGCGCCGACGGCGCTCCAGGGCGAAGGCGAGCTGGGCCGCCAGGAGCTCGTCGAGCGCGAGCCGCCGGCGCGCCGTCTCGAGCGCCGTCCCGTCGGCCGGCAGGAGCCCGTGCAGGAGGCGGAGCGCGGTCGTGAAGGAAGGCCGGTCAGCGGCGGCCGGGCCCAGCCACTCGTCGAATTCGACGAGGCGGGCCGCAGCTTCGCGCACGAGCGCCCGCAGCCGCGTCTGGCCGAGCCCCTCGACGAGCGGGTAGATCGGCAGGGGCCGCGGCGCGCGGACGAGCGCGCTCGGCAGGAGCTCGGGATGGGCGATGCGGAAGCGGCCGTCGCGGCGGTCGAGCCGGCCGTGGACGAGGCGAACGGCGCCGAGCGGGAAACGTCGCAGCAGCCACTCGCCGCGCAGATGGAACCAGACGAGCTCACCCGGCCGTCCGCCGGCTTCGACCGGTACCCGGGTGGGATGCCCGGGCCGGGCGACCGTCGGCGGGCCCGTCACGGTGACGAGGAGGGTGGTCCTCGCGCCCGCCGTCACGAGGTCGGGGTCGGCTGGCGGGCGCGGGTCGAGCCAGTCGCGAGGAAGGAGCCGCAAGAGATCGAGGATGCGCGGGGCGTCACGCCCGAGGAGGCGAGCGAGCGCGGCCGCCGTCGCGGGGCCGACCCCCGGCAGGCTCGTGAGCGGGCCCGAGACCGCCGCGAGCGGCGAGGTGGCGTGCTCTCGCGCGTCCTCGCGTCGCTTGGCCGGCAGGCCCAACTCGATTACATCTCCGCTACGCTGGCGCCTCCGGGCGCCTCTTCCCGGAGCGGCATTTATCATGGACGACAACGACCTGGCCACCCGGCGGCGGCGGCTGCGCCACCGCTGTCGTTACCGCGGCTTCCTCGAGGCCGATCTCCTGCTCGGCCGGTTCGCGGACGCCTGGCTCGAGCGACTCGACGGGGCGCAGCTCGCCCGTCTCGAGGCGCTGTTGGCCGAAGCGGACGTCGATATTTGGGATTGGGCGACCGGCCGACGACCGGCGCCCGCGCGCCACGAGGGCGAGCTCTTGGCGCTCTTGCGGGATTTCGCCCGCCGGGGTGGCGCCGTTCGGGGAGCGTGACGAGGGCGATGGCCGACCCGGCTCGGATTCTCGAGGCTCCGCCCGTGGCGGTGCGGGCGCGGGCCGTGCTCCTCGGCAATGCGCGCGAGGGGCTCGAGGCGCGCTACCTCGCCGACCGGCTGACGCGCGGGCGGGCGCGCCAGATCCTCCACGTCGCGCGCGACCTCGACCGCGCTCGGCAGCTCGCCGAGCTCGCCCGCTTCTTCGCGCCCGAGCTCGAGATCCTCGTCTTCCCGGCCTGGGACTGCCTGCCCTACGACCGGATCTCACCCAACCCGCAGATCATGGCCGAGCGGCTTCTGACGCTCGCTCGGCTCGCCGAGCCGTCCACCGGACCACGCCTCGTCCTGACGACCGTCAACGCGGTGCTCCAGCGGGTGCCGACCCGGGAGACGGTGCTCGCCGGCCATCTCGTGATCGAGACCGGCAAGCGCCTCGACCGCGAGGCGCTCGCGGCCCGGCTCGAGCGCGACGGCTATCGGCGGGTCGGGACGGTGGTCGAGCCCGGTGAGTACGCGCTCCGGGGCGGGCTCGTCGACGTCTTCCCGATCGGTGCCGCGCGGCCGGTCCGCGTCGACCTGTTCGGAACGGTGGTCGAGTCGATCCGGCATTTCGATCCGCTGAGTCAGCGCTCCGCCGGCAAGCTCCGCCGCTTCGAACTCGTGCCGGCGAGCGAGGTCCTGCTCGAGCCGGCGGCGATCGAACGGTTCCGGGTCGGTTATCTGCAGGAGTTCGGCGCGGTCACCGACGATCCCTTGCTCGAGGCGGTGACCGCCGGGCGGCGGATCGCCGGCATGGAGCATTGGCTGCCGCTCTTCCACGAACGGCTCGTGACCCTGTTCGACCATCTCGAGCCCGAGGCCGAGATCGGCTTCGACCATCTCGCGCTCGAGGCGATCCGCGAACGTGCGGCGCTGATCGGGGAGCATTACGAGGCGCGCCGCAACCCGCCGGCGGTGGGCACGAGTTTCGGGACGGCACCCTACCGGCCGTTGCCGCCCGAGCGCCTCTATCTCGACGAGCAGAGCTTCGCGCGCCTCGTCGAGCCGCGGCCGCAGCATCACTTCTCGCGCTTCGCCCCGCCCCCCGTCCCACCTGCGGGATTCGCCCGCTGCCTCGATCTCGGCGGCAAGCCGGCGCGCGATTTCGCGCCGGAGCGGGCGAGCCGCGAGACCAACCTGTTCGATGCCGTCGTCGCGCATCTGAAAGCGGTCCAGGCGGCGGGAGAGCGGCCCTGCCTCGTGGCCACGAGCGAAGGTGCCCTGGAGCGGCTCCGCCAGGTGCTCGAGGATCACGGGCTCGAGGGGCTCGTGCGGGTCGGCAGTGCAGCCGAGCTCGCGGCTCTTCCTTCGGGTGTGGGCCTCGCCGTGCTCCCGCTCGAGCACGGGGTCGTGGCCCCCGGCCTCCACCTCCTCACCGAACAGGACGTGCTCGGCGAGCGGCTCGCCCGCACGGCGCGCAAGACTCGCCGCGCCGATCGGTTCCTCCAAGACCTCTCGTCGATCTCGGAGGGCGACCTCCTGGTCCACGCCGAGCACGGGATCGGCCGTTTCGAGGGCCTCGTCACGCTGGAGATCGGTGGGGCCCCGCACGATTGCTTGAAGCTCGTCTACGCCGGCGGCGACAAGCTCTTCGTCCCGGTCGAGAACCTCGAAATCCTCTCGCGCTACGGCCATGCCGACGAGGCCGTGGCCCTCGACAAGCTGGGCGGGGTCGGCTGGCAACAGCGCAAGGCCAAAGTCAAAGAGCGCATCCGCGAGCTCGCGGGCGAGCTCATCGCGATCGCGGCCGAACGAGCGACCCGCAAGGCTCCCGTCCTCGAGTTGCCGCCGGGCGTTTACGACGAGTTCGTCGCCCGCTTCCCTTACGAGGAGACGGAGGACCAGCTCCGAGCGATCGAGGCGGTGCTCGAGGACATGGCCTCGGGCCGGCCGATGGATCGGCTGATCTGCGGCGACGTCGGCTTCGGCAAGACCGAGGTGGCGCTGCGCGCGGCCTTCGTCGCGGCGATGTGCGGCAAGCAGGTGGCGGTCCTCGCGCCGACGACGCTTTTGGTGCGACAGCATTTCAAGGTCTTCAGCGAGCGCTTCCAAGGTCTGCCGATCCGGATCGGCCAGATCTCCCGGATGGTGAGCGCGCGCGAACAGGAAGCGGTCAAGAAGGGGCTCGCCGAGGGCACGATCGACATCGTCGTCGGGACCCACGCGCTCTTGGGCAAAGGCGTCACGTTCAAGGATCTCGGCCTCGTCGTGATCGACGAGGAGCAGCATTTCGGCGTGGCGCAAAAGGAACGGCTCAAGAAGCTGCGCGCCGAGGTCCACGTCTTGACGATGACCGCCACGCCGATCCCGCGCACGCTGCACATGGCGCTCGGCGGGATGAAGGACCTTTCGGTCATCGCCACCCCGCCCGTCGACCGGCTCGCGGTGCGGACCTTCGTGATGCCGGTGGATCCCGTCGTGATCCGCGAGGCCCTGCTGCGCGAGCGGCACCGGGGGGGCCAAAGCTTCTACGTCTGCCCGAAGATCGCCGATCAGCCCAAACTCAAGGAAACGCTCGACAAGCTCGTGCCGGAGCTCAAGGTCGCGGTCGCCAACGGCCGGATGCCGGCCGCCGAACTCGAGGCCGTCATGGCCGATTTCTACGACCGTCGCATCGACGTGCTCTTGGCCACCAACATCATCGAGAGCGGCCTCGACATCCCCTCGGCCAACACGCTGATCGTCCACCGTGCGGATCTCTTCGGCCTTTCTCAGCTCTACCAGCTGAGGGGCCGGATCGGCCGCTCGAAGGTCCGCGGCTACGCCTACTTCACGGTACCGGCCGACAAAAAGCTCGCCGAGACCGCGGAGAAGCGACTCCAGATCATCCAATCCCTCGAGGGGCTCGGCGCCGGCTTCCAGCTCGCGAGCCACGATCTCGACATCCGCGGCGCCGGCAATCTCTTGGGGGAGGAGCAGTCGGGGCACATCAAGGAGGTCGGCTTCGAACTCTACAATGCGATGCTGCAGGAGGCGGTGGCCGAGCTGCAGCGCCAGCGCGCGGCCGCCTCGGCCGAGGCCGAGACGGGCGATTGGACCCCGCAGATCAGCATCGACGCGCCGGCCTTGATGCCGGAGAGCTGGATCGGCGATCTCGATCTTCGGCTTTCGATGTATCGGCGGCTCGCGAGCCTCGCCGAGCCGGCCGAGCTCGACGCGTTCGCGGCCGAGCTCGTCGACCGGTTCGGGCCCATGCCGCCCGAGACCAAGAGCTTGCTCGAGATCGTCGCGATCAAGCAGCTTTGCCGCAAGGCCAACGTCGCCAAGCTGGATGCCGGTCCCAAGGCCATGGTCTTGACCTTCCACGAGAACCGCTTCCCCCATCCGGAGCGGCTCGTGGCCTGGATCGGGCGGAGCGGCGGCCGGGTGCGGATCCGCCCCGACCACAAGCTCGTGCTCGCCGAAGAGACCAAGAGTCCGGAGGAGCGGCTCAAGAAGGCCAAGCGCCTCGTGGCCGAGCTCGCCAAGCTCGCCGCCTGAGGCCAGGGGAGGGACGCCATGCTCCTCTACACCCATCCCGCGAGCCTCGAACACGACACGGGGCCCGGCCATCCCGAGCGGCCCGATCGGATCCGGGCGATCCTCGCGGCCCTGGATGCGGCTCCGATCCCGGGCCTGGTCCGTCGCGAGGCGCCCGAGGCGGACCTCGAGGCGATCCGCCTGGCTCACCCCGAGCCCTATCCGAGCCGGATCCGCGCGGCGATCCCGTGGTCCGGGTATGCCCATCTCGACCCCGACACGGTCGTCTCGCACGGCTCGTGGCGTGCGGCGCTCACTGCCGCGGGCGGTGCGGTCGCGGCGGTCGATGCCGTGCTCGCGGGCGAGGACCGCCGCGCCTTCTGCTGCCTGAGGCCGCCCGGGCACCATGCCGAACCCGCCCGCGCCATGGGCTTTTGCCTCTTCGACAACGTGGCGATCGCGGCGCTGCGGGCGCGGCACGCGCACGGGATCGAGCGGATCGCGATCGTCGATTTCGACGTCCACCACGGCAACGGCACCCAAGCGATCTTCTGGAACGACCCGAACACGCTCTTCGTCTCGACCCATCAATGGCCGCTCTACCCGGGGACCGGTCGCGAAACGGAGACGGGGTTGGCGAACAACGTCCTCAACGTGCCCTTGCCACCCGGGACGGACGGGGTGGCCTACCGGGCCGCGGTCGAGGCCAAGGTGTTGCCGCGGCTCGAGGCGTTCGCGCCGGAGCTTTTGCTGATCTCGGCGGGCTTCGACGCGCACGCGCGCGACCCGCTCGCCAATTTCGCGTTGGTCGAGGAGGATTTCGCCTGGATCACGGCGCGCCTCGTCGCGATCGCCGAGCGGCACGGCCGGGGCCGGATCGTCTCGGTCCTCGAAGGCGGCTACGATCTCGAGGGGCTGTCGAAGAGCGCGCTCGCGCACGTGCGGGTGTTGGCGGGCGCGTGAGAGGAGGGGAGCATGGCCGTCGCCGAGAGGGACGTCGCCGCCAGCGGTGAGCCGGAGCGGCCGATCGAGGCGATGAGCTTCGAGGAGGCGATGGCCGAGCTCGAAGCGCTCGTGCAGAAGCTCGAGCGCGGCCAGCTCGACCTCGAGGCTTCGATCGCGGCCTACGAGCGCGGCACGGCGCTGCGCCGGCACTGCGCGAAAAAGCTCGAGGAGGCCGAGCTCCGGGTCGAGAAGCTCGGCTTCGATCGCGAGGGCCGACCGACCCTCGAGCCGTTCGCCGAACGCTCGTGAGCCCCACCGAAGCGGCAGGACTTCTCGCCGAGCACGCCCGGCAGGTCGAGGCCGAGCTCGAAGCGCTGCTCGCCGCTCTCGATCGGCCCGACATGCTGCCGGCCGAGCGGCGGCTCTTGGCCGCCATGCGCCATGCCGTGCTGGGTGGCGGCAAGCGGCTCCGCCCGTTCCTCGTCCGGGCGGCCGCCGCGCTGGGTCCGGCCGAGCCGGCCGCGGTGCTGCGCGTGGGCGCGGCGATCGAGCTCGTCCACGGGTACTCGCTGGTCCACGACGACCTGCCGGCCATGGACGATGCCGCCACTCGCCGCGGTCGCCCATCCTGCCACGTGGCGTTCGACGAGGCGACCGCGATCCTCGCGGGCGACGCGCTCCAGGCCCTGGCCTTCGAGGTGTTGGCCCGGCCGGATTGGCCGGCCTCGGCCGAACTCCGCGCCGAGCTCGTGGCCGGCCTCGCCCGGGCCGCGGGCGCGGCCGGGATGTGCGCTGGCCAGGCAGTCGACCTCGCGGCGGAAGGCATCGCGCTCGACGAGGCCGCGATCGGCCGGCTGCAGGCGCTCAAGACCGGCGCCTTGATCGCCTTCGCCTGCGAGGCGGGCGCCCGGCTCGCCGGGCTCGACGCGGAACGCCGCGCGCTCGTCGCCGATTATGCCCGCGCGCTCGGCATGGCCTTCCAGATCAAGGACGATCTCTTGGACGCGACGGGCTCGGCAGCCGAGCTCGGCAAGCCCGTCGGGGCGGACGCCGTCCGAGGCAAGGCGACCTTGCTGCGCCTTTTGGGCGAAAGCGGGGCGCGGGCGCGGCTCGAGGCGGTCCGCGCGGACGCCTCGGGAGCGCTTGACAAGCTGGGCCCCGAGGCGCTCCTCCTGCGGGCTACCCTCGACCTCGTGGTCGAGCGCCGCCACTGAGGCGGCAGGAAACGGGTCGAACCATGGTCGCGACGCCGCTTCTCGACCGGATCCGAGATCCGCGCGATCTGCGCCAATTGCCGCGCGAGCGCCTCAAAGACCTCGCAGCCGAGCTGCGCGCCGAGACGATCGACGCGGTCTCGGTCACGGGCGGACATCTGGGTGCCGGGCTCGGCGTGATCGAGCTCACGATCGCGATCCACTACGTCTTCGACACGCCGCACGATCGGCTGATCTGGGACGTCGGCCACCAGGCTTATCCGCACAAGATCCTGACCGGCCGGCGCGATCGGATCCGGACTTTGCGTCAACCGGGCGGCCTTTCGGGCTTCACCCGGCGCAGCGAGAGCGTCTACGACCCGTTCGGCGCGGCGCACAGCTCGACCTCGATCTCGGCCGGGCTCGGCATGGCGGTGGCCTCGCGGCTCGAGGGGATCGACCGGCGGGTGATCTGCGTGATCGGCGACGGGGCGATGAGCGCCGGGATGGCCTTCGAAGGGCTCAACAATGCGGGGGCGCTCAAAGAACGGATCGTCGTCATCCTCAACGACAACGACATGTCGATCGCCCCGCCGGTCGGCGCGGTGTCCGATTACCTCTCGCGGCTCGTGAGCTCGCACGCCTACCGCAGCGTCCGCCACGTCGCCAAGCAGCTCTCCAAGGCGCTGCCGCGTCCCTTGGCGCAGGTCGCGGCCCGGGCCGAGGAGTTCGCCCGCGGGCTCGCCACGGGTGGCACGCTCTTCGAAGAACTGGGCTTCTACTACGTGGGCCCGCTCGACGGCCACAATCTCGACCATCTCGTGCCGGTGCTCGAGAACGTGCGCGACGATCCCACGCTCGGGCCCGTGCTCGTCCATGTCGTGACGCAGAAGGGCAAGGGCTTCCCGCCGGCCGAATCGGCCGCCGACAAATATCACGGTGTGGGCAAATTCGACCCGGTCACCGGAACCCGAGCCAAGGGCAAGCCCGGGCCGCCCTCCTACACCTCGGTGTTCGCGAAAGCGCTCGTCGCCGAAGCCGAGCGCGACGAGCGGATCGTCGCGATCACCGCGGCGATGCCGTCCGGCACCGGGCTCGACAAGTTCGCCGAGCGCTTTCCGAACCGCTGCTTCGACGTCGGGATCGCCGAACAGCACGCCGTGACCTTCGCGGCCGGCATGGCGGCGGAAGGGATGAAGCCCTTCTGCGCGATCTACTCGACCTTCCTGCAGCGGGCCTACGACCAGGTCGTCCACGACGTCGCGATCCAGAAGCTGCCGGTCCGCTTCGCGATCGACCGGGCCGGGCTCGTGGGGGCCGATGGACCGACCCATGCCGGTTCCTTCGACCTCGCCTATCTCGGCTGCCTGCCCGGGATGGTGATCATGGCAGCCGGCGACGAGGCCGACCTCGTCCACATGGTGGCCACGGCCGCCGCCTACGACGAGGGGCCGATCGCCTTCCGCTACCCGCGCGGGGAGGGGATCGGCGTGCCGTTGCCCGAACGGGGCACGCCCTTGCCGATCGGCAAGGGACGCCTTCTGCGCGAGGGCGGACATCTCGCGATCCTGAGCCTGGGTGCCCGGCTCGCCGAGTGCCTCCTGGCGGCCGACGAGCTCGCCGCCCGAGGTTACGCGCCGACCGTGGCCGACGCCCGGTTCGCGAAGCCGCTCGACCGCGAGCTGATCCTCCATCTCGCCCGCGAACATCCGGTGTTGATCACGATCGAGGAGGGCTCGATCGGCGGCTTCGGCAGCCAGGTCCAACAGTTCCTGCTCGAGGAGGGCCTCCTCGATACCGGCCGGGTCAAGCTGCGCAGCATGATCCTGCCGGATCGCTTCATCGACCACGGCACGCCCGCGGGCCAGTATGCCGAGGCCGGCCTCGATGCGCGGTCGATCGTCGCCAAGGCCCTCGCCCTCGTCGACCCGGCGCGCGCCGAGCGCCTGCGGGCCGAGCCGTTTCCCGCCGCCGAGTGAGCGGCAAGGGCACGGACAAGCTCCGGCTCGACGAGCTCCTCGTCGCCCGCGGCCTGGCCGCGAACCGGACCCGCGCCCAGGCGCTGATCATGGCCGGGCGGGTGCGCTCGGCCGGTGTGCGGCTCGACAAGCCGGGTCGGCTCGTCCCGGCCGACCTGCCCCTCGAGCTCGAGGGCGGGGAGGGGGAGGAATGGGCCTCGCGCGGGGCCCTCAAGCTCGTGGCCGCGCTCGACGCCTTCGCGATCGACCCGGCGGGCCGGGTGGCGCTCGACATCGGCGCCTCGACCGGCGGCTTCACCGATGTGCTGCTGCGGCGCGGCGCGCGGCGGGTCTACGCGGTCGATGTCGGCCGGGGTCAGCTGCTCTGGCGGCTGCGCACCGACCCGCGCGTGGTCGTCCTCGAGGGTGTCAACGCCCGCCATCTGGGCCGCGAGCAGGTTCCCGAGGCGATCGAGCTCGTCACTTGCGATGTGAGCTTCATCTCCTTGAAGCTCGTCCTGCCACGGGCGCTCGCGCTCTGCGCGCCCGGGGCGTTCCTCGTGGCCTTGATCAAGCCGCAGTTCGAGGCCGGCCGCGAGGCGGTGGGGAAGGGGGGTGTCGTGCGCGATCCGGCCGTCCACGAGCGGGTCTGTGCCGAGATCACCGCTTGGCTTTCCGCGCGACCGGGCTGGCGCGTGCTCGGGATCGTACCCTCTCCGATCCTCGGGCCCGCGGGCAACCGGGAGTTCTTGGTCGCGGCCCGCCACGAGGCCGAGGTCCTGACGCCGCCCGTGGGCGAAGGCGGTTGAGGCCGCCCGGCGTTCCGCCTCGGGGGATTTCACGCAGCCGCGCGGAAGCGGGCGAAGCCGGCCTCGAGGTCGCGGATCAGGTCCTCGGGGTCCTCGAGGCCGACGTGGATCCGCATCACTTGGCCGGGTTCGGTCCAGGGCACGGCGGTGCGGATCGGCCGCGGGTCGGTCGGGATCAAGAGACTCTCGTAGCCGCCCCAAGAGGCGCCCATCCCGAAGAGCTCGAGATGGTCGAGGAACGCGGAAAGCTGCGCCGGGCTGCAGGGCTCGAGGACGAAGCCGAAAAGGCCGGAAGCGCCCAGGAAATCGCGCCGCCAGAGGGCGTGGCCGGGATCGTCGGGGAGAGCCGGGTGCATGACCCGGCGGACCTCGGGCCGCCGGCGCAGCCAGTCGGCGAGCAGGAGCCCGCTTTCCATGTGCCGCTCGAGGCGGACGGCGAGGGTCCGCAGCCCGCGCAGCGCGAGCGTGCACTCGTCGGGTCCCGCGGCGGTGGCGACCTCGAACACGCCGTGGCGGATCTTCTCGAAAAGCTCCTCGGTCGTGGTGATCGTGCCCATCATGAGGTCGGAATGGCCGCCGATGTACTTGGTCGCGGCCTGGATCGACACGTCGACGCCGAGGGCGAGGGGCTTGCAATAGAGGGGTGAGGCCCAGGTGTTGTCCATCACGACCACGGCACCGTGGGCGTGCGCGACCTCGGCGACGGCGCGGATGTCCTGCATCTCGAAGGTCCAGGAGCCCGGTGACTCGAGGAACACCACCTTGGTCTCCGGACGCAGCGCCGCGGCGATGTCGGCACCGACGTCGGGCCGCACGTAGCTCGTCGCGATGCCGAACTTGGCGAGCATGCCGTCGGCGAAGCGGCGGGTGGGGCCGTAGACGCAGTCGACCAGGACGAGGTGGTCGCCCGGGGCGAGCAGAGCGAGGAGGGTGGCCGAGATCGCGGTCTTGCCGGAGCCCACGGCGATCGTCCGATAGCCGCCCTCGAGCCGGGCGATCGCCTCTTGCAGGGCCGCGGTCGTGGGGGTGCCGTAGCGGCCGTAGGAGCCGGGCTCACCGTAGCGACGGCTGCGGAACGCCTCGACGGTCGGCGAGAGGACGGTCGAAGCGCGCCAGGTCGGCGGGTTCACGATTCCGTGTTGGGCCTCGGGGTTCCGGCCGAGGATGGTGACGAGGGTGGAATCCTTCATGGCGCGCCCCTTGCTCGGCACGGGCGGGCGCTTAGCACGGCCGGGCGACGGGCCGAAGGCCGCGTCGGGCCCTGCACCTCCCTCCGGGCAGCCTTGCGATACCCGATTGGCACGGTCGCGGGGCCGTGCCATCACTGGCCGGGATCCGGCGCGCCGACCCTCGGTCGGATGGTGAGCAGCAGCCGGGCGACAATGTCGGAACGACCAGGAGGGAGCATGACCGTCAACCGTTGGCTTCTGGCCGGGGCCGCCCTCGTGGGCCTCGCCGCCGCGGGCGCGGTGCAGGCCGGTGAGACGTTCGAAGCCGTCAAGAAGAGGGGCTTCGTCCAGTGCGGCGTGAACAACAGTGGGCTGCCCGGCTTCGCCCAGGTCGACGACAAGGGCAATTGGACCGGGCTCGACATCGACGTCTGCCGAGCCGTCGCCGCCGCGGTCTTCGGAGACGCGAACAAGGTCAAGTACACGCCACTGTCTGCGAAGGAGCGGTTCACGGCTCTGCAGTCCAAAGAGATCGATGTGCTTTCGCGGAATTCGACCTGGACCGTTACCCGCGACTCTGCACTCGGCATCGACTTCGTGGCGGTCAACTATTACGACGGTCAGGGCTTCATGGTCCCGAAGAGTCTGGGCGTGAAGAGCGCCAAGGAGCTCGACGGGGCTTCGGTCTGCGTGCAGACCGGCACGACCACCGAGCTCAACCTCGCGGACTTCTTCCGCGCCAACAACATGCGCTACGAGCCGGTGGTCTTCGAGACCAACGACGAGATCATCGCGGCGTTCCAGGCCGGTCGCTGCGACGTGTTCACCACCGACCAGTCCGGGCTCTACTCGAGTCGGACGAAGTTCGAGAAGCCGGACAATTGGGTCGTGCTGCCCGAGGTGATCTCGAAAGAGCCGCTCGGCCCGGCGGTCCGCCACGGCGACAACGAGTGGGCGGACGTGGTGCGCTGGTCGTTCTATGCCATGGTCGAGGCCGAGGAGCTCGGCGTGACCAGTAAAAACGTCGAGGAGATGAAGAACAGCAAGAACCCGAACATTCGTCGGCTGCTCGGGGTGGAAGGCGAGATCGGCAAGGGACTCGGCTTGCCGAACGACTTCGCCGCCAAGATCATCGCCCAGGTCGGTAATTACGGCGAGAGCTTCGAGCGCAATCTCGGCGAGAACACACCCTTGAAGATCGCCCGCGGCATCAACGCGCTCTGGACCAAGGGCGGGCTCATGTACGCGCCGCCCTTCCGTTGAAACGTCGGGGGGCCGCGCCGGCGCGCCGGGCGGCCCCGCCGGGCGGCGTGGGAAGGCACCGCCATGGCCACCACCGCAAGAGGAGGTGAACGTCCGCCGCGTGGCGCGTTGTGGCGTGACCCGCGGTTCCGCGGTCTTCTCGCTCAGGCCGTCGTGCTCGGGCTCGTGATCGCCGCGGGCGCCTATCTGGTCCACAACACGATCGTCAACCGCGAGCGCCTCGGGGTCGCCTCGGGTTTCGAGTTCCTGAGCCGACAAGCCGGCTTCGACGTCTCTCAATCGTTGATCGACTTTTCGAGCGACCGCAGCTCCTACGGCCGGGCGTTCCTCGTCGGGCTCTTGAACACGCTCTACGTCGCCGCGGTCGGCATCGTGCTCGCGACGATCATCGGCTTCGTCATGGGCATCGCCCGACTGTCCTCGAATTGGCTCGTCGCTCGCTTGGCGCTCGTTTACATCGAGGTCATCCGCAACGTCCCGCTCCTTCTCCAGTTGATCTTCTGGTACGTCGTGGTGCTCGGCGCCCTTCCCGGGCCGCGCGACAGCCTCGTGGTCCTCGGGATCGGTTATCTCAACGTCCGCGGCCTCTTCCTCCCCAAGCCGATCTTCGAGGAAGGCGCGGTTCTGGAGCTCCTCGCCCTCTTCGTCGCGATCGTGGTCGTCGTGGCGATCGCCCGCTGGGCCCGGCTGCGGCGCGAGGCGACCGGACGCCGCTTCCCGACCTTCTGGGTCGGCCTCGCGATCCTGATCCTCGTCCCGCTCGGCACGCACTTGGCGCTCGGCGGGCCGATCTCCTTCGAACATCCGCGCCTGACCCGCTTCCGCCTCGAGGGCGGGCTCGTGCTCTTGCCGGAATTCCTCGCTCTCGTGCTCGGCCTTTCGGTCTACACCGGGGCGTTCCTCGCCGAGATCGTCCGCTCGGGTATCCTG
>Ga0197142_1001784_pt1 | contig 19356 bp, 18 predicted proteins | sample GBS60_MetaG_FD_148614 | JGI IMG/M metagenome (GOLD analysis project Ga0197142, IMG submission 148614) | Sediment microbial communities from Great Boiling Springs, Gerlach, Nevada, United States - GBS 60_MetaG | ecosystem: Environmental > Aquatic > Thermal springs > Hot (42-90C) > Sediment... | reverse complement strand
AAGGGGACAATGTTTGAGCAAATGCGATGCCGTCATTGCGGGCGTGCGGAGCCCGCCCCTCCGAGACGTGGTCAAGCCGAGGTAATGGGCCTTGCGGGGGAAGGGTCGGGGATGACGCGAAGGGTGGTTCCTTCGGAGGGGCGCACTCTGTGCGCCCGCGTGGCAAGGCCGTACGCAAGCCCAGGCATCTCACTCAAACGGCATGCGGGGGCAACTGTTACATGGCCTATCGGGGACAACGGATGTGTGAAAAACCCCGGCATTCCCTCCTGTGGCCCTGGGGAGCCTGCCCCTCGGCCGCCATGTGCGCGAAAAAAAGACGGCTTAGGGGAAGAAGACCGCCAAGGTGCAAAAGCAGCACTACTCCCGGAGGCAAGCCGGTCCTTTTGAGACCTGCAGGGTGTCATCATGGCGGGTCACGGTGGGAGCTAGAAGAGACGATGGCCATGAGGAATCTCAGAACAAAAAAGAGGGGCGGAGCTCTCGCCCCTCTCATTCCATTCAGCCTTTCGGGTGGTCCCCACCCTCCCATCAGGCCGCTTTGACTTCGATCCTGGTTGGCACGTACTCGGGACTCTTGGGAAGCCTTATCCTGAGTACCCCCTTATCGTAGCTAGCCTCTGCCTCATCGGCCCTTACCTCCGTAGGGAGCCTCAGGGATCGGCAGAAGGAGCCATAGAACCTCTCCACCCTCCGGAAGTTCTCGTCCTTCTCCTCCCTTTCTTGCCTGCGCTCCCCACGGATAGTGAGGAGATCCCTGTTAACCGTGACCTCTATCTCCTTGGGATCAACTCCGGGGAGCTCGGCCCTGACGATGAACTCCTTGTCGGTCTCGGAGAGGTCCAAAGAAGGCACCCAGGCATCTTCCCCAAAAGAGGGGATCTGAGGCCTCCAATCGAAGAAGTCCCTCATGATGTCATCCACGGCCCGACGGAAGAGGTCCACCTCTCGAGACATCCTCCAAGGAACCAGCTCGAACATGGCCAACCCCCCTTTCGTTTGTAATTATTTGTTATCAAAGAACGTTTTTCTTTCTGTGATGAAAATTATCTCTCCGATCCAGCTTGTCAAGGGGTTTCCCCTTGGCTCCTCTGACGAACAATGACTTCGTAAATGACCTTTTTGGGAAGCCCGGTTTCCTCCTTTATCACTTGAATGGTCTCCTTAGGCCCGAGGCCACACCGCTCCATGAGGAACTTCACCCTCTCTTGAAGCTCAAACTCCGGAGAGGAAAACCCTTCCATACCCTCGACCACTATGGTCACTTCACCCTTTATCTGGCTCTCCTGCGCCCAGCTGCGCAGTTCCGTTAGGAGGCCCCTTTTTATCTCCTGGAAGGCCTTTGTGAGCTCCCTCACCACTGCCCCCCTTCTGTCTCCCAGGATTTCCGCCATATCCTCAAGGGTGGAAGAGAGCCTCCTGGGAGATTCGAAGAAAACCATCGTCCTCCTTTCCTTTTTCAAGCTCTCCAGGGTCCTTCTCCTTTGAGCCCTACCTCTTGGCAGGAAGCCCTCGAATGCGAACCTGTTCGCTGGAATGCCACTCATGATGAGGGCTGAGAGTATCACTGATGGCCCGGGGACTACCTCCAGCGGGATATTGAGCTCGAGGCACTTTCTCACAAGGCCGTAACCTGGGTCTGAAAGCCCGGGTGTGCCGGCTTCGCTCACCAGAGCGAGACTCTTTCCCCCAAGAAGAATCCTCGAGATCTTGTCCGCCTTTTTTTGCCATCTTTCCCCTTGCTCGTGGTATCTGATTATGGGCTTAGATATCCCGTGAGCCGAAAGAAGCCTTCTTGCAGCTTCGGGGTCCTCTGCCACAACCGAATTCACTTGGGAGAGAACCTCAAGCGCTCTCAGGGTTATGTCCTTGAGGTTGCCTATGGGGGTTGAGACCAAAAAGAGGGTTCCTATCTTCTGTCTCCTCTCCCCTCGATTGGGAGCCCCCTCATCCTTGACAGAGCTTGACCTTTTCATTCCGTTTCCCTTAAAGTTCCACACGAGGAAGCCTTAAGTCAGGGAGATAATATACCAACTCGGGGAGCCGTTCATCTCATGACCACCTGGCTCGCAACAAGGATAAAGGTCCAGCTTTTGCTCGTTTTTCTCGGAACTTCGGTGGGGATTGGCCCTCTGACATTCAAGGGCTCTGCAAAGGCTGGCATGGTTGACACAGTCCAGTATGGCCAGATCCAGCTCGGAATGAAGGAGAGCGAGGTGAGAGAGAGGCTTGGCAAGCCAGACAGGATACAGGAGACTGAAAGGAGGATCTACAGAAAAGGCATCCACAGGGTCGTCAAGAGAAAAAGGCTCATTTACGAGGGAGTGAATCCCGCATCGGGCCAGAAGATAGTGACCGTCATATCCATCGAGAATGGCAAAGTAGTGGACAAGAAGAGATCTTACAGATGACAGGCGGCGAACCCCTCACTCATCTGCTCATATTTCCACCTGTCTGGGTCCCCATAGTCCCCCATCTGGCACTTCCAGTCCTCTCCTCGTATCTCAAGTCCAGGGGCTGCAAAGTGGCCTATTTGGACGCGAATGTAGAGTTCTTCACGGACTACCTTCTCTCTCCCGCGACTCTCTCAGGACTCCTGGAAAGGGTGGAGAAATTTCTCCGGGAAAATGACGCCCCTCCTGGCCCCTTGAAGAGGGCGAGGGACAAGCTCGAGACCTGGGAAACGGAAGTGAGGAAAGTCGATGATCACAAGGCGGTCCTGAGGGACGAAAAGCTCTTTTTCGACCCCGATCGGGCAGTGAGGGCGGTCCAGGGTCTCCATGACCTTCTCGAGATGGCTAGTCTGGCTTACTGGCCGGGGCGCATCTCCTTCAACTCCTATAGGCGCGGAGACATTTGGGAAGAAAAGGATTTGCTCGATGTTTGTCAAAATGAAGGCAAGAACATCTTTCTTCCTTTCTTTCGAGAGAGGATCTTGCCAAAGATTGTGGCTCTGAGGCCCAGGAGTGTTGGAATATCCATATCCACAGTTCACCAATTCATCGCGTCCATGACCCTTGCCAGGCTTCTCAGGAAGACACTTCCAGATGTTCATGTGGTAGTTGGGGGAAAGCACCTTCTGAGAATAGAGAAGAAGATTCTCGGCCACGGTTTTTATTTTCGAGACTATTTCCATAGCGCAGTTTTGCACGAGGGGGAATTGCCTCTTTTTCGAATTCTGGAATCTTTGGCAGGGGGGAGGGATGTCAGAGGTATCCCGGGGGTCATAACTTGGGGGAAGGATGGCGCCGAGTATGTGCCACCAGATCCTCCTTTGCCCCTAGAGGACCTGCCCAGCCCTGATTTCTCTGAGATCCAGTGGGAGAAGTATCTCGTGCCCCGCCCCTATGCGCCCATGAGGATGTCTAGAGGGTGCTATTGGGGCAAATGCACTTTCTGCATAAGACAGGGATCCGAGAGATTCGAGACCCTGAGCCACCACAGGGTCATAATGGAGATGGAAGCCCTGGGCAGCGCGTACCGGGTGAAGGACTTCACCGTAAACGACGACTGCATGCCTCCCGAGTATTGGGAGCTCCTCGCAGATGGGATTATCGAGAGGGGACTCGAAGTGTCAATGCTCATCTGGGCAAAGCCGGTCTCTGGCTTCACAAGACAAAGGCTCAGGAAGATGGCCAAGGCAGGTGTGAGGCAGATAAGGTGGGGGGTGGAATCGGCTCACCCCCGGGTTCTCAAGCTCATGAGAAAGGGAACCCGTTTGGATACTATGGAGGAGGTTCTCCGAGAAGCCAGGGAGGCAGGCATTTGGAACCACTGTTGCTTCATACTAGGATTTCCCACGGAGACTCAAAGGGAAGCTCTAAGGACCATATCCTTCATCGAATCCCAAAAAGACACGATTCACTCTTTCATCCTGTATCCCTTCGTCCTTTACGAGGACACTCATATCTTCAGGCATCCGGAGGAGTTTTCCATCACCTCTGTGACGAGAAAGGAAACGCCCTTTTTCGACCTCATGGAGTATCATTCGTCAAAGGGGATGTCCCCCAAAGAAGTAGCCTCTTTTACCCAGAAGGCCAAAGCGAGGCTTTTGGGTCCGGGGCCAAAGCCCTTCTGGTATCACATCAAGCTGAGGGAATACCTTCAGCTCTATTTGGACCGTTTTGGACTTGAGGCTGTGAGAGAAATGACTTTTAATCGAGACGGATTGGATCTCTCCTGGGAAGGCATAGATGGGTGAGAAGGGAATCAAGATAGCGATCCTCACAACCAAAGGCCGGGTCTACCACCCCAATAGAAGGCTTCTCGAGGCCTCATCCAAGCTGGGCTGCGAGGCATTTCTCCTTCATCCTCAAAAGGTTTTGCCCTCCACCCATTGGGGGCTTGCCCAAGGACCCGTGGCCCATGTGGTGATCCCTAGGATAGGATCCACAATAGAGGACCACGAGCTCGCAGTCCTATTCCATCTGGAGACATCGGGGGTCAAGGCCCTCAACAGTTTCAGATCCCTTTTCGTTGCGAGGGACAAGTTTCTTTCCTTGAGAAAACTGGCAGCTTCGGGGATCCCTGTCCCGAGGACCATCCTGGTCCAAAGGCCCACCCAGCTCAGGCGTCTCATAGGGGAGCTCGGAGGACCTCCCGTTGTGGCCAAAGGCTTGAGGGGAAGGCAAGGGATAGGGGTGGAGCTGGTTGGGGAGGAATCCTTTGCCAGGTATATGGTGGATCATCCTCCCTTTCCCGCAGGTGCCATAGTTCTGCAAGAGTTTATCTCCAAGGCATCTCTGGGGGATGTGAGAATAGTGGTTGTGAGGGGTGAACCAATTGGAAGCATGAAGAGGGTCCCCAAGAGGGGGGAGTTCCGCTCCAATGTGCATTTGAGGGGAATGGGGGAGCCATGGGAGCCTCCCATGGAGTGGAAGGAGCTGGCGGTCAAGGCCACCCAGGCCTTGGAGCTGGATGTGGCGGGTGTGGACATGGTATGGGGCAATGACGGACCATTGGTGCTGGAGGTGAACACGACCCCAGGTTTCAGGGAGCTAGAGAGAGTGACCCGAAAGGACATTGCGGCCTGCATAGTGGGAGCCGCATTGGATCTTGCCAGAGGAGGTTGAGATGAGAATAGCCTTCCTCATGGATCCCCTGGAAGAACTCGATCCCCTCAAGGACACAACCGCCCACCTCATGTACGAGTGTGCCCAGAGGGGACACGAGATCCATTTCCTCGAGCCCCACGATCTTTACGTGAAGAGCAACAGGATCCGAGCCAGAATGAAGGAGCTTACATCCCCCCCTGGCCTGTCCAGGGAGGAGACCTGGAACATATTCATTCAGGACGTGAGGCAGGAAAGGAGGGTTTTCGAGGACATAACCGAGCTCGATGCCCTCTTCCTAAGAAAAAATCCGCCCGTCAACTTCAGGACCATAGATTTTCTCCAGTTCGTAAAGGACGATGTGTTCATAATCAACGATATTCAGGGCCAGATAAAGGCATCGAGCAAACTCTACACCCTCAACTTCCCAGACATCATCCCCGAGACCCATGTATCCAGAGACCCAGTGAGGCTCAGGAAGGTAATAGAAGAATTTGGCGGTGACGTGATAATGAAACCAACCTTAGGGTTCAGGGGCACGGGGGTCATAAAACTGAGTAACAAGGACCCAGAGAACTTGAATTCTCTTCTCAACTTCTACGTGGATAGCACCAAGAAGTATGAGGACAGAAATCCCGTCATTGTACAGGAATTCTTGGAAGAGGTGCGCTCTGGAGATGTGAGGATCATGCTCCTCAATGGCGAGATTCTGGGGGCAATGAGGAGGGTACCTGCCCCAGGGGAGTTCAGGACCAATCTCTTTGCAGGGGCGAGGGCTGAGCCTCACGAGGTCACGGAATCGGACAGGAGGATCTGCGAGAGGATAAAGGAGAGGCTGTTGCAAGATGGGCTCTATTTCGTTGCCATAGACGTGATAGGGGATAAACTAATAGAGATAAACTCCATAAGCCCCGGGGGAATAGCGTATTTGAATCGCCTCTATGGCATAAGGGCCGAGTGCAAGGTCATAGACTTCGTGGAGCAAGAAGTACAGAGGAGGAAACAAGCCCGAAAGGAGAAGACATGAACTTTTTCAAGTTAGGACTAGTGGGACTTGCCCTCTTCATGGGAACGGGATCGGTCGCCTCCTACGGGGCGATGGTGAAGGTGGGGCTCATGGAGGAGCCCAAGACTCTCAATGTCCTCGGGGCGAAGGACATATGGGCCTCAAAGGTCCTTCTTCTCTGTTATCAGAGGCTCTACTACAAGGACCCTAGTGGCCAAAGGTTGGTCCCCTGGCTAGCATCCGATGACCCTGTATGGGATCCAGACACCAAGACAATCACTTTCCACCTGAGGGAAGGGGCCTGGGACGATGGGACACCTTTCACCTCCGAGGATGTGGTTTTCACAGCAGAGCTCATAAACAAATTCAGGATCCCGGATTACTGGAACAACTGGAACTTCGTCCAAAAGGTCGAAGCACCGGATCCCAGGACGATCAGGCTCCACCTCACCAGGCCCATGGCAACAGTCTGGGAGAGAACCCTCACAAGTGTCATCATCCAGAAGTCCAGGTGGAAGGAGATCGCCGAGAGGGCCGAGAGGCTTTTGGAGGACAGTCTCAGATCCCAAGAGGCGGCGGGAAAGCCCAGATCTGAGGCTTATGTGGCGGCCCTGGCCAAACCCCTCGAGCTCCTCACCTCCTATCCCGTGACAAAGCCGGAAAGCATGGGTCCCTTTGTCATGCAGCAGTGGCAGAGGGGAGCTTACATTCACATGAGGAGAAATGACAAGTTTTTCGCCCTCAATAAGGAGATAGGTGGTCACAACGTTGGCCCGTATATAGAGGGGCTTATTTTCAAGATCTATGCCAACACGGACACGGCCATTTTAGCCCTCAAGAAAGGAGACATAGACTATCTTTGGTGGGGGATACAGTCGGGCTACCTCGAAGACCTGAGGGCTAACCCCAACATCCGTATCTACTCCTCTTTGAAAAGCGGCTATAGGTACCTGGGCTTCAACCTGAGAAAGGCTCCCATGAAGGACCTTGCCTTCAGAAGGGCCGTGGCACACTTGGTAGATAAGGACTTTATCGTCCAGCGCATCCTCCACACCCAGGGATGCCGGCTCGATACCGTTGTGCCTCCAACCAATCCCCAATATTGCCTCCACAGGCCCCCTCTTTACGGGAACTTCATGACCTGGAAGGAGAGGGTTGAGGCGGCCAAGAAGGAGCTCAAGGAAGCTGGATATACGTGGGAGGTAGAGCCTGTGGCCGGGGAAATACCGGGTCAGTTCAAGAAAAAGGGAGCGGGGCTCAAGCTCCCAGGGGGGTTACCAGTTCCACCCCTGAATCTTCTGACTCCACCTGCTGACTACGACGCCCAGAGGGCCCAGACTGGAAACCTCATCCAGCAGTGGCTCAGGGACTTCGGAGTTCCCGTAAACTGGAGACCCATGGCGTTTTCGGCCCTGGTCAAGAAAGTGCAAGCGGAAAGGGACTTCGATATGTTCGTGTCGGGTTGGGGAGCGCTCGGCCATGATCCGGATTATCTGAGATCTTTCTTTCACAGCGGAGCAGATGTGCCAGAGGGGAAAAACGCATGCGGTTACAGAAACCCGGAGTTCGACCGCATTGCGGATCTTCAAGTGGAGACCATGGACCAGAGGGAGAGAGAGGCCCTGGTCTTCAAGCTCCAAGAGATCCTCATGAGGGACCTTCCGTATATACCCCTCTATGTGCCCATGAACCTTGAGGCCGTTAGGGGGGACAGATTCGAGGGATGGGTGGAGATGCCAGGCGGCATAGGAAACCTCTGGAGCTTCCTCCAGATAAGACCAAAGAAAAGATGAAAGGACTTTCTCGAAGCTCGCCGAGATGAACCTGAGAAAGTTTCTCCTAGTAAGATCCGGACAGATAGTCGTAACCTTTTGGATAATCCTCACCCTTCTATTCGTGCTATTTAGGCTCGCACCGAGCGATCCCCTCTCGGTTGTGGCAGACTCCCTTATGAGCGAGGAGGAGATCCAGATCCTCAAGGCTCAATTTGGATTGGATGAGCCCCTCCACAGGCAGTATCTCCTCTACCTCTGGAACTTCATCAGGGGAGAGTTCGGGACTTCTTTCCACTATAGACAGCCGGTCGTTGAGATCCTTGGAGACAGGCTTCCCAAGACGGCCCTCCTTTTCACAACAGCCACTGTCCTCTACGCCCTGGCCGGGATCTCCATGGGCAAGATCTTGGCATGGTACCGGGGAAGCCTTCTGGATTCGGGGATGAGCTTTTTGGGACTTTTGACTCACACTTTCTTTCTGCCGTGGCTCGCTTTGCTCCTCATATGGGTCTTTGGTTACAAGCTCGGCTGGTTCCCTCTGAGCGGGATGATATCTCCCGAGATCTGGTTAGACCCTGAATCTAGCCTCCTTGCCAAGTTTATGGACGTCCTTCACCACATGGCTCTCCCAATGGGTGTTCTCTTTCTCACCCATTTCGGAGGATACATGTTGGTCATGAGGACCACCATGCTCGAGACCCTTAGGGAGGACTATATCCTCACGGCGAGGGCCAAGGGTCTTCCCGAAAAGGTGATAAGGAACCGGCACGCGGCCCCCAATGCCTCCTTGCCAGTGGTCACAAGCCTGGGCCTGAGTCTGGCCTTCTCCATAAACGGAGGGGCCCTTACCGAGACAATATTCTCTTGGCCTGGCCTTGGAAGGGAGCTGGTTGCGTCTGTGGCCCACGGGGATTATCCCCTAGCCCAGGCGGCCTTCCTCTTCATAGCAGCATTCGTCCTGGTTGCGAACTTGGTTGTGGACGTTATTTACGCTTACTTGGACCCGAGAATAAGATATTGAGGTTACCGGAAGACCAATGGCCTCTTCCAGAGACAGAGGAAAAGAGAAGCCCCTTGGTGGGGGGGCCCACTTTCTCAGGCATCTGGGGGAGAATTGGGCCATCTATAGGAAAAACCGTATGGGTATGGGCGGGCTCGGCCTCCTTGTCCTCTTTGGCCTTATGGCCCTCGCAAGCTTTGTTCCCCCCCTTTTGGACCCCATGTACCATCCCATGAACGGCATGGACCCCGAGATAGATACATCCACTGGGCCATCTGCCAGGCACTTGCTGGGAACAGACTTCATGGGAAGGGACATCCTCTCTCAGCTCCTCACGGGAGCCAGGGTCGCACTGCTCATAGGGGTCTCAGCCGCGTTCATGGCTGTTGCCATTGGAACCATGGTTGGGATGGTTGCGGGATATTTTGGAGGGATAGTGGATACCCTACTCATGCGGCTTGCAGACATAGTCATGGTGCTCCCAGGGCTCCTCGTGATACTGATCCTTTCTTCGGTTGCGGGTCAGCTATCCATATGGAACCTGGTCCTCATAATAGCCCTTCTCAAATGGGCGGGAGTATCGAGGATCATAAGATCCCAGACCCTTTCACTGAAGGTGCGTCCGTATGTTGAGGCAGCACGTGTTGCGGGAGCATCCCATACGAGGATCATGTTCCGCCACATGTTGCCCAATGTGTTGCCCCTTTCCTTCCTTTACATGACCTTCGGGGTCACATCGGCCATCCTCATAGAGGCCTCCCTATCTTTCTTGGGGTTTGGCGATCCATCCACAGTCTCTTGGGGAATGATGCTCCAGTGGGTGTGGAAGACAGGCCACATGTTCAAGGCCCCCTATTGGCTTCTTCCCCCGGGCATCTGTATTTCCCTCATAACCCTCGCCTTCTACTTGATAGGCAGGGCCATGGACGAGGTATTGAATCCTAGACTTCGGAAAGAGGTTCTGGAACAGTGAACGTGCTGGAAGTGAAGGATCTCACCGTCCAGTATCTAACATCTAGGGGGAGGGTTCATGCGGTGGAGAGAATCTCCTGGGAGCTCAGGCAGGCAGAGGCTCTCGGAATAGTGGGAGAGTCGGGCTGTGGCAAGACCACAGTGGCCATGGCGATAATGGGGCTTCTTCCTTCCAATGCTGAAGTTGTGGAAGGCAAGATACTCCTCGAGGGAAGAGACCTGCTCCTTCTCGATCCCGAGGAGATGCGGACCATCCGATGGAAGAAGATAGCCATGGTATTCCAGGCTGCCATGAATGCCCTCAATCCAGTCCATAGGGTCGGGGATCAGATCCTCGAGGCCATGATCGCCCATGACGGAGAGCTCTCCGAGAAAGAGGTCCAGAGAAGGCTCGAGGAGCTATGCGCTATGGTGGGTCTGGACCCGAGACGCATGAAGGATTACCCTCATCAGTTCAGCGGAGGGATGAGGCAGAGGGCAGTGATAGCCATGGCCCTAGCCTGCAGGCCAACTATGCTCATAGCTGATGAGCCCACAACAGCCTTGGATGTCATGGTAGCGGACCAGATCCTGGGACAGTTGAGAAGACTCCAGGTGGAGATGGGGTTGGCCATTCTCTACATCTCTCACGACATATCCGTGATAGCCAGGTCCTGCGACCGAATGGGGGTCATGTACGCCGGTCAACTGGTGGAACTTGGCGAGACAGATGACATACTTGACCATCCTCTGCACCCCTACACGAGGGGGCTCATGAAATCTTATCCCAAATTGAGAGGGCCCAAAACCAAGCTGGAGCCCATACCCGGAGAACCGCCCAATCTCATGGATCCGCCTCCAGGGTGCAGGTTCTGTCCCAGGTGCCCCGACAAAGGGGCATCCTGCCCCACAGAGAGGCCCCCTTGGATCCAGGCCATGGAAGGGCATTGGGTTCTCTGCCACAAAGGGGAGGTCTGAGGTGATCCCAACGGAGACGGAGGAAAGAGGGCCAATAGTGGTCTTCGATGAGGTGGTCAAGGTCTACAGGACCACCCAGTCCCTCCTCCGGAAGTCAACGGGAGAGGTTAGGGCCCTCGACGGTGTATCTTTCACGATTCAGAAGGGGGAGATATTCGCCCTTGTGGGAGAGAGCGGAAGCGGGAAGACAACATGCGGTAGGCTTCTCGTCCACCTTGAGAGCCCGAGCTCGGGCCGCGTGCTTTTCCAGGGACAAGACCTGGCATCCCTAAGGGGTCGTTCCCTCAAGGAGTTCAGGCGCAAGGTTCAGATGATATTCCAGGATCCATACCAGTCCCTCAACCCACAACTTACGGTTTTTCAGACCGTGGTCGAGCCCCTTTTGGTCCAAAGATGGGGCTCACACGAGGAGAGGGAAGAGAGGGTGGTGGAGGCCTTGGAAGAAGTGGGACTAAGGCCAGCGGGGGATTTCATGTTCCGCTACCCTCACCAGTTGAGCGGTGGTCAAAGGCAAAGAGTTGCCATAGCTAGGGCAATGATCCTGGAGCCTCAGCTAGTCGTTGCAGATGAGCCAGTATCCATGTTGGATGCATCCATCCAGGCCCAGCTTCTCAATATGCTTCTGGAGCTAAAGGAGCGACATTCCCTCACGCTTCTCTTCATCACTCATGACCTGGCCTCTGCCCGTTACCTGGCAGACCGCATATGCGTCATCTACAAGGGCCGGATAATGGAACAGGGACCAACGGACCTCGTCATAGAAAATCCCCTTCATCCTTATACCAGAGCACTTCTAAGGGCAGTCCCAACAGTGGACAGAAGGAAAGAGGAGCTGCCACCGCCCGCATGTCCCGTGGACTTGCTGCTTGTGCCCAAAGCGGCAGCCTGTCCATTCTATTCCAGGTGCCCGGATTGCACATCCCGATGCATGGAAAAAGAAGCCCCCCTTGCGGAAGTGGAAAAGGACCATTACTCCGCTTGCTTCCTCCATTATGGGTGAGAGGTCCCGTGGATGTGGGAAGAGGAGTTGAGGCACCTATTGAAGGAGTCTTTCCAGGGGAGGCCCGTATTTGGCATTGGCGAGAGGGCCTATCCGAGACTAGGCCCCGGCCTCATGCTCGAGGATTATGGCATAATATGCGCCATGTGCACAGCCGATATCGAGGAGATCCGCACATGGGCAAATGTCCTTTGCTTCCAGGAGCTCTTTCCCCACATGGATCATCCCAGGGACACTTTGGGAATTCTGGGGAATGCCGCCCTCCAAGAGAGGGGCATTCTTCCACCCCCTGGAAGTCGCCTTGTCCTATATCGCCAGACGCGAGCCATAAGGCGAATTGTCACGAAGATGGGATGGCTTGCCATGGCAAATCCTCCCGAAATCTGGGAGGCTTGGGAAAACAAGGCCTCTTTCAGGGAGAGGGCCAAACAGATGGGGCTTCCCACCGTGGAATTTATCCTCGTGGATGTGTCGGACTTCACTCCATCTCTGTGTTCCAAGCTGATGAAAAGGTGGGGCTCGTGGCTCATTGTCCAGGTTCCAGATTTTCCGAGAGGAGGTGGGAGGGGCAGCTTCCTTTTGAGAGAGCCCGCTGACTCCATGAGGATACCCTCTTCTTTCTTCCCCAACGAGCCTCAAGAATCAAGAACCCTCATGGTCTCCCCTTGGATAGAGGGCCTCTCCCTCAGCATGGAGGTGTGCGTGAGCCCGTGGGGTTTCATCCTCTCGCCCCTACAAGTGCAACTTGTGGATCTCGGGGAGGTGCTCCCAGAAGGAGGAAGAGGGAGATTTTGCGGCCACCAATGGGGCCTCGGAATCCCTCGATCCGAAGGCCTGGAAGGGAAGGCCAGATCCATCTCCACGTCCGTGGGACGAGCCATGGCTCGGGAAGGCTATAGGGGAATATTCGGCCTGGATTTCATCTGGGACGAGAGTAATGGAGAGCTTCTTCTTCTCGAGTGCAACCCCAGATATACTGGAGCCTTCCCCACTCTCACCGTCTTAGAACTCGCCTCTGGGGTTCCGCCCATCGAAGCCTTCCACCTTCTATCCTTTGCGCCACATCCGCCGAGGGAGCTGCCCAGAAGTCTTGCTCGCCCTTGGGACAGAGGCCTTCCCCCCTCTTCCCAGTTGATCCTGTTTCACAGGGGGCCAAAGGGCCAGAGGGTTGTGAAGGGCCTTGCTTCGGGAAGATACTCATTGTCCCAGAAAACAGGAGTGCCCACGAGAGTGGGAGGCATCTTTCCCCTCACCAAATGCCCCCTGGACAGGGGGGAATTCTTGATAGTGGATGGCCCTCCTCCCCCTGGTTACCTGCTCGGTGAGGCAGATGGCCTGGAGAGAGTGGTGAGGATGGTCTTCTTCAGGGAGGTCATGGACGAGTCCCGTAGAGGGCTTGCTCAGGAGATCTCGGAGATCGTTAGATGGGCTTACAGGGAGATGGGGCTGGAGCAAGGCGAGTGAAGATGGAGAGGCCCATTTTGCTTTTCACAGGGGTCCAGAGGCTTGCGAGAAACCTATCTTCAATGGGCTACGAGAGCGTTTGCCTCATGGAGCCTGGAGAGAAGATCTCCAGGCCAGAGGAGATAGATTATTTGGTGGAATACGATCCCAAGGATCCGTGGTCTCTCGAGACATGGGCCCTAAACTGGGACAAAAGACAGAGGATCGCTGGGGTGATAAACAGGAGGGAAAGGAGGGTCCTTGAGCATGCCATACTGAACCAGGCGCTGGGAAGGCCAGGGGTAACCCTATGGCAGGCCAAGACATTGAGGGACAAGCTCTCCCTCAGGCTCTTTCTCGAGGGGCGAGCCCCTTGGTTGAATCCAGAGTTCCAGGAAGTGGATCTCAGGGAGGGAAAGGGGCCGGCCTTTTCCCCTTTTGTCCTCAAACCGAGGAACTTCTTCAAGAGCCAACTCATGTTCTCCTGTCGGGACGATGAAGACTTCCAGGTCGCTCGAAGGACGATCCTCCTCTCCCTCGAGAAAGCGGAGGGTCGCCACGGGGTCCAATTGGAGAGGACATTCCTCGCGGAGGAGAAGCTTTCGGGGAGACATTTCTCCATTGATGCCATGGTGGGAGGGAGCGGGAAGGTGATCTTCACCCCCCCTGTGCAGCTCACAATAGCTGAGCAATGGGGCTACGATGACATGCATGTGGCAGTGAGGTGGGCCCAGGCAAAAGTAGATGAAGACGAGGAAAGGCTTCTCCAGAGGGCGGTCCTGGAGCTCGTTCGAGCCCTGGATCTGCAGATGACGCCCCTTCATGTGGATCTAGTCCTCTCGAGGGACGAAGTCAAAGTGCTGGATGCTGCACCGAGAGTTGGTGGATACAGGTCAGAGATGATGGAGCTCGCATGGGGATGTTCCTTGGACCTCATGAACCTGGAATTGGCCACTGGGAGGCATCCTACATGGCAGCCCAAATGGCGGAAGGAGGTAGCTGTGGTGGAGCTTTTTCCCCCTAGAAGGGGGGTGCTCGTGGAGTTGGAGGGGATGGACAGAATCTCCAAGCTCCCCTCATTCCAGAGGATGGTCCTGAGATCCAAAAAAGGAGATGAGGTTGGGCTCGCAAAGCATGGGTTCAGGTGCGGCCTTTTCGTCGTGCTTTGCTCGGATAACGAGGAGCAAGTGAGGGAAGATGTGGAAGACCTCAGGAAAGCCCTGAAATGGAGGGTTCAGCCCAATTGAGGGAGATGGAAAGCCTCCTTGTGGAGATGGCCGAGATTCTCATCCGGGATGGCAACTTCAGGTCCCACGGAAGCTCTCCCGAGGACATATACTCCTTTTCGACACCCCTTTTTCTCGAACCGGCCCTTTACAGGAAGATGCTACAGGTCCACAGGGAGACCAAAGATTCCCTGGATTTGCTGGCAAGGGAGATGAGGCGCAACCCAAACCTTTGCGAGGAGCTTCTGGCTTTACAGACTCCACTGGAGATGGAATTTCTCCTCATGGACCATGGTTACAAGAGCCTCCTTCCCATCCTGCGATCCGACCTGGCAATGGATAGCAACGGAAAGGTCTTCCTTCTAGAGGTGAATTGTGGCTGTCCTGGGGGGGAGCTCGATCCCGCAATAGTCGCAGATGCTTATTTCAAGGCATCTCGTCAGAGCCCCATGGGGGTTTTTCTCGACCCTAGAGGGGAGTCGATGGAGACAATCCTGGGATGCTATGAGGAGTTCAGGAAAGGCCGGCCTCATTTTCCAGAGAAGCCCAGGGTTGCCCTAGTGACCTCCAAAGCCCAAAGATGGTTCATGCTGCCGGAATGTAGGGGCATAGCCGACTATTACAGGGCGATGGGCTTGGAGACATTTGTGGGAGAGATTGGAGAGCTCGACTTCAGAGACCGGAAGCTACGCCTGAGGGGAGAGCCCGTTGATCTCCTGTTCAGAAAATTCTCGACCCAGAGCCTCAAGCTCCGACTATTGGAGCCAGAGAATTTTCCCGAAGAGGCCCATGGGACAAGGAGCCTCTGGAGAGCACTTGAAGGGCCAGCCGTCTGCATGGTCAATCCCCTAGGTTCCACATTTTTCCAGGACAAGGGGCTTCTCGCTCTTTTGAGAAGGGAATTCCCCCAACTCCGGGATGTGATTCCAGAGACCCATATCTTGGGAGGAGACCTTCCCCAGTCGGATCCTTACCTCTACGATGAGATCCTGAGGGGGGGATCCTTTGTCCTCAAGAAGAGGATGTCCTTTTCGGGCCGCCATGTGATAATGGCGCCGCAAGAGGTGGAAAGGAGGCTTCCTCAGCTCATAAAAGACGAGCCGAACAGATGGATTGCCCAGAGAAGGGTGGATCCAGCAAAAGGATTTTTCGCAGTGTTCAGCCGGGGAGACATCAAGGCCGGCAACTTCCCCTTTGTGGTGAGCCTCTTTGGAGGATCGGCCTTCGTGAGGGTGGGCTTTGAGACATCCCCTCACGATCCAATAAACGCCCACAAGGGATCTGCTACCACATTTTTCCTGACCCGAGAGGGTGACCATTGAGTCCAAGGGAGAGCTTATGATCTCAAACCTCATTCCCAAAGGCCTTTACACCTTTCACCATGGAATAGCGGTTGAAGCCAGGGGTCCGTTTGTCAAGACCCAAGAGGGGGAGACCCTCCTGGACCTCACAAGCGGCCTCGGGGTACTGCCATTGGGCCATGGAGATCCTAGGATCTGGGAGGCTATCTCAGATCAGGCCCAGAGGCTCATTCACCAGTGTTCCCATGTAATCCTCCACAGACCCTATCTCGAACTCTGTGGGAAGATATCGAGGGCCGTGCCCATGGAAAAGGGAGTTAAGGTGTTCCTGTGCAATTCAGGGGCGGAGGCTGTGGAGTGGGCCATAAGGGTTGCCAGGGCGGCAACGGGGAGGCCAGCTATTGTGGGATTCCATGGAGGATACCACGGAAGGACCCATTTGACCTCCACCTTAACTGGAAGGGCCAAGCCTTACAGGAAAGGCCAGCAACCCCTCGCGCAAGACATCTATCACATCCCCTTTCCCTATTGTTACAGGTGCCCGTGGAGGAAATCTCCTGAGGGGTGCGCCCAGATCTGCAGGGACGGGCTAGAGAGGTTCTTCTTGGTGGAAAGACCCCCGGAAGAGGTGGCCGCGGTGGTCGTGGAACCTATCCAGGGAGAAGGTGGGGTTGTGGTTCCACCCTCTGGCTTCATCCCATGGCTCGGGGAAGTATGCAGAGAAAATGGCATCCTCTTGATCGTGGATGAGGTCCAAACGGGGCTAGGAAGGACAGGGCCCCTTTTTGCCATCGAGGCCGAGGGTGTGGAGCCCGACATAATGATCCTAGGGAAGGCCCTAGGGGGTGGGATCCCCCTCGCAGCGGTCGTGGGAAGAGGGGAGCTCCTGGACTCTGTTCCGGCAAGCGGCTTCGGTAGCACCTTCGGGGGAAACGCGCTGGGATGCGCAGCCGGGTGCAGGCTACTGGAGATCCTGGAGGAGGGCATGGTTCCGGATGCTCCAAAGAGGATCGAGGGGTGGATCTCCAAAAGGACGGAGCTTTGGGAGGCCAAAGTCGAGTGGCTCGGAGATGTGAGGGGAAGAGGGGCCATATGGGGCCTTGAACTCGTGGAGGACAGGGAGAGGAAGACGGCCTCTCCCTCTCTGGCTAGGAAGCTCGTGCAAAAGTGCAGGGAGAAGGGGGTGATGGTGATCTCAGGTGGGCTGTATCGAAACGTGGTTAGGCTCCTTCCGCCTTTGTCCATATCCCAGGAGGAGATGGGCCTGGCCCTGGATAGGATAGAGGAGGCTCTGGGGGAGATCCCATGAAAGGGCTTCTCGACGAGAGAGTGTTGAGGAAACCGGGAGTTGGAGAAGACTGGGGGGAGCGAAGAGAAGAAGGGATTCTATATCCCCAGCTGAGAAAAGAGGGACTCCAATTGGAGCCCGCCTACAAAAAGGGCCATGGGATCCTGGTCTCCGATGAGCTCAAAAAGGGCTTGGAGGGCAAGCCTCACAAGAAAGGAGATTTTCTTCTCGAGCGCCTCTTGGACGGCTTAGGTAGAGGGCAAAAGTCCCTTCTGGAAGATATGCGAGAGCCTTTCAGGTTCTTCTTCCTGGATGCGGGAAGTGGGACCTGGCTTCTTGCCAGATCTCCAGATGAGGCAAGACCCCTATACTGGTCAGATGAGGGGCAATCCTTGGCCTTCGGCGACACGGCAAGAGACGTGTTGGAGCTTAAGGGAATTTATCCTGAACCCAATTGGCCCGCAATACCGGAATATTTGGTATTCCAGGATGTGGCTGGCTCCAACACCTTGTTCAGGGGAGTGAGGTCTGTCCCCCCTGGGACCCTCTTCAAGGGAAGGCTGGGGGTGAAGAGAGTAGAGGAGGAAAGCCTCTGGTCAGGATGGCTCCAAGGGATCAGAAGAGAGGCAATAACGGATCCCAGGGAGGCCCTCTTGGGGGCGCTCCAGGCCATGATCTCCGAATTGGATGGAAGGGTGGGACTCTTTCTCACCTCGGGTGTGGACTCTTCCCTGATCGCCTGGGGCTTGAAGGAATTGGGGCTTGAGGAGATAGAGGCCCTTACAGTCACATGCCCCGGGTACCGCTACGACGAGGGACCGCAAGCAGAGGCCCTTAGCGCTCAGCTCGGAATCTCCTGGAGTCCCATCGTTCTCGAGCCTTCTCGATTCTCATCTGCATGGAAGGAGGCGATTAGTTCCTCTCTCATGCCCATGGTGAGCACCAACCAGATTCCGTGGTGGCTCATGTGCCAGGAAGCGGCAAAGAGAGATCTCGTTTATTGGTTTTCTGGAGAAGGGTGCGACAGCTGGACTTCTGGAGGCCACAAGGAGGAGGAGCTCAGGGAACTCGAGGAAGCAGCCTCCCTTGGCCCAGAGACCCTTGTATCCAAAGCCATAAGGCCCAAGGCCCATCTCCTCAACGACCCGAGGAAGATAGAGGAGATATTGGAAGTTCCCCTGGATCTTTCAGCCAGATTCGCCACTTGGTCAGATTGCATGGAGACCATCCCCGACGGGACTATCAGGGATGTGGCCCTACTGTATCATGTGAGGACAGTTGGCAGAAGGCTCTTGGAGAGGGCCTCTGTAACTGCCTCGGTTCACGGAGTGCAGGTGAAGATGCCCTTCGTCCACAAAAGGTTTCTCCAATTTGCCGCATCGACCCCTTGGGACAAGAAAAACAAACCGGGCAGGAGCAAAAGTCCCCTAAAGGACCTTTGCATCCAGGCTTTGGGAGAGGACATACCATCCAGAAGGAAGGTAGGATTCACATTCCCCATGAGGACGTGGATAAGGGACTCCTCGGAGCCATCCATCTCTGATCTGAGGGAGGTGCTCCTGGACTCGAGGACCCTGACAAGGCCCATTTACAGAGCCAAGATCGTCCATGAGTTGGATGTGAGGATCAAAGGGGTTTTGAGGCCCTGTGATTGGCTTCTTTGGAGTATCTTGAATCTCGAGCTCTGGCTCAGGGAACTTGAGAGGCATGGCCGGCTTGGATGCTTCCTCCCTTCCTGAGCCTTTCCTGGAGCTCCCTCAATCTTCCGCAAAGGACCCTGCAGGCTTCGATGGCAATTTTTGGAAATTGTCTCATGATCTCCTCGAACTGGAACTTGTCCAGTTTCAGTACCTCAGTCTCTTCCACGGCCAAGACAGATGCAGACCTGGGCTCCCTGTCGAACAAAGACATCTCCCCGAAGAACTCATCGGGCCCGAGCTCTGCCAAAAATAGTTCTTGAGGGGTGCCCAAACCCTTTATCACCGAGACCTTGCCTTTCAAAATCAGGAAAAGGGACTCCCCGGGCTCGCCCTCCACTATTATGGTGGTGCCAGGTGGGTAGGTATTGTGGACCGCTATGGAGGCTATTGCTGCGAGCTCCCTGGTCTGGAGGTCGGAGAAAAGGGGCACTCTCTTGAGATGGATCATCTTTTCCGTGGTTCCCATCATGGGGTCAGGTTGGGGCTTCCTTTGGCTTGCGTTGGTGGAAATTTGATCCCATGATAATGGCGGCTCGATGAGGGGTCAAGGGATGGGGGGAGGGGCGATTTTCTCGGAGGGGCGCACTCTGTGCGCCCGCATTAGGAGGCCGTTCTTGTGGCGAGGAATTCCAATCCG
>Ga0197142_1001783_pt1 | contig 19362 bp, 16 predicted proteins | sample GBS60_MetaG_FD_148614 | JGI IMG/M metagenome (GOLD analysis project Ga0197142, IMG submission 148614) | Sediment microbial communities from Great Boiling Springs, Gerlach, Nevada, United States - GBS 60_MetaG | ecosystem: Environmental > Aquatic > Thermal springs > Hot (42-90C) > Sediment... | reverse complement strand
TGGAGCGTGCACTGGGCCCTCGCGTTGCGGGGCGACCTCCATACGGTCATCTCCGCCTCGATCTTGCCGGCACTGGTGATGCTGGTGCTGGTCCGCTGGATCGGCATGAGTCCGGCCGGCGAGCGGGTGCTTGCGCCGGGCCTGGCGGGTCGGTTCGCCGTGCCGGAGTGGCGAGCCGGCGCAGGGCGGCCGCAGGAGGCGGGCTTGTGAGCGGAGCCGGCGCGGCCGATATGGATGTAGGGGCCGAAGCCATGGGGACCGCGCACCTGTTCGAGCGCTACTACTACACGAGGGCGGCATTCCGCGACGGCACGCAGACCTTTCACCGTCTCTGCCGGCGGTATCTGCGAGCCGGCGGGAAGGTTCTCGAGATCGGCGCCGGGCCCGGAAACAAGACCACCAAGTTTCTGAGCGGATTCGTGGAGCTGGTGGGCGTGGACGTCTCCGACGAGGTTCGCTCGAACGAGGCCCTGGCTGCGCGCTGCCTCGGCGACGCCGGCCGGCTGCCCTTTCGCGACGGCGCTTTCGACGGCTGCGTCTCCAACTATGTCGTCGAGCACCTGAGCGAGCCCGAGGCGCACCTGCGCGAGGTGGCGCGCCTGCTGCGGCCGGGGGGCGTTTACTGTTTTCGCACGCCGAACCTGTGGCATTACGTGACGCTGGCCTCGCGCCTGCTGCCCTACCGCGCGCACCTGAAATGGGCCAACTGGCTCCGCGCCCTTGACCAGGCCCACGACCCGTACCCGACCTACTACCGGATGAACACGGCCAGCGCGATTCGACGGGCGGCCCGTCGCGCCGGTCTGGATCCGGTCGAGATGGAGACGATCGAGGCCGAACCGTACTACGGCCGGCGGCACGCGCTGCTGTTCTACCCCATGATGCTCTACGAACGGCTGGTGAACGCCAGCCCCCATCTGGCGGGGCTGCGCATGAATCTGTTGGTGGTGCTGGCCAAGACGGGCTGAGGCGGCCTCTTAGGCGGCATTCGAAGCGGCTGTGGCGCCTGGAGGGGTTGAGGAGGAAGCAAGATCGATGATTGTCAACGAAGCTCCGAGCTTGACGGTGATCGTGGTCAACTACTTCAGCGAAGAGAGGCTGGCGCGGTGCCTGCGCTCGCTGGCCGCCCAAAGCGAGCCTTTGGAGGTGATCGTCTCCGACAACGGCTCGCGGCCCGACCGGCGCGAGGCTCTCCTTAACAGCCACCCTGCGCTGATCTGGCGCGCCATGGGAACCAACGCCGGCTTCGCAGCGGCCTCGAATGCCGGGGCGAAGCTGGCTCGCTCTGACAAGCTCCTGTTTCTCAATCCGGATGCGGCGGTGGTGGGCGACGGCCTGGGGGCCTTGGTTCGCGCGCTCGACGCGGCGGAGTACGCCGGCGCAATCCTCGGCTGCGCCATCCGGGACGAGGACGGTTCGCTCCAGCTTTCCTGCCGGCGGTTTCCAACCTGGAGGACCTTCCTGGCGAGCCGCCATTCGCTGCTGACGCGTCTTGTGCCGTCGAACGCCTGGAGTGCGGGCTATCTCATGCGAGATTTCGACCACCGGAGGATTCTCGCGGTGGATTGGGTTTCGGGCGCCGCGATGGCGATGCGCCGGCGCATCTTCGAGGAGCTCCACGGCTTCGATGAGGCCTTCTTTCTCTACTTCGAGGATGTGGATCTCTGCCGGAGGGCAAGAGCCCGGGGCATCCCGGTGATCTACTATCCGGAGGTTGTCGTCGAGCACGCCATCGGCTCGAGCAGTCGCCAGGTGCCCTACCGGGCACTGCTCTGGCGTCACCGCAGCATGTGGACCTACTATCGGCGGTATCACAGCCGGCCCTGGCTCGATCCGCTGGCTTGGACGGCCATCTTCGCGCGGCTGGGTTGCGTGTGCGCGGCGGCGGCGCTCGGCCGCTTGCGACCGACCTGGCAGACCGGCGCCGCTGTGGCGCGCCGGCTGGGGCACGGAGGGCTGTCATGAGAATCGCCGTCAACGCTATGCCGAGTTCCGGCTACGGCGGTCTGACCTACCTGCGTCAGATCCTGCCGGTGCTGGACCGCCGCCGGGACCCGCACCGCTGGTTTGTCTACGGCCGGCCGGCGACCATCAAAAAGATCCGCTTTGAGGCGAGCAAGATCGTCTTCCGTGAGGTCCGGCCCTGCGGGGGCATTATCGGGCGTCTTCTCGCCGAGCAGCTTCAGCTTCCGGCTTTGATGCGGGCCGAAGGCGTCGATCTGGTCTACACGGCCAACAACCCCGATCTCGTGCTGGCGCCGCGACCGCGCGTCATCGCCATTCGCTACACCGAACCCTATCTGTACCGCGAGTTCTTCAACAGCCGCTCAAAGCAGGTTCGCTGCGCCGTGCTCCGGGTGTTGACTTCGGTCTCGCTGCGCACGGCGGATCACATCCTCTGCGTGTCCGACTACGCCCGGCGTGTGGTCGGGGCAGGGAAGCCGCCCCTTTTGGAAAAGACGACGGTCGTACACCACGGCCTGGGCGCTCCGTTCCTGCCGGGGGCGCCCGCGCCGGCTTGGGCGCCACCGGCTTTCCTGTTCACCTCGGCCAAGATGATCGGCTATTCGAACCTGATTCGACTGGCAGAGGCCTATGCCCTCTGCCGCGCGCGGGGCTTGAGCGAGCCGCTGCTCGTGGCGGGCGGGCCGCACGATGCGCGTTTTGAGCGGATGCTCAAGAGGCGTGTGGCCGAGCTCGGCCTGACGGAGCACATGCGTTTCTTGGGTTACGTCGATGCCGAGAGCATGGCGGGGGCGATGGCCAATGCGCGCGTGTTCATTTTCAGCTCTTTGCTGGAGGCCTGCCCGAATACGCTGATCGAGGCGATGGGGTGCGGCGCGGCGATCGTCGCCAGCGATACGGAGCCGAACCGCGAGGTCGCCGGTGAGGCGGTGGCCTGGTGCGACGGGCGAAACACGGCGGCGATGGCCGAGAGGATCTGGGCGGTGGCGCGCGATGAGGACTACCGCCGGACTCTTCAGGCCAAAGCGCTCGCCCAAGCCCGAGGCTTTTCCTGGGAGCGCACCGCCGACCGGCTCGTCGAGGTACTCGAGAGAACGTTGCTGGCGCGTCGGCCGGCATGGGAGGCATCCGCCGCTCGGGCGCTCGAGCCGAGCGCGAAATCGGCCGATTAGTGAGTGGGCATGTACTCGACCATTTTCACCGCGGCGGTGGCACTGGTGCTGTCGGCGCTGCTGACACCCCTGGTGCGCGACGCCTTTCTTCGGTGGGGTCTGGTCGACCGGCCCGACGGGGTGAGAAAGCTGCATGATCGGCCGGTTCCGCGCGCCGGCGGCATTCCGATCGCCGCCTCCTATGTGCTGGCCTACCTGCTGCTGCTGGCCTCGCCGCTCAGAGGCGGCGAATTCCTGGAGCAGGCCCTGCCGCTCGTCTGGGCGATTCTGCCGGCTGCGGCGCTGATCTTCGCGATCGGTTTGGCGGACGACATCGTAGGGCTAAAGCCGGCGGCCAAGCTTGCCGGGCAGATCGGCGCCGCGCTGCTCGCCTGCTGGGCGGGCGTCAAGGTATCGACGGTGGCCGGCTATGCGGTCCCGGACTGGCTGGCGTTGCCGCTGACACTGCTCTGGCTCGTCGCCTGCGCGAATGCGTTCAACCTGATCGACGGCGTCGACGGCCTGGCGGCCGGGGTGGGTCTGGTGGCGACGCTCACGGCGTTTCTGGCCGCGCTGCTTCACCAGAATCTGCCGCTGGCGCTGGCCACGTTTCCGCTGGCCGGGGCGCTCGTTGGGTTCTTGCGGTATAACTTCAATCCGGCTTCGATCTTTTTGGGCGACTCCGGCAGCCTGCTGGTGGGCTTCCTGCTCGGCTGTTACGGAGTGATCTGGAGCCAGAAATCGGCGACGATTCTCGGCATGACGGCGCCCCTGGTGGCGCTGGCGGTTCCTCTGGCCGATACGGCGATCGCGATCGCCCGGCGATTCCTGCGCGGCCGGCCCATCTTTGACGCCGACCGCGGCCATGTCCACCACCGTCTGCTCGACCAGGGTCTCGAGCCGCGGCGCGTGGTGCTGGTCCTGTATGCCGCCTGCGGCGTGGGCGCGGCCTTTTCGCTGCTGCTGAGCACCCTTTACGGCAAGTACACCGGGTTGGTCCTGATGCTGTTTCTGGCCGTGGCCTGGGCGGGCATCGACAGGCTCAACTATGACGAATTCGGCGCGGCTAAAAGGATGTTGTTCGGCGGCGAGCTTCGGCAGATGCTGAACGCGCAGATCGCCCTGGCGAATCTGGAGCGCGCCGTGGCGCGCGCCTGGTCGATCGAAAGCTGCTGGGCGGCCGTCGAGGAGGGCTGCCGGAGCTTCGGGTTCGCACACGCGGAGCTGCACTACGGCGGACGCGCCTACGGGCGGAGCGCCGATCGGCCTGCGCCGCGCGACTCCTGGCACGTCTATGTGCCTCTGTCCGAGCGCGATTACGTCCTTCTGAGCCGAGCGCCGGATGCGACGGCTCCCGCAGCCTTCGTCAGCCCTCTGGCGGACCTTCTCCGCGCCCAACTGCCGCAAAAGCTCGCTGCTCTGAGCACATCCGGCGAGGTGGCCGAGGGTCTCGGGGTCGAGGCGCAGACCCTGTTAAGCCTGGCCCGAGCCATCCAAAGCTACGATGAGCACGCCAAGGCTGATGGCGCTGCAAGGGAAGCGCTTGTCCGGGGAAGCTGTTCCCCGTCGGTTTGAGTTCGCCTGCGCCGGGCTGGTGGTGCTGGCGCTCGTCTGGAGCACGCTGTCGATCTGGGCAGAAGCGCGCTGGCCCCTGAGTCTGGCGCAGGCAGCGATTCTGCTGAGCGGCTTTGTCGTGGCGGGGCGCCTGGCGATTGCACCGGCGCGGATGGAATGGAACGCCGTCTTGGCGCTCGCCGCCCTGGGCGCTGCCTGGATTTTCCTCTTGTGCGCCTCCGGGCGGACGGTTTACGCTTTCGAATCCTGGACCGCCCTCACGGAGTGGCTGGTCGTTGTGGCCCTTGTGTTCCTGGGCGCGCACCTGTTTGCGGAGGAGTCAAGAAGGGAAGGCTTGCTCGAGTTCTATCTCTGGTTTGCCGTCGCGGTCGCCGCTTTGGCTCTGGTGCAGTTTTACGCGCCGAACGGCAAGGTGTTTTGGCTGTTTCCTTACCGTTACGCCGATGTGCTGGGTCCGTTCCAGAATCGGAACAACTTTGCCGCCTTCCTGGAGCTGGCGGTACCGATCGCCCTCTGGCGGGCGTTGACAAAGCCTGAGCTTCGGGGGCTGTATCTGGGTGCAGCGGCGGCGCTCGCCGGCGCGGTGGCGGCCTCCGGCTCGCGGGCCGGGGCGGGGATTGTGCTGGCCGAGATTCTGCTCCTGTTCTTCATCGCCCGCGCGAGAGGGAGGCTGCCGCGGGAGACGGTCGTCCGAGTGGCCGCCTGGACCCTCCTGGCGGGTGGCGTCGCGGTCGCGGTGGCGGGCTGGGAGCTGTTGTGGCAGCGCCTGCGAGCGGGCGACTGGCTCGTTTACCGCCGCCAGATCTGGGCTTCGACGCTGGAGATGATCGGCGCCCAACCCTGGACCGGCTTCGGTCCGGGCACCTTCCAGACAGTCTATCCCGCCTTTGCCCGATTTGACGTGGGTCTGGTTGTCAATCACGCCCACAACGACTGGCTGGAGTGGGCCGCCGAAGGGGGCCTTCCGTTTGCGCTTCTCGTGGCGGCCATGGCGCTTTGGACGGTGAGGTCGGCGGTTCGTTCGATCTGGGGAGTCGGCGTGCTCGCGGTGTTCGCGCACGCCCTCGTGGATTATCCTCTGGCTCGGCTGGGCGTGGCCGGCTGGGTCTGGCTGCTGGTGGGCGTGCTGGCGGCGAGCTCCGGCAGGCGAGGCGGAGCGATCAGCCCTTGATGACGCCCATCGGGCGGAGGCGGGCCACCTTGTGCGCCAGACCGGCCCGGTGCACAACCTCGATGACTTCGTCGACGTCCTTGTAGGCCTCCGGAACCTCCTCCAAAATGCCGTCCTTGGTTTCGCTGCGCACGATGACGCCGCGCTCTTCGAGCTCCTTTTCGACTTGTTTGGCAGTGCGGCCTTTTTTTGCCGCGGTCCGGCTCATGAGGCGGCCCGCGCCGTGGCAGACGCTGCCAAAGGTTTCGCGCATGGCGCCTTCGGCGCCGACGAGGATCCAGGAGGCTGTGCCCATGCTTCCGGGGATGAGGACAGGCTGTCCTATGTGACGATAGACCGCCGGGATCTCGCGATGGCCGGGCGGGAAGGCTCTTGTCGCTCCTTTGCGGTGGACGAGCACGTCGCGTTTCTTGCCGTCCACCTCGTGGCGCTCGCGCTTGGCGATGTTGTGGCAGACGTCGTAGAGGGTGGTGAGCTTGACGTGATTGCCGAAAACGCGGCGGAAGGAATCTCGCAGAAAGTGAAGAATGGCCTGGCGGTTGGCCCAGGCGAAGTTGGCGGAGGCGCGCATGGCCGCCAGGTACGCCTGGCCCTCTTGGGACTGAATCGGCACGCAGGCCAGTTGCCGGTCGGGGAGCGAGATGCCGTAGCGCTTCATCGCCGCGCCCATTTCGGCCAGGAAGTCGGTGCAAACTTGGTGGCCGAGGCCGCGCGAGCCGCAATGAATCAGCACGACCACCTGGCCCTCATGCAGATTCATCGCGCGAGCAGCCTCCGGGTGGTGAATCTGCTGGACGAACTGAATCTCGAGGAAATGATTGCCGCTGCCGATCGTGCCGAGCTGGGGGCGGCCGCGCTCCTTGGCCCGGCTCGAAACGTGAGCCGGATCGGCACCTTCCAGGCGTCCGCCCTCCTCGGCGCACTCGACGTCGCGCTCTTCGGCGAAGCCCCGTTCGAGCATCCACCGCGCGCCTTTGACGAGAACCTCATCGAGCTCCTTGTCGCGCAGCTCGATCCTGCCCTTGCCGCCGGTGCCGCACGGGATGTCGCGGAAGACCTGGTTGACCAGTTCGCGCAGCTTGGCGCGCACTTCGTCCTTCTCAAGGTTGGTGGTCACCAGGCGAACGCCGCAGTTGATATCGAAGCCCACGCCGCCGGGTGAGACGACCCCCTCCTCCCAGTCGGTGGCCGCGACACCCCCGATCGGAAAGCCGTAGCCCTGGTGAATGTCCGGCATGGCCAGGCTCGGACCGACGATGCCGGGCAGCGTCGCCACGTTGACGGCCTGGCGAAGCGAGAGATCGCGGCGGATCTGCTCGATCAGCTCCGGACTGGCGAACACCAACACATCGGTCCTCATCCCCAGGCTCTCCTGTTTGGGGATGCGGAATCGAATGCCGTCGTCGGTCTGAACTTCGATCATGGCCGGCTCAAATGTCGAGGAAGACTTGAGCGACCCAGCGTTCGCCTTCCTGTTTGACGCTGAGCTGGTGGTAGGTCACGCCCTTGACCACCAGTCGCGGCGGATGCCGCACCGGGTCGCGGGGTTCGCCCCAGCCCTTGCCGCTCACCCGTTCCGGGGAGATCTGGTCGATCTGGAAGCGGCCCATGACCACCCTCTCCCCATCCACATAATACAGCACCTCGTTGAGCCAGTTGACGAGCAGGGTTTCGTAATCCTCGCCCGCGGCGGCAATCGGGTAGACATAGCGTTCCTCAACTTGCGAGGTGTCCACAGCGATCGCCTCCAGGGCCAGCGCGGCGTGGGCGAACAGTTCCGCCGGCGTCGAGCCCCAGGCGCGGAAGCCGATATCAGCGGTGTGCTCCAGGACTTCGAACATCGCTTGTCGCGGAGACCGGCTCGGCCACCAGGCGCGCGTTGGGGTTCACGATCAACCATAAAAGCGAACCGAAGACGCACAGACCGGCGGCCGTCAGAAAGGAAGCCGTCCAACCGAACTTCTCGGCGATCATGGCTGTCAGCACCGAGGTGACGGCGCCGCCGATCTGCCCGCCGGTGTTCATCAATCCGGAAACCGAACCGGCCGACGGGCCGGCGATATCGGCCGTGACCGCCCAGAAGGAGCTTTGCGACAGGTAGAGCGCGCCGGCGCCGCCGGCCAGCACCAGGCTCGCCAGGCGTGCGCTTTCGACCTGGGTGGCCAGGGCGATGAAGACCGCCGAGAGGCCGATGCCGAACACCGCAATGCCGCACCGGCCGACGCGCGGCCCGTAACGCTTGGTCAGCCGGTCGGCGATGAAGCCGCCCAAGGGTGAGCAGGTCGCCATCGCCAGAAACGGGAGCATCGCGTACAGCGCGCTGGCCTTAAGGTCCAGTCCGCGGACTTTGCTCAAGTAGATGAAGAACCAGGTGAAGAAGATGTAGGCCACGTAGCCGTAGGTGAAGTAGCTGGCCGTCACCGCCATGACGTCCTTGCTGGCCAGGATCTTTCTCCAGGGCAAGGTCTGATGGCCCTCCATAGCGGCCTTAGCTTGGGGTAAGCCCGCTTCGATGTAAGCCAACTCCGCCGGGGTGGTCCAGGGATGCCGCTTCGGGCTGTCCCGAGCGAGCAGGTGCCAGATGATGCCGGCCACGGTGCCGATGATGGCGCAAGCGTAGAACGACCAGCGCCAGCCGTAGTTCATCAGCAGATAGGTGATGAGCGGCGGCGTCACTCCGGCGCCGAATCCGACGCCGGCGAAGATCAGGCCATTGGCGATCCCTCGCTCCTGCGAGGGGATCCAGGCGGCAACCAGGCGGTTGGAGGCCGGGTAGACCACGGCCTCACCCAGGCCGAGCACGAAACGAACGATGATCATCAGGATAAGGGCGTGGGCGACGCCGGCGGGAAGCAGGGCGGTAATGGTGGTGAAGAGGCCCCACCAGAGCACGCCGATCGTCAGCACCCAGCGCGGCCCGTAGCGGTCGGCCAGACGGCCCCCGGGCGCCTGAAACAGCGCGTAGCCGATGACGAAGGCGCTGAAGACCCAGCCGAGTTCGACGGTAGAAAAACCGAACTCCTTTTGAATGGCGCTGCCGGCAATCGAGATGTTCACCCGATCCAGGTAGGCGATCGCGCTGATGATGAACATCCAAAAGATCAAAACCCAACGCATCCGTTTCTTGAGGAATTCCGGCATCTGACGTTAAAAACCTCCTCGAGGCAATCGCTGTCGAGTCGGGCGGCGGCAAGCACGGCCCGGTCAGAAGGGCAAGTGTCTCATATTCGCGGCGCCGCTGCAATCGGCCGCCGGGCTAGAGCTGAAACACCTCGCTTTGCCGGCCCGGAGCGGCGACAACCAGCTTGAGTCGCAGCGCCCGTTCCGCCAGGGCCTGCATGGCGGTCATGCGCACGATTTCCGGATGGTTGTTGTGCTCGCTCAGGTGGCCGAGCACGAGCGTCTCAGTCGTCGCATCCAAGCCCTCCCGGATGAAGTCGGCCGCCAGATCGTTGGAGAGATGACCGCGGCGACCCATCACTCGCTGCTTCACCGACCAGGGATAGGGGCCGACCTTCAGCATGTCGAGATCATGATTGGATTCGAGAATCAGGAAGTGCGTTCCCCGCAAGTGAAACCGCACCGATTCCGGAATGTAGCCGAGGTCGGTCACGATGCCGAGCTTGACGCCGCCGGCTTCAAGACAAAAGCCCACGGGATCGGCCGCATCGTGCGGCACGGTGAAACTGCGCACCTCGATGTCGCCGATGCGGAAGTTCTGACCCGCCTCGAACAGGCGCAGCTCGGGGAGCGCCTCGCCCCAGTCGATCGCGGGCGCAGTCAAGCGGCTGATGTAGATGGGAATTCGCAGCGCAGCGGCTATCCGCACCAGACCCGACACATGATCGGCGTGTTCATGGCTGATGAGAACGGCGTCGAGATCTTGCGGCCTTTCGCCGATGGCTGTCAGGCGCTCGAAGGTGCACTTGCGGCTCAGGCCGGCGTCAATGAGGATGCGGGTGCCCCCGGAGGCGACAAAGGTCGAATTGCCCGCGCTGCTCGAGGCCAGAATGCAGACCTTGACGATCGATGCCCTCCCTGAAGACTGACTTGTAGCACAGCTCAGCCGCCCGTTGCTGCGGCCGGGCGGCGGGCCGGCACGCTCAGCAGAGGCCGCAGCCGTTGGAGCCGATACAAGCGCCGAATCGCCCGAGGGGCACCGAGAACTCCTTTTCGATCTTCTCTCGGTAGGTGGGGCCGCCGTTATAGGCGCAGAAGGGATAGATGCGACCGTTGGGGGCGGCGTAGTGGATCACGCAACGTTTGACGCGCTCGATGTCGTAGTTGTAGTGATCCATGAAGTGCATCCCCGCCACCATCAGCGTCTTGAACGTGAAGCCCCGCTTCTCGGCCTCACCCCGACCGTAGCGCTTGTCCATGAGGCCTTGCAGGGTCTCCAGAAATTTGGCGAAGCTCAGGCCTTCCGGCGCGCGATCCTCGCGGAAGTGCCGCCGCAGCGAGTTCCAGGCGCTGATCTGGGAATAGAGCTTCATGTGGACCTTGCCCGCCTTCCGCGCCAGCAGGTCCATGTCGCGCAGCATGGCGCCGACGTCGACGAACCGGGTCACCGGCACCGCCTTCTTGTCGGCGCCGACAAACAGATAGGTTCCGAGCGAGCAATGCGGGTGGCAAGAGAGATGTGTCGTGAGTTCGCCCCGCAAGGCGCTGACGAGTTTGGAGAACGGCGTCACGCAGGCCAGCGGGAACCAGTCCTCGTACGGATCGCAAAGGCCGGTTTGCCGATGCACGTCGTGCGCCAGATCGGACATCGTGTAGCGCCTCTGCTCGAGTTCGCGCCGATTGATCCGGCCGGTGAAGGAGACCGGCTGAAAGCTGATCGCGCTCACGCAGTCGATGTTGTCGATCGCCAGGCGCACGATGTCGCCCACCTGATGGTCGTTGATGCCGCGGACGATCGTCGGCACGAAGCAAATCTTCATGCCCGTCTTGCGGATGTTTTCGATCGCCCGGAGCTTGATCTCCAGGAGCGGCCGGCCGCGCGTGCGCAGGTAGATGTCGTCGCTGACGCCGTCGAATTGCAAGTAGATGGTATGCAGGCCGGCCTCGTGGCTGCGCTGGGCAAACTCCAGGTCCGCGAACTTGATGCCGTTGGTGGCGCACTGGATGTGCGAGAAACCGAGCTCTTTGGCCAGCCGGAGGGCTTCGAACCAGTGCGGATAGATCGTCGGCTCCCCGCCCGAGAACTGCACGATCCGGCCGGAGACCGGCTTTTCGTCGCGGAGCGCCTGGAGCATCAAGCGCACCTGGTCCAGGCTCGGCTCATAAAGGTAGCCGGCGACGTTGGCGTTGGCGAAGCAGACCGGACAGGTGAGGTTGCACCGGTTCGTCAAGTCGACGTTGGCGAGGCCCGAGTGGGAGGTGTGCATCGAGCACAACCCGCAGTCGTCCGGACACCGGGTGGCGTTGGGGACCGCCGGGTTCATGACCCCGCGGTTGTCGCCGAAGGTCCAGTCCTCCATCTTCAGGTAGAGCTTGACGTCCGAATAGACGATATCGCGGAAGTAGCCATGCTCCGGGCAGGTCTTCTCCATGATGACCCGGCCCCGCTCGTCCTCGCTCAGCAAGGCCTCGACAATCGAGGAGCATTCGGGGCACAGCGAGTGCGTCGTTTTGGGCAACCCCTTGGGAACAGGCCGGATAGGCGCGCCGGTGTAGGTGGTCTCCGGTTGGAGGATCTCGAAGTCCGGCCGGGCGCGTTGTTCAGTCAGTCCGAGCGTTTGAATTCCCATGCGGTGGGCCTCCTCACCCAAAGGTTCTAACCCAGCGGAGGTTCCGAGGCCAATATCCTGGAAGCGAGCGGTGGAATTTCGGGCGCCAAAGGCGATATACGGGTCTGAAGGGCGACTCCCAAGGCGCTCTCGGCCGCGGCCGACCCTGATCGCCCGACCGGCAGCCGCCGGCCCGGGCGCTCCTCAGTAACCTTTGGCTTTGTCCACCACGTGCCGGAGCGCTTCGCCGCGGGCGAAGCGGGCGACGTTCTCTTTTAGCAGCTCGAGCTTGCGCGGCATCTCGCCGTCGCCCTGGGTGGCGATGTGCGGCGTGATCACGACGTTGTCAAACCGCCAGAGCGGATGGCCCTTGGGCAACGGCTCCGGCTCGGTCACATCCAGGCCCGCTCCGGCCAGACGCCGGCTGTCGAGCGCCTTGAGCAGCGACTCCATCCGGTAGAGCTTGCCGCGGGAGACGGCAATGAAGAATGCCCCTTTCTTCATCCGCTCGAACTGCGCCGGCCCCAACATATATTCGGTCTCCGGGGTATGGGGAGCGCAGACGAAGATAACGTCGGCCTCCGGCAGCACTTCGTCCAGCCGGTCCGGATACACCATCCGGTCAAACAGCGGATTGGGCGGGAACTCCTTGGGGTCGACGCCGATCACCCGCATGCCGAAGCCCTTGGCCCGGCGCGCCACGTGCGAGCCGATGCCGCCGGCGCCGATCACCAGCGCCGTCTTGCCCTCGAGCTCGAGCAGATCGTAAGGCTTGCGCTCCCAGATCTCTCGTTCGCGGATCGAGATGAAGTAGGTCAACTTCCGGGTGAGGGCCAGCAACATGGCGAAGGCATGATCGGCGATGCCCGGACTGGCCACGATCCGAGCGTTGGTGAGTGTGATGTCGCTCGAGACGAGCTCGGGGTAGAGGTACGGCTCGACCCCCGCGCTCAGCACCTGCACCCATTTCAGGCGCTTGCCGGCTTGGATCACCTCGCGCGTCGGCCCGCCGATGAAGCCGTCGGCGTCGGCCACCTCCTTGAGCAGTCGCTGCTTTTCCTCGAGCGCTTCCGGCGAGTCCGGCGTCACCGCGGTGACGGCGTGCGCCCGGGGCGGAACGCCCGGCACGATGCGGAGTGTGGGCGCAGCGCGCCGGAGCTCCTCGATTTCAGTCTCCGAGAGGCCGACCACCACCACTTTTTTCTGCTGCGCCACGGCCAGCGGCAGCAGGCACACCCCAAGCAGGACGTATCGTTTCATGGCATCCACTCTCGGGGAAGTATATACCGGAACCGAGCCGTTTCAGGCCAGTAGCTCCCAGGCGCGCAGCAGGCGCTCGCGCACCCGGACGCCGTTGGGGCAGCGGATGCGGCAGGCGGCGCAATCCAGGCACGGCGGGCGCCGGGGGCCGGGGGCGAGCTCGAGGAAACGCTCCCGCGCCAGGGCGAACTGACCGTAGCCGTCGGCGTAAGTGAGGCAGCGCAGGACGTCAGCCACCCGCACGCCCCTCTCGCAGACTCCCCCGCAGGCGCCGCACATGCGGCAGTAAAGCGGGCCGATCCGCCGGAGCTCGGCCGCCAGAAGCCGCGCGTCCTCCTCGGTGAACGGCTCCGACATCGCCCGCAGGTCTTCTTCAAGCTCCTCGAAATCGGTGATGCCGATGATGGCCGAGTCGACCGACTCGTTCTTGAGCACCCACTTGAGCGCCGCCAGCATCGCCCCGGGCCGTTTCAGCCGGGCGGTCAGGTGTTCCGGACTCTGCCCGTAGAGGCGGTCGCCCTTCTGGATGCGAGCGTAGCCGCCGGCCATCACCTTCATGGCGACGATGCCCAAGCCCTGGCGCCGAGCCGCGCGGATGGCCTCGCCGACCTCGGGCTGCATGGTGAAGTTGTAGGAGGCCAGCGCGACGTCGCAGGAGCCCAGCTTCACGACATGCTCGAGCATGCGCGGCATATTGAAGTGGAAGCTGACGCCCCGGAAACGGATCTTGCCCGCCCGGCGGGCCTGCTCGAGCGCCTCCAGGCCTTCCTCGGTGACCGCCTCCGGCTCATTGCGGTTGTGAAGGAAGAGCACGTCGAGGTAGTCGGTGCCGAGCTCGCGCAGGCTGGTCTCGAGATCCCGGAGCACCTCTTCCTTGGTGCGGCCGGGCGTCTTCGAAGCCAGGATGATCTTGTCGCGCTTGCCCTTGAGCGCCGCGCCGACCATGCGCTCGTTGTTGCCGCCCTGGTAGCTGCGCGCCGTGTCGAAGTAGTTGATGCCGAGTTCGGCGGCGCGCTCGACGACCAGGGGGTCGGAGGCGAGCATGCAGCCGAAGCCGAGGGAGCTGACCTTCAAGCCGGTCTTGCCGAGCGGGCGATACTCGATCTTTGACGGAGGCGAGGAGGCCGCGGCGGGCAGGGCGAAGCCGGCGGCGAGGAAGCGGCGTCGGGAGGTGGCGGCGTTCATCGTCTTTTCGTTCAAATCATATGATATGACCTCTATATCCCATTTGCGATCCCTGCCGCCGGCCCGCGTCCTCCGATCGGCCTGTTCCGATTTTCCGAGTAAGACCGCCGCGAGATTGAGCCGATAAGCGCAAGAGGAGAAGGTTGCGTGACGACGGAATTCGCCCCTGCCGAGCGCCTGCCAGTGGAAGAGGTCAGAGAACGTCATCGCCGGCTTGTGGCGACCCCACTGGTGGCGCCGCTGCTGGAAAGCTTTCCAGGTCCGGTCTTGGTGTTGAACGCGCACCGCCAGGCCGTCCTCGCCAACCAGAACTTGGCTCGACTGGCGGCAAGAGCGCTCGACGAGCTGATCGGACTGCGGCCCGGGGAGATTTTGGGCTGCATCCACGCGAGCAAGCGAGACAGCGGCTGCGGCACAACCCGGTTCTGCCGCTATTGCGGGGCGGTCCGCGCCATCCTTGCCAGCCAGGCCGCGCCGGGGCAAGTCGTCGACGAGTGCCGGATCGTCGTCGGCCGGGCCGGCGCCGAGCAGGCGCTCGATCTGCGCGTCTGGGCCACGCCGATCGAGCTGGATGAGCCGTATACCGTCTTCGCCATTCAGGACATCAGCGACGAGAAGCGCCGGGCGGTGCTCGAGCGCATGTTCTTCCACGACATCCTCAATCTGGTGAGCGGCCTCAGCGGGCTGGTGGAGGCCTGGCCCGAGCTCAAGGACCAGGAGGATGAGATCCTGACGACGACGCAGGCGCTGGTGCGCGAGCTGGTGGAACAGATCCGGGCCGGGCGCGCTCTGGCGGCGGCGGAGCGAGGCGACCTCGAGGTCCGGATCCGTCCCCTGAGCGTGCGCGCGCTGCTCGTGCGGCTGCGCGAGCGCCACAGCTTCGACGGCATCGCCCACGGCAAGCGCATCGCGATCGCCCCGATCCGCGGCGAGCCGGTGATCCGCTCCGATGAGATGCTGCTGGCGCGGGTGTTGAGCAACCTGATCAAGAACGCGCTCGAGGCCTCGCAGCCCGGCGAGACGGTCACGATCCGCTTCGAAAGCGACGCCTGCGGCGCCGCCTTCGCCGTGCACAACCCCGGCGTCATTTCCGAAGAGGTCCGCTGCCAGCTCTTTCAGCGCTCGTTTTCCACCAAGCCCGGCCGCGGGCGCGGCGTCGGCCTTTATTCCGTCAAGCTGCTGGCGGAACGGTACCTGGGCGGTACGGTCGCCTTCCGCTCCAGCCCGGAGGAGGGAACCGTTTTCACCGTCACGCTTCCGCCGGCCTGAAGGAGTCGTTTTCTTCAAGACCGCCCAGGATGGCGGCGAGAGCGCGGCCGTAGAAGTCGCGGCTGCCGAAGTTGCCCGACTTGAGCACCACCGGGATCGGGAATCTGCCGAGGGCACGGCATAAGGGCACGCCGGGCTCGATGTTGGGGCCCACGGCAAGCGCACCCAGTGCGAGGCCGCGGCAGAGAGCGCCGGCCGTCTCTCCGCCGGCCGCCACCAGACCCGCTGCGGGAGTCCTTTCCAGAATTCGGTATGCCAGTGCCGCCAAACCGGAGGAGATGGCGCGGCCCAGCTCCTCCGGGTTCAATCCCTGTGCTCGGGCCCAGTCTTGGACTTGGGCGACCTGCTCCGGCGCGGCTGAGGTTGCCACGAGCACCGGACGCGAGGCCGCAAGCTCATCGGCGATCCCCGTAACCACACGGTTCGTGTCGAGCCGCCCGCTGATGAGCTCCCGCGGATCGAGGAAGATCGCCGGCCAGCCCTGTTCAACGAGCCAGGCGTTTTGCGCGCGGGTGGCCTCCGAGCAGCTCCCGGCGACGATGAGCACCCCTCCCGAAGCCCGCTCTGCCGCGCCGGTCAGCCTGGCCGGCGCCGTCTCGCGCAGCCAGCCGCGCTCGCGCCACACCGGCGGCAGCCCGATGCCCGGGGCCGAACTGCCGGTGATCAGCTCAAGGTCCGCCGCGGCGCGGCAGATGATTTCCACGTGCCGGTCCGACAGACAGTCCACGATCGCGATCTCGACGCCACGGGCGCGAAGCTGATCGAACTCGGCGCGCAGGCGCTGCTCGCCGGCATCCACGGCCGGGTAGGCCGCCAGGCCGACCTTCCGTGCGGTCTGCCGGCTGAGGAAGTCGACCAAGTTCGGGTTCCGCATCGGGGTCAGCGGGTGGTGGCGCATGGGCGAGTCCGACAGCAGCCTGTCCCAGACAAAGTGGTGGCCCATGTAGGTGGTTCTCCCGTTGACGGGCAGCGCGGGCACCGCGATGGTGAAATCCACGCCGAGCTCGGTCATCGCGGCGTCGATGGCAGGGCCGATGTTGCCCCGTTCCGTCGAATCGAACGTGCTGCAATACTTGATGGCGAACATGCGTGGGGCGAGCGGCCGCAGCCGGCGGATGGCCTCGGCTGTTCGCTTTCGGGCGTCATCGGCCTCGATGTTTCGAGTGGCGACGGCCACGACGGCGGCCTCAAAGCCTCGGAGCCAGCCGGCAAGCCGGTCCGGCTCGGGCAGATCGATGACCAGGAGGGTGCGCACGCCGCGTTCGGCCAGCATGCCGGCCAGGTCGCTGGCGCCCGTGTCGTCGTCGGCGATGGCTGCGAACACGAGCCGGTCCATGGCTCAGCCGAACCTTTCGCGGAGCGTGCGAATTTGATCCGGGCTCAGCGTGCGGCCGCGTCCGCCGAGCAGGAAGTAGAGTTTGGCCTGCTCTTCGAGCTCCTCGGCCAGGGCCGCCGCCTCCGCCAGATCGCGGCCCATGGTGACGGGACCGTGGTTCTCCAGCAGCAACGCGTTGGTTTCGGCGGCGACGGCGCCCACGTCCGCGGCCAGCGCAGGGTCCCCGGGCGGGAGGTAGGGCACGACGGGCAGCCGCCGGATGCGCATCGCGAAGTAAGGAGTGAAGACCGGCAGGGCGTCCGTGCGGTCGAGATCCTTCAAGCAGGAGAGGGCGACGGCGTAGGTCGAGTGCAGGTGGACGACGGCGCCGACGTCGGGCCGCCGGCGGTAAATGGCCAGGTGGAAGGGCGCTTCTTTGCTCGGCCGAGGGGCGCCGATGATCTGCCCGTCCAGGCTCAGCAGGGCCAGCTCCTCGGCCCGCACGGTTTCCATCGAGCTGCCGGTCGGGGTCATCAGGACCGTTTCGCCGCACCGGGCGCTCAGGTTGCCCGCAGTTCCAAAGCAGTAGCCCCGGTGAAACAGCGAGCGCGCCACCCGGATCAATTCCTCTCGCAAGACTCCTTCGTGCATCGATTTCGCCTCACGCTCCTACATAGCGGGCGTACAGGCTGCGCGCCAGGCCCGCGTCGTCCGTTCCCTTGATGATGGCGCGGCCGTCGGCAAAGATGGTGAGCTCGTACGGCTCGACGAGGAAGCGCAGTGCGAATTCGTTGCCGCGCACCGTGCCGAGCGGCGCCAGCCGTTGTTTAAGTTCTTCGAGATTCACCGGCCCGGAGCGCTCGTGGACCTGAACGGCGTTGCGGCCGCAGAGCGTTACGGCCGAGCGTCGGGTCTCCTCCAGGTGCACGAAGCGCCGCCGGCCGCAGGCCAGGCAGTCCGGGGCCGGAGGCGGCTGGGCGATCTGCCGCACCTGGCCGGTCCACACATCCACCGTGGTGATGCGCCGGGCGAGCTCGGCTGCCTTGCCCGCCAGAATCTTCAGCGCGTCGCCCACCTGAAGCGCGGCGATGGCCGCGGTGACGGCGTTCAGCACGCCGGCCGTTTCGCAGGTCGGCTGCGAACCCGCGGGCGGTTCCGGATAGAGGCACTTCAGGCAAGCCGTCCGGCCCGGAAGCACAGGCATGGTGAGGCCGTAGCTTGCCACCGCCGCTCCGTAGATCCAAGGCAGGCCTTCGCGCACGGCGAAATCGTTGATCAGGTAACGGGTTTCAAAGTTGTCGGTGCCGTCCAGAATCAGATCGACGCCCCCGAGCAGCTCGCCGGCGTTCTCCGGGGTCAGATCGGCGACCACCGGCTCCAGGCGCACCAGGGAATTGACGCGCGCCAGATGCCGGGCGGCGGCGACGGCTTTGGGCCAGCCCTCCTCGGCGTCGCTCTCCTCGAAGAGCCACTGGCGCGTGAGGTTGCTCCACTCGACGTAATCGCGATCCACCAGCCGCAGGTAGCCGACCCCGGCCCGGGCGAGCGCCATCGCCTGGAAACTGCCCAGGGCGCCGCATCCGGCGATCGCCACGCGGGCCTGGCCCAGCCGCTGCTGGCCTGCCTCGCCCAACCCGGCGAAAACAATCTGACGGGAGTAACGGCTCGAGGCCTGATCCTGCATGCTCAACCTGATCCTAACAACCGATTCGGTTATGATGGCACCAGTGGGCCGCCGGGAAACCGCCATTATTGTTGTCGGCCTGGTTTGGTGCGGCTGGTGGGGAGAGGCTCTCTACGCCGAGCCTCGGGATTACGAAGGCAGACCGATCCGTCGCATCCTGTTCGATCCCCGTCTTCAGCCCCTGCCGGAGCAGGAGCTGCTCGAAATGCTGCCGCTGCGCGCCGGCGAGCCTTTGCGGTTGGAGGCTCTGCGGGAGAGTCTGGCGCGGCTGTACGCCACCGGCCGCTACCGCGATATCGCCGCCGACGTCGAATTTGCCGATGGCGGCGTCGACATTGAGTTTCTGACCCGCACGGCGTGGTTCATCGGGCGCGTCTCGGTCGAAGGCGTCCCTGAGCCGCCCAATCGGGGCCAGCTCATCAATGCCGCGCGCCTGGAATTGGGACGCGAGTTTCGCGAGGAGCAGGCGAAAGCGGCGATGGAGAACATCCTGGCCGTGCTTCGCAACAACGGCTTCTATCAGGCGAAGGTGGACCGATTTCTCGATTATCAGCCGGCGTTTGCCCAGGTGAACGTCCTCTTTCAGGTAGATCCCGGGCCTCGCGCACGCTTCGGCGAACCGATCCTCCGGGGCGTGTCCCCGGAAAAGGGGAAGGCCCTCCTCAAGGCGACCCGCTGGCAGCGCGGCTGGTTTCTGCCGGGCTGGAGGACCGTCACCGAGCGGCGGCTCCAGCAAGGGCTGGAGCGCATCCGCCGCCGGCTCCAGAAGGAGAACCGGCTGCTGAACCGAGTCACGTTAGAGCGCCTCGACTACGATCCGGCGGGCAACCGCCTCATCCCGACCCTCGCCATCGAGGAGGGGCCTCGGGTGCGCATCGTGACCACAGGCGGCCGGCTGTCTTCGGGAACCTTGCGCCGTCTGGTTCCGGTGTTTCAGGAGCAGTCCGTGGACCGCAGCCTGCTCGTCGAGGGCGCGCGCAACCTGGCCGAACACTTTCAAGACCGGGGCTTTTTCGATGCTTCCGTTTCCTTTCGCCAAACCGAACCGCTTCCGGATT
>Ga0197142_1001782_pt1 | contig 19365 bp, 16 predicted proteins | sample GBS60_MetaG_FD_148614 | JGI IMG/M metagenome (GOLD analysis project Ga0197142, IMG submission 148614) | Sediment microbial communities from Great Boiling Springs, Gerlach, Nevada, United States - GBS 60_MetaG | ecosystem: Environmental > Aquatic > Thermal springs > Hot (42-90C) > Sediment... | reverse complement strand
ACTTGGAATGTTGAAGACTTTCTTCCAGGCTGAAAAGATTAGAAATGAAAAAGGTATCACTCAATCTTAAATGTCTTAGACCTCTGTTATTCACTACTCCCGCTGAATGCGTGATTACGTGCTATTACTCCACATGAACTATTTATCTGTTCCCTCGACTGGTAAACTCTATCCAGGATACCGTTTATAAAAGCAGAAGAGTCCTTATCACCAAAGACTTTTCCCAACTCAACCGCCTCATTGATGGAAACTTTGGGTGGAATTTCGGAGCAGTACAACATTTCAAAAACCGCCATACGCATAATATTTCTGTCAACTACAGACATTCTGTAGACCTTCCAGTTTTCTGAAACGCTTTCTATAATTTTATCCAGTTCTTTACGGTGTCTGCAAACACCTCTTACAAGAAATTCCATAAAGGCTCTATCCCAACTTCCGGAATTAAGACTTAAATCGGAATCATGTTTAGAAGTAGTGTCTGTCTCTCCTCCGAAACTTTCGTAAAATAAAGATATGGCTTCATCTGGGGCAATATTTCTGATATCTATAGCATAAAGAATTTTAAGAGCTACGGCTCTAGCTCCTCGCCTTCCCTTGAATACAAGCCGATTTTTGGGAGGCATACTAAGTAGTCCCCTCTATTTGCCTCAAAAGATTTGCCATCTCAATAGCAGCGATTGCAGCATCCCATCCCTTATTGCCAGCTTTAGATCCAGCCCGCTCTATGGCTTGCTCAAGGTTGTCAGTTGTCAGCACGCCAAATGTAACAGGCACGCCTGTTTCTAAGCTAACCGTAGCAATACCTTTTGAAACCTCATTTGCTACATAATCAAAGTGCGGTGTAGCTCCCCTAATTACTGCTCCCAGACAGATCACGGCATTATATCGCCCCGAACGAGCAAGTTTTTTAGCAACGAGAGGAATTTCGAAGGCTCCTGGAACCTTAAATACCTCCACATCTTGCTCTCTGGCGCCACTTCTCATCAGAGCATCAAGAGCTCCCCCAAGTAACCGTTCTCCTATAAAGTCGTTAAATCGACTGACAACGATGGCAAAACGCAGTCCCTCGGCAATGAGTTTACCTTCGAAAACTTTCATTGTTAGCTCTTCCTTTCCTTCTTTTCTAACCTTTCAATCCTCAGCAAATGCCCCATTTTGCTACATTTGGTTCGGAGATAGTTAAGATTACATTCATTAGGTGGAATTTCCAACGGAACTCTCTCTGTTATTGTAATTCCGTATCCCTGAAGTCCGACAATCTTCTTTGGGTTGTTGGTCATAATGCGCATCTTTCTGACACCTAGATCTACAAGGATCTGAGCTCCAATACCGTAATCTCTCAGATCTTCCTTGAATCCCAGAGCTCTATTGGCTTCAACCGTGTCGTATCCGTTTTCCTGTAGTTTGTATGCCTTGATTTTATTAATAAGCCCAATCCCTCGTCCCTCATGATTTCTCATGTACAGAATGACGCCCTTTCCCTCACGGTCTATCTTTTTCATAGCCGTTTTTAGCTGTTCACCACAGTCGCATCTGAGAGAACCAAACACATCGCCAGTGAGGCATTCTGAATGAACTCGCACAAGCACTTCATCTTCTGGAGTAATATCACCTTTAACCAGAGCCACATGAACGTAATCATCAACCATATTAGAATAAACAATTACTTTGAATTCCCCGGCAAAAGAGGTGGGTAACTTAGCTTCAGCTTCTTTTTTTACAAGGCGCTCGGTTCTCATGCGGTATCTAATAATATCTGCAACGGCTACAATTTTGATTCCATGTTCCTGTGCAAAAATTTCCAAATCCGGCATGCGCGCCATAGTGCCGTCATCTTTCATGATTTCGCATATGACGGCGGCAGGGCGTAATCCGGCGAGGCGAGCAAGATCAACGGAACCTTCGGTCTGTCCTGCTCTGACAAGAACTCCACCTTCTCGAGCTCTCAAAGGGAAGACATGACCCGGCGTAACGAGATCTTCAGGTCTGGCATCCGGTTTAACCGCAGTAAGGATTGTATGAGCTCTGTCGTAAGCGCTAATACCGGTTGTCACACCATAGCGAGCTTCTATGGAAACGGTGAAAGCCGTGCCAAAGCGGGAAGTGTTGTCTTGAACCATCATGGGCAGTCTGAGTTGATCAACGATTTCAGGAGCAAGAGCCAGACAAATAAGCCCTCTTCCATATTTAGCCATGAAGTTTATTGCTTCAGGTGTTACCTTTTCTGCGGCTATACACAGATCCCCTTCATTTTCCCGATCTTCATCGTCCACAAGGATGATCATCTTTCCCTGCTGGATGTCTTCAATCGCTTCAGGAATAGTTGCAAGCGGCATGTTTCTTTTCCCTCCCAACACGAGGCCACCAAAGAGCCTGTTTTATTCAACTTCCGCAGTTCCTATACCACGGCGGTTGGACAATATCAAGGCGTCAAGAAGTTTATTTGTAGATTGCTTTGTGGGTATAATTACTGATACTTTTGTTGTGTTAGGTCCGTTTGCTGGTTTAAGTTGACGATAGATTATATGTATTGTAGATGTCATTTCTTGGTTATTGTAAGCACTTTTTAGAAAACTGAGGATGCAATGGCTGAAGAAAAAACAGAAAGACGGGAATATTTTAGAATAAAAGATGTTCTTCAGGTTGCGGTTAAAAAGTTACCACAATTTTCGGTTTTGCCTTCATCAAGAGTGGTGGGATATTCAGCTTCGATCAGTTCGGATATTGTTGTAGCTCCTGATACTGTGGATCCATTTATAGTACGTCAATTTCAGGCTATCCACCAGAAGCTCGATGCAATTCTTGAATATTTGTGTCTGGACAAGCTTGGTTTTGTGAATATGGAATACCAGGAAGTGGACATTAGTGCGGGAGGGATGAGGTTCAGTTCACCCGAGGATTTCAAAGAAGGGGATATTGCGGAAATTAAGATAGTGCTTCCAACTGCTCCGCCGATTTATCTTATTTGCTACGGCTTGGTCAAAAGATGTACAAATTGTGCCGAGCGAAACGAAATTGCTGTTGAATTTACCAACATGAGCGAGGATATTAGATCACTCATAATGAAATACGTTCTTCAAAGACAACGTCAGGATATTAGGAGGTAACCCTTGTTTGCTATAATTGGATCCGTTGTTGTTCTTGTGGCGGTTGTTGGTGGATACCTCCTGGAACATGGAAATTTGCATGTGCTCTTCCAACCGGCTGAGGTAGTTATCATATTCGGAGCAGCAACGGGAGCTCTTCTTATTTCTTCCCCTGCTCCAGTTTTTAGGGCTGTGATTAAAACTTTTCCAAAAATTTTTTCATACAAAGGGCTCTCGAAGCAAGATTATGTAGATTTATTGGTCCTGCTTTTTAAGCTTTTTCAGAAGATGCGAAAGGAAGGACTTATTTCTGTTGAAGAAGAAATTGACAATCCCGAGAAGAGCAAAATCTTTTCGGCTCACCCACAAGTACTTAAAAACCATCACGCTATGAGCTTTATCTGTGACAGCATTCGTATAGTGATTACCAGCAATATGCCTGGACATCAACTCGAAGATATCCTAGAACGAGATATTGAAATCCTCCATCATGAAGCGCTCCTTCCCGCTCATTCCGTGGCACGCATCGCTGACTCTCTTCCCGGACTCGGAATTGTTGCAGCAGTTTTAGGTGTTGTTATAACGATGGGCAAAATCGATCAGCCACCTTCTGTTCTGGGACATAGTATTGGTGCTGCTCTGGTTGGAACCTTCCTCGGAGTTCTTGCCTGTTACGGTTTTGTCGGGCCAATGGCTGCAACTATGGAACATATGGCTCGAGATGAAAAAGAGTATCTTGAGGTGATCAAAGCCGCACTAGTTTCATATGTTAATGGAGCTGCTCCGCAGGTAGCTATTGAGGTAGGACGGAGGACGGTTCCTGGCGATTTCAGACCGTCCTTTGCCGAACTTGAAGAACAACTTAAGGCTGCAAAATGAAAGAACAGGCACCGATTATCAAAAAAGTTAAAAAAGTTTCTGGTGGTGGACATCACGGCGGAAGCTGGAAGGTTGCCTATGCCGATTTCGTTACAGCCATGATGGCTTTCTTCCTTCTTCTGTGGCTGATAACTATGAGTTCACCGGAAAAAAGAGCTAGATTAGCGCATTACTTTAAGTACTTCAGCATATTTGAAAAGAGTGGAACTTCTTTTTTGGAAGGCCAACCCGGCGTGACACCCTATCCTGGAACACCTCAACAAGAACAGATACGAGAAGAGGAATCTAAGAAGGAGGAAGCACCTAGAGGAACCGGTCTAGAATCAAAGATTGAAGGTATTCCTAGGCTGAACAAAAGTGAACTCGCCGAAAAACTCAAATTTCTTGTGCAGTACAGTTTAATGGAAGTTAAAGAACAAGTTATGATCGATGTTATTCCAGAAGGTGTTCGAATCCAGATAGTTGATCAGGAAGGTAGACCTATGTTTGCTCCTGGTAGCGCCCAGCTCAGCCCCGAGGCAAAGAAAATCCTTAAGGTAATCACAGATGCCATCAACGGTCTCGACAACAAAATAACTATTGATGGCCATACCGATGCAACCGGCTACGCTTCAGGCAAATATACTAACTGGGAACTTGCAACGGCTAGAGCTTCAGCGGCAAGGCAGGAAATGGAGCGAAATGGACTTAATCCGGACAAAATAGCCAGAGTTTCCGGATACGCCGCTACACAGCCATTATTTCCTGATAACCCCAATGATCCAAGAAACCGGAGAATAAGTATAACTATTTTGTTTCCTGAATAACCCAAAAGATAAAAACTACCTATCCTTCTCTCACCAGCATCCACAAAACAGGAAGTGCAAGTGCCTGAATCAGCAAAGAAAACCCGACTAGAACAGGTAAGGATAAGCCGTATAGCCATCCCATTAAAACGCTTCCGGCAAACCATGATATACCAAAAACGGTATTGAATAACCCGTAAGCAGTTCCACGTCTATCAGGTGTTACCATTTTAGATACAGCCGCTCGCATAATAGATTCTTGAGCCCCCATTCCTATTCCCCAGAGCACCATTCCTGCAAATACTTTTCCAACGGATGAAGAAAACACAAAGAAAGGAAAACACATAGAAAGTGCTACCGGTACAAAAAGCACTCTTAGTCCCTTTTGATCAAAGACCTTGCCCAGAATTAGCGCCGCAACGGCATCAACTCCCATAGCCGTAGCGTAAAGTAGAGGAATCCATTGAGGAGACACAGCCGAAGTTTGCTGGAAACTATAAGCAATGAGCGGAAAGTCAACATAACCAGCAGCTACCAGTGCCATGGCTAACAGGTAAAGCTTGTATGACCTTGAAAATCCTTCGGTCTTTAAAGTGACAGTCAAAGGCTCAAAACATTCGGGCGTAGGGTAGATAAAGCGAGCCGTAACCAGAATTGCCAGGGCAATTAACGCAGGGATCAATAGAAAGGCAAAAGACGTATGGTAGTTTCCCCCCGTGCCAAGAACCCAGAGCACAATAAGAGGACCCACAATGGCGCCAATTTGATCAAAAGCTTCGTGCAAACCAAAGGCCCAGCCGCGACCTACTTCACAGCTTGCATAAGAAAGCATTGCATCCCGAGACGGAGTCCTTATTGCCTTACCAACTCGTTCCATCACTATAAGAATCGCCGCAATCCACCAATTGTAAACGATGGCAAGTAAAGGCACGGCAAGAAGGTTTACCGCATATCCCACCAAAGTAAGTTTCCAATAGCGTTTTGTTCTGTCTGCCATATAGCCAGAAAGAAGCCTGAGAACATAACCGGCAAATTCGCCAAATCCTGCTACAAATCCTACAACAAAAGCCGATGCTCCAAGAGTCTGTAAAAAAGGACCAGTGATGCTTTTAGCGCCCTCATAGGTGGCATCGGAAAAGAGACTCACTGAACCAATGAGCACTACAAAAATCAGAGCTTGCTTCTTCATTGTGTTTTCTGCCATGATATTTATCCTTTTCGGCTAACAATAACCATGGAAAGAAGATCGAGTTTCCTCTCGCTCTACCCCAAAAGATAGAAGCGCAACGCCCACCACACACTTCCAAATAAAATAACCCACAAAACGTCAATAGAAGCCTGAAGAGCCATAAAAGCCATAATGGCAAGCACAATTCCCGCAACATTCCAGGAAGTTTTTACAATCAGCATAGCTGCCATAGCAGTCATAAGGCCGCTAAGAGTTGCCAAACTGGCTCTGAAGATGGCATGGGCAATCCAGTGATGAAGCCATAAATCGCTCAAAACCGTTGCCCACAAAAGCATGAGAAAAGAAGGCGAGAATGTCCCAAAAGCAGAAACTATCGCCCCCCAGATGCCTTCCCTGTAAAATCCCACAAACACGGAGGTTATAACAATGGGCCCCGGAGTTAACTGCCCAAGTGCTATTCCATCTAAAAGAGTTTCCATGTCCATCCAGCCTTTTTGGACAACAGCGTGAAGCATTACAGGAAGTGCAGCAAATCCTCCGCCAAAGGCAATTATATCAATCTTCGCCATGGTCATTGCCAGAGCTACAAGAGATGGGCGAAGTTTTAATAAAGAGGTAACGATAGCAACACATCCCGAAGTAGCAACAAAAGGAGCCAGAATTTGTCCCAAAAAGTTTCTCGAATTTCTGGAAACTATGCTGCTGGAAATCTTAACATTTTTCCTGAAAACGATTACCCCAACCGCAATTGCACAAGCTAAAACTATCGGTGGAGAAAGGTGAAAAGAAAAGGAAATAGCCGCAAAAAGAGCGATCAAACGATCTGTGAAACTATGAGTGTATCGTTTGATAAAATCAATTGCTCCGTGAAGAACAATAGATACGACAATTACCTTCAAGCCACTGAAGAGATTAGCCACTAAGGCTACTTCTCTGTTATGAAAGTATAGCCAGGATAAAACAAGCATCATTACAAAGGCTGGAGAGCCGAATCCGACGAAGCTAACAATCGCACCCAGAAGTCCCCTTGTTTTCATACCAACGTAAGCAGCCAGTTGCATTACCGTGGCGCCTGGAATAATCTGGCAGATGGCTATGCCTGTGCGGAAGTCTTCCTCGGGGATCCATTGATGTTTCAGGACAAGCTTCCTAACGTGGGGGATCATGGCAGGTCCACCAAAGGCGGTAGCACCTACTCGAACAAAACCTAAAAACAAATCGGTTAGTTTGACATAACCGGCATTGAGCATCTGTAGTCGATTCCTCTGCCGCAAAGAACACTGGATAATCCTAAAACATCGGCCGATTCTACCGTGATGATAACTCACCTTCAACGGTAAAATGGTTAACTCCGCAAATCGTGTAAAGAGACTTTCCTTGACAGGGATTTCACAAATTTTTAGAGTGCGACTTGCTGAGGATATTTATATTCTCTACCGACTGAAAGAGGTGAACGCATGTCAGAGTTGAAAAGACTTAGAAGGATCAGGAACATCGGTATCATTGCTCATATTGATGCTGGGAAAACTACCGTAAGCGAGCGGATTCTTTATTATACAGGCAAATCATACAAAATGGGGGAAGTTCATGACGGCACTGCTGTTATGGACTGGATGGATCAGGAACAAGAAAGAGGTATCACCATTACATCGGCGGTAACAACCTGCTTCTGGCGAGACCACGAAATTCATCTGGTAGATACACCCGGACATGTAGATTTCACCATTGAAGTGGAACGATCTCTTCGAGTGCTTGACGGAGCTATTGCCGTATTTTGTGCCGTGGGAGGGGTAGAACCTCAATCGGAAACAGTCTGGCACCAAGCTGATAAATACAGAGTCCCCAAAATAGCTTTTGTGAATAAGATGGATCGTATCGGCGCCGATTTTGATCAAGTCATAGAGCAGATGAAGGAAAAGCTCGGAGCAAATCCTATACCTATTCAAATTCCTGTAGGAAAGGAATCGGACTTCAGGGGAGTTGTTGACCTCATTTCCATGCGTCAGATCATGTGGAAAGATGAAACCCTTGGAGCCGAATACTACTATGTCGATATAGAACCGAATCTCCTTGATCAGGCAAAGGAAGCCAGAGAACTCCTCGTTTCCAAGATTGCCGAACACGATGAAGGCATCATGGAAAAGTATCTTGAGGAACAACCCATAGATCCATCAGAAATTATCACAGCTTTGAGAAAACTTACGCTGGAACTGAAGGCTGTTCCTGTGCTTTGTGGTTCCGCTCTTAAAAATAAAGGCATTCAGCCTCTCCTTGATGCCGTTGTGGATTTTTTGCCTTCACCATTAGACATTCCCCCTGTGGTTGGATTTCATCCTGAAACCGGTGCAAAGGAGGAACGTTTCGCAAGCTCAAAAGAACCTCTTGCTGCTCTCGCCTTCAAGATTTTCATGGATGAGGGTAGAAAGCTCACCTACGTTCGTATTTACTCCGGTAAGATGGAAGTCGGCTCGGAAGTCTATAACGCTACTAAAAAGACTCGCGAAAAACTTTCCAGGATTTTTTCCATGCATGCAAACAAGCGCGAACGAAAAGAGAAGGCTGAAGCTGGTGACATCGTGGCAATTATGGGCATGAAGAGCGCAACCACAGGTGATACCTTCTGTGATCCGGCTCGTCCCATTTTGCTTGAACCAATAGAAGTTTATGAACCGGTTATTTCAATGGCGGTAGAACCCTATTCAAGGGCGGATCAGGATAAACTCATCGAAAGCCTCAGCCGTATTGCCGAAGAAGATCCAACCTTCAGGTTTCACGAAGATCCTGATACAGGACAGATTATAATTAGAGGTATGGGTGAATTGCATCTAGATGTTTTGCTGACAAGGCTCGAGCGGGAATACAATGTAAAGGTTAATGCTGGAAAACCCCAGGTTGTGTATAGGGAAACTATCCAAAAAAGCGCCGACGGAGATGCTGTATTCGATCGAGATATCGGTGGCGTCAAACATTTCGGTTCCGTTGCCGTTCACATCGAGCCCAGAGCACGCGGAAGAGGAAATCTCGTTTCCATTGATGTGTCGCCTGAAACTGTTACGGAAACTATGCTCCCACATATTGAACAGGGCATTGAAGACGCTCTCGCCAGTGGAGTCATCTTGGGGTATCCCATTGCCGATGTGGAAGTAAGAGTAGTAGATGCAAAATGTGACTTGCAAAAGCCAAGTGACCTCGCTATGCGTGTTGCTGCCAGTATGGCCGTTAAAAATGCCTGCTCCAAAGCGGATCCTGCTCTGCTTGAACCTTACATGAAGGTAGAAGTTACAACTCCTGAGGAATTTCTCGGAGATGTAATTGGCGATCTAAATGCCAGAAAAGGGCGTGTGGAAAGTATTATTTCGCGCCGAGCGGTTCAAGTGCTCCAAGCTACTGTACCGCTTTCAAAGATGTTTGGCTACGCCACGGTTCTAAGATCATTGAGTCAAGGGCGAGCAACCTTTACAATGCAATTTTCTCACTATGACGTGGTAACGAACTGAACTGTAGCGGAGTGAAAACTCTCACCTCTAGCCCTTTTCTGCCGTGATAAGGGCGAAATGAGGGGAATTTTATTTCACGCTGTGTAAATGGAGGAGTGGCTGATACCTCCGCGCAATGTAATTGGGATATAATTAGGCTAAGAGACAAAGAAAGGGGTGCTATGAGGGAAATTATATCCTGCCAGAATACTGATGTCTTTATGTTGGGTAATGAAGCCATTGTGAGAGCGGCACTGGAAAGCGGTGTTCGATTTGTTTCAGCATACCCGGGGACTCCTTCATCCGAGATTATTGATAGAATGTATGAAATCAGGCGGGAGACGGGAGTTCGAGTTGAATATGCTGTTAACGAAAAGGTATCAATGGAAACAGCCGCTGCGGTGGCTATATCCGGAGCAAGAAGTCTTTGTTCGATGAAACATGTTGGGCTGAATGTAGCAGCCGATGCCTTTATGACTCTCGCCTATGTAGGGGTTAAGGCCGGCATGGTTATTGTCACTGCCGATGACCCATCTCTTCATTCCAGTCAGAATGAGCAGGACAACCGCTTCTACGCTCGAATGGCTCTCGTTCCCATGTTCGAGCCTGCTACGCCTCAGGAAGCTTATCTAATGACCAAGGAAGCTTTCGAGATTTCAGAGCGTTATGGAGTTCCCTGCATTGTTAGAACTACGACTAGAGTAAATCACGCCCGAGGAGTTGTAAGGGTAGGGGAGTATCAAACTTTGCAAGACACTGAAAAAATCGGTGGATCGTTTACCAAAGATCCATTCCGTTACGTGGTCGTGCCGATGGTTGGCAGAAGACTTAGAGTGGAGCTTCTAAATCGCCTTAAAAAGCTGGAAGAAGTGACAGAGCAAAGCCATTTCCAGATTGTCAAAGGCGATGGTAGGCTTGGAATTATCACTGATGGAGTCTCGGCTTTATACGTAGAAGATGCTCTGAGAGATCTCAATATAACCGACAAGGTTAAAGTCTTGAAACTCGGCATGACTTTCCCTCTGCCTAAGTCGCTGATTAAAAATTTCTTGGAATCGGTGGAAAGTGTGCTTGTTGTGGAGGAACTGGAACCATATCTTGAGGAATCGATTCGAGCCATTGCTCAGGAAGTAGGTTGGGTGGGCAAAATAGCCGGTAAAGAATATGTTCCCAGAGCCTTTGAACTTAATGTGCCGTTGGTCAGAACGGCAATAAGCAGATTCTGGGGAGTATCATACAAGCCCAGATATGAACCGGTTCCTCCTAATGTTGTGCCGTCTGATCTTCCTCAACGTCCACCAAACCTATGTGCTGGATGTCCTCACAGAGCTACCTATTATGAGATAAAGAAGGTTTTTGGGGCAGAAGCTCTTTATCCCACCGACATTGGTTGTTATACGCTTGGTCTACTGCCTCCGCTTAGCATGGCGGATTTTCTTATATGCATGGGATCAAGTGTTTCCACTGCAGGTGGATTCAGCATAGCTCAGGACAGACCTGTTGTCGCCTTCATAGGAGATTCTACTTTCCTTCATGCAGGCATTCCCGGTCTTATCAATTCTGTCTTTCACGACCATCGTTTCCTTCTCGTAATACTTGACAATTCCACCACGGCTATGACAGGGCATCAGCCTCATCCTGCGGCGTCGATGACCAGAGAGGGACTGTGCAAACCCAAAGTGAGAATTGAGGATATTGTTAAAGCTTGTGGAGCAAAACGATTGGAAATTGTAAATCCGATACAGGTAAAAAAAACTATCGATACGATTGCATCGATTTACGATGATTTGAAAAGGGAAGCCGGCGTGTATGTGGTTATTTCTCGAAGCCCCTGTCCTTTACTCGAAAGGCGGGTGGTAAGGAAACCACAGAAGATTTTCTTCCACGTTGATGAGTTTTGTGATGGATGCGGAAAATGCCTTGAAGAGCTTGCTTGTCCGGCGTTTTACCGAGAAAACAATAAGGTTCAAATCAATCGACTGTTTTGCATAGGATGCACCGTTTGTGCTCAGATATGTCGATCTATCAAACCGGTGCGAATAGACAGCAAATAGGTCTGTAGTGGAGGCTGGCAAAATGGAAAAAAAAGACATGCTTCGAATGTTCTTTGTCGGAGTAGGAGGGCAGGGAGTTCTTCTAGCAACTCGGCTTATAGGTGAGGCAAGCCTGCTGGCGGGCATTCCGGTATCGATGAGCGAAGTTCACGGCATGGCACAGCGTGGTGGAGTTGTAGAATCGGCGGTGGTGCTGGGCAATCGAGCAAGCAATGTAATTGGAGAAGGAGAAGCCGATGTGATGGTCGCCTTCGAGCCCCTGGAGGCACTTAGGTCTCTAGCCAAATGCCATCGTGGTAGTCTTGTAATAACCGGCACATCCCAAATTCCGCCTTTTTCCGTCACTCAGGGGACATCCAAATATCCGCCGTTGAACGACATCATGACAATTTTGTCACGCGAAGTTGGCAATTTTTACGCTATCGATGCTCTAAGTGTTGCATCAAAGGCAGGATCCGAACAGGCTGTAAATGTAGTGCTTGTCGGCTTTTTGACTGGCCTTATGGAAAATCTTGGGAACAAAATTTTCCCTTCTTTGGATTTTTTTGCTAAAGCTATTGAACTAATAGTTCCTCAAAAACTTCTTCAGGTTAACCGTCGTGCTTTTGAAATGGGCTATGAGGAAAGCAAGAAAAGCAATGCCGGAAAATAACTCTGGTCTGCAATGTTGGAACTTATTTTGCTTATTTTAAAATTGCCCTTGACCGACTTAATGTATTGGGAGTAAGGATAGGATGAAGCAATGGAGACGTCAGGGGCTGATCGGTAAGATCAGAGGAGATAATAAGGCTAGCACCCAAATATGGGAATGCAGCTCATGGAGAGCTGACCATGAGGATCAATCATGTAGAGATCCTCGAAAAGGTATGCAAGGATGTGATCGAGACAATTTTAATGTGTCTTGATCACGCAAACAAGGGAACAGTCTATCTGGTGGGACCTTTGCCCGAGCTTAGAGCGGTTCGAGTTACGTCGGGTATTCGAGTTGACGGAAACGGGGAACTTAAGTGGGGACTGCCTGAAGTATCAGACTACAACCCTCCAGGGAAGACATGGCTTCAGTATCGCGATGAACCGGGAAGACCTCTTGAAGCGATGGCATGGTGTGTGGAGCATCAAAAGAGCTGGACGGCGGATAATCCCTTTGAGGATGCCCGGAGTGTAAGAAAGCAATTAATGGGAGAACCGGAGGACTTCCATCATATGGAACCGGTGCTCCTTAAGAAAAGCGAGATTTATGAACATCCTCTGACCATCGATGATTATCCCACTACATGGGATGGCAAACCAATCTGGCAGGATACAGATTATGCTGTTGTGGCTGTTATAAAGATACATTTTGCTCCTAACAGCATTAGGCGAGGTGATAGATCGACCAAGCTTATTAAACAACTCGCCAGAAGATTCGGATCAGAGCTCCTCTCGCTTCACCTTCGTGAATTTTTCTATGAAGCAAGACGTCAGCTAGACCAAATGCGAATTGAAAGTTGCAATGTTTTGGCTCACGATCTTCGCAATCCGATAATGAAGCTCGGTTTTGTGGCATCGGCTATTAATACCGAAATCGCTCTTTTCAGGGAATTGTGGGAAGATTATCTGGTAAGTCATGTGCCTGGTCTTAGTTCAAAGAAAGAGGTTTTACAGGAACTAAATCGATTGGCTTTGGAAATCCAGAATAGAATAGGTCATGATCATCCTTTCTACTCCGCGATTAATCAGATTATCGAATATCAGCGGGATCTTCTTATCTCTAACTATTTACCGGACAAGGCGATAGACAAGATTGATCGCAATATCATACCCCTGTGGTCAAGTATTTTAGACGGCCTTAAGACCAAAGGAATAGTTTCCCAAGAAGAATCTAAAGCTGTCCTTGAAAACCTCAATCTTCTTAAGGAAGCGGTTTACTACGGAATAAGGGATGAAATAATTAAGACGGTCAACCATGTTCCTGAAGATTTCAAGAAAAAGTGGGTAGATCTGGCTTACAGGGAATTTTCTTTCGATGATATAGAACTTCTGAATGAACTTATAGCTTTGCTTGATAAAGCTCCTATTGAGATTCCACACCATAACCATATTCGTAAGAACCTGTTTTACCTGAAAACTCTTGCAGAAGTCGTTCAGGAACTAAACTCCCGCGTGTATACCATTATTGAAACCTTAAAAAATACCAGACCCGTCATATCATGGATGATGGAACCAACTAACAAAGATTCTTCCGAGCTAGAGAAAAATTGGTGTTAAAACCTGTTTATCGTTATTTCACGCTGTTGCTAATCCCAGTTAGTGACATTCGTAGTAAGGACGTCTCCTGACATGGGTGGAGCGGCATGCGCCCCTACCCATTTTTTTTCAACACCGTGACCTGAGCAAACTTGAAGTTAATTCGAGAAGCTGAGAGCTCTCCTCGTAAGCTCTGGCACAAAAAGAACCAAGATGATCTTTGGTTTTGTCAAAATCATCCACAAAAGCTCTAAGGTTCTTGCTCTTTAGCCATTGTAAATATTCTACCAGAATCTCCTGCATCAGAGCGACTATTCGAGGCGTATAGGGATTCATCTGAGATATGGCACCGTAGAGCCATCCACTTTGAGCAAACATACGCCCAAGAATGCTTATCTCCATTCTGTAAACGGGACTTGTGTATTTAAGAGTCTCTTCGATATCAATCCCAAGTTCTCTGATGACTCTACCCTGGATCATAGTGCTGATATGAAATAGTACCTGAATGATTGCCATTAGTTCATCGTGTTTTTCCGGCGAACATTCCCTGACAACCATTCCTTCTGCTTCAAATTCAAGCTTAAACCGCTCCCAAATAGATGGATCAATACGCACAGGGCAGGCAATTATTGTCTGTCCTGCAAAGGAGGAAACCTTTCCTCCAAACATCGGATGTAATCCCACAACAGAGGCTCTACTTTTTAACATTGCTTGAATTGGTTCAACTTTAAGGCTGGAAAGATCCATGACCAGGTGACTATCGGTCAGATGGTGAGCATGTTCTTCGATGATTTTTACAGTTAAATGAAGGGGGACCGAAAAAATCACCACGTTAGAACTTTCGATGACTTCTCGGGCATTTTTTGGTGTGTCTAGGTCGGCAATTTCAACGTGATAGCCTCGCTTCTCGAAAAAACGTTGAAACAATCGTCCCATTTCACCTTTTCCGCCAATGATGCCCAGTTTGGCATTGGGAGGAAACCAGGCGTTGTTACCAGAATTCTTCATAAACAATCCCTCTCAGCTTTGAGGTTAGATTTCACGGTCTAAGACATGAGCGATACGGCGGAGATCATCCATAAGTCTGGCAAATTCCTCCGGTCTAAGAGATTGTGGACCATCACTTAGAGCCTCTTCTGGTCTAGGATGAACCTCAATAAGAAGCCCGTCTGCTCCAGCCGCTATAGCCGCTCTTGCCATAGCCGGCACAAGATCTGCACGACCAACTCCATGGCTAGGATCTACAACAACGGGCAGGTGAGTAAGCTGTTTCAACAAGGGAACGGCGCTCAAGTCAAGAGTATTTCTAGTTTCCGTTTCAAAGGTGCGAATGCCTCTTTCACAGAGAATAACCTTCTCGTTACCCTGGCTCACAATGTATTCCGCTGCCATAAGAAGTTCCTTAATTGTGGCGCTCATACCACGTTTAAGAAGAACCGGTTTTTCGATATTACCCACCTCGGTAAGAAGCTTGAAATTCTGCATATTACGGGTGCCAATCTGAATAATGTCCGCATACTTGCAAACAAGAACTGTATCTCGAGGGTCCATAAGTTCGGTCACTATCATCATACCGGTTTCTTCGCGAACTCTGGCTAGATATTCCAAAGCCTGTTTTCCCAGCCCCTGGAAGGAATAAGGCGATGTGCGAGGTTTGAAGGCTCCTCCTCTCAGGAAGTTTACTCCCAAAGCTCGCAACGATTTTGCAACTTCTTCAAGCATCTCTCTACTTTCAACGGCGCATGGTCCGGCAAAAATTTGTATTTTTTTACCGCCGATCGTATATCCATTAACCTTGATGACGGTATCTTGAGGCTTAAACTCACGGCTCACGAGTTTATATGGTTTAAGGATGGGCATCACCTTTTCCACACCCGGCATAGACTCCAGAGGAACTTCTTGAAGAATTTGCTCATCACCTATAGCGCCAACAATGGTTCTGTGCTCACCCTTAGAAATATGAGCTTTCAATCCAAAATCTTCCAAGCGTCTTACGACCTTTTGTAGATCTTCCTGAGTGTGATCTGGTTTCATAACGATAATCATTGGCTGTTACCTCCTTTGGGTTATGGTTTGATTTTACAAAAACAGGTTTAAAAATAAAAAAGCCGTGGGCTCTTAGGTATGCCCACGGCTTTTTTGCTTCTTCTAGAGATATGAGGTAATTAGCGCATACCTGGAGCCCCTCCTCCTCTATGGTAGGAGCAATAATAGTAGTAATACAGATACACAGGCTGCCAGGTATTACGAGCCATAACTTTTCTCTATCCTCCTCTACGATTCCCTTTCCCTACTGCCAGAAACAAAGGCATATTGTCAAGCATTTTCTAGAAGATGTCAGAAAGCCACCCGTAACGAATTACACTAAAATCAAGGGAAATACGTAAACGGAACTACTCCAATCGACACAATCCAAATTCAGCCAGATTTTTGGATAGTGCTGTGTCCTGTGGGAAATAGAAAGCAAGTTTTTCTATTATTTTCTCACCACCACTCCCTTAAGCCCTTCCTTTTCATTGAACATAGCCATAAATCTCACAGCAGCTTCACGATTATCGAAATTACCTACCATTACACGATACCACGTTTCGTTTTTAATCAGTGTCTCCTGCCGTGATACCATATATCCCTTTGCTCTCAGCATTTGCTCCAGTCTGCCCGCATTTTCCGGACTCTTGAAGGAAGCTACGAGCACAGTGTATTTTTCGCCGGTGCTCTCTATAGTGGCTGTCGGCGTTGAACTCATATTTTCCAACTTAGGCTGTTCCTTCTCTTCCTTTTTCTCCTCCTTTGTGGAAGAAGGTGGAACGTTAAGGTTTGAAGTTTCTTTACTAGATTGAGCCTTGGTTGATTCAGGAGTTCTTGAACCAGAAGTTGGTTTAGACACAGAACTAACATGACTCGTTAAACCGGTAGCCGGCTTGGAAAGCTCTTTGTGATAGGTAAGGTTCAATTGCATTTCGCCGGGGGAGGGCACTTTATCTTGGTCACTCTTAGTTTCGGTAGATGTTTTCTTACCAGAACTGTAACCCATAGCCAGAGCAATTTTTTGAAGCAAAGAAAGTTTTTCCCTGTCTTCAGGAAACTGCTTTCCGATCGTGACCCCCAAGCAGAATATCCATGCAAAGCTTAGAAAGAATACCACAATGACGGCAAGGAACTGCAACGGAGTAAGCTCAAAGGAGATAGTCCTTCTTTTCGCCGGGTTCCTAATATTTCTACCAAAGGATGACTCCTCCCGAGCCATCCTCCGGTAGTAATTGCTCGTATTCCAGCGGTACTCCCGGGAATCCATTACATCCTGTCCGGCGCTGAAAGTCCTATAAGATTCAAAGCATTCTTAAGTACGATATGTACGGCTCCGGCAAGAGCCAATCTTGCCTGAGTTAGTTCGTTATCATCGGTAAGAATTCTATGATGGTTGTAATAGGCGTGGAAAGTGGAAGCCAGTTCGTGCAAATAGTAAGGAATGCGATGAGGTTCAAGACACTCGGCACTTTTTTTGACCACAAAGGGAAATTCTCCTAGAATTTTTGCCAGTTGAATTTCCTGAGACTCTTCAAGACGGTTGAGGTGTTTAAAAGCCGTTTCTATATCGAGTTTGATTCCTCGCTCCTCCGCCACGGCAAAAAGGCTGCTTATTCTGGCATGAGCATACTGCACGTAATAGACGGGGTTCTCACTGCTCTGAGACTTTGCCAGTTCGAGATCAAAATCGAGAGGACTGTCAGAGCGATGGGTTAAAAACATATATCTTGCGGCATCCACGCCCACTTCGTCCATGACTTCTCTTAGAGTTACAAACTCACCGGCTCGAGTTGACATGGCTACCGGTTGTCCACCTCTAAGTAGATTAACCAACTGCACAAGAATAATATTAAGCTTCTTCGGATCAAAGCCCAAAGCCTCAACGACTGCTTTAATTCGAGGCACATAGCCGTGATGGTCTGCCCCCCAAATGTCTATTATCGTGTCAAAGCCTCGCTGCATCTTGTTCCAGTGATAGGCGATATCTGCAGCAAAGTAGGTTTTGGCTCCATTACTCCTGACTATTACTCTATCTTTTTCATCGCCAAAGAGAGAACTTTTGAACCATACCGCACCGTCTTGCTCGTAAATGAAACCCCGACTTCTTAGTTGATCTATGGCGCTTTCTACCATCCCTTCGCGATGAAGCGTTTCCTCGCTGAACCATTCATCGTAGGTTACTCGAAAGTCCTCCAGATCTTTTCTTATGCCATCCAGTATCTTCTGAGCGGCATATTTAGAACAAACTGGAATAGCTTCATCTTCCAGAATCTCGAGGTATTTAGATCCTACCTCCTGGAAGAAATCCCTAGCCAGATCTTTCATGTAATCCCCACGGTAATGGTCTTCGGGGAACTCTATCTGTCTACCCAAAAGCTCTAGATAGCGCAGATAGAGACTTCGTCCGAGGATGTTCATCTGCTTGCCGACGTCGTTTATGTAATACTCCCGGTGGACTCTGTAACCGCTGGCTTCTAGAATTCTGGCTAGTGCATCTCCCACGGCAGCACCACGGCCGTGACCCACATGAAGAGGACCCGTTGGATTTGCGCTCACGAATTCTACCTGCACAAACTGACCTTTGCCGATATCTGTTTTTCCAAAGTTCTCCCTTTTTTCGAAAATCATCGGAATAACTCGCTTGAATGCTTCACTTTTTACGAAGAAGTTTATAAAACCTGGTCCCGCAATTTCCAGACGATCCAGTATATTTGCTCCCAGAGAAGTTATAGGCTCGCTGAGTTTTTCAGCAATTTCTCTAGGGTTTTTCTTTAAACTTTTAGCAAGAACCATTGCCGCATTGGTTGCGTAATCTCCATGTTGAGCAAGAGATGGAATCTCCAGCTCTGGTTCAAAACCCTCGGTTATTCCAAAGACGTCTTGTAAGGCTCTGCGAACGATAAAAGAAAGTTCATCCCTTACTACTGCCATTCTATGTGCCTCCACATTGTTTTGGAAATTTTAAAAATCACACCCGTTTGCGTGGTCAATCTTCTTCCGTCTCAATGTAGCGCTTTACTGGATTTGAGCCAATTCTACAATAAATTTCGTAGCTAATTGTTCCGGCATTAGACGCAAGTTCGTCAGCGCTAATTACGCTTCCCTTTTGAGCCCCCAAAAGAACGACTTCATCACCTTCAGATGGTGGATCAGGAAGCTTCGACACGTCTACAGTTATTAGGTTCATAGAAACTCTCCCCACAATAGGGCAGCGCTTTCCCTGGATCAGAACTTCAGTCCTGTGTGGGGTAGAATTAGAACTAGAAAGGGCTCTTGGATAGCCGTCGCCGTAGCCAACAGAAATTGTGGCAATAAGCATAGATTCGGGAGTGACGAAGGTTCTTCCGTATCCTATTGGGGTTCCCGGAGGAACCACTTTTACTTGGAGGATGCGAGCCCTAAGGCTCATGACTGGTTCGAAATCCTTAGCAAAGCTCGTTGGACCATAGAGGACAAGTCCAGGACGAACCATTGTAAAATGAGATTCTGGATACCGAACGGTGCCGGCACTGTTTGCAATGTGGATGAAAGGCGGAAAGTGATTCAGGGAATCTTTCAAGAGATGGAGAAAATTCCTGAATCGAGCAAGCTGCACCACAGGGAATGGTGACTCTTCATCGTCTGCATCGGCAAAATGTGACA
>Ga0197142_1001781_pt1 | contig 19368 bp, 15 predicted proteins | sample GBS60_MetaG_FD_148614 | JGI IMG/M metagenome (GOLD analysis project Ga0197142, IMG submission 148614) | Sediment microbial communities from Great Boiling Springs, Gerlach, Nevada, United States - GBS 60_MetaG | ecosystem: Environmental > Aquatic > Thermal springs > Hot (42-90C) > Sediment... | reverse complement strand
GGGGGCTTCCCGCCGCAACATCTCATGATGGCGCGGCCATCACTTGGCCCAGGGAAAACAGCGGCTTCCCGGATGCTGACCGACTTACTCACACCAGCACATTTGCTGCTTCCCGGGGAGCGGGAGAGTTGAGTAAGGAGGGTGTGGCTTTGCGGTGTTTTGGTCGGGCAGGAGTTCAGATGCTTCGCTAGTATGATGAAGTTGGTGGACACGGCATGCCGCGCTTCGCTCAGGTCTCAAAGACCGTTTCTGAGTGTTGGCAGCCGTGTCCCTGTTCCTAGTCTAACACCCAACAGTTGGGAGTGCTCAAATTCGGAGTGATATAAACTCAGAGAGGCTACGGTGGTATCTAGGACAGCGCTGTCTGAGCAACTGCCGAGCATTCCAGCAGTGCACGAAGAGGGCGATCGCGTGCTGTAAGCTCTCAGCGCTCTTGGCAAATCCTCGTGTTCGGCGGGCAAGCTGCGATACAAAACAACGTAGCTCAGCGTTGTTCGCCTCTACTGAGTAGGTCTGCGACTTGCCATGCGCTACGAGATGACGACTGCGACGATAGTTCACCTGACGATAAGCAGCATATCCGTCTGAGCAGAACTGGAACGTATTTGGCACTTGGTCAACCAGCTTTTGAATCGCTTCGACCGTGCGCTCGGTCACCAGCGTCCAACCCATGAAGCAGCGTGTTTCGCGGTCAACTGCTGTAATCAAGTAATATCTGTTTTTTTGACCCCGCAAAGGTGTATAACTCGTCCAACTCAGTTACCTCCGAGGTGGCAGGCATGGGCGGCTGTGGCGGCAACGAGGCGACATACTTGTCTCGCCAGCGGCGAACTGACTGTGGGCTCACCTGTAACATGCGCGCAGCTTGGCGTTGGCTGAGTCCCTCAACAAGCATCTGCACGGCCTTTTGGCGCGTCTCTGGACTGTGTCCTCTAGGTTTTGGTTCGGGCGTGGTCTTCTGTCCGCATCGCTTGCATTCATACTTCTGCGAGCCGCTGCGATTTCGCCCTGCCTTGCTTCTCTAGCTGCCGCAGAACTGGCATTGCACACCTGGATGGTTGACTGGTCTTCTAGACATGTCTCTAATTAAACCTCTTCTGATTGGTTCACTCCCGGCACAGCAAGTCTTGGGGATTGCCGATGGCATCTGCGGCGGTGATATTCGAGCGCACCCAGGTGGTAACTTTTCAGCGCCTCACACGCAAACACGCCTTATTTTAGCCACGAAGACGTCGAATTTCACCGAGCATCGGCGTATCGATGAAATGGGTCGGGGACGTAGCACATCACCTGTTGAGAAGGGGGTATCTTCTGTGTTTTTCATATCCATCTCTACACGGGCTTAGACAAAGGAGGTCGCTGGGGCGTCGCGACTTACCTGCTCGTCTTCCTGTGCCAACCGGGTCGGCCCTTTAGCCAAGCAAACACAGCCTTGGCCGACGAGAGACAATCACATGGGATAGATTTAATATTTTATAATAAAATTTTGTTATATATATACATCACAGCTTGCGTAACCCTTCTGCCACCCACCCGCTTGGCGGTTATCAACAGCAAGGCGAGCTCTGGAGCGGCACCTTCTAGATGACCTCGTCATATCGTCCGGTCGGCCAATCCCGCTTGGCGAGATACAGATACTCAGGATGGTTGGTCTCGGCAAGAGCTCAGGCGGCGCAGCGTTGCCGCCTCCCCTCCGACCAATACCAGCCAGCCCGGTATTGGATTTCGTGCCTCGACCAAGGTTTGGGCGATCCCCTTATCGTAGCGCCCCGCCGGCCAATACCCGCTGCCCGATAGAGCAACTCGAAATCCCCAGCCACGATCGGCGCTTTGGTGATGGCCTTGCTGAAGCGAATATCCGGTCGGTTCTTGCCAGCGCAGTGCAACACCCAATCGTCGCCAGCCTCGATCAAGGCATGAACAAGCACGCCACTATGTCGAACAAATCCAGACCGGCATGATACAGATACCAAGGATTCCTCGTCTTGGCCAAGGCATGCGCGATCTGCTCGCTAAACCGTTTATCCGGCCAGTTACACCCGGCGAGATAGAGATGCTTGGCGTCGCTCGTCACCGCCAATGTCTGCGTGACGATATCGTTGTAACACATTGCCAGTCGTTTGCACCCATCCCGATGCGGAATTTCGGGTTTGCGCGTTTCATAAATGATTCGAGGATGACATCTTCATCACTCTTGTTACCCAGATGTACTTTGCCGGCAATGTACAGGGCCTCGGTATCTCTGAACTCATCTGAGGCGCGGAGGACGAGGACTCGGTATAGCGTAGCCCACCATGCATCAAGACCAAGCTGTGCGATGGATCAGCGCAGGCTCTCTTCCACCTGTGGAAGGCCCTGCTGACTAGCAATGAGCACAAAGCGGGCAATTTGCAGTGAGTTTTCTTTGGTCAGCGGCCCAACGTAGACAGCCACTTCGGCGCGCCAACCCGCTCTATCCACGACGGCTCGCCTCCCCGGCAACGAAGCAATCAGGCAAACGACGCCATAGCACTGGTCGACTGTCACAGTGAACATGCCGTGACCTGTCTCGAACGTCCCCTCTGCCGCTTTCAGACATGACAAACCGAATGCTGGATCGATTGCCCACGACATCCCCAAGGATGCAGACGACAGCGCGTCCGGGCATCACCTTGTCGTGCCTCGCAGGCAAGATAGGTGAACATGTGCCATGCCTTACGCCAGGCCTTGGTTATCGGCAACCTTGCGCGAGGGTGCTCTGTGAAAACGCTCGGAGAGCGCGCAAGCACAGCGTGCTTTCGCCCGCCTCATCAAATAGGCGTCGCGGCTCTCGCGCAGCGCTGCTGCCGGCTGGTCAGTTCAGGCCGGCGAGATACAGATGCAAGGGGTGTCCGTCCTGAGCCAGGATTTTGTCTGTGTAGCGCCTGTCCAGCCAATCGTGATTGGCAAGATACGGGTGTTCGGCATCCCCATCTGAATCGGTGTTTCAAGAAGCGCGCTGTCAAAACGCCCCCGCCGGCCGGTTCTCACCAATGAGGTAGATGTGCTTGGGCGTCGTGAGTCCCGATCGACATCTGCACAATTTCATTGCCACGCTGGCGTTGAGATAAGCCTCTTCCGACAAGCCAAAAACAGCGTAGATTACCAGCCTCGGCCGGCGCGTAGGTGATGATGCTGCCTCGTATCTGCTGGCGAGGTGGAGAGCTGGCGCTCTTGACTTCGGCCAGCCGTCAGGCGCCAAGCCCTAGATAGCGATCCACATAGCGCTCCTTTGGCCAAGCGTATCCGGCGAGATAAAGCGACGACAGATTATATGTGGACGGCAACGTCCTACGGAAGGCCTCCCACTGCTCACTGTTACAATACGAGCTGAGCTGCACGACCCAGTCGAGGTCACCCCGCCGGACAGCAAATTCGAATGCCGCTTTCAGAAGTTCCTGCGGGCAGCCGCTCACCCCGTGCGCCTTCACCAGCGCCAAGACCTCCCACGCCCGGCGATGATTCATCTCGCCCTCCGCTATATTGCTCGGGAGGGCAGCGCGCTCCAGCCAAACTTGGCGCGCTTCTGCTAACAGCTCCTTCTTAGATGCGCCGAGCAAGATGTCGCAGGCATACGAGAGCTGTTCGGCGCTGAGATAGCGCGCCATCCGGCCCAGCCAAGTGGCGTATCCTTTGTCATCCTTGCAATCGAGCAACTTCTCGATCTGGACGCCCTTTGGCGTGACCAACTTGCCGCTCGCCTCAGAGAGCACGAGGGTAGCCCAGCGCGAAAAGGGAAGGCTCAACTCACGTCCTGCATCTTGCAAAGTCCTACAGACGGCTTTCCACTGCCCATCGTCACAATACAAGCGAAGCTGATCGACCCAGCCGAAGTCCCCCCGCCGGGCGGCAAAGTCAAACGCTGCTATCAGAAGTTTCTGCGGGCAGCGGCTCACCCCGTGCGCCTTTACCAGCGCCAAGACCTCCCACGCCCGGCGATGATTCATCTCGCCCTCCGCTATATTGCTCGGGAGGGCAGCGCGCTCCAGCCAAACCCGGCGCGCTTCTGCTAACATCTCCATCTTAGATGTGCTGAGCAAAATCTCGCAGGCATGCGAGAACTGTTCGTCGTTGAGAAGGCACGACATCCGGACCAGCCAAGCAGCGCCCGCATCGTCATCGCAGTATTTGAGCAAATCCGCGAGCTGGACACCTATTGGCATGACCAACTTGCCGCTCGCCTCAGAAAGGGCGAGGGTGACCCGGTGCAACATGGGAGGGTCCAACATAATTCTTGCATGTGGTATGGCGGCCACGCGCTGGACGATCGCCAGTTTGTCCTCTGTCCGCTCCAGATACGGCAAGAGCGACACTAAATGTTTCCCCTCCTCCCATCTCATCTCCTTGCTGTTTTGCAAAAGGTCTAGCAGGTTGACCTTGGATGGGCAGATCAGCCTTCCTTCGGCCTGTGAGGCAACCGTAATGGCCCATATGAGGATGGCCGGGATTTGGGGGAGGCCCTTTGCGGCGGCGTCGACGATCAGGCGGGCAACCTGAGCTTGATTTTCTTTTGTGAGCGGCTTAAGGCAAACGGCAGCTTCGGCGCGCCAGCCACGCTCGCCGACGACGGCGTGCTTCCCCGGCAGCGGGGCGACGAGATAGACGGCTGCTTGGTACTCCTCGGCATACCCCTGCGCCTCAACGACCGTCGCGGCGTACACGCCGTGCCCTGCGTCAAACGTCCCCTTTTTTGCTTCCAAAACCGGCAGCTGGAGTTTGGGGTCGACTTGCCAAAGGGCGCGTTTATATGCAGAAAACAGCCCATCTGGATAGCGCCCCCCCAGCGCCTTGAAGGCTAAATAGGCAAGCATCTCGACCTAGTATAGCAAGAATCCCTCCCGCCAACCAAGCCAGGCGAGGCAGAGCCGCAAAATGTCGCACATCTTGACCGGCAATTGGGCGTTCGCAATCCGGCCAATCCTCCCTGGCGATCGGTGCTTCAGCGTGTTGAATCGTCCATCCGACTACTTCAAGCCGCGAGATAGGTATCTCGCATCTCAATCATGGAGTGAGCGCGTTGCTAAAACGCCCATCTGGCCAGTCCGCCCCGCCAAGTACAAGTGCGACATCCCAGGGGGAGGGAGGGGTCTCCGCAAGGCGCTCGGAGAGCGTACGAGCACAGCGTGTTTCGTTCGCCCGCCGCATCCAATAGGCATCGCCGCACTCGCGCAGCGCCTCGGCCGGCGCGGCGCTCACGCGCCCGGCCGGCCAATTGACCCGGCGAGGTAAAGACACACCGGATTGCCCGTCTTAAGCGAGGATGTCGTCTGTGTAGCGCCGGTCCGGCCAGTCCCTACCGACGCAGTATGGCATCTCCGATTTAGATGAGCGCCTTTCCAGGCTCGTTGCTGTAGCGATCGTCTGCCCGATCCCGACCAGCGAGCCGGAGAGGGTGGGGAACGCCGATCTCAACTGCGTCATGGCATCATTGAATCTCCCCGTCAGCCAATTCCTGCCGGCGAGATAAATTAGGTTAAAGCCTGCCCCAAGACTTTATCAAACTTATTATTACGCCATCTTTTTCTTGCTAAGTAAATATAATTTTCATCCCCAGTTTCAACTAAAGCCTGCGCTAAAACTTTATCAAATCGGCTGCTTCGCCAGTCTTTGCCGGCGAGATAAATATACTCGGCATTTTTCGTTTCGGCCAAGCCTTGCGCTATGGCTTTGCTAAACCGCCCCTCGGGCCAGTCGTGCCCGGCGAGATAGAGATATTCAGGATCGCCAACCTCGGCCAAGGCTTGGGCGAACGCGGCGCTAAAACGCCCCTCCGGCCAGTGGCAGCCAGCAAGGTAGAGGTATTTTGGAAATCGCGCCTCGACGAAGGCTTGGGCGATCCTGTTATCGTAGCGTCCCTCCGGCCAATCCTTGCCGGCATGGTAGAGCGACTCCACGTCCCCAATCGCGATGAGCGCTTCTGTGATGACTCGGCTAAACCGAGCATCCAGCCAATCCCTGCCAGCGCAGTACAACATCCAAGGATTGTCGGCCTCGGCCAAGGCACAAGCGATCGCGTCACCGAAGCGCTCGTCGGGCCATTCGAGACCAGCGCGATACAGATAGTAAGGATGCAAGGTCTTGGCCAAGGCATACATGATCTGCTCGCTAAACCGCCCCTCTGGCCAGTCTCGCCCGGCGAGGTAGAGGTGCTCGGCATCGCCGCGCTCGATCAGCGCCTGTGTGATCGCGGGGCTGTAGAGCTCATTCGACCAGTTTTGCCCGGCAAGATACAAGTAATGTGCATTATCGGCCTCGATCAAAGCCTTGACCAAGGCCTTGGCGATTGCGCCATCCTGCTGACCCACCGGCCAGTCGCGCCCGGCGAGGTAGAGATACTCGGCATTGCCTGTTGCGATCAATGCCTCTGCGATGGCCTCGCAGCAGCGCCTGTTCGGCCAATCTTTGCCGGCGAGGTAAAGATACTTGGCGTCACGGGTTTCGACCAGCGCTTGGGCGATCTCTGGCGTGAAGCGCTCATCTGGCCAATCACGGCCGGCGAGATAGAGATACTCGGCGTTGCCTGATTCGGCCAACGCTTTGGCGATCTCAGGCATAAAACGTCCATACGGCCAATCCCTGCCAGCAAGGTAAAGCCACCAAGCTTTTTTTTAATCCTTGCCAGCGCGTGCGCGATTTCTGGGCTGAAATGCTCCTCCGGCCAGTCACGCCCGGCGAGGTAGAGATACTCGGCACGACCAATGGCGGCCAAAGCATCGACGATAGCGCTCACGTAGCCTTCGTCCGGACATGCCTTGCCGGCGAGATACAACACCTCGCCATCTTCCAACTCGACCAAAGTGCGGAGGATAAGGTCTCGGTATGGTATGGCCCACCATGCTTCAAGGCAAACCTGTCTAACGGCCCAGCGTAAGACCTCTTTCACCTGCGGAAGGCCCTGAAAGTGCGCCGAGAGCACGAGGCGGGCGATTTGTGATGCGTTTTCTTCGGTCAGCCGTACAAGACATACAGCCGCCTCGGCGCGCCAGCCCGCTTCGCCGACGACGGCTTGCTTCCCCGGCAGCGGCGCGACGAGATAAACGTCGCCTTGGTGGTATTGGGCATACTCCTGTGCTTCTTTGACCGTCGCGGCGTACACGCCGTGCCCCTTCTTAAACGTCTTCTTCGTCGCCTTCAGGCACGGTAAACCAAGGGCCGGCTCGATCTTCCAAGAGGTATTTTGCTGAGCGGAGCGGAGCGCGTCCGGGTATTGACCCTTCAGCGCTTTGAAGGCAAAATAGGCAAACATCCCTATCGTTCATTTTAGCGATGAGGATGGGTTCTGTACTGTGGTATAGGGGAGTGCGCCACTTGAAGGTGATACAAGAAACACGAGACGCGGAGGACGCAGAGACTTTTACATATCCTCTCGGTGAGCCAAATCACCCCAAAGTTGAGCACTCCCTGGTATAGATATCTTGCGATCTTTGAGGTTAGCGACGTCAGACAAGAGCGCTCGGCGAGGATCGGCGGTGGTGGTGCGAGCGTGCAGCGCCCCCCCTCGGTGGTCGTGCGCCTCAGCTGAGGCTGATGGTTGTCTTTGACGCCTTCGCCTGTGCCGTCTAATACGCATTGCTGTACTTGCGCAACGCCGCTTTCAGCACGTCGCTCACGCGCTCGGCCGGCCAGTCGCGCCCGGCAAGGCAGATGTGTTCGGCATCACCGGTTTCGACCAGCGCTTGGGTGATGGATTCACAGAAGCGTCTCCCAGGCCAGTCTCGCCCGGCGAGGTACAGATATTTCGCATTTCCTGTCTTGATCAGCGCCTCGGCGATGGCTGGGCTAAAATGCCTATCCGCCCAATCTTTGCCAGCAAGATACAGGCGTTCTGCGTCCCCCGTCTCGGCAAGCGCCTGCGCGATCTGCGGGGTGAAGCGTTTCTCAGACCAGTCCCTGCCGGCGAGGTAGAGATCCCAAGCGTCGCGGGTTTCGGCCAGCGCTTGGGCGATCTCTGGCATGAAGCGCTCCTCCGGCCAAACCTGACCGGCTTCATAAAGATAGTCCGCATCTTTGGTCTCGGCCAGCGCTTGGGCGATTTTTAGGGTGAAGCGTTTCTCAGACCAGTCATTGCCTGCAAGGCAGAGATACATTGCGTCGCGGGTTTCGACCAGCGCTTGGGCAATCTCCGGCGTGAAGCGCTCATCCGGCCAGTCGCGCCCGGCAAGGTAAATGTGTTCAGCATCACCGGTTTCGACCAGCGCTTGGGCAATCTCCGGCGTGAAGCGCTTGTCCGGCCAGTCCCGCCCGGCGAGGTAGAGATACATTGCGTTGCGGGTTTCGACCAGCGCTTTGGAGATACTCTTGTAAAAGTACTCGTCGCGCCAGTTGCGCCCGGCAAGGTAGAGGTACTTGGCGTCACCGGTTAGCGCCAATGCCCATGCGACGTTACTGCAGTAATAACCCGACCAGTAGCACCATGCAGATTCTATGGTTGGGCGTTTCCAAAATGCTTCATGGACGGCATTGGAGACGCGCTCGTCACCCGGATCCGCTGTGCCAGCGATGTACAGGAACGGGGCATCCCTCAGTTCGTCTAAGGCGCGGAGGACGAGGTCTCGGTATGGCGTAGCCCACCATGCTTCAAGGCAAACTTGTTCGACGGCCCAGTGTAAGACATCTTTCACTTGCGGAAGGCCCTGTGAGTGTGCTATGAGCACGAGGCGGGCGATTTGCGGCGCGTTTTCCTTGGTCAGCGGCCCAAGGCACACGGCGGCTTCGGCGCGCCAACCTGCTTCACCCACGACAGCTCGCTTCCTTGGCAACGGGGCGACGAGATAGACGGCAGCTTGGTAGTCCTCGGCATACTTCTGCGCTTCTTCGACCGTCGTAGCATACACGCCGTGCCCCTCTCTGAATGTCCCCTTCGCCGCCTTCAGACATGGCAAGCCGAGAGTCGAGTCAAACTTCCAAGGGGTCTTTTGATGAGCGGACTTAAGCGCGTCCGGGTAGCGACCCGTCAGCGCTTTAAAGGCAAGATAGGCGAACATATCTATCAATCAATTGTAGTAAAAAAATACGCTTTTGTGCCACCACTCTCGCGCAGCGCCTCGGCCAGCGCATCGCTCACGCGCTCAGCCGGCCACCGTGACCTGGCAAGGTGGAGATACTCGAGAATGTTTATGTTGATCAGGGCTTGCAGGATATCGTCTGTGTAGCGCCGTGCAGGCCAGCTGAGGCCAGCGAGATATAGGAGATTGGCATTGCCGCTCCGGATGAGCGCTTTTCGTATCTCGTCGCTGTAGCACTCATCCGGCCAATCTCGACCAGCAAGGTAGAGATACTGGGGATCGCCGATCTCAAGCAAGGCTTGCGTCATAGCCTCGACGAATCGCCCTGCCGGCCAATCCCTGCCGGCGAGGTAGATGTAGTGAGCATATTTTGCTTTGACCAAAGCATACGCCAACGTTTTGTCGAATCGCTCATCCGGCCAATCCAAACCGGCAAGATAAATATCATCTAAACCCATTGTTTTAACCAGAGATTGTGTTATAGCTTTATTAAAGCGCTTGCGTGGCCATTCTTTACCAGATAAGTAAAGGTAATACGCATATTTGGTTTTAATTAAGGCTTTCGTAATTGCCTTGGAAAAACGCCTGTCCGGCCAGTCTCGCCCGGCGAGGTAGAGATACTTGGCGTCGCCAGTCTCAACCAAGGCGTGCACAATAGCCTCGTCGAATCGCCCATCCGACCAGTCGCGCCCGGCGAGGTAGAGATGCTTCGCGTCACGAGTTTTGGCCAGTGCCTGTGCGATCTCTGGCATGAAGCGCCCGTCAGGCCAGTCGCGGCCAGCGAGATAGAGATACCTAGCTCTACCGGTCGCGACCAGCGCTTGGGCGATCTCCGGCGTGAAGCGCCCGTCAGGCCAGTCGCGGCCGGCAAGATACAGACAATGAGGGTCGGCGATGGGTAAACCATACTCATCCGTGTCGCTTGCCATCGCCCTTGCGATGGCTTCGCAGAACCGCCTATCCGGCCAGTCGCGCCCGGCGAGGTAAAGATACTCTTTGTCCATCTTTTTCGCCAAAGCTTGAGCGATCGCCTCGCTATAGCACTCGTCCGACCAATCTCGCCCGGCCAAATACAGCATCTCAGGATGAGGAACGGACAGCAACGCCCCGCGGAGGGCTTCCGGCCACCGCGCATCGTCGCAATACAAGCCGAGCTGGTAGACCCAGCCGATGTCGCCCTGCTCGACCGCGAAGTCGAACGCCGCTTGCAGAAGCTCCTGCGGGCAGCCGCGTGTCCCGTTCGCCTTCGCCAGGGCTAAGACCTCCCACGCCCGGCGATGATTCATCTCGCCCTCCGAGGCCTTGATCGGGAGGGTAGTGCGCTCCAGCCAAACCCGACGCGCTTCGACCAACAGCCCCATCCTCGATGAAGCGAGAAAGGCGTCACAAGCATGCGAGAGCTGTTCGGCGCTGAGATAGCGCGCCATTCGGCCCAACCAGGCAGCGTATCCTTTGTCGTCGGCACAATCGAGCAAGTCCGCGAGCTGGACGCCCTTTGGCGTGACCAACTCGTCGCTCGCCTCGGAGAGGACGAGGGCGGCCCAACGCAACAAAGGAAGGCCGAATCGATATCTTGCGTCTGGCATGGCAGCCAAGCGCCGGGCGATCACCTGCTCGTCCTCTGCCCGATCCAGATACGGCAAGAGCGACTCCAGCCATGCCATCTCCTCACCGTTCCGCCAAAGGTCTAGCAAGTTGACCCCAGGCGGGCAGACCAGCCTTCCCTCGGCCTGAGAGGCGACCGCGACGGCCCATCTGAGGATGGCCGGGACCTGGGGGAGGCCATTTGCTGCAGCGGCGAGGATGAGGCGAGCGACCTCGGGCTGATTTTCTTGTGTGAGCGGCCCAAGGCAGAGCGCGCCCTCGGCGCGCCAGCCCACTTCACCAACGACGGCGCGCTTCCCCGGCAGCGGGGCGACGAGATAGACGGCAGCTTGGTGGTCCTCGGCATACCGCCGCGCCTCATTGACCGTCGCGGCGTACACGCCGTGTCCCTCCTCGAACGTCCCCTCTTCTGCCTCTAGACACGGCAAGCCGAGAGTCGCGTCGAGCTTCCAACGGGTGTTTTGCTGAGCGGACTTAAGCGCGTCTGGGTAGCGACCCGCCAGCGCCTTGAAAGCGAGATATGCCAACATCTCCCTTTATCTTAACCACCTGCACCTAAGCAGGGCAATGATGCCTGTCCTGTCGTAACTTCGCGCTTCTCGAGCATCGCAGCGACATTCAAACTGCTTCGCTGTTGTCTTGAGGCACACGGGGTCGAGGGCTGAGTTGTCATCCACGGCGTTTCTTGTTGCACCAGCCTGATCAAACACGAGGTAGGCGAACACCTTATCTCGTTTTAGCCATAACGATGGTGACACGTAGAGGCAACATCGGTCACGATGCAATACCGGCCTCGCCGTGACTGGTTCATGTGTCCATTGGCTATCGGTGGAACGGTATACGTGGCTTTTCCGTCGAACCGATTCTCACTCTTGGGCAGCTTGGTGGTGCCGACCACGGCATTCACCGAATTACCATAAATCTTCATATTAATGTACTTATCTTTATTTAAACCAAGCATATCAGCGCTAAAACGTTAAACCTTCTTTATCAACATTTTATTGTGTACCAACGATCGGCAAGGCGCTCCAAACCGCCCGCTCGTATGTATCCGTTTATATCTATATCACAACCATTTTGCCCTATCGAGCCCTCGCGAGGTCAACCTGCGCGAAATGGGTGTGGCGCCCGACTGTTCCTTATCGTTAGCACGGCCTGCGCCCTCTGCAGGTCAGCGCGGTAGGAGGCTGCTGTCGTCATCCGCACGCATCACGCCGTAGAAGCGTGCGATGCCTTGCCCTACCAGGTTCATTTCCACAAACATATTTGCATGAGACGGCAGCATGTGCGCGCAGGGGCTAAGCGTATGCAACAGCCTTGGCCGTGCGCAGCGCTGCTGCGAGCGCTTCTTTCGCCCGACCTGTCGGCCAATCCTTGCTGGCAAGGGAGAGGTACTTGAGGTGACCCGTTTCAATCAACGCTTGGGCGATGGCTTGGTCGAAGCGCCCTTCCGGCCAATCGTGCCCTGCAAGGTAGAGATACTCTGGATTGCGCGTCTTGATGAGCGCCCGTGTGATCGCCTTGCTGAAGCGCCCTTCCGGCCAATCGCGCCCTGCAAGGTAGAGATACTCTGGATTGCGCGTCTTGATGAGCGCCCGTATGATCGCCTTGCTGAAGCGTGCGTCCGGCCAAGTAGTGCCAGCCAAGTAAAGGGAGGCGGCGTCACCGCATTTAATGAGGCCTTTGGCGAAGGATTCGTTGTAGCGCGCATCGAGCCGATCACGGTTCGGCCAGTCGCGACCGGCAGCGTAGATGGAGTAAGCGTTCTGAGATGCCATCAATGCCTGCATAATCGCCTCGCTGTAGCGCCCGTCTGGCCAGTCTCGCCCGGCCTCAAAGATGTTGTGAATATCCCCGCTCTCGATAAGGGCCTGCGTGATTGCCTCGCTGAAGCGCGTATCTGGCCAGCACTTCCCGGCAAAGTAGAGATACCAACTATCGCACGTCCTGATCAGCGCTTCCGCGATGGCTTGCTTGTAGCGCCCGTCTGGCCAATCGCACCCGGCAAGACACAGGTATTTTGCGTCCCCTGTCTTGACCAGCGCATCGGCGATCGCCTCGCTGTAGCGCCCCTCCGGCCAGTCACGCCCGGCGAGGTACAAGTATTCTGCATTCCCCGTCCTGATCAGCGCCTCGGCGATGGCCGGGCTAAAGTGCCTGTCCGGCAAATCTTTGCCGGCGAGGTAGAGAATCCTAGGATCGCGGGCCTTGGCTAGGGCGTGCGCGATGGTCGGGTTGTAGTACCCCTCCGGCAAACCCCGGGCGGCGAGGTAAAGATGCTCCGGAGAACCGGTCTGGATCAAGGCTTGGACGATGACTTTGACATAGTCCTCGTCCGGGCACTCCGTTGCGGCAAGATAGAGCGACCCGGCTATCCGTAGATCGACCAAGGCACGTAAGATGAGGTCTCGCTGCGGTGAAGTCCACCATGCCCGCCGGCCTAGGCAAGCCACAGCCCAATGCAAGACATCCTTCAGCTGTGGCAGGCCTTGCGCATACGCCATCAGCACGAACTCGGCGATCTGGCGTGCATTGTCCTTGGTCAATTTGCCGAGGCAAATCGCGCCCTCGGCGCGCCAGCCCTCCTCACCGACGACGGCGTGCGCCCCAGGCCTTGGGGCGACGAGGTAGATATCCCCCTGATAATCATCGGCGTAGCGTTGCGCTTTTGTGAGCGTCCCGGCGTACACGCCGTACCCCTGCTCAAACGTCCCCTCTGCCGCCTCTAAGCACGGCAGGCCGAGTGCTGGATCGATTCTCCACGACGTCCCTAAGTATGCAGACGACAGCGCATCTGGGTATCGCCCCTTCAGCGCTTTGAAGGCGAGATATGCAAACATGCAACCTCATTTTAGCGAAAGGAGGCTTTGATGCCACGGCAGGGGGTGAACCAATCAAGGGACGAGCGAGGCAGAGGCGCTTGGTGTTTTCCGGCAATTGCGAGCAACAGCCGACGGGCGCTTGCCGAGGGGGAAAAACGGAGGTATGGGCGACGACCAGGTCTTCTTTGCGGCAAGGCAGAGCGCCTTGGCCATCCGGAGCTCGACCTAAGATAACCAAGTGGCGAAATAACGAGATAGGCAATATGGCCACGATCCTCGGCATCTCTTCAGGTGCTGCAACGAGTCTGAGATGCGGGAATGAAATTGACAGGAATAAAGCAGAGATGCTCAACACAATAGCCCATCCCGTTGTTTGGAAATCCTCATGGCCCTCGCCACGTCAGCCTGCTAAACTGTGTCGTCATCGTCGCCTTGGCGTGCCGACAGACGCAGGCTTTGCGATGAACGATGCCTGCCGTCGCACCGAGTACGCCGACGGCGTGACGCGCAAGGGCATCCCCATGACCTTCGGCGCTCCGGCGGTTGCCGTCTCAGCTGATGCCGACGCGCTTCCAGGTCGTTTTCGCTTCTCGTATCCGATTCGGGTCGCCGATCTGGTGTATCGCCTCGGCCAGCGCGTCGCTTATTCGCCCGGCTGGCCAATTCCGCTTAGCGAGGTAGAGGTATTCCACGTCTCCGGTCGCGGCAAGCGCATCGGCGATGGCCATATCGAAACACCTGTCCGGCCAATCCCGCCCGGCGAGGTAGAGGTATTTCGCGCTCATCGTTTTGATCAGTGCCTGTGTGATGACCTCGTCGAAGCGTTCTGCCGACCAGTCCTTTCCGGCGAGGTAGAGACCCTGGGCAACCATGGTTGTGGCCAACCCCTGCGCTATCGCCTTGCTGAACCGTCCTTCCGGCCAGTTGCACCCGGCGCGATAGAGGAGCCACGCATTTCCGGCCTTGGCTAAGGCATGCCCGATGGCGTCGCTGAAGCGTTCATTCGGCCAATCCAGCCCGGCGCGGTAGAGGCTCGCTGCGTCCCCAATATCGACCAAGGCCTGTGTAAGGACCTCGTCAAATCGTTCATCCGGCCAGTCACAGCCGGCGCGATAAATGTAATCAGGGTTGCGCGAGTTGGCCAATCCTTGTGCAATGACTGCATCGTAGCGCTTATCCCACCAAGCCAGGCCGGCGTAATAAAGATGGCCTGCGCTTCTGGTCTTGGCCAAGGCTTGGGCGATGACCTTGCTGAAGCGCTCATCCGGCCAGTCCTTGCCGGCGAGGTAGAGATACTCGGCATCGCCGACGTCGATGAATGTTTGGAAGATAGCCGCGCCGAAGCGCCCCTTTGGCCAGTGCTTGCCGGCGAGATATAAATGCTTGGCGTCGCGGGTTTGAGCCAAGGCCCGGGCGATGTCCTCGCTAAAGCACCCATCCGGCCAATCACGACCGGCCAAGTACAGATGCTCGGCATCGCCGATCTCGATCAAGGCTTTGGTAATGGCCTCGCTGAAGCGCCTCTCCGGCCAGTGGCAACCGGCGAGGTAGAGGTAATAGGCATTCCGCGTCTTGACCAAGGCATGGACGATCGCCTCGCAGAAGCGATCATCCGGCCAATCGGAGCCGGCCAAATGCAGATGCCAAGCGTCACCAGTTTCGGCCAGGGCCTGTGCGAGGATCCGGCCAGGGCGCTTCGCCGGCCAATGACTCCCGGCGAAACACAGATAGTGCGCATTCCTGGTCTTGGCCAAAGCCTGAGCGATGACCTGCGCGCAATCGTCGTCCTCGCAACCTAATCCGGCGAGGTATAACAAATCGGCCTGCTTTAAGTCGGTCAAGGCGCGGAGGATAAGGTCACGATGTGGCGTAGCCCACCACGCCTCACGACAAACCTGTTCAACAGCCCAGCGTAGGATCTTTTGCACCTGAGGAAGGCCCTGCTGATTTGCCATGAGCACGAGCTGGGCAATTTGCGGCGCGTTCTCTTCGGTCAACCGCCCAAGGCAGACCGCCGCCTCGGCGCGCCAGCCCGCCTCACCGACGATGGCTTGCTTTCCCGGCAACGGGGCGACGAGATAGACGGCTGCTTGGTACTCCTCGGCATACCTCTGCGCTTCCTCGACCGTCGCGGCGTACACGCCGTGCCCCTCCTCGAACGTCCCCTCTTCTGCCTCTAGACGCGGCAAGCCGAGAGCGGGGTCAATCTCCCAACTGATCTTTTTCTGAGCGGACTCAAGCGCATCCGGGTAGCGACCCGTGAGCGATTTGAAGGCGAGGTATGCAAACATATCATCCTCATTTTAGCGATGCGGAGGCTTTTATGCCACGGCAGGGAGTGAACCAGTCAGAAGAGGTTTGATTTCTAGAGGACCGGTCAACCATCCTGCCGGTTCTCAGGCAAGGCACTCGCAGTGGCTCGCGCATGCAAAAGCAACGCGCCAACTGTTTGGCGGTTGCGCGCATGCTCTTTGCCGCGGCGTGAAGGTATCTCGCTTCGTATGCCTGCTACCTCACCGAGTTGGCCAAGTCATAAGCATTTGCGGGGTCAAAAACACTTGGTTTATGCGAAACGGGATAGGGTGGGCTGGCGCCATTCAAAAGCCACTTGACCGGTACGTTCGCTCGGTGAACTATCGTCGCGGTCGTCGTCTCATGGCCCATGGTAAGTTCACTCAGGAGAGGCGAGAACTTGTATCGCAGCTTGCCCAACGAATGCGAGGGTTTGCCGGCAGATCTTCCATTGCCCTCTTCGTGCGAATGCTCGACGGTTATTTAGACAGCGCCGTCCCAGAGTGGATTTATATCACTCCGAATTTGAGCGCTCCCAAGACACAAGTGTCCTGCAATGGGTTTTGGTGCGCGGGCGGCGCCGCGCAAGGGCGCACGGCGCGGATAGATGACAGTCGCACGCTTCAGCTGAGGTCGAGGGTTGTCCGTGCTGCCTTCGCCCGCGCCATCCGACGGGCGTCGCGGCCCCGCGCAGCGTATCGGCCGGCGCTGTGCCCACACACGCGGTTGCCAAGTCCACTTGGTGAGGTGGAATCGTGGCATGTATATCTCAGATGACAAGATGGATTCCGGTTCTTCGGTGGCTACGTCGCTTGCAGAATGCCATGGCTGAAACGCCCTTCTGGTCGGCATGGACAAGCGAGGCAGAGGCGCTTGGCGTGATCAACTCCATGGCAATTGCAAGCAACAGCCGACCGGCGCTTGCGAGGGGAAAAACGAGGGCATGGGCGACGACCGGGTATATCTAGGCGCTTCTTTGCGGCAAGACAGAGCGCTTTGGCCATTTGGGGTTCGACATAAGACAACCAAGTGGCGAAACAACGAGATAGACAACATGGCCACGATCCTCGGCATCTCTTCAGGTGCTGCAACGAGTCTGAGATGCAGGAATGAAATTGACAGGAATAAAGCAGAGATGCTCAACACAATAGCCCATCCCGTTGTTTGGAAATCCTCATGGCTCTCGCCACGTCAGCTTGCTAAACCAAGTAGTGGCCTTGCCTGTGTCATTATCGCCGCCTTGGGGTGCCGACGGCGCGGGCTTTGCGATAAACGATGCCTGCCGTCGCACCAAATGCGCCGACGGCATGACGCACAAGGGCGTCCCCATGACCTTTGGCATTCCGGTTGTTGCCGTTTCAGCCGATGCCAACGCGCTCCCAAGTCGTTTTCGCTTTTCGTATCCGATTCGGGTCGCCGATCTGGTGTAGCGCCTCGGCCAGCGCGTCGCCTATTCGCCTGGCCGGCCAATCCCGCCCGGCGAGGTAGAGGCACTCGGCGCAACCGGTTTCGGCCAAGGCATTGCCGATAGTTCTTGCGTAACGCTTATCCGGACACGCCCTGCCGACGATATACAGCATCTTGGCATCCTTTAGGTTGACCAAGGTATGCAGGACAAGGTCTCGGTATAGCACGGCCCACCATGCTTCAAGGCAAACCTGTTTTCAAGGGCCCAGCGTAGGATCTTTTGCACATGAGGAAGGCCCTGCGAATGCGCCGTGAGCACGAGGCGAGCAAATGGCGGGCGTTCTCTTCGGTAGGCAAACGGCAACTTCGGCACGCCAGCCCGCATCGCCGACAACGGCACGTGCTTCCGGCAGTGAAGCGACAAGGTAGACATCGCTGCGGTAATCGTCGGCATACCCTTGAGCCTATTTGGGTGCCGCGGCGTACACGCCGCGTCCTGTCTCAAACGTATTTGCTGCCGCTTTCAGGCAGGGCAAGCCGAGGGTTAGGGCGATCTCCCACGGCGTCTTCTGCTGCGCTGATATGAGCGCATCCGGGTAGCGACCTGTGAACGACTTGAAGGCGAGGCATGCAAACATTAAGTATTATTGCAGCTAAGAGAGGAGCGGTATGACATCTCGGGAGGCGATCAAATTAAGAGTGATATAAACTAACTACAGGACAGCGCTTTCTAAACAACTGCCCAGCATTTTCACAAAGAGGGCGATGGAAGCTCTCCTAGTAGAAAGCTACGATACAGAAGCTCCTTGCCTCGACCGAGTAAGTCTGCGAAGGGCCACGAGATGACGACTGCGACGATAGTTCACGGAGCGACCGTATCGGTCAAGTGCTTTTGAATGGCGCCAGCCCGCCCCATCCCATTTCGTGTGAATCAAGTTTTTTGACCCCGCAAGGCGCGTCCAACTCAGTAGGTAACAGGCATTGGCAGCTCACAAGGTGACATACTCCTCTTGCCAGAGGCGAAAAGCATGCGCGCAAGCGCTAAACAAGCATCTGCACTTATTTTGGCGCGTATGTTCGGGCGTGCTTGCATGTGCGAGTTGCTGCGAGTGCCTTACTTGAGAACCAGGATGGTTGACCGGTCTTCTAGGAATTAAACCTCTTCTGATTGGTTCACTCCCGAGCGACGAGAATGGATAACCCGCCCGTGCGTGCAGCTGAGCACCGCCGACATCCGATACATCTCCGATGACGATCGGTCGCTGCGCAACTACATCTTCGTCCTGCCCGCCGCACGCAAGCGCTGCGTCACGCAAGAGGGGGAGCCGTCGTCGCCTTGGTCAAGCAAACGCTGCTTGGCCGAGCTTGCCGGACGACGACGGGATCAACGCACGGCCAAGCTCGCGCCAAAGCGCCGGACGTTCTACCCGTGCCCCTCCCTCAGCGCGGTTTCCCTTGGCCGACTGGCTTGGTATAACAGACCGTCATCAGCATCTATCTGTCGAGCAGCGCTATCGTCCGCGCCCCCCCTCCGCGCAGCCCTCATCCGAGCTACGCGGTCGCCCTTCGCCGAAAAGCGAGCGTCTGACCGGTGCTTGTCGGCGTGGCACAGGGTCTCGGCGTTGTCGCCCCCGACCGGCGCCTTGGTAAGGCTATGCCAAAGCGTCGATCTGGCCACTCCAAGCCACAAGGCAAATCGAGGGCAGAGGGGCGGCATCTGAGGATAAGGCGGGCGTCGAGGCATGAGTAAAGGGCAAGCACCCGCGATGTTTGCCGGCCGATGGCAGGCGATCGCGTGCTGTTATAGCGTGACTATCCAATGCCGAGGAACAATCTCCTGACGATACTCAGCGAGCAGCGACTTGGATGGCTGTCCCTCCGCGCACGATCTATCCAGTATTGGTCCCCGGTCTCGAGCAAGGCTTGGTAGATTTCAGGTATATAACGACTATCACACCAATTTACCATAGCAGCATACAGATGCTGCGCGTCTTTGGTTTTGGCCAGCGCCTTGGCAATGCAATTGTGGTACGCGTGGGGTCTCCAATACAAACCAGCGAGACAAAGAAAATACGGGTCCTCTGCGTCGGCCAGTCCCCGGGCTAGCTTCTTGGTGACGCGATGGATTGGCCATGTGCAACCAGCGATGTAGATATTCTCGGCATCCTTGGTTTCTATCAACTTGTCGGCAATGCATTCGTCGTAGATGGAGTCATCCC
>Ga0197142_1001780_pt1 | contig 19369 bp, 11 predicted proteins | sample GBS60_MetaG_FD_148614 | JGI IMG/M metagenome (GOLD analysis project Ga0197142, IMG submission 148614) | Sediment microbial communities from Great Boiling Springs, Gerlach, Nevada, United States - GBS 60_MetaG | ecosystem: Environmental > Aquatic > Thermal springs > Hot (42-90C) > Sediment... | reverse complement strand
AGAATATGTCTGTTGTCTAACACTACATAGCATTTTCAGCAATCCACTCCAAGGATTTCAGGGAGTTATATAAACACCACGGGAAAATTTCCCCATTTAGAGCACTGAGAGTGACAAACTTGGGTTATCGTTCACCATGCTGGTTGTTACACGAACCTGACCGCTTAAATGCGTTCGTAGAGTTGTCCAGTGATGATGGATACCAGCTTTGCGGAGCTCCCTCTGGATAACGCACAACAGATGATAGGAAAGAACTGTCAAGAAAAGATGTCCCTGAATTCGACGTGACACACGGTGATATACCGGCCTCAGAGAAAGCTCATGTTTTAGACTCCTGAAAGAAGCTTCTAATTGTGTAAGTTCCGCGGTATTGCGGGATAGAGTTCTGATTAACTCATTTCCCGGCTATCGTCATCTCCGGTAAAGTATCAGAGTATTCGCTGTCCATAAGGTGTAACTGTTTCCGAATAATCCCACGCATTTGCCGAGCAATATTCAAACAATACCTTTCAAACTCTTCCTTATTCACATCTTCAGGCTTGACAGCATGAGGAAAAAGTAATTTTAGCCAAGATGTAGCTAAACGTTTGATCGCTTTTGTATCACGTGTGTCACTTTTTCCAGAAACCAAGATTAGTTCATCAACCACGTTAGCGTACAAGATATCGTTCCGAAGAGCATGCATAACCTCAGAAAAATACTCAGTATTGAGTGCCCATCCTTCTGCTCGAAGATTTTCACGCATACGAGGTATATTCCACCCTTCAATAAAACCATGAAATCTATCTATAAGAGCCGATTCCTGGAAAACGAGTGGTAGTTCCTTGAACATGGTAGTGTTTACATTCATGGATTCCACAGAGATATTTCCTAGCAGAATTAAGCCTGCTTCACCTACCCCTTGTTGATCTCCTACTCTAAATTCTCCGCTTTCCAGATAGTTTTTTAAAGCACCCCGAATCTCCTCTTCATCGGGGAAACTGATGGTTTGAATTTCATCGAAAGCAACATAATCGTAACGGCTTACCAGCCCAAGCTCCCGTCGGTTCATGTCATAGAAAAGCCTGGCTCTACTTATACTTCCTCCACTGACCAACCACCCGTATTTGCTTATCTGAGAAAAAACATAAGACTTTCCTGTGCCTTTAGGAGCTAGTTCTATCAAGTTGACTCTTTTCTCTACGAAAGGAAGAAGCCGGCTAAGGAAGGTCAATTTTTGCCTTTCATCCAAGAAGCCCGCCGGATGGTAATCTACAGCCATAAGCAACACATTTATCCACTCTTCCAAAGAAAATTCTTTCCTGGCATCTCGATAAAAATCCAGGTCCACCCGATAGGGTCGAAAGGAAGAAAAATCTACCATTACCACGCTGCCTTTTTTCTTGTTCACCTCCGCAATAACCCATTCCAGTTCCACTACTCCCCAGGTCTCATAGGATCCGAGTAACTCATCCCTTTTGGTGAGCAAAAGTTTTTGATCAACCAAGGCCTCATATTTGCTCCGAGGAAAACCAAAGTCTGGCAGTTGGAATAGCCCTTTACCCGACTGAACATCAATGGTTACCTGAACCTTGGCAAGAAAGCGTACACGTTGCCCCTCGTTGATCATTTTAGACTTCAAGCGTTCCCAATCCTCTTGTCTAGGAATGTAACGACTCACATAGGACTGCACTTCTTCCGCATCTATCTTTCCCTCATCTCCTGCAAATCTCATAACCAGCCAGTCCCGCAGAAAAGAAGGAATGTTTAGACTTTGGAAAAGAGCACTACTTCGCGGATTTTTGTAAACCACTATGTCGGTAAATACCGACTTCACCTTATCTATTGTTCGATCTAGCAGCGACAAATCTAATCCCCTCACAATCCAAGATCTATTTCCTCTAGACCTTTCTGTGACTTGAACTCCACATCTGCAATTTTACGCCCGCCACTGTAAAGAGCTCCCCGGTGTTCACCTCCTTTCAAACCCTGCAGTTCAAAAATCCAAATATATTTAGCTTCTGGCTTACCTTTAAAAACTTGCCTCTGTCGGAGTCGTAGTTCTAGTTCCCCTTCAAGCCCTATTACCTCTAGTCTTAGTTCTCCTTTACCCTGCACGTTAAGACGTATCGATGGAGTAAGCACCCGCACTTTAATCTCCTCTGGTGTGAACTCTCTACGCACTCGCCGAACTTTCACCAGTGGTACCAACCATTCTTCTGGAGTAGCCCCACCGTGCATCTGTTGAGAAGATCCGCTGAAGCCATAAATTCTTTCATGTGTTAACAACACAATGTTATTTCCGTCAACAAGGCAGTCGGGTTTAGGCAAGGTTTCGACAGGAAATCCAGGAGGCAGAATAGCGCAACGTCCCCAACGATCGACTTCAACCTCCTCCGGAAGTCGAAATCCCCCGCTTGACTTGGCAAACCGAGTAAGCCCATGGTCAGAGGTAATGATTACTTCTTCGAAACGTCCAAGAAGCTCTGCTGATCTGCGTGCTAAGCGGCACACAGCTTCAAGCTGTTTGACCAAAGCATCCGGGTAAGAGGACTCATGCCCCTCCTTATCCACGGCTCGCTCCACCCATTCTTCACTTTCCCAGCCTCGATTCTTCTCAGTAACGGTGGGAAGATTAGCTCGAGTTATCTCGAACTCAGCTTTAACTTCTGGGAGTTCGCTAAAGGCTCCAAGCAGGGCACCAAGCCATTCCACCCCCATGCCGTCCGCCCAGACCACACAAACTCCATCTCGTTGCTTACACTCTGCCAAAGCCTGTTCCCTTGAACGGAATTTCCAAAGTAATTCTTTATAGGCTATTTGTCTGGCTTGTTCGAATAACCGTTCATCTGCTCTATCGCATATACGAAAACGGGTATAATCAATAAAGTATTCTCGCAAAGGAGTTTCCAAAGACGGCACGGACATATACCAAGCGAGTTCTGGATAGGCTATCTCCAGGTAATTCCACCATTTTTCTTCTGGTATTTTCCCTTCCAGCAAATCTCCAACCGTCTTTACAGCCAAAGCCAGCTCTTCTTCGGAAAATCCCGCTAAGCAGCTCAGACGATGGACAGGATCAGCTATTTCCCTTGCTCGGTCTAAGAATGTCCTGGGTAGATCTGTAAGATTCATATTTTTAAGCAGTTCTTTTCGTTGTTTGGCTTCTTCTGGAGTTATCTGTTGCATTAAAACATTGAATACCAGCTTTTCTTCGAACTGTTCCGGGCTATTACTTTCCTTCAAAACTCGATCCACATAACCTTCTGTTTTCCCCTCCACTTTACTCCATAGCCAAGCCAACCATCTCTTATCTTCATTCCAGGCATGCCAGTTCCTGATTATCTGGTGAAAATCATATTCTCTCATGTTGAGAAGACGAGCTGCCAGTTCGGAAAAGGAATCTTTGTCGCGGCTTGTCATCGCCAACCAAGCCCAGCATTTTTCTTCACCCCAATCTTCCTGCACGCTTTCAGGCCATGAACTAAGCTTTTTGTGTAGCATCTTATAAGCACTGGGATATACGCGAACGGTAAAGCAACCATGCAACTCTTTCAGCTCAGAAGCCCATCTGGTGATTAAGACTATCTTTTCTGCCCCATTTTGTTCCCAGCATTCGAGATAGTTTTTTATTCCCTCTACTATTAGGCGACCTTCTGCTTTTTCTATGGCAAAAGGCAAGACTTCCACCGTAACCGATCCTTCTCCGCTGAGCTTCCATATCGGTGGATACTCGCTATCTCGCACACGGTAGCGTGTTAGACGTTCTTTCAGGTGATCAACAAGCTTGGGATACTCGAAAAGGGGGATATAAATCCGTTTATTTCCTATTTTCTCACATCGAGCTAATTCTATCAGACTCTCTAGTGCCTCAGGATCAGAACCATATTCTTCTTCTGTGCTCAGGCGAAGCCATTCAGCCCATGGAATAATAAGTGACTTTCTTGATTCACTATCTTCCAGCCACTTCCTTACCAAGCGACGTAATTCAGAAGCAATGGGATAGGTATCCGTATCGGCGCAACAAGAAGAAAGATAGAAATGACAGTTAACCTCGGGTTTTAGAGCCTTCAATAGTTCCTGCCAAAACAGTAAACCTTCTACCAGTATAAACCTTACAGGAAATCGTGTCGGTTGTTGAGCCTCTTCACGAAGTTCAGAGATAAGTGTATAAACGTCAGAAAAGGCTTTGATGAAAGCCATTTTAATCTAACCTTTTCAATGCAATAAGCAGTTGTATGCCTACCAACGGATCTTCCGCTATCTTCTCAATTATCTTCCACAACTTTTCAGAAGAACACTCTTTAAGTTTATCAAGAACCTGGCTATAAAATTTTTGACGATAAAGCTCTCGAACCAATTTTTTTGCTTCTTCTTGAGCTTTGGATAGATCCCACCGCAAAAGGTCGGATCCCAATTGCTGGTTAAGGAAATTTTTAAGGTGCTCCATAACTTTGTCATTAATTACAAAAACGGTGTAATCGTTTAATACTCTGTTTTTGAAAGTCTCCTTCACCCAATCCATGTCCCTAAGTTGGGCAAAATCTTCTTTGCGCATTCTGAGAATATCCAAAGCAGTTCGAATCTGGCTTTCGTTTTTATCACCAGGCCTTTCCACGGTATCAAAAACATTCTGAAAATCTGGCTTGGTTAGCAGGAAATGAACAGGAATGCCTCTTTCCTTGCTCCAATGGCTGGGTGTTGTAGAACCAGTAATCTCACTCCAGAGTTGTCTTAACTCTTCAATCAAACGACGAAGGTTCGAATCTTTAAGATGTTTTCTAAGTAGGTCTTCCAATTCCCCTCGATGAATGTCGTAGAGTTGGCGCTCCTCAGATAGCACTCCCAGAAGTTCTTCCCCTTCCTCAAACGGAACTTCTGAAGCCAGAGACGATTGCTGTAGCCAACTAATAAAAAATTCATGGTTTTTTAGAGCTCTCCTCACTTCTTCCTTTTTGCTAGATAACAAGAAAGAACGCTGAACCCAATTGCTCAAACGGCCAGGATCCTTATAAGATGTATCAGTATCAGAAAAAAGCTCTGACAGCAAATCGAAAGCCTCTTTGAGTTCTCCTTCCGCTGCTTCAGCTATAAGCCAAAGGGGAAGCTTTCCGTGATTAGGCAGCCAATTTTTTCGGAAGTGGTTTAGAGCTTCCTCTAGACTTTTAAAATTTGTGCCCATTAGTTCGTTTAGGTTTAAGGTGAGCTGATATTCTCCCTTGAGCCGTTCAAATTGCCGACAAACCTTTTCTTTTTTCCAGAAAGATACTTCTTCTTGCATAAAATAGCGCAACCTATTCATGACTTGCTCTATATGAATGTCCATCACTTCGCACAGATTCCACAGCTCAGGGGCTTCTTTAGCCAGGAAATGTTTCATGCCTTCTTCGTAAGAAGTTTTCCTTATCGCTGCACCTCCAGCAAGATAGTTATTCAATCTGCCTAAGCTTTTTTCTAAGTTTTCTAATTGCTCCTGTTGCCAGTTACTCGTGTCAGGACTGCTAATCATAAACTGCTGTAGTAGGCTCACATCATCAAATAGGCTATTTGACCAAGGAATGCCACTTATGTATCCCAATGCCCATAAAGGATATCCTATATGGCGGAAAAATTTTCTCAGTTCGATTAAAGCTGTTCGCAGGTAACGGGTGCTGTCTTCTGAGAGATCAAAAAACTTTCGTAGCAATTCGCATATATGTTCCTCAACAGGTAACATCTTCCTTATAGCGTAGTTTTCTGCATCACTCGTTCCTTTGGTAACTTTCGTTACCAAATCGGCAAGTGTTTTTGCGTTTAAACTTTCGCAGCGGTTGCCGTCCCAATAGTAATACCCTTCGGTGTACTCCCTGAGAAGTAAAGCAAAAAGCATTATCCCAATTCGTGAGGGCATAAGGCCGTAAGGTGGCTCCATCAACCGATTCCATGCTTGAGACAAGTTTATTTCACCATGTTCTTCCAAGATTCTTTTAAGTGCTATACGCATCTGAGTAAGCGGGTGCTCTTCAGGCCAGTTTTTGGCATCCCAAAGTTTTTGTTTTTTTAGCGTTTCCACTACTTCAGCGTAAGGATTTGTGACCTTTGAAGCCAGCCCCAATCCCACCTCAGCTCCCTGTTTGCCCCAATTGCCACTGTACAAAGTCGTAGTAGGGAAAAGAGCTTCAGGGCGGTTGGGGTAAATTTCCTCCACCACTTCTTCCAGAAGTTCTTTATAACCCTCTTTGCCAACAACGGTTGTCGTCTTACCATTTTGAAAAAATACAAAGCCTCCGCTTATTACCTTGTGGATCCACTCTCCCACCAAACGCTCAGCCCTTTCCTTGTAAGACTGAATGCTGTCCTTTTCTCCCTGGTCTTCGGCGTATTTCTCCAAAGCCTTTTGATCTAACCATTTATCCCATCGTTCTTCTCCAAATTCTTCATTGGCAACAGCGTAAATTATCCGGTTAGTTTTTTCGCTAAGCTTTACGGCTAATTCCCTGGCAGAAACAATTCGACTTCTATCGAAAGGCAAAACTATCACCACTCCCACCTGATAGGGGTTGAGTTCATTTTCAAACAACACCCACTCTCGTTTGCTCAAAAATTCCTCAACCCCTAAAATGCATAGCTTTTGCCGCATGCCTATAGGTGGACTTAGCTCTAGTTCTTTGGCAAGCAATTTCCCAAAATCCCCATGCTGCCCAACCAGATCCTTGAATTTGTAACTGCTTTTTAGGTTTTCCCTAATTGCTTCAAACTTCTTTTCATCCCTTATGTACAATGGCAAAGTAAAAACTTCTTCTTGACCTATGGAATAACTATGTAAAAGGTGACGCTTGGATAATGAACTCAAAGCCTGGGCAACTTCTTCTTTTTTCAGCAATCCTTCAAAAACACGGTTTAGCCGACCTCGAGTAGGTTCAAAAGAACGCTCGGTTGATGAATCATTATAAGGAAGACGACGATGTAGCAGGTCAAGCAGAAGCACCGCTTTATAAACTCGGCGTTCCACCTCGTTTTCGATGTTGTTAACCCTAGCACGGTAGTGGTTTATAAATCGACGCACTTCCTCGGCGTATTCTGGATCGTCCTCGGCATAGAAATAATCCCACAGAAAATCAACTGTTAGCCAGTTCCAACCATCACGAGGATACTCCTGCAAAAAACGAGAAAAAGAAAATCGGTCGGACTGGTCCAGACTTTCCCCACCCCTTAAGAATCGAAACAAAGTACGCTGGCTAGAACTAAAGGTGCGGGCTATATTAGCTAAAATGTAGGCAGAATAAGGATGAATTGGGATTATCTTGCGGAAATCCTCTTTTCTTCCTTGATCCAGTGGCAATATTGCGGAACAACATCCCTCAACATTGTACCACAAAGAGTCTCTCTTGCGCTCCCATTCATCGCGCCGCTCTGGCTTAACTCGCATAACGCCGCTCATCAATTGATAAGCTGTCAATTCTGCTAGTTCCAGATGATAAGTTTGGAAACTATCGAGGAATTTTTTTCTATCTTCTTCGGTCATACTCCTTGTGAATATTTCAGGACCTCGGTGAACTATAAGCCCCATGTAAAAAGGAACTTCCCCAGACAAATGCGCCAGTTCCTGCACCAAATCCATAGGAGGGTTATAAAGATTGAAGAAATCGGTAAATTCATCCCATAAGAAAATCAAGCCTTGAAGTTTGTTCTGATTGATAACCTCTTTGATCCAATCCTTTAAGCGACTTTCGGAAAGAACCGCAAATCGCTCTTTCTCCAGAATATGCACCAACTTTTCCATGAGACTAAGAGAATCTTCTGCGCTCGATTTTTCTAAATGATTAATCACATCTTTTGGAGTGGGAAATTCCTTGAAGCGGGACCTATACTTTTCGAATGCCCGAGACCAGTCGAAGGTAGAGTTGGGATCTTTAAGTCGCTCTAACAATTCCTGACGCCATGTTTCATTGAGCACTTGGTAACCTTTTTCCTGAAGAGTTTTCGCAATCCGTTCTTGCACAATATAAGCCAGTCGCAAAGAAGTGCCTGCATCACTAGCTGAGGATCGGTAAACCACCACGAAATTACCTCTTTTCCGCAGTTCCTCCCAGCGTCTCTTGAGACCGCGAAGAACATCATGCTTATCAAAGTAGGCAATAACTTCGTCCAGGTCATCTTCCAGCAGATGTTTAATCAGAAAGGCCGTAAAAGTCTTACCAGTACCGTAAGGTCCATGGAAGAGTGGAGGTTTAGGTAGCCTTCGTTCCAACATGTTAGCAATGCCAGTGAGAAGTTCTCGTGTTTTCTCCTGAGGGATATAAGAGTGCCAGGCTTTACTATGTTGCCGATCAATTTCTTCGGTATAAACATCTATAAAATGTCGGTCTATTTCCAGAAAGTCGGCATAAAGCCAGGTATCCATCCTTTCTCACCTCCGACAGAGCAAAGCAGTATCGCCTGTTTCTCTTAAAGTGAAAAATCTTCTTAGTAAGCTATCACCCATCATTTCCACAATCTTCCTTTGCGAGCAACCGAAAACCACCCATGGCCACAGGAAGGGTTCGTCTATGCACAGGCAATTTTGATCCCTCTCAGCGAAAAGCCGATCGAGAGCCAACTTAACTGCTTCTTCTGAAGGGTAAGGATTTCCTCGTCTTTCTACTATTCGGGGATTTCCTCGCATTACCTCTCCCTGCCCCAGGTCTTTACCAATCGGGGTATGCTCAAAAAGCCCCACCAGTTCGCTGATAGCATTCTTCACGGTGCGAGATGCTAACTTTGCCACCGAAACCTGTAGCTTTTCTGCCAACTCTTTGATGGTCCAGCAACCTAACCCCATCTCCAAAACATACCACCGTGATGTAGGCCAATTGAAAACTATCTCTACCCAAACCAGTTCCCAGGTCGCAAGATCGTTGAAACCTCGTTCAAGGAAACGCTCAGCCAATGGAGTAGTCTGGCCTTTTTTACTTTCCAAACCAACAGTTCTAAGCCAAGCCTTCAGCGATTCCACCTGCCGATTGCCCAGACGCTGTTGCCAAGCCGTTGACTCCTGATAATACCACTCAAGCCATATTTTCCGGAGGCCGAAACTTTGATGCCCTACCTATCCCTTATAGTCCTGCCATTGCAAGGGTCAATACCTCGTATGATTTTTTTTCCTTGTTGAGATAAATATTGTCTAGATCAAAAACCACTTCGACTCTAATCCATTCAGGACAGTTCAAAGATAGCCCCAGTAATTTTCGAGTAAGCCTTTCCCGCCCAATCCCGAAAAGTAGATAGGGACCATATAACTCTTTGAACTCTTGCTCGTAAAATTCTCTAATGACGAAGCTATATCGGTCCTGATCTTCGGCTAGCCGATAAAGAGAATACAAAATGGCATGAGGAAGAGGGTCATCCCAACCACGTTTGGTTAAGCTATCAACCTTACGTCCATTCATCTTAACATGTCCTAGACCCATAGCTTCTCCCAAAGGAGAATGGCGGAATAGCTCTAACAAGGCATTAACAGCGTTTTTCCATGTACGTTCCTTCAGATTATCGGGTAAAAGCTCAATAAGCTGTTTCTTGGTTTGAACAGAGCCCCAAGGTACGTTTTTTATATACCACTGCACTAACTTAGAATTGTAAGCTAAATTTACCCATATAACCGCCCAGGTCATCAAATGCTCGGTTCCCAGGCATTGCAACTGTTTTCCCAAAGGGGTGAGCATACGTTTTTTTACCAAACCGCCTTCTTCCAACCAAACCCTCATAGCTTCAAACTGCTTATTTCCCAGTGTGTTTTTCGTCCACCAAGTTTGGGTATCTTTGAAATATTCTGTCAGCCAGTATTTCCTCATCCCGAAGCCCTTGTATCTGTCTAGACCTTTCACCACAATACCTCCTACATCCAGCGACTTAGCAGCCAAACAACCTTTCTCGACGAAACAAAGACAGTTACCACAATGCGTACAAAGTTGAGAGTCCACTGAAACACTATTTTCTATTCGCAGGGCACCAAAAGGACATTCTGCCTCGCAAGCCTGACAGTGTAAGCAATAAGCCACCTTATTAGCCACTGCACGCAAACGTCTCTCAAACACAAGATCGTAAGGTTTAACACCCCTAATAGTAGCTTCTAATCCACCCTCAACACGTCTTAGAGTGAAGGATAATGACCTATGTCCATTTATAATACAGCCACGATCAGAACCTTCGAATTCTACTGTTCCCAAAGTTTTAACCCATTCCAGCCAATTTTCCTGAGGATCAAGAATTGAAAATTCCATAGACCCATTTTGTTTTTCCAGAAAGACCTTTGGCTTTTTAGAGAGAACTCTTCCTCCTGCCCTTGCTCCCCAACGTCCTTCAGCAATAAAGGTTTTTGCTTCATCCTGAGGTATTCCTTTCAGTCGGGTATATTCATCCAGTAACTGTAAAAACGGCGCAATGTCTTCATAATAGCAGTGAGCCGCAATGAAGTTACTCCATCGAGAGCCAAACGGGCAAAGGGAACATCCCACTCTGACCATCCCCTGACGATAGGCTTTATTGAATAAAAGTCCTCGTCGAAACAGATAAAGATAAACCTCGGTTAGACTCCAATCTAACAAAGGATGGATATTAATTTGGGCAAAATGCTTTATACCTTCTGAGACCGATAAATAACTCCCTCGAGCCCCACCTTCACCCCGCCGAACTCCGTCGAAGATGAGAGCTTTGATCTGGGGCTTTCCTACCATTTTTCGCAGGAACCTCAAACACGGAGCTGACTTGTGCACCGTACAGCACCAACGGTGTAAACGACTGGGAGGACCAAATTCCCTCCAGGTTTCGGTGGCAGGTTTGGGTGCCCGCACTGTAAAAAATCTGAGTTTCTTCCAGCGCTCCTTAGCCTTTTCTAGCGCCTCGTAAGTGGAAGAAAGCTCCATAGTAGTGTCACTGAAAACCACCACGAATTCGTCTGGAGGTAAGACTCGCTGTACTAAATCCAGCAGGACCAATGAATCCTTGCCACCACTAAAAGCCACCGCCACTGTATCTACCCTTTTGCGATACAACTCGAACTTTTCGACGATTTGCTCCATAGCCTTATGAGTAAGTCCATCCAAAATAGAGCGGTTTCGCTCTAACATAGAGGACAGATCCACAGGTTCCAGAACTAATCCCTCTTTCACAATCTTAACTTTGGGTTTTGTAAAAAGGTCACCGCCTCTGGCTTCTGCTACTAACTCTCCACGATAGAAGTATTGCCGTTCAATTGCCCAAAGAAGTGGAGATTCTGACTGAGGATAATCCCAGTGATCAGATAAGCCCAAGAGATCGAGCTCTTCAAAAAAAACAGGTCTGGCAACCCCGGTTAATTCTCCTGAACCAGGGTAAGTATCTGCTAACTTAACACCTCCAGTTTCCGGATCCCAGAAAAGTTCATACATAAGCCTAACCCAAGTTTGCCATTTTCCTGCGTAAGATATTGGTATTATTGAAAATAAATTTTTAGCTTTGCACTACAAAAATATGATATTATAGGTAAAACTTTTTAAGCAATCGCCTAGACAAATAGCACCTGCACCTACCGAGACTGAAAAGTGACCGGACCAACTCTGTTGGGGAAACGAAGTAGAAAAAACAGGCTATAATAGTCATACATTTTGGACGCACCTCGATATGCCAAGTTATTTCTATTCGGTAAGGATAAAGTTAATACCACTATGACCGAACCGGCGCACCATGCTTACAGCCGCTTTGATGCCCTTCTCAACGTCTCCACAATGTAATTACACAAGCCCAAATTCTTCATCCTTGGGTTCTACGCTCAGTCCAGAAACCCTTATTTTCTTTAGACAGGCTCCACACTGAGCATAATACCGCACACTGTCTGTCGAAAAATCAATAAGAGATTCAAGTTTTCGTTGAAGTCTCTCCAACTTATCCTCGGTAAGCCAGGGACATTCAAAAACAGACTTCTGCACTCGATATCCATAGCCCTTCAACACTTTTGCAACTCTATAGCGAGTCCTGTCATCGCTAATATCAAAAGTTATAACGTAAAACATGCCTTCATCCTCTCAATATCTTGTCCCAGGGAAAACCTTCGAAACGCTCTTCCTTGCCTAAAAACCACTTAAGAAGTCTCTGCGCCTGGTTGTATATCAGCGCTCTGTATGATTGATGCTCTCCCGTAAAGGGATTCACAATGCTTTGCGCCATCCAACGTTCGTAGCTTTCAATGAAAGCCCTCATAACCTTAGGCTTCATCTCTACAGGTCGAAAGATGTCATCTTTACCCTTCTCACTTCCTTCTCCATGGCTGACTTCTGCCCTGTAAATAAAATCATCCGGCCGCACAATCTGCTTGTTTATGAAGGTAAGGACCAATCTGTCACCCATGAAACATCTCCATTCCTCCACTAGGTCACAGGCAAGGGAAGGCCTGCCATATTCAACAGCATGAAGCGCTCCCAGGTACGGGTCAAGCCCAACAGACTGAACTGCCGTCAAAACTTCATTAGTGAGAAGAGTATAAACAAACGAAAGCATAGCATTCACAGGATCTAATGGAGGTCGTCGATTCCTGCCTTCAAAGAAAAAATCCCTAGAAGTTATAAGATGCTTAAAGCAGTCAAAGTAAAGCTTTGATCCCATGCCTTCAATGCCACGAAGCATGTCGATATTTCTTTCTCTGGACGCTATGCTCGCAAGACTTTTAAGCTGAAGCCCTTTCTTTCTGAGGATTGGAAGGTTATTCTTCCAGGAACGTCTGATAAGTATTTGCCCATAGCTCTTGAGCTTGGATTCCACTATTGCCGAAGCCAGTTCCCCGGAGACCAGAGGATCGCTCAACATTAAATATTGCCTCATCCTACGCTCAACATGCTTATGTTCATCAACAACAATCCTTGCCCGAAATCGCCCCTCCGGAGTTAACAATACCGTCTCGATACGACGCCTTACCAGCTCATCAAGTACAGCTCCACTGAGAGACGCTCGCCCCACAATGGTCAATTGTTCCAACCGCTCCAATGACACCTCATCAATTACCTTATCTCCCTGCCAAATCTGGAGCACATAACCGTTCTTGCGGATGTAACAACCCTGTTCCAGAACGTAAAATCGCTTCATCCTCTTTCGCTTCCCTTGTTCGGAAGAAACCGTTCCACCGTAATGATCGCCCTTTTCAGAAATTCTAAAGCGTCCTGGAGATTTTCTATTCGTTCGCTAATCGGAAGTGCTCGATCTTTCAGCTCCTTCCATTCGGGGATATGAAGTAATGGATGACTGTATTCATCGGCATCTTCGAATATACAGAAATCCCCACCTACATCTAAAAGTCGGTGAATGGTTTTACAGCCAAGCGGAGAACCTCTCACCCGCGATATCTTATAGTCCACAAGATGCGGATTATAGTCGGGGCTGTTTTTCAGCAGATAATGAATCAGTAGACTGCTTCTGGGCAGGAAAGTTATCGTTCCGAAGAGAACCTTTTCTTCTCTCATGGAGATACTTCGCCCTGTTCGGCATTGAGAAATGAGATTTCCAAGAACGACACACTTAGAGCTTAGCATAGCAAGTTCCGGGAAGTTTTTAGCCCAGTCTTCATCAGAAGGACGAACCATAATGGAAGTTTCAATAACAGCCATGGCTCCTTCGATAGCTTCAGCTTTTATCCGTGGAGCCTGGGTAAGCCATGACAGTTGAGCTTCTAAAGATCGATCTTTTTGATGGATGAAAAACGACGGCTTTCCCGTTACTCGATGGATTCCCAGAGGTAGCTTTACCAGATTACCAAAACCTTTCCCTGAGGCTCTGTCTTGTTTTGGGAAAACTTCCAGCTTGAAGCAGGTAAGATCTCCGCTGATATGCTTTGCAAGAGGCAGTAAAACTCGCCGCACCTTCTCCGCAGGAACTGGCGTCTCGAAGGAAAACCAAAAATGATAACCCTTTCCTCCACTGAATTCCCCAAAACATGGTATTCCCTTCGATTGCGCAAGTTCCGGAATGCGCCTTAGAAGATAGACATTTTCGCTTTTAAAACGCTTGCGGACTTCCTGACCTATGGAACCTTTCAGAACATCGGATTTGACATCTACATCTATGACACCGAGGCTTACTCTATTGTCCGAATGAAGAAGATAAATGCCGTAAGTTTGTTTTCCCTCGAGGTGAGCTAAAACGTCATCTTCCGTCATTGGACGTCTTACGGGCATATAGCCATGAGTGCCTCGGTCACGGTCAACCCACTGTTTAGCAAAACAATCTTCCCTACCACGAAAAATGTTCATGTAGTGAGCAACCAGGTGTGCCATCTTCCGAAACTTCAGGAAAGAGCCAGCAACCTTTTCTACCTGTGAGTCATCGATTTCTGGAGCTCTGACCGTTGAGCTGGATGGCAATGAATCCGAATCGTCGTCGGAATATTTATCACTGCCCTGATCATTTACAGAACGAGCGATAAGCGACTCTAGCAGTCTAGTTTTGGCTTCCAACGCCGGCACAAAACTAGGATTGTTTTGTAATACCCATTCCAGGACTCGGAGGCTCAATTCAGGCTTTCCCAGAGCCTGAGCCACCTCCGCCCATTCTATAGCTTTGTCCGGAGGGAGCTGTTTCCAGATGGATTCACGTTCAACCAGTTTTTCTGCCTTGGAAAGCTGGCTTTCGTCCACCAGAAACGATTTCATACGCCTTAAAACCAGTTCCCAATCAACAGAAGAATTATGTTTCGTTTCACTCACGGTCTTTCTCCATCACCTGCTTTGCCTTCAGTCTTTGGACTTTTTGGTTCGTCCTTCATCTTGGCAATTTCACGTCTGAGATTTCTGAGATGAGGATAATAGGGATTGAAGGCATGGAGAGTCTCAACGCATTGTTCAGCCTTAGCTTTTTTCCCTGTTTTTATGTAAATGACGGCTCTCCAAAATAGAGCCTCGTGATAGGGATTCCCAAAGGCCTGCCGGAAAAACTGGTCCGCACGGTTAGCATAATCGAGCGCTTCGGCGAAGTTTGAAAGGCGAAGTTCTAATTTCGCAAGCTTGATCCAGGCTTTATGAGCACCTTTACGGTCTCGCTCTGCGGCTCGAATTAGCACTTTCCTGGCGCGGTTGATGTCTCCCTTTGCAATAGCTATGTCGGCTTCAGTCCAAAGGACATAGGGGCGGCGAATATGAGGTGGTATGCGGGAAAGAACTTCGTAGGCTCGATCAATCTGTTTTGCAGAAAGCAAAACACGAGCAAGAAATTCAAAGACGTAATCTTCCTTTTGAGGGTCGGCTTCCACGGCGGCTCTTTCCAGTGCCTGCACAGCACCGTTGGCATCCTTCGAGTAAAACAGGATTTTGCCGAGAGTGTAGTAAGTGTTGATGTTTGAAAGGTATTGAGGTTCTGCATTTTCTTCTATGCAGCGTTGAATAGCATCCAGAGCCTCACGGAATTTTGATTCTTCGAACAGACAGAGACTTAATTGATATAACGATTTTACGTAGTTTTTCCGCTCTTGATGGCGAGCCTTTTTCTTTTCTGAGTCGTAGCTTTCCCAGTTTTTGACAGCCTGGCGGAACAAGGGAAGAGCTCGGTCGGATTTAGACTGAATAGATTTGTAAAGCATCCCCTGTCGGTAAAAGCAGGTTACTCCGTCGGGGCGAAGAGCTTGAGCACGAGCAAAATGTTTATGAGCTATTTGAAGGTGTTTTTTTCTAACCTCGGGAGTCAGAATTATTTCTCTATTTTGGTGAGCCGTAAGAGACTGATATGCTACAAAGGCTAGCTGAGCGTGGGCATTAAAACTATCCGGTTGTTCTTCCACAAGTTTCATCCCGATCGATATTGCCTCTTCGAATCGGTGTAGTTGGCATAGAGCAAAAACGATTTCACCGTGAATTGGACCTGCGGCATCTGAGTAGGCAATAAGAGGCAGTTTTTCCTCAATGGGATGACAGAGCAGAATAATATCTTCCCATCTGTTTTCTCCTCGAAGAAGAGCGACCTCGCTAAGAACTCTCCTGACCTCCTGATGAATATCCGACGGGGAATATCCCCCGGAAATCAATTCATCGAGGAAATCGGTTTTTTCGGATTCTACTTCCTGGACCTCTGGAAATGGTATTACAACTGCCTGATCCTTTGTCATGCTTTTGCTCCCAGCTAAAGTTTTACTTCTTCTGTCAATTAACGGTTTAGCAGATCATTCGAGGCGACCTCAGGTGGAAGACAAACTCTCTATGTATCCGCTTCCACTCAAACAATACGGTTTAAGTAGAAATTTTTTGAAAGAGGATCGAACAAAACCGTTATGAAGCCGTATTTTTTAGTAGGGATGAGTTTTTAGCGGATTATATTTAGGAGGTAATTTTTTGAACTGGTTAAAAAAAGAGGAGTTAGCTATGAACTCTGGTAGCAGGATTGACACCAAGCTTTGGTGTGTTCCTATAGAAATAACTCTTAAGGCAAGGACTCCTATTACACTTCCACCCTACCCGGGGAGTACCCTTAGAGGAGGGCTTGGTATTTCGCTGATAACAGTCTCCTGCGTTTTGAAACACCAGATATGCGGTGAATGCCCTATCATGACGAAATGCATTTACATCTATCTTTTTGAAACACCACTTTTTGGTGATGATGAAATTAGGAAGCGATTTCCTAACGCTCCTCATCCTTTTGTTCTGGATCTGGAATTTTCAAACGATGGGCGTGAACGTACCGTGAAAAAAGGCGAGGAGTTCTCTTTTGCGATGAAACTTATAGGACGGGCTGGTTTATACATACCTCACTTTATAAGCGCTTTCTCTGTGATGGGAGATAACGGCATCGGGCGAGGACGAGGACGGTTTGATGTAAAGCGGGTTTCTTCTAATGGTGAAGAAATTTATACCGGAGGGGATTTTCGCTGGCCTGAGAAAAGCTATCTCACCTGGGAGAAAGCCACAGAAATGGCCAAATCCTTTTACGGTAACCGTATAAAGTTAAGATTTATCACTCCGCTTCGGCTTGTATTCAGGAAAGAATTATGCCGAACCCCAGAGTTTCACATTCTTATAGGGAATCTGATACAGCGAGTGGAAAATCTTTGTTACCTGCATTGTGAAGCTACCGAAGTTGAGTTCAATAAAGCAGAAATGATTTCACTCGCCAGGACTGTGAAGCTCGTCGAGAATAGAACTTCCTGGGTGGATTGGGAACGTTACTCACATCGTCAGAGAACCAGAATGAAGCTTGGTGGTCTTGTAGGAACAGCCGTATACGAAGGAGACATAGAGCCCTTTTTGCCTCTTCTTATCCTTGGTTCATGGATCCACGCAGGCAAAAACACAAGTTTTGGCTTAGGACGCTATGAAATTGACGAACTCAGATGCTGATTACCTTAAAAAGTCACCAACTTAATTCAATACAACAGGGGTCTCTCCTGTCATAATGGGGAGGGATACCCGCTTTCAACTAGGCCATAAAATTAGTTAAGTTACTGTTCGGGAATAGAATTCTAAAAACAGCAACAAGTACATTTAGCCCCTTATTCCAACGATGTTTTATCAATTATTTCGGGCAATTATCTCGATATAGGGAAAAAACTACTGCACTGTTTTGCTATCCACTGTTTTCCAAGTTTCCAACAATAAAAAACCTATTGCATTTCTACAAATCAAGAAACTCAAAGTTGTTAATAAACTGCTCCATTTGCCGCTTGTACTTTATAGCATCAAAGGCTTCGTTTATAAAGGAACACACTGTGTTCGATACTTCATCGTAGGTTGCCTTATCTATAGGGATGTTGCCATGAGCAAGAATGGAAAAGTTTCTTTTGGTAAGAGCGTCGCCCAGCTTCCGTTCCCACTTTCGGTAAATGTTCCCGATAGGTTCATTTTCCATTGATGCTAAAATCTCGTAAGCCCATCTTTGCCCAATTCTGACTTTTCCGTCATCATCAGGTATTATTCTTTTTCTTACACTCTCGGGAACTTTGCTAATATCCAGGTTGGATGTATCCAGTTGGTATTGTTTTTTAAGTCTTACCTGAGCCAGAAGTTCGACTGCTCGGTAAAGGCGTGCTACCGCATCGTCGAACCTATTTTGAACTCCTCTTCTTTCAGCATTTAACAGAATGTCCTCAACTTCCTCATATCCCCCTTCCCCTTGCTCTCTAGCCTTGATAAGCTTTCTTAAAAAAGCCAGCCATTTACCTGTAATCTGTCCGTGTGATTCAAGTAGTTCTAATGCCTTTTTATGACAGAACAGATCCCATTCATAAAAACCCTTACATATGTTGTTCAGATCTACAAGGTTACGTCTAGTTTCTGAGTCTATATATTGTGAATTCCTAATCGCCTGCTCAATAACTCTTACAGCTTCACCATAGTAGTAATTTTGAATGAACTCTTTTGCTGTCCTGAGATACTGATAGAGCCTTACCTTAGATATTTCCACCGGCACCGGTATATCTCCCGACCTGACCTTTACCAAATCCACTCTTTTTCCTACATTATGCTGAATGTTCCAATCCGCAAAGATCGAAAAGACCACGAGAACGGCGCTCATGGTTTTAGTTCCGCCGGTGTAGTTGGCTATTACGTTGATATCACTGTTGGGAAAGCGTCTTTCAATATCTTCTTTGAGATCACGGAGTCTGTCGTAACACATCTGAAAATCATCAGGATCATCTAATTCCACAATTTCATATTTTTCCGGCTTAAGTCCAGTTTGTTCGACAATAGAAGGAAGGCTTCTCACGGTCCCATCAGGTTCTCTTTCCTGACATGGTTTATCCTTGCCGTCCACAACCTTTCTGCTTCCTTTAGACCCGGAGGAGCATACGAAATAGACGAAATCCGCATTGGTTTGCAGAACAGCATTGACTATAGGATCACACGAACCACCAACGGTGAGAACAAGGATTCTAGGCATTTTTTAACCTCCTGTAACCTTGTCTATTAACATTTTTATCATAAAGGAATTTCTTGCAGATACAAACGGATTGTCTCTATCTCCAGAAAGCCGGATTAAGTGGCGTCCTATCCGGCATGGTTGGCAATCCTCTCAACGCGAGGCAGTCTTTCTGACAGGTAACGGGTATTATCATCGATCTCTAACTTGGTTATTCTCGCAATCCCCTCAAAGCGGGGCAGTCTTTCCGACCTAGATGGCATGAAGAGAAGCACGCTAACCTAACATTGAGGCTGGCCGCAATCCCCTCAAAGTGGGGCAATCTCTTCGACACTATATAGAAGAAAAAGGTACCTTGTCAACACATAACTTCAGGGCAATCGCATGAAATTATATGAGCCTGAGCAAGTGTAGGAGATAGTCTTGGTTCCAGCTAGCTTTTTTTCGGTATGCTGAGACGCCAGCTTCACGAGCCGCATCTTGCTTAATAAGACTTGCCGCTATACGACGTAGTAAGGCTAGATTTTCTGGAGCATGACCTTTGCGCACACGGCTTTCGTCCTCACGGAAG
>Ga0197142_1001779_pt1 | contig 19379 bp, 18 predicted proteins | sample GBS60_MetaG_FD_148614 | JGI IMG/M metagenome (GOLD analysis project Ga0197142, IMG submission 148614) | Sediment microbial communities from Great Boiling Springs, Gerlach, Nevada, United States - GBS 60_MetaG | ecosystem: Environmental > Aquatic > Thermal springs > Hot (42-90C) > Sediment... | reverse complement strand
CCGGGCCCCGGGCAACGGGGAGCCCCTGGGGGGCCTGAAGGTGGTCACCCAAAGCGCCTGGTTCGCCATCCGGCCCAGCGGCACCGAGGACCTGGTCAAGGTCTACGCGGAAAGCTTCCAAGGAGAATCCCACCTGGAGGAGGTGCTCCAGGCGGCCCTGGACCTGGTGGCCCGCCTTCTGGCCTAGTCCCACTGGGCCCAGGCCTCTCCCCCGCTCAAGTCCAGAAGGAGTACCCCTTCCCGGTAGGCCACGCCCCAGCCCCGGGCCGGGGGCGGCACCCCCAGGACCTCGGCGAAGACCCCTTCCCGGGGCTCCCGGAGGGAGAGGTGGAGGCCCTTCTCATCAAAGCTCCCGGAGACTTCCCGCCAGACCCCTTCCTGGGGGCCGTCCCCCTCGTCCTCGTAAACCCGCCCCCAGATCTGCGCTCCCAGGACTAGCCGGAAGGTGAGGTGGGGAAAACGGGCGGTGGCGGTGGGGTAGCGGGGCTCGGCCAGGGGCAGGGCGGTGCCCGCCTTTTGGAAGAGGGGAAGGCGGAAAAAGGGCGCGGGGACCTGGACCACCCCGGGGCCCTCAAGGACCTCCCCCGTCCAGAAGTCCTGCCAGGTGCCTGGGGGAATCCAGACCTCCCGGACCTCCTCCCCCTGGCGCACCACCGGGGCCGCCATCAGGGCCTCGCCCAGGAGGAACTGGTCCTCCCGGTAGGCCTCGGCCTCCTCGGGAAAGTAGGCGAAGAGGGACCGCCAGAGGGGCAGGCCCTCCTCGTGGGCCTGGCGGGCCAGGGCGTAGAGGTAGGGCAAAAGGCGGTAGCGGAAGCGCAGGGCCTCCCGCATCCATCCGGTCCAGGGCTCGCCAAAGGCGTAGGGCTCCTGGCGGCGGGTGCCCAAGGCCGTGTGGTTGCGGAAGAAGGGGTAGAGGGCCCCCAGCCACATCCAGCGGGTGAGGAGCTCGGGGGTGGTGTCCTCGTTGAACCCGCCCACGTCCGCCCCGGCGAAAGGCAGACCCGAGAGGCCCAGGGAGAGGACCATGGGGATGGAAAGGGCCAGGTCCTCAAAGCGGCTGGCGTTGTCCCCGGTCCAGGCGAAGGCGTAGCGCTGGATGCCGGGGAAGCCGCTTCGGGTCAGGATGAAGGGGCGGCGGTCCCGGGCGGCAAGCCCGCGGAAGGTGGCCTCGGCCATGCCCAGGGCGTAGAGGTTGCGGGCCTCGAGGTGGAACCGCCCCCCGTGCCGGGCCCCTGGGGGGAGAGCCTTCAAGGGGGGCTCCTTCCCCTCCAGCTCCAAGACGGCGGGCTCGTTCATGTCGTTCCAGACCCCGGCGAAGCCGAAGCGTTCCACAAACTCCCTGACCTTCTCCGCCCAGAAGGCCCGCGCCTCCTCCCGGGTGAAGTCGGGCCAGGCGGCGGGCCTAGGCCAGACCCCGCCCAGAAGGACCTCGTCCCGCTCGTTTTGCACCAGAAGGCCCCGGGCTTTGGCCTCCTCGTAGACCCCGTAGCCGGGCTCGGCCTTGACCCCGGGGTCCACGATGGGGACCAGCCTGACCCCCCTAGCCCCCATCTCCTCGGCCACGGCCCGCAGATGGGGAAAGCGGTGGGGGCTCACGGTGAAGACCTTGTACCCCTCCATGTGGTGGATGTCCAGCCAGAGGCTCTCCAGGGGGAGGTCCTCCTCCTGGAAGCGGCGGAACACCTCCTTCAGGGCCTCCTCGTCCATGTAGCTGTAGCGGCTTTGGTGGTAGCCCAGGGCCCACAAGGGGGGCATCAGGGGACGCCCGGTGAGGAGGGTGAGGCCCCGGACCACTTCCAGGACCTCCCCCTCCAGGAGGTAGAGGTCCAGGCGGGGGGCCAGGGCCAGAACCCTCCCCTCCCCCGGGTGGCTGAAGCCCAGGTCAAAGAGGGAGGGGGCGCTCTCGTCCAGAAGGAGGCCCAAAGCCCGCTTTCCCCGGAGGCAGAGGAAGAGGGGGTGGGCCTGGTAAAGGGGGTCCTGGCCGGGCCGGGGGAAGCGGTCGGCGGTGAGGTTCCAGTAGCGCCCGCCCCGGCGCTCCAGACCCCGGGCCCGCTCCCCCAGGCCGTGGCACCGGGCTCCGCCCAGGGGGAAGGTGAGGCCCAGGGCCGGGTAGGAAGCCCCGTCCAGAAGGGGCCTGTAGGCCGGGAGAAGGAGGCCGTGGGGCAGGCCGCGAAGGGCGAAGCGCCAGCCGGCGAAGGCCAGGGTGGGGCCTTCCAGAGTGAGGGGAGGAAGGCCTGAGGGCTCGGGTAGAGCCCTGGCCCCCAGGACGGCGGGGCCCTCCTTGGCGCCGTCGGAGGGGCGCTGGAAGAAGAGGGCCCGCCAGGCCCTCACCCCTTCCCTCTCCACCGCTTCCACCCGGGCGGCCAGGCCCTGGGGGGCCTCGAGGCGGTCAAAGGGCACGTCCCAGGAAAGGAGGTCCTCCACGGCCTACCCCTTGACCGCCCCGGCGGTGAGCCCCGCCACGATGCGCTGCTGGAAGATGAGGACCAGGACCACCAGGGGCACGGTGACCACCACGCTGGCGGCCATGATGGAGCCCCAGGGAATCTCAAAGGGGCTGGCCCCCCCGAAGCTGGCGATGGCGGGGGGCACGGTGCGCACCGCGTCCCCCACGGTGAAGGTGAGGGCGAAGAGGTACTCGTTCCAGGCGGCGATGAAGGCCAGAAGCCCCGTGGTCACCAGGCCCGGCCCCGTGAGGGGGAGCATCACCTTCACCAGGGTCTGGAGAGGGGTGGCCCCGTCCACGTAAGCCGCCTCCTCCAGCTCCCTGGGAAGCCCCCGGAAGTAGCCCACCAGGACCCAGACGGTGAAGGGCAGGGTGAAGAGGAGGTAGGAGAGGATGAGGCCCAGGTGGGTGTTGAAGAGGCCCGTCTGCCTAAGGAGCATGAAAAGCCCGCCCAGAACGGAGATCTGCGGGAACATGGTCATGGCCAGGACGATGTAGAGCACGGCGTTCTTGGGCGGGAAGGGAAGCCGGCCCAGGGCGTAGGCGGCCATCACCCCCAGGAGGAGGGAAAGGAGCGTGGCTCCCCCGGCCACGACCAGGGAGTTTAGGAGGTTCCGACCAAAGTTGGCCTGGAGGAAGACGTTCCTGTAATGGTCCAGGGTGAAGGGCAGGGGGAGCAGGCTGGGGTCCGTGGAGAAGAGTTCGTTTGAGGGTTTGAAGCTGGAAACCACCGCCCAGTAGAAGGGAAAAGCGCTGTAGACCACCACGAAGACCACCAGGAGGTGGAAGAGAAACCGGTTTAAGCCCCTCAGGAACGACCTCATTTCAAAGCCTCCTTGCCCACGGTGCGCATGTAAAGGACCACGAAAAGGAAGATCAGGACCAGGATGGCCACGCTGATGGCCGAGCCGTAGCCCAGGTCCTGGAAGTCAATGAGGGTCTGGCGGTTGTAGACGGCCAGGGAACGGGTGGTGGGGTTCACCCCGCTCATGACGAAGATCACGTCAAAGACCCTGAGGGCGTCCAGGGTGCGGAAGATGAGGGCCACCACCAGGGCAGGCGTGAGGAGGGGCAGGGTGATGGTCCAAAACTGCTGCCATTTGGTGGCCCCGTCAATGCTGGCGGCCTCGTAGAGCTCCTCGGGAATGAGCTGGAGGCCCGCCAGGAGGAGGAGGGCCATGAAGGGCGTGGTCTTCCACACGTCCACGGCGATGATGGCGGGAAGAAGGAGCTCGGGGCGGGCCAGGAAGGCCACCTTCTGGGAAAGGATCCCCAGCTTCACCCCCAGGATGTTGATGATGCCGTAGATGTCGTGGAGCATCCACTGCCACATCTTGGCGGAGACCACCGTGGGGATGGCCCAGGGAATGAGGATGGCGGTGCGCACCAGGCCGCGGCCCCGGAAGTTGGAGTGGATGATGAGGGCGATGGCCAGGCCCAACACTGTCTCCAGGCTCACGGAAATCACGGTGAACCTGAGGGTGTTCCAGAGGGCCTGGCGGAAATCCGGGTCCTGAAGAAGGTAGAGGTAGTTCTCCAGACCCACGAACTCCGGGGGCTCCACAAAGGCGATGTCGGCCTTGAAGAAGGACCAGTAGAAGACCTGGGCCAAGGGGTAGCCGGCCACCAGGACCACCACCAAGAGGGTGGGGAGGACAAGAAGCCAGGCGAGGCTAACCTGTCTTTGGGTGAGCATGGCGCTTTTAAGGATACGCCCGGGGGGCACAGGCCCCCCGGGGCCAGAGGGCCTTTAACGGAGGATGCGCTTCAGACGGGCCTCGAGGTCCCTGACCGCGGCCTCGCCCCTCTTCCGCCCGGTGAGGACGCTGTGGACCTCGGTCCAGATGGCCTCGGAAACCTGGTTGTACCTGGCCCCGGCCACGTCGGAGGGGCGGGAGACGGCGTTCTGGAAGACGGGAAGGAGGTCCCTGAACCAGGGGTTCTTGGCCAGGACATCCCGGTCGGTGTAGAGGGCGGGGCGGGTGGGCAGGCGGGAGAGGCGCACGGCGTTGTCCTTCTGCACCTCGTAGGAGGCCAGGTACTTGACCAGGTCGGCGGCCTCCTTGGGGTAGCGGCTGTAGGCGGAGACCATGAGCTGCCAGCCCCCCAGGGTGGCGGCGTTGGGGGCGTCGGCGGACACCTTGGGCAGGACCGTGACCCCGAACTTGCCCCGGATGGGGCTCCCCTCAGACTGGCCCAGGGCGTAGGCGTAGGGCCAGTTGCGCATGAAGAGGGCGTTGCCCTGCTGCCACACGTTCCTGGCCTCCTCCTCGGCGTAGCTGGTGACCCCCTGGGGGGCGATGGTGCCCACCCAGCTTCTGGCCCGGTTCAGGGCCAGGGCGGCGTTGCCGTTGTTCACGCTGATGGTGCCGTCGGGCTCAATGAAGCGGCCGCCCTTGTGGGAGTAGACCCACTCCAGGGCGTCGCAGGTGAGGCCCTCGTAGGCCTTGCCCTGGAAGACAAAGCCCCAGAAGTCCCTGTTGGTCTTTCTCTCCCCCTCCATGACCCTCTTGGCCATCTGCTCCAGCTCGGCCCAGGTCCTGGGAGGGTTCTTGTACCCGTACTTCTCCAGGAGGTCCTTGCGGTAGTAGAGGATGCCGGCGTCGGTGAAGAAAGGAATGGAGGTGAGCTTGCCCCGGATGGTGTTGTTCTGGACGATGCGGGGGAAGAACTCTTGGAGCTCGGCCTCGCTGAAGTACGGCTTCAGGTCGGCGGCGTGGGGGGCCACGATGCCCGGCCAGATGACGTCAATCATGTAGATGTCCACGTCCGGGCTCCTGGCCGCCCAGTACTGCTGGTAGAGGGCCAGGCGGTCGTTGGTGTCGGCGGGGGAGTCAATGTACTCCACCCGGGTCCCCGTCTTCTTGCCCCAGGCCTCCACCATCTCCTTCATCCAGCGGCCGCCCTCGCCCACGGCGGTGGAGTCCCCCGCCACCCGGATGATGGGCCCCGCCTGGGCCCGCACCACGGCAGGACCCAGAACCAAGCTAGCCGCCAACCCGACTCCAGCCTTCTTGAGAAACTCCCTACGCCTCATACGCTCCTCCTTATGGAAGCTTTTCCAAGGCGGATTTTACTCTAACCCTCCCCATCTGTCAATCACCCCCGGCCGGGCGGGACTCAGGCCTCTTTTCCCAACCCCGCTATCCTGGAAGCCGCCGCCCAACCTATACCCAGGAAAGCTCCAGCCTGGCCTCCAGGTGGCCCACGGGAAGCCCCCGGTGGTTTCGCACCTCAGGCCGGTCCCAGGGGGTGGGGCCGGGCTCGAGGCCAAGAAGCCGCAAAAGGGCCACCACCGCCACCTCCCGGGCCTGGGCGGCGCCGTCTTCCACCTTGAGGGCCACGCCCAAAGGCCCCCAGGGGCTTTCCAGGAGGGCTAGGCCGTAGTAGCCGTCCGCCCCCCGCTTGGCCAGGAGGGGAAGGCGTTCCATAAGAAGGGTGTCCACGCTCCCGGGCCCCGCCACCAGCTCGGGGTGGCGGCGCATGGCCTCCCCCACCCGGCGGAGGGCCTCCCGGTAGGGGGCGGGGGCCGCCTCGGGCCGGGCCAGAAAGTAAAAGGCCCGGGCCGCCCGGGAAAGGGGGAGGGCGAAGGTGGGTACGCTGCAGCCATCGGTGGCCAAAAGGGGCTCGGCGCCGGAGAGCTCCGCCAGGGTCCTCCGGTTCAGGAGCTGGACCGGGTGCTCCGGGCGCTCATAGCCCTCGAGGGGAGCCCCCAGGGCCAGGGCCGCCGCCAGCATCCCCGCGTGCTTGCCCGAGCAGTTATGGTGGAGGGGGGTGGGACCCTCCCCCGCCCTTTGCAGGGCCTCCCGGGCCTCCTTGGAGAAGGGTGGGTGAACCCCGCAGACCAGGCGCTCCGGTCCCAGGCTCAGCTTTTCCAGGAAGCGGGCCGCCACCGCCACGTGTCGGGGGGTGCCGTCGTGGCTGGCGGTGGCCAGGGCGATCTCCTCCTCCCCCAGACCAAACCGCTCCACCGCCCCCGTGAGGAAAAGGGCCAGGGCCTGGAAGGGCTTGGCCGAGGAGCGCAGGTAGCTCACCAGGGCGGGGTTCCCCCCGTAGGCCAAAAGCCCCCCCTTCCCGTAAAGGGCCAGGGAGATCCGGTGCCGGTTCTCCACCAGGTCGCCGCGATAGACCAGGACCTCCGTCTTCACGCCCCAAGTCTACGCCGCGCCTCCAGGAGGAGGGGCCCCCAGTCCAGGCCCAGGTAGGGGGAGGGAAGGCCATGAAGCCTGGCTTCCGCCTTCTTCAGGTTGCGCAGGCCGCTTCGGCCCTCCGCCCCCTGGTGGAGGGCCGCCGCCAGGAGGATGAGGCCCTGGAGGAAGCACTTTTCCTCCCCCTCCGCCTCCCGCCAGGCCTCCTCCAGGACCTCGTGGGCCTCAAAGTACCGCCCCTCTTGAAAGAGGTACAGGAAGGCTTCCAGGACCTCCATGCTCCCTGGCTCAGCCCCCGCCCCGGCTGGCGGCGAGGGCGATGCGATGCCACCAGGCCTCGGCCTCCTCCCCCTCCACCTCCACCCGGAGCTGGGAAATGCGGAGGCTTCCCACCTCCAAAGGGGGCGCCTCGGCGAAGCGCACCCTGGCCCCCTGGAGGCGGTAAACCCCCTCGGCCTCCCGCTCTCCGCCCCAGGAACGCAGGTACGCCTCAAAGAGCCAGGGAGATAGAGCCCCGAAAACCTGGCCAAACCCCCCGCCCCCCGCCACCGGAGGAAAGAGATCCAGGGTGTCCCCCTCTTCCAGAGGGGTGGAAAGGCCTTCCAGGTAGCGCACATCCCGGCCCTCTAGGAAGACCGAGACCCGCTCCAAAAGCTCCTCTCCCTCAAAGAGCTCCGCCCCCAGGGCAGGGTAGCGGGCCACCAGGTTCCTTAGGACCTCCCCCACGGTGCGGCCCTGCACCTCCACCTGGGAAGCGCCCGTGAGGTCGCGGAAGGTGGCGTAAAGGTTCACCTTGGGCATGGGGAAAGTATAGGGGACCCAGGGCCTGGGAGCCCCGGGCCCCTAAAAACCTCCTAGTCCGCCGCCTGGGAGAGGATGCCCAGCTCCTGAAGCTTGGCCGGGGGTACCACCCCCCGCTCCCAGCCCCGGGCGCGGTAGTACTCCTCCAGCATGAGGTCCAGCTCCGTGGTCTGGCCCTTGGAGCCGGCGCAGTCCGAGGGCTCCTCCAGGAAGCGCTTGGGCAGGTAGTCCGAGCCCTCGGCCCAGCCCGCCAGGTTGTTGTAGTGGCGCTCCAGGTTGTAGATGCGCTCCCCGATCCTGAGGATCTCCTCGGGGGTCACGGGCCGGCCCCAGTAGGCGGCCAGCTGCTTGGCGTACTCCTCCGGCCCCTCGGCGAACTGGCTGAACTTGCAGAGGTCCAGGGAGTCGGTGAAGGCGGAGAGGTCCTGGAAGAGCTTGGTGAGCTCGCCCTTGCCCTGCCAGGCCAGAGGGTCGGTCTTGTAGGGCACCCCCAGGATCTCCGAGGCGGGGGTGTAGGCCCTTAGGTGGCAGGCCCCGCGGTTGGAGGTGGCGTAGGCGATGCCCATGCCCTTGAGGCCCCGAGGGTCGTAGGCGGGGATGGACTGGCCCTTCACCTCCAGGGCGATCTCGGGGTGGCCGATGGCCTTGGCGAAGCGGGCGGGGCCTTCTGCCAGAAGGTCCCCCACCCCCCGGCGGAAGGCGATGGCCTCGAGGACCCGCACCTCCCCTTCCTTGTCCCCGAAGCGGATCCCGTCCTCCCCCTGGTAGTACCCCTTCTCCGTGGCCTCCATGAGGACGGCGATGGCGTTGCCCGCCTCAATGGTGTCCATGCCGTAGGCGTTGCAGAGGTAGATGGCGTACCCGGTCCAGTCCGTGTCCGTGTGGCCCGCATGGGCCCCCAGGGCCCAGGCGGACTCGTACTCGTAGGACTCAAAGCGGATGGTCTTGCCGTTAATGTGGACCTCCACCATCTTCTTGCAGGCCACGGGGCAGGCGTGGCAGGTGTTGTCCTGGATGAGGCGGTGCTCGCGGATGTACTCCCCGGAGATCTTCTCCGCCCCCTCAATGCAGGTGTGCTGGGCGTTGTAGGTGGGCAGGGCCCCCATGACGTTGGTGATGTTCATGAGGACGTTGGTGCCGTAGAGGGAAAGCCCGCCCTTCTTGGGGGCGGTCACGTTCTTGGGGTCGTTGATGGCGGCCGAGGCCAGGCGGTCCGCCTCCCGCCAAAGCTCGGGGTCCTTGGGCTGGGGCATCTTGTCCTGCTTGCCCACCACCACGATGGCCTTGAGCTTTTTGCTCCCCGCCACCGCCCCCGTGCCTCCCCGGCCTGCGGCCCGCTCGTCGTTGTTGATCCAGTTGGCGAAGCGCACCAGGTTCTCCCCCGCGGGCCCGATGGCCATCACGTCGGCCTCCTCCCCGTGCCGCTCCCGGAGAAGGCGGCAGACCTCGTGGGTGGTCTTGCCCCAGAGGTCGGAGGCGTCGTGGATGGAGACCTCCCCGTCCTTCACCAGGAGGTAGACGGGCTTCTCCGAGGCCCCCTTGATGAGGAGGCCGTCAAACCCCGCCCACTTCAGCTTGGCGGCGGTCCAGCCCCCCATGTGGCTGTCGGTGACCGTGCCCGTGAGGGGGCTTTTGGTGACCACGGCCAGCCGCCCCGACATCTTGGCCCGGGTGCCGGAGAGGGGGCCGTTCATGATGCAAAGGAGGTTCTCCGGGCCCAGGGGGTCCACCTGGGGGCCATTCTCATAGACGTACTTCACCCCGAGGCCCCGGCCCCCCACGTACATCTCCAGGTCCTTGGGGTCGGGAGCGAAGTACTCCACCTGGCCGCTGGACAGGTCTATACGGGCGATCCTGTGGGCATATCCTCCCAGCATCCTGCACCTCCTATAAGGGCCTCGCCGCAAAGGAAGGGCGTTTTCCCTAAGCGTTCCCGGCAATTATACCACGCCCCTTTCCCGGGAATGTAAAGTGGGGCATCATGCTGGCCCTGGCGGGCGAGACCCTGGTGGACCTGGTCCTGGAGGAGGAAGCCCCCTTGCGCTTCACAGGGACCCTGGGAGGCTCGGTGCTGAACACGGCGAGCGCCCTGGCCCGGCTGGGCCTTCCCGTGCGCTTCTTCACCGAGGTGGGCACGGACTGGCTTTCCCTTTGGTGCGAGGGGGAGATGGCAAGGCGGGGGCTAAACCCCAGGCTCTTCCGCCACCCCACCCCCATGCCCCTGGCCCTGGCGCGCCTGGAGGAGGGCGAGGCCCGCTACAGCTTCCACCTTCCCTTCCAGGCCCCCTATCGGCCCGAAGCGGAGGGGGCGAGGGGGGCCTGGGCCTTTCACTTCGGTTCCCTCTTTGCCCTCGAGGCCCGCACCCGGGAAGGGCTGGAGGCCCTCCTCAAGGAGGCGGAAGGGGCCCTCCTCTCCTACGACCCCAACCTGCGAAGCCCCCCAAGCCCAGGGGAAAGGGCCCGGATCCTGGCCCACGTGGCGCGGGCGGACCTCCTCAAGCTCTCCCTGGAGGACGCCCAGCTCCTCTTCCCCGAAGGCCCCATGGAGGCGGTGCGCCGCCTTCCTCCCAGCCTCAAAGTCCTCACCCTGGGCCCCGAGGGGGCGGTGGCCTTCCTGGGGGAGGTGGAGGTGCGCATACCCGGGGAAAAGGTGCGGGTGGTGGACACCGTGGGGGCGGGGGACACCTTCACCGCCGGGCTTCTCGCCCTCCTCTGGAGGCGGGGCCTAGGCAAGGGAAGCCTCCCCTCCATGGGAAAGGAAACCCTGGAAGAGGCCCTGAGGGGGGCGGTGGCCCTCTCCGCCCTGGCCTGCACCGTGCGGGGAGCGGGCCTCCCCGAGGAGGGCCTAAAGGCCTGGCGGGCCCGCTTCCTAGGGGATTAGGAGGACCTTGCCCACGGTCTTCCGCCCCTCCAGGGCCTCGTGGGCCTCCTGGGCGTTTTCCAGGGGGAACTCAGCCCCAATCCGCACCTTGAGCCACCCTTCCCGGATGGCCCGGAAGACCTCCCCCGCCCGCCAGAGGAGCTCACGGCGGCTTGCCGTGTAGTGGTGGAGGGTGGGCCGGGTGAGGAAAAGGCTTCCCTTGCGGTTCAGGACCTGGGGGTCAAGAGGGGGGACGGGCCCCGAGGCCTGGCCGAAGAGCACCAGCATCCCCCGGGGGCGGAGGGCCTCGAGGCTCCCCTCAAAGGTGTCCTTGCCCACCCCGTCGTAGACCACGTCCGCCCCACCCCCGGAAAGCGCCCTCACCGCCTGGGCGAAGCCCTCGTAGGGGAGGGCGTAGTCCGCCCCCGCCTGGAGGCAGAGGGCCCGCTTCTCGGGGGTGCTGGCCGTAGCGTAGACCGTGGCCCCCTTGCGCTTGGCCCACTGGATGAAGAGGAGGCCCACCCCCCCCGCCCCGGCGTGGACCAGGACCTGGTCCCCCGGGCGCACGGGGTAGGTGCTCTCCAGGAGGTAGTGGACGGTCATCCCCTGGAGGAGGGCCGCCGCCGCCAGCTTGAAGTCCAGCCCCTCGGGGACGGGGACCAGCCGCTCGGCGGGCACCACCTGGTACTCGGCGTAGGAGCCCTGGACGGTAGCGAAGGCCACCCGGTCCCCCGGGGCCACGCCCACCACGCCCTCCCCCACCCGCTCCACCACCCCGGCCCCCTCCTCCCCCAGGGTGAAGGGGAGGGGCATGGGGTAGAGGCCCTTCCGCTTGTAGGTGTCAATGTAGTTGACCCCGATGGCCTGGAGGCGGACCAGAACCTCCCCGGGACCCGGCTCAGGAATAGGGACCTCCTCCAGCCGCAAGACCTCCGGACCCCCCACCTGGTGGACCCTAATGGCCTTCATGGCCCAAGCCTATCAAAAGCCCCGCAGGTACTGGGGGGGAACCCCCACCTCCACCCCAAGAGCCTTGGCCGCCCGCAAGGGAAAATAGGGGTCCCGGAGGAGGACCCGGCCCAAAAGCACAAGGTCGGCGCTTCCCGCCTGAAGGATGGTCTCCGCCTGCTCCGGGGTGGTGATGAGGCCCACCGCCCCCGTGGCCAGGCCCACCCGCTTGCGCACGGCGTCGGCGAAGGGCACCTGGAAGCCGGGGGCGGCTGGCACCCTGACCCCTGGCACCACCCCGCCCGAGGAAACGTCCAGGAGGTCCACCCCCAGGGCCTTCAGGGCCTGGGCGAAGGCCAGGGTGTCCTCGAGGGCCCACCCCCCTTCCGCCCAGTCCGTGGCCGAGACCCGCACCAGAAGGGGAAGCTCGGGGGGGATGACGGCCCGCACCGCCTTTGCTACCTCCAGGGGAAAGCGCATGCGGTTTTCCCGGCTTCCCCCGTAACGGTCCTCCCTCCGGTTGGAGAGGGGGGAGAGGAAGGAGGAGAGGAGGTAGCCGTGGGCCATGTGGAGCTCCACCACCTGGAAGCCCGCCCTAAGGGCCCTTTTGGCCCCTTCCACGAAGGCCTCCAAAACCCTTTCCATCCCCTCCTCCGTGAGGGCCTCCGGCACCGGGTAGCCCTCGGCGAAGGGGATGGGGCTTGGCCCCACCACCCGCCACCCCAAGGGCCCGCCCCCCTCCCAGGGCCGGGCCGTCCCCGCCTTACGCCCGGCGTGGGCCAGCTGGATCCCCAGCACCGCCCCCGCCTCCCGGACGCGGCGGGCGAGCTCGGAAAGGCCAGCGACGTGGTCCTCGGACCAGATGCCCAGGTCAAAGGGGCTGATCCGCCCCTCGGGAAGAACGGCCGTGGCCTCCACCAGCACCAGCCCTACCCCGCCCAGGGCCCGGGTGGGGTAGTGGAGAAGATGCCAGTCCGTGACCTGGCCTTCCGAGGTGGCCGAGTACTGGCACATGGGGGACATGGCCAGGCGGTTTTTGAGGCGGAGGCCGCGAAGCCCTAACGGGGCAAAGAGCAAAGCCATGGCCCCCTCATTATTAGGCCCGTGGTAGGCTAAGGCCGAAGGAATGGAACCCCTTCCAAAGGGGTCCGAAAGGAGGTAAGAAGATGGGCAAATGGCTCCCCACCCTGGCCCTGGCCCTAGGGCTCGCCTTGGCCCAGCCCCTCAAGGTGGCCATCCTCTGGCACCAGCACCAACCCCCCTACGAGAACCCTGTCACCGGGCAGTACGAGGGGCCCTGGGTGCGCATGCACGGGGTGAACGACTACCCCTGGATGGCCGAGGTCCTCAAGGAGTTCCCCGAGATCAAGGTCACCTTTGACTACACCTCCACCCTCCTCAAGCAGATAGAGGACTACCTCTCGGGCAGGGCCAAGGACGCCTACTGGCGGGTTTCGGAAAAACCCGTGAAGGAGCTTTCCCAGGAGGAGCGGGCCTTTATAAGGGAGCGCTTCTTTGACATCAACCCCCGCTTCGTGGAGAAAAGCCCCCGCTACAAGGAACTCCAGGCCAAGAAAAACCAGGGGGAGGCCTTCAGCGACCAGGACCTCGAGGACCTGCGGGTGCTCTGGAACCTCTACTGGATCAACGTGGACTACATTGAACAGGACCCTGGCCTGAGGGCCCTCTACCGCAAGGACCGGGGCTTCACCCAGGAGGACCTGGCCTACGTGCTCCAAAAACACCTGGAGCTCATGGCCACCATCCTGCCCCTCCACAAGGAGCTCTGGGAGCGGGGCCAGATTGACCTCATCACCACCCCCTACTACCACCCCATCCTGCCCATCCTCCTGGACAAGGAGGCCATCCGCGAGTCCAACCCCGCCCTGGCCCTGCCCAAGGAGCCCATCGCCTGGCCCGAGGACGCCGCCTGGCAGGTCCGGGCCGGGCGGGACTACTTCCAGAAGCTCTTCGGCAAGGCCCCCACGGGGATGTGGCCCCCAGAAGGGGCCGTGAGCCACAAGGCCGCCGAGCTCTACGCCGAGGAGGGCATCGGCTTCCTGGTGACGGACGAGGCCATCCTGGGCAAAAGCGGCTTCCCCGTGAACCCCGCCACCCTCACCCGGCCCTACCGGGTGGAGAAGGAGGGGAAGCAGGTGGTCCTCTTCTTCCGGCACCGGGACCTCTCGGACCGCATCGGCTTCAGCTACAGCCAGATGCCCGCCGAGCGGGCGGTGGAGGATTTCATCGGCGCCCTCCTGGAGATCCGCCGCCAGGTGATCGGGCAAAACCCCAACGCCGTCCTCACCATCGCCCTGGACGGGGAAAACGCCTGGGAAAACTACCCGAATAACGGCAACGACTTCCGCCGCCTCCTCTACAAGCGCCTGGCAGAGGAGCAGAAGAAGGGCACCCTGGAAACCGTGCTCTTCTCCGAGGTCCTGAGCCTTCCCAGCCTCCCCATCGCCAGGCTGGGCACCGGCGGCTGGGCCGGGGACTTCGCCATGTGGGCCGGGGAGCCGGAGGAAAACGAGGCCTGGGACCGGCTGAGCCGGGCCCGGCAGGCGGTCTTGGCCTACCAGGCCCAAGGCGGCGACCCCCAGGTGGTGGAGAAGGCCATGGGGCTCATCTACGCCGCCCAGGCCTCCGACTGGTTCTGGTGGTACGGCCAGGACACCGGCTTCCCCAACCACCCGCTCTTTGACGAGGCCTTCCGCGCCATCCTCCAGGCGGTCTACCAGACCCTGGGGCAGAAGCCTCCGGAGGAGCTCTACATCGCCGTGCGCCCCCCCGTGCAGCCGCAGGGCACCCCTGGGCGGGTGAAGCCTACCCTGGACGGCCGGGCCGAGGCCGAGGAGTGGAAGGGGACCGCCTACCTTCCCGATCCCGACGGCACCACCATGCAGACCCCAGACGACCTCATCCAGGGCCTTTACCTGGGGTTTGACGAGCAGCACGTCTACCTCCGGGTGGACCTGCGGGACGGGGTCCGGGCCCGGGACCTGGTGGGCCAGGGGTACCGCCTCCACGTCTACGCCACCACCCCAAGGGAGGAGGGCGGGGCGGCGTTCCCCGAGGGCGGGGAGGTCTCCTTAGGCTTCCCCCTGCAACAGCGGATCACCCTGGACTTCAACCAGGCCAAAGAGGGCCAGGCGGTCCTGGTGCGCTACGCCTACCGGGAGGGGGCCTGGGTCCTGGCCAGCTCCCCCGCGGACCTGGCGGGCAGGTGGGCCTTCCTGGACCAGGTGGTGGAGATGCGCATCCCCTACACCACCCTCAAGGCGGAAGCGGGGGACACCCTCCGCCTGGCCGTGGTCCTGGAAAAAGAGGGGCGCATCCTGGACACCGCCCCGGGCGGCAACCCCCTGGCCCTGGCCCTGCCCCAGCGCCTTTCGGGGAAGGAGGTCCTGGTGATCAAGGACCCCGAGGGGGACGAGCACGGCCCTGGCACCTACACCTACCCCAAGGAGAGCGCCTTCGCCCCCTTCCAAGGCCTCTTTGACCTCCTGGAGATGCGCCTCCTGGACGGCGGGGCCACCTGGACCTTCGTCTTCACCTTCAAGGAGATGACCAACCCCTGGGGGGCGCCGGCGGGCTTCAGCCACCAGCTCATCAACGTCTACGTGGACTTCAAGGAGGGCGGCAAGACGGAGACCTTCGCCAAGGGGGCCAAGGTGGCCTTTGACCCCGAGCACCCCTGGGACCTCTTCCTCAAGGCGGCGGGCTGGCCCCAGTACGGCCAGCGGGTGGGCTTCCCTGACGGCAACGACACCGCCGATGGGGTGGTGGTGGCCAGCAACCCCGCGGACAAGCAGGTCATCCTGCAGGTGGACAAAAAGTACTTCAACCCCGCTTCCGGTCAGAAGGTCTGCTTCTACGTGCTGGTGGGAAGCCAGGACGGCTTCGGACCCGACCACTTCCGCCCCGTGGGCAAGGAGGCGGGCCCCTGGAACCTGGGCGGGGCCCAGAACGAGGACGCCCCCCTGGTGGTGGACTACCTCTGGCCGGAGAAGGGGGTCCAGGAGGCCATGCTCTCCCAGTACGGGGGCGGGAAGTACGCCGTCTTAAAGCCCTACTGCGTGGCCTGGCCCTAAGCCTGAGGCCGGCTACCCCGGGAGGCCTCTCCCGGGGTAGACTCTTCTCATGGACCAGGGTTTGGAGGCCGCCTTCAGGTACCTGGAGCGCCTCCTCTATGGAGATGCCAAGCGCCCGGGCCTCACCATTTACGATCTGGAGCGCCTGGTGGGCTACCCGGCCCGGGGGGATGGCCCCTTGAGCTACACCCTGCCCCGCACCCAGGCCCTTTCCGGGGTGCAGGCGGTGCGCCTGTACTACTACCCCAAGGACCCTAACCTTCAGCTCATCGTGGAGGTGGAGGATCGGGAAGGGAAGAAGCACCTCCGCCACTTCCGCTGGAACGGCTTCACCTGGGAGGTCCCCGAGGGGAAGCGGGGGGACCTAAAAAGCACGCAGGAAAGCCTGGGCCTCCTCCAGGTGGGGGAGGACTACTTCCTGGGCTTTCCCCGGGAGGAAGCCTTGGAGCTGGAAAGGGAGGTACGCAAGGGGGAAGCCCTGGGAGCCAAGTACCTCCTCTGCCCCCGGTGCGGGACCCGGCTCTTCTACGCCCCCTCGGTGCGGCCCGAAGGGATTGCCTGCCCCAGGTGCGGCAACCCCACCCTCCTCTTCAAGACCTTCTCCGGCCTCGAGCCCCACAAGGACCCCCTCGAGGCCCTGGTGGAGGAGCAGAGAACCCTCCGCAAGGCCTTAGAGGAGCTCATGGCCTACCTGAAGCGGAAGCTGGGGCCCTAGACCTTAACCCCCTCCAGGCCCCACCCCGGGTAGGCGTAAAACCGCCCCCGCTCCCCCCGCAGGTAGTCCAAAAGGGGCTCCTGCAGGGGACGGTGGCCCGCAAGCCTCTCCGCCACCTCCTCCTGGGTGAAGAAGCGGGCCTCCACGATGTGGCCGTCGGGGTCTTTGGGGTTTAAAAGCCCCTCGTAGCTGGCCTTGAAGGCCAGGGCCAGGGTGCGCTCGTTCTTGCGGCGGTCCTCCACCTGGATCACGTAGGCCAGGTGCTCTATGGCCTTCACCCTCAGGCCCGTCTCCTCCCGCACCTCCCGCACCAGGGCCTCGAGGACCGTCTCCCCGGGCTCCACCGTCCCCCCGGGAAGGGTGTAGCGCACCAGGCCCCGGCGGCCCCAGTCGTTGCCCACCAGGAGGACCCGCCCCTGGCGGTCCAGGAGGATGGCCGCCACCACCAGGATCTCGCGGCGCATCACGCTTCCGTCATGGCCTCCAGCTGGCGCTCCTGATCGGCCCGCTTGAGGGCCTCCAGAAGGGGCTGGAGCTTTCCCGAGAGGACGCCCTCGAGGTCGTGGGTGGTGAAGCCGATGCGGTGGTCCGTGACCCGGGACTGGGGGAAGTTGTAGGTGCGGATCTTCTCCGAGCGCTCCCCGGTGCCGATCTGGGCCAGGCGGGTCTGACGGAGCTTTTCCGCCTCCTCGGCCCGCTTCATCTCCAAAAGGCGGCTTCTCAGGATCATGAGGGCCTTCTCCCGGTTCTTGATCTGGCTCCTCGAGTCCTGGCAGGTGACCATGATCCCCGTGGGCAGGTGGACCACCCGCACCGCGGAGTCCGTGGTGTTCACCCCCTGCCCCCCCGGCCCCGAGGCCCGCATCACGTCAATGCGGACCTCGTCCATGTTGAGCTGGAAGTCGGCCTCCTCCGCCTTGGGCAAAACGGCCACCGTGGCCGTGGAGGTGTGGATGCGCCCCTGGGTCTCCGTGGCCGGGACCCGCTGCACCCGGTGGACCCCGCTCTCGTACTTGAAGGTGCCGTAGGCCCCGGGACCCCGGACCTCAAAGACCACCTTGGAAAAGCCCCCCAGGTCCGTGGGGTTGGAGTCCAGGACCTCCGTCTCAAAGCCCATCTCCTCGGCGAAGCGCAGGTACATCTCCAGGAGGTCCCGGGCGAAAAGGGCGGCCTCCTCCCCCCCGGTCCCGGCCCGGATCTCCACGATGGCGTCCCGCTCGTCCATGGGGTCCTTGGGCAGGAGGTGGCGCTCCAGCTCCTTTTCCAGAACCTCCTTGCGGGCCAGAAGCGCCTCCCTCTCCGCCTTGGCCACCTCCCGGAGCTCGGGGTCCTCGAGGAGGCTTTCCGCCTGCTCCAAATCCTCCAGCACCTTGCGGTACTCCCGGATGAGGGCGATGATCTCCCCCATCTCGGCGTAGCGCCGGGAAAGGGCCTGGTAGCGCTTCTGGTCCTTCAGGACCTCGGGATCGGCGAGAAGCGCCTCCAGCTCCCGGTACTCCTCCTCTAGGCGCGCAAGCTTATCCAGCATACCTGATTCCAGGATACTCCATGGGGGGCTTGCCAGGAAGTTTAGGTTAGCCTAAAATAGGTGGCATGGAAACACCCCTCCTCTACGCCCTCCTGGGGGGGCTCTTCACCTGGGGGCTCACCGCCATAGGGGCGGCCAGCGTCTTCTTCGCTCGGGAGCCCAGCCGCAAGCTCCTGGACGGGATGCTGGGCTTCGCCGCCGGGGTGATGCTGGCGGCCAGCGTCTTCTCCCTCCTCGTCCCCGGCATGGAGATGGCCGAGGCCCAGGGCATGACCCCCTGGGTCCCCGCCGTGGTGGGCTTTCTGGCGGGGGGAGCCCTCCTCAGGCTCTTAGACCGCTTCCTGCCCCACCTCCACCTGGGCTTCCCCATCGAGGCGCGGGAAGGGATCCCCACCCCCTGGCGGCGCACCACCCTCCTCATCCTGGCCATCACCCTGCACAACTTCCCCGAGGGCCTGGCCGTGGGGGTGGCCTTTGGGGCCGCGGAGCTGGACCCCACGGGGGCGGCCACCCTGGGCGGGGCCATCGCCCTGGCCCTAGGCATCGGCCTCCAGAACCTACCCGAGGGCCTGGCCGTGGCCTGGCCCCTGAGGCGGGCGGGGGTGCCGGCGGGCCTGGCCTGGTTTTACGGCCAGCTTTCCGCCATCGTGGAGCCCATTGGGGCGGTTTTAGGGGCGCTCTTGGTGACCCAGATGCTCACCCTTCTCCCCTACCTCATGGCCCTGGCGGCGGGGGCCATGATCTTCGTGATCGTGGAGGAGGTCATCCCCGAAAGCCAAAGGGAGGGCAACGGGGACGTCTCCACCTTCGGGGTGATGACGGGGTTCGCCCTCATGATGCTTTTGGACGTGGCCCTGGGTTAGGCCTCTTTACCCTTGCCGAGCCGTTCCCTTAAGAGGCGGGCAGCCTCGTCCACCTTGTCCCTGGCGGTTTCCGCCGCCTTCTTGGCCCGCTCAGAAATCTCCTTCAGCGAGTCGGGGAGGCCGTCCTTGTCCCGGTCCAGCTCCGCCAGGCGGCTTTGGGCCTCCTTTAGGGCCTTTTCCGCCTCCTGAAGGGCCTTCTCCACCACATCGGGCCGGCCGTCCTTGTCCTTGTCCAGCTTTTCCCTAAGCTCCTCCAGGCGCTTTTCCGCCTCCTGAACCGCCGACCTGGCCGCCTCCTTGCCCCTCTCCAAAAGCCCCTTGAAATCCATCATGTTTTTATGCTACAGGAGGGCCCGCAGATCCGCCACCACCTTCTCCAGGTAGGTGGGGTTTTGGAAGAAATCCAGCTTGTCCGGGCTCAGGAGGAGGACCAGCTGGCCCTTCCGCACCACGAAGGTGGTGGCGGTGTGGTCCACCAGGTACTCCCCGGGGCCCCGGTAGGCGGTCTTCTGGTAGTAGACGCCGAAGGTCCGGGCCACCTCCTGGATGGTCTCCGGGCTTCCCGTGAGACCGAGAAAATCGGGGTGGAAGGCCTTGGCGTACTGGTCGGCGATCTCAGGGGCATCCCGCTCGGGGTCCACGCTGATGAAGATGACCTGGACCCGCCTCCGCTCCTCCGGGGAGAGCTTCTCGTAGGCCTGCTTCAGGGAAAGCATGGTGGTGGGGCAGACGTCGGGGCAGTACACGTAGCCGAAGAAGATGAGGACCAGCCTGTCCTGGAAGTTGCTCAGCCTCACGGGGCCTTCCGGGCCCTGAAGGGTGAAGTCCACAGGCTTGGGGTTCAAAAGCCGGGTGCCGAAAAAGCTGTGGGGGCCCTTGGGCAGGAGGAGGTAGCCCAAGCCCAAAAGCCCCAGGATCAGGAGGAGGGGGAAAAAGCGCTTCATCGCATCTCCACGGGCAAGATTACCTTAACCCT
>Ga0197142_1001777_pt1 | contig 19386 bp, 12 predicted proteins | sample GBS60_MetaG_FD_148614 | JGI IMG/M metagenome (GOLD analysis project Ga0197142, IMG submission 148614) | Sediment microbial communities from Great Boiling Springs, Gerlach, Nevada, United States - GBS 60_MetaG | ecosystem: Environmental > Aquatic > Thermal springs > Hot (42-90C) > Sediment... | reverse complement strand
AATTCTTTCAATTCCACAAGCCCAACCTACACCTGGAGTTGGCTTACCTCCAAGTTGTTCAACAAGCAAATCGTATCTCCCACCACCACAAATTGCGTTCTGTGCACCAAGATCACTTGAGGTAATTTCAAATGCAGTCTTTGTGTAATAATCCAATCCCCGAACAAGATATGGATTTTCAACAAATTTGATTTGATTTTGGGTGAGAAAATCTTTCAAACCCTCATAATGTGATTTACATTCATCACAGAGATTATCCAGAATTGATGGAGCATTTTTCTTTAATTCCAGATCTCTTTCATCTTTTGAATCTAAAATTCTCAAAGGATTTTTAGTCAATCTATTCTGACTATCCTCTGATAGCTTATCTTTCAATGGCTCAAAATATTCAACAAGTTTTTTAATAAAATTAGGACGACAATTTTGACAACCAACACTATTTAATTGCAGTTCAAGATTTCTAACATTAAGTCTATTTAGCAAATCGAGAGCAAGAATTATCAATTCACCATCAGCGATAAAATTTTTAACGCCAAAAATTTCTGCACCAACCTGATGAAATTGTCTCAATCTACCAGATTGTGGTCGTTCCTGTCGAAACATTGGAGAGATATAATAAAATTTATTAACAGGTCGAATTTCACCGAGATTATGCTGTATAAAAGCACGAACAACTGCGGCTGTCATTTCAGGCTTTAGTGTGAGACTTGTATTGCTCTTATCAGTGAATGTGTACATTTCCTTTACAACGATATCTGTCTCACTTCCAATGCTTCGAGCAAAAAGCCCGGTTTCTTCAAAGATTGGTGTTCGTATTTCTGTGAAGTTGTAGTTCTTCATCAGTTGATGAACTACTCTTTCAAGTTTCTGCCATCTAAAAATTTCTGGCAGGAAAATATCTTTTGTGCCTCGAATTGACTTAAACAATTTTACCCACTAAAATTTAATTCTTATTTCGATTAAACATCAAAATAGTTTGCTTCTTCTTTACGGAAAATTTCCAGAACTTCTTCTTTTGTTTTTGCATTGAGAAGATTTTCACGAAACTCATCGTTATTCATCAATCTCGAAATTCTACTTAGAAGTTTTATATGAGAACTCACAAGACTATCTTTTCCAACCATTAACATTACAAGTCTGACTGGTTGATGGTCTAAAGCTTCATACTCGAGTGGTTCTTTTGTAATTGCAAAGGCAAGCACAATATCATTTACAGCATCGGTTTTCCCATGAGGGACTGCAAAACCTTTTCCAACTCCAGTACTTAGAATTTTCTCGCGTTCGTAAACTGCCTGACGAACTTTTTCTTTGTCAAGAATTTTACCTGACTTAGAAGCGACTTCTATTAATTTGTCTATTAATTCATATTTGTCTTTAGCTTCGACATTTAACAAAACATTATCCTCATTTAAATATTCACTTACTTTCATAGAAGAACCTTTTTGATTGAACTGAGACCAGTTAATTTTTACTTAATTTTGTATTGCAAAGTTATAAATAAAAAAATTAATTAACATATAAGAGGCTTCATTATGGATATTAAAGGCAAATCAGTTTTAATCCTCGGCGGATGGGGATTAGTAGGTTACGCTGTTGCCCGACGAATTATTGTCGAGAATCCTTCTAAAATTATACTTGCATCTTTGAATGAATGGGAAGCCCGCGAAGCTGTTGAAAATTTGAGTAAAGAATTTCCTCACTTTCCTAAAGATAATATTATCCCGTGGTGGGGAAATATATTCCTAAGGCACGAATGGAAAGACCAGAACAAACTTGAATTACTTAAAGATCCAAAGATTAGAAAAATCTTAATTGATGACATAATCGAAGAATTGAATGATGAAATACTTAAAGCTCAAAGTTTATATCAATTAATTACAACTTATAAACCTTCAATTATTGTAGATAGTATCAACACAGCAACAGGCATTGCCTATCAAAACATTTACAATGTTGGTAGAGAAGTAAAAAAAGCAATTAAATCCGGCAAAGTAGATGAAATAATTGAACAGGCTGAAAGATTGCTTGCTACTCTTTACATTCCCCAGTTAATCAGACATGTGCAGATTTTATATAAAAGTATGGAAGAAGCAAAAACACAGATCTATCTTAAAATTGGAACCAGCGGTACTGGTGGAATGGGATTGAATATTCCTTATACACATAGCGAAGAAAGACCATCAAGAGTTTTATTAAGTAAATCGTCAGTTGCTGGTGCTCATACATTACTTTTGTTCTTGATTGCGCGAACACCCAATGCACCAATCACAAAAGAAATTAAGCCTACTGCTGCAATCGCCTGGAAAAAAATTGAATTTGGTGAAATTAGAAAAGGTGGAAAGCCCGTTGAACTTTTAGATCACAAACCAGATTTAGCAATTGAGCTTAGCGAAATATTCAAGATTAAAGATGAAGTTCCCGTTGAAAAGACTGGAGAAACTCTCAAAGCTGTTTATATTGATACAGGCGAAAATGGAATTTTCTCCAGAGCAGAGTTTGATGCCATTTCAAGTCTTGGTCAGATGGAATATGTAACACCAGAAGAAATTGCCGAAACTGTTGTCTTTGAAATCAAAGGTGGAAATACAGGTCATGATATTATTAACGCACTTGATCATGCAACCCTTGAACCGACATATCGAGCAGGATACATGCATAATTTTGCAATAAAGAAAATGAAAAGACTCGAGCAAGAATACGGTGCCGAATCAGTTGCATTTGAAATGCTCGGACCGCCAAGACTTTCAAAGCTTTTGTATGAAGCACATATATTAAGAATCTTATATGGTTCAATGCTTAATGTAATTAATCAAACTGCAGCGGATATTTCAAAAAAAGCAGAAGAATTGATTAGAAACAATCGTGTATTAAGATCACATATAATTTCAATTGGAATTCCGATTCTTCTTCCTGATGGGAAAAAATTACTTCGTGGTCCTGAAATAAAAATTCCCCCGTATCGTGGTGAAAATGAACTTCCAGTTACTCCAGAAAATATTGAACTCTGGGCACACGATGGTTGGGTTGATTTAAGAGAAAAGAATTTTGAATTATGGATTAATCGCTTCAAAAAGATAATTGAAGAGACTGAAAAAATTCCACCAGACGATACAAGTTCAAGATTTGTTCGCAATCGTGATTTCTGGAACAACTATCAGGAAATTGATATTGGCAAGATTGTAGGCTGGTTATTCATTTATGAAGAATTAGGCGAAAGAATGAAGTCGTAATTACAAGAATTAGTATCGAAACCATACTTGCTTTCAAAAATTTGATGAAGCATCCTTGTTTTTAATAAATAAAAAACAGGGATGCTTTTTTTACTTTTTTCTAACAACTCGCAAAATGGGATAGTATTCTTTTTCTTTGAGTAGGTGGGAAAATTGTTTGTAGGTAACCAATCCAATCATTGATTTTGGTTCAAGGGCAATTACAATCAAATTATTTTTTAACTGTTGAACTGGAAGGAAGTAATAATCTTCGAAATCGATGGTGTTTGTTACATCTTCTACTGTTAAATAAGGATTAATTACAGTATCGCGTTCAAAATCAACTGTACCAATTGAATCGACAAAATATCTCTCTATTTTGAACGATTTTAATTCTGGCTTTTGATAATAACTCAGCTGATGTTTCTCCATCCATTCTTTTAATTCTTTAATTTCTCGTGGTATCAAGTATCCATATGGTCTTTCAACATCAGAAATTGATCTAACTTTACCTCTGAAATCATTAACAAGAACGATTGTATCCTGATTGGTTTTGTAAGAAAGCAACTTTATTTCGATTGGATTTCCGTCTGAGTAATGTTCAAGTTGAATTGATACTTTATCGCTAACTTTATTTTGAACTAACTTCTTTCTTTCATTATCTATTATAATTTTAATTTCTTTTTGATTCTCATAACAGAATTTCAAAAGTCCAAGCATTCCAATCATCTGACTATTTGCTCTCCTTTCAATTCTATCAAGAGAATAATCTTCTCCATTCATACCTTCTTGAATGAAAGATAAAGTGTTCTGAATTCCAAAGCTCTGTCTTCCATCATTAATATCGAAAGTGCTGAAACGAATGTAATCAATTCCTATTGGTCCACCGGGTAAATAATGAAATGCAGAATATCCATAACTTGAAATAAAATTAAAAATAAAAGGAAGATATTTTTTATATGATAAGTCTCTAATTTTTTCCGATACATTTATATTTGTTACAGCACCAATTGTCACATCGAAGTTTCTTCTGTAACCAAGCTTTTTCCATTCTTCACCATATGGCCAGTACTCGTGTACATCCATTGTGACTTCGAATTTATATTTATTGAAAAGCTTATGAAGGGCGATTGTCTCCGGTTCTGTAAGGATTAAATGATTTCTATTTAAATCAACATTATTTCCATTGCGTCGTTGATTTTTTTCTGAACCATCGGGATTCATTTGTGGAATAAGAGCAAGATCAATCCTATCAAAAAGGTAACGATTTTCTTTTTTAAGTAATTCTTTAATAAGAAGTAAAGCTCCCTCTTTTCCAGATTGTTCGTTACCGTGTTGTTGAGCAAAAATCAATACCTTGAGTTTATTTTTATCAGCACCAAATTTCCCATTGGAGAAATAGACTACCAGTATATCTCTTCCCTCAACGCTTTTTGTCAAAACTTCTGTGGTTATGAGTTCTGATTGTAAATCTACTTCTTTAAGAAATTCAATCAATTCACTGTGCGAAGTGAGTTTATTGAAATTCGCTTTTTCAAGTGGAGTTAACTGGGCAAATATGAATTGAATTGAAATCAATGATAGAAGTATAACTTTTTTCATGATTGGTTTTTCTCTTTCACTGAAAATTGTTTTATGAATTACAAAATTAAACTTTGGATATTTAAGCATATCACTTTCTAAATCGGCAAAGAGAAATATTAAAATATCTTTATTTATTTGTCTTCATCGGCTTAATACTTCTCTATAAAATTTCACAGCTCACTTCAATAAAATCATTGCTTTTGTTTCAGAATAACTTTGAACGGATAAACGATAAAAATAAATTCCACTCGGTAATTCAGAAGAATTTAATTCAAACTCATAAGTTCCTGAATTCAACTTTTCGTCAATCAATTTAAATTTTAATCTCCCTATTGAATCGAAAATCTCTAACCTGACATTTTGCAAAGCTTTTTCTCTAATTTCAAATTTTATTCTGGTTGAAGAATTAAAAGGATTAGGATAGTTTTGATAGAGAATGAATGACTTCTCAAATTTCTCTTTTTGACGACTTTCTACATCAGTAAGATTATCAAATTTCCCCTCAACTAATGAGTATTTTATATCACTGTAGTTCGTTAACGAAATTCTCAAATCATTCATTGCCACAACCTGTCTTGGACCAACACTTCCTGATGCACGATAAGTGGATGAATCAACTTTTGAAGTCTTTCTAGCATCTACGATTATATATGGGATACTTACTTTACCACTCACTGTTTTTTCTGAAGAAGAAATTCTTAGCCCGCCAGTTCCATTTAAATAAATCCCAAAACGAACCCGACCACGCATCATTCCCCATAGTACTGCACTCATTCTGTTTTCATAAATATTAGAATTCTCAAAAATCAAAGGCTGAAAAACCATTTCGTTAAAAATTTTAAGACCATCGTTCAAGGTCATCTTACCTCTATAAGAAGCGTTATTATCACTATCAGTATTGTCAACATATTTTGACCCTGCAATCTTCCCTGCATTACCAAAGAAAAATACTGGTATACCTGCAGCAATAGATGCTTGAAACGCATCGGGAATTAAATTTCCACTTTGATTTAAATAAGATAAAACATTCAATGAATCACCAGCAAAGACAAAACAGGTTGCATTCGTGATTTTACTTAATTCATTACTGTCATTCAGATTTGAAGTAGTCACATAAAGCATGGAATAATTCAAATTGTTACTGCTTAAAAAGTTGGTCAATGGTGAAAGTGAAGAACTAAATCCAGGATGCGAAATAATTAAAATATTACTGCTATTAATTGAAGTTATGAAATTGTAGAAATTAGTATTCAAATGTTCTAACAAATTATTACTACCGGTAAGAAATAAATCCGTTAATGGAAACTGATAAGTTCTGTTTGTATCAACATCTTTTGCGGAGTTAGGAATAAATTCAATCTGTCTGGTAATAAAATTAAATTTCCATCCTTTGGTGAGAATATGAGCTTTTAAATTTTCAATTGTGTACTTGCCTGAAACATACGATGAGTATTTTGTCAGTTCATCTTTATAAAGAATTGTTACAGCGCCGCTTCCCATAACTTCACCAATACCATCTGGAGAAATACAGATTGCAGTTCTATCATCAATCCCAACACCAATCACATTCCGTCCTTGAGTAAAAAATAGATTATAAATCATTGCAATTAATCTTCCATGTCTACCTCGCTCAATAAAATGAGTATCAAATAAAACATTATCAATCAAATTCAAAAAGTTACTTTCGAATCTCATTCTACTATAAAATGGATTCAGCAATGCTTCATCAGGATAAGCTGAACCGTTTTGTGCACTGAAATCAATTTCCCCAAGAACTGCGGCTCCAGCGCTCGTTCCAGCGATAACTCCACCATTATTGAAAACATACTGAATTGCTGAATCCACTTTTGTCCCTTTCCACAAACGAACATAATCCCATTGATTACCACCACGAATAAAAATTGCTTTCGCTGTAATCAATTCATCATAAGTTGACTGAAGATTGGCTATTGATGTTGATGAAATGGTTTTGTTGTAAGCAGTACTTGCACCAAGTGACATAAAATAATTTGGTAACCAGTTAGTTGCATCAGCCACATCAATTATAATAATCTTTCCACTATCAGCTTTTTGAACAATCCAACTGTAAGGTGCGTCACTCCAATCGTTATAATTTTCTGAACCACCACCAATCGCGCAAATGTATCCCTGAGATTTTGATTTAGAAAAACTTATCAAAAGAAAAATTAACAGTGAAAAAACCTTTACTTTTCTATAAGAATTAAATTTACTTAGTTCCATAAAATCAAATTGAGCAATTAAAATTCTAATCCTAAAGATATTCTATGAACATCGGGTAATATCTTAAAAGAAGAATAAGCATAATCAAAAATAATTTTATAACCCGAAAAGAGAGTATTAACTCCACCACCTAAAGTAAGATTTTCATCGTCGTAATTAAATTTGTATCCAGCACGAAAAGCCAGTCTATCAAAAATCAAAAATTCTGCACCAATGTGAATCCTTTCCCTGTTATCATTTGGATGCGAAACATCAATAGCCGCTTTAGATTTGAAAAATTCCGAGTTGAACAAATCCAGAGCAACTCCAACTTGAAAATGAAGCGGCAAAGGATAATCTTCAGTGGAAAGTCTTGCTGGAGTTAATCTATTCAATGGAAAATTTGTGTTTCTATCGTGAATAACATTTAAATCAGGTCCTGTAAGATTTAAATCTGGACCAAAGTTCGTCATAGACATTGCAATGGTTAAATTCTGAAAGTCAAGCGAATATTGTGTACCAACATCAAAAGCAATTCCATTTGTTGTTTCATTCCAGATTCTTTGATAGATATATTTCGCCGAAATTCCAAATCTGAACTTGTCAGTCAATTTCTTTGCATAACTAATTCCAATTGCCAGATCTTGAGCATCGAAATATCTTCCTGTTCCATCAGGTTCAAGTTCAGTTGTGATTTCCATTTTTTCCATTGTAAGAGTAATAAGATTAATACCAAGAACGCCAATTTCACCAAAATTTTTTGCAACTGCTACAGCATTAACATCAAAAAATTTTAACCAGTTGAAAAATGAGAAATGAACCGATGTACCATTTACATTAGCAATACCAGCAGGATTATAAAATAAAGCAGACGCATCATCGGTTAAACCAACAACAGCAGAGCCTAAAGCCGAATTTCTGGCACCAACTGGAATTTGTAAGAATTGGGCTCCTGAAGTTCCAAGATTTGGATTCTGTGAGAATAAATATGAAGTAAAAAGCAAAAAGATTATAAAACTTCTTTTCATTTTCACTTTCCTCCTTAATCTATTTAATAACAGCAAATCTATTTAAATACTTCTCACCATAAGCCTCAACCACATAAACATAAATTCCAGTAGCTATTTCTCTACCACCCTCAGTTCTTAAATCCCAGATTGCTGTTCCACTGTTAGAATTATGATAAATTGTTTTGATTAAGTCTCCATCAATGGTGAAGATATAAATCTTACATTCAGTCGGAAGATTGATAAATTGAATCTGCCTGAGTGGTTCTCGTCTTAATTCACCAAATTCTGGTTCAAATAAAGAAGAGACAACATAAGGATTAGGAACAACTTTAATTTTTTCCAGAATACTCTGAGATAATTTCTTATGCACAACTGGTTCTTTAATACTAAATTTATATGCGTCTTTAATATTTGGAAGAATTGGTGCAACTGTTTCGAATGAATAAATATTTCCTTTTGAAGGTGGATTTTGTGGGTTGAATTCAACGCGCAGTTCTACTCCATTAAAAGTAACGCTTGATAGATTTTTTAATGAGTCCCTAATCAGAACAGTATCAAGATTTTCTTTTCTGATAAGCAACTTTATAAATCCTTCGTTTCCAACTTTACCACTGCCTTCAACAGAAACTAAATAAACATTGTTAACGATCATCGCAGTATCCGCAACTCTTAAACTAATATTAAACAAATCGTTACCCCCAACACGTGAGACATTTTTGACTACTTCTGGTGGAATAAGTTTAAATAAAACACCATCTATAGTTGAGTATTGATAGTTCAAATTAAATGGTCTCTGATTAACTATCGTATCAATTCCATTTTTTACAACGGTGACAGCGAAATTTAATGTTAAATAGTCTCCTGCTTTAGGTTTAAATTCAGGTGGAACTGATAAGTCAGGATCTTCAATTCTTATTCGCATCCCAGGATTAATAGTGTAAGTTGCACCAGAAACATAACTCTTAGGATCAGGTGGAATGTAATCACCAGTAAAAAGGTCTATTAAGTGAAATTGCATGTCAGAGATAAATTCAATTCCATATCTCTTCGGTTCTGTTCGTGAAGAATCTGTAATTATTGGAATTACTTTTGTGAGAAGTTTTCCTTTTTCTGTTCTCTGGACATAAGAGAATTTAACTTCGTATGTTCCTCCAGATAAAAATTCTTTATCAATTGGTTGAACAATTAATCTATAATTCGACCTACCTGTTCCGATGTATTGAACAGTATCTGAACTAACCGGTTCTCTATTTGTCGTTGATGAATATGGAATTACAGCGATTGTATTAATAGCCGAAGTATCTTTACCGAGCGGACTTTCGAGACTCATTCCAACAAGAGTATCGCCTCTATCATAAGCAGTTACACAATACCAGTACTCAATTCCATTAACTACCGCTGTATCTACATAAGCATATTGCAAACCTGCATCAAGTCCAATCTTATTTGGAATATCAAAGTCAGCAAGTTTTTTCCAGTTTACACCTTTATCAAGACTTTTGTAAATACGATAACCTTCGAAATCATATTCACCGCTGAAATTATCTTTTGATTTTTCAGCTCTATCGTCCCATACTAAAATTACTCTTTTGTCTCCAGCAATTCCTGAAAGCATAGGAGTTTCTGGTGGTTTCGAAATTTCAAAATCGAATTCAACAATTTTATAAGCATTGTCGAGATATTGCATCATATCGTCGTAATTATCTCCTGCAACAATTGCAGTGATGAAAACTAATGTATCACCAACTTCTAAGAAATACGGTCCTGAACTAATGGTTGCAACAATATCCAACCCACCCGGTGGAATTGTATTCGGATCATCGTAATGTAAATTGGTACTAGAGCCTAAGTGGAAATATTTTGGTCCAAGAGTAGGATGATTATAAAGACTTGGGCTACTCGACATTATCCCATATTGAATTGAGTCGATATCTCTATCATCATCATATAGATTATAATGCATATCGGTTATTCCCAATTCAACTCCGTTAACTTTTGGAGTTTTAAGAAATGCGACTCCAAAGTAACCTGTTTTCCCATCTGGCCATTCACGAGAATATCCTTTTGCATCATAAAAGTAGAGAATGTTTTTGTCTTTATTAAAACCTATTTTATCATCAGCATATTCTGGAACTCCACCGCTAACATTACCAACATCAATATCGCAGTATAATGCAAAGTATAAACTATCTAATCTTTTCTTGCCTTTGTTTATCACTTCGAATTTGTAGAAAATAAGGTTCTGAGCGAATTTGACTCCATAAGTGTAACCTGTTTGTGCAACAACTAAACCTAAAATCTCTTTTGAATTATTACTATCGCTATAAACACAATAACTATCCTGATCAGACTTAATAATTGGTTTACCGTCTTTATCTTTAATAGGCCAGCCATTTACAGGATGCCATGTTTCTGGTTTATCAGACATTGCGATTTTTGCATACTGCGGATTGTGATAACCACCAACTGCTTCCCACTCTTCATTGGTTGTAAATCTTCCTTGAACCACATTATTTGGAACACCAATAAATGGATTAATTCGATATATGTAATGCTTACCACTGTTAATCGGAAATTCACCTGAAGGTCCTTGAGATAACCTTCGTGGATAAAGCTTTCCACGATTTTCAAAAAACAATCCTATGTTACTTGCATTGTGAACACCACCAGCTCGATCCATAATTCCGAGATTTTTCTCCATGTATTTTTCACGTTCCTTTTCTTCTAATTCTTTTTTTGATTGTGCAAAAGAAAAGGAAGATATTAGTATTATTAACGAGATAAGACCAATAAAAACTATTATGCCTCTCATTGTTCTCTCTTAACTTTATTTTTGGTTTAGAATTTTACTCCAAGACCAATTCGAATAATTCTTGGTGGACCATAATTAGCAGGATTTTTCATCCATTCTTCAGAATGTCCACCAACAAATGTATAATCCGGATCACCTGTATCTGGATACACATAAAGAATATTTCTTCTATTGAATAGATTATAAATTTCTGTGAAAAATCTGAGTTTAGAATTCTTGTAAATTGTGAACTCTTTTCCTGCCTCCAAATCTACCGTGTATGTTGCCGGTCTTCTCAATGAATTCTTAATCACAAATCCAATGTCTCTACCACTTGGAGTATATGGATAACCAGAAGATGCTTTGAAAATAAGACTTACATCAGAATTTGATAAAATTTTTCTACCGAATAATTCCGGTCCTTCACCTTCTGGAATTCTGTAAGTTAAAGTTGCATTAAAAACATGAGTTTTATCAAAATCTAAGTAGTAAAGTAGAGTAGATTCTTGTGTCCCTGGATATTGTTCAGTTTCAGAAGATGCACTACCTTTAGCAACAGAATAAGTATATGTTAGTCCTCCAGAAAAATATCTGTTTGGTCGGATGTCAATGGTAAGTTCAAGCCCTTTTATGTTCGCATAATCTTCATTCACATAAAGTGTGTAACCGACATATCTGCCTTCATAGTAAGGGAAATAATATCGAGTTCCAATTAAACCAGTTACATCTTTGTAGTAAGCAACAATGTGGGCAGCCATACGATCAGAAAATTGATGAGATAGACCAACTTCATAGGCAACTGTTCTTTGTGCATCTAAATCTGGTTGACCAAATAAAGGTTCTCTAACATTTAAATCATATTGTTTGTTTTCAAATAAGAATTCGAAATCTGGATTCTGGAAAAAGTGACCGTAAGAGAAATGCAATTTTGTTCTCTCTGAAATTGGATGAGCAATTCCCACTCTTGGACTAAGTTGATATCTGGGCTTAACTTTAATGACAGACTCTGGATCAAGTGGATTCTTTCTGAATTCAACATTAGCATTTAAGTAATCGTATCTTAAACCGAGGTTAATAACAAGATATGGAAACTCAATTTTATCTTGTAAATATGCAGCAAACTCGAAAGGACTTGTTCTATAATTATTAATATATGGGAAATTTCTTTTGGGGTCATAAATGTTCCAGTATCTTATCCAGTGCTTTTTAAATTGCCAGCCAAATTTTAATTCATGAATTTCTGTTGCCTGCCATTGCAAATCAAATTTTAAATCAGCAGTAACAGTTCTACTATCAGTCATTTCAAGTGGGTCTGCTTTAGCAAAAAATTCAAAGCCATTTCCAATTGGAAGATATTCTCTTTGACTAACAGGCAAATATTCCGAAGTGTCTTTGTCAATTCCTGAGTAATATCCTTGATTGAAATAAGAAGCTCTAAAATCATAAAACATTTTTGGTGAAAGAGTATGAGTTAAAATAAATCCAGTTTGCCAGCTATCCGTTCTTATTCTTAAATATTGTTCTGGGATATATTTATACTCATGAGAATAATTTTGTCTTTTTCCTTTACTTCCACGATTGGAAAGAGTTAATTTAATATTTGGAATTGCATTTGTTGTAAGTTTGGAGAAAATTGTTGAAATCTTGTTATAGCCAAATGGTAAATAACTTCCCCGATTATCCTGATCAAAAGAAATAAAGTACTTTAATTTATTTGTAAGTAAAGGTCCACTTAAACTTCCATTGAATCTATTTTCCAGAAATCTTTTTTGAGAAGGAATTCCAAATTCACTGGTTCTATATTCAAATTTTCCTGAAAAATTTTCGGTGCCTTCACGAGTTACAATATTCACAACACTACTCATAGCATTTCCATATTCAGCGTTAAATGTTCCAGATAACAAAGTCATTTCTTGGATCGCATCATTATTGATGTCAGTTGCCAATCTTCCAAGCAAAGGATCCTTGACATACATTCCATCAATTAAATAGGCTACTTCATTAGAACGGCCACCACGGACATGAATTGCTGTACCAGAACCAACAACCCCAGCCTGTAATGTCAGAATATCCATAAATCTTGAAACAGGTAAGGTTTCGATTTTTTCTCTGGTAATTACAGCAATAGAACTCGTCAAATCTTTTTGAATCATTGGTGTCTCAGCAACAACATAAACTTCCTGTAAAATAATGTCCGTTGATTTCATTGTTACATTGATTTCTGTAGTTTGATCAACTATAATTTTTACATTTTCAACAATCACAGTCTCATAGCCAATCAAACTAACTCTTACAGAATATACTCCAGGTGGGATATTCAGAATTACAAACCTTCCATTTACATCTGTTGCAGCACCAAGATTAGTTCCAACAAGTAAAACATTTGCCCTCACCAGTGGTTCTCTTGTTTGAGCGTCTTTGACTGTCCCGACAAGTTTTCCGGTTATTCCAGCATAAAGATTACAAACAATAACAATTGAAATGAATAAAACTTTTTTCATAGCTCACCTCGCTATGTTATTACTTTGTTAAATCTCTCTAATATTAAATTGAAATCGGCTAAAATTTTTTCAGCTCTCTTTTTGTCTTGCTTTGTACATTCAGTAGCAAAAGCATTTATTAAAACTGAAATCGCAGAGAAAGAATTTGTAAAAAGCATATTGTCACTTTTAACAAGTAATGATTTACTTGAATAAAAAGTGATCGGTGCAGCGTGCTTATTTGTAATCGAAACAACTTTAATTTTTCGTTCTTTTGCAAACTTTGCTGCTTCAATTGTTTCTATAGAGTAAGGCGGGAAAGAAAATGCAATAATCAAATCCTGTGGCGTTAGAAATAATATTTGATCAAAAAATGTAGTTGAATCATTTTTAAAGTAATATGCATCAACTCCTACTTGCATTAATTGATATGCTAACAACTGTGCAAGAAGATATGAAATGCCCAGACCCATTGTATAAACCCGGTCAGACGAAAGAATTAAAGACACTACTTCATCAAAAGTTTTTGTATCAATCAACTTTAGAGTCTCATTGATGTTTTTAATGTCCTGATTTGCAACAGCTGTAAGAGTGTGTTCTTTAAGTTTATCAAGCTGAACAAGCGGAAACATCTCCAGCTTTTTAATATTCTTTTGAAAATGTTTGGTAAACGCATTCTTAAAATCACTATAACCTTTAAAACCTAATTTCTGAGTAAATCTAACAATTGAAGCCACACTGTATTGTGTGGCTTCCGAAATTTGATAGATATTCAAAAATGGTATCAGATCTAAATTCTCAAGAAAAAAATCAGCAAGTTTTTTTTGAGACTCTGAAAGTTGATTGTACCTGTCAAGAATTAGATTTTTCATTTTACTTCATCAAAATCATTTTCTTTGTTGATGTAAAGTCACCTGCTTTGATTGTGTATAAATAAATTCCACTGCTCAATTCATCAGCATTAAATTCAACGAAATGCCTTCCAGCCTCAAACTCGCCATCAACTAATTTTTTAACCGGCTGACCAATTAAGTTATAAACGATGAGTTGAACTTTCTCTTTTCTTGGTAAACTAAATTCAATTGTTGTTTTGGGATTGAAAGGATTTGGATAATTTTGCTTGAGTTCAAATTGAGCTGGAATTATTTCATCGTCAACCCCCACAAGTGTAGAATAAGCAGCCTGTGCTTGTTCCATATTAGATATCAATTCTGTTTCATTTTCACCGACCGCAATACCTACATAAAAATGAGCAGAATCATTTGGTTGGATAATAACAGGATTTTGTGAAAGAAAAGCTACTGAACCATCTCCACCAGCAACAAAGCTTGTATCATAACTCCCATATGTTAAATAACCCCAAAGCAATGAATCGGGATCATGGTAAGTTGTATACCAGTCAATTGCACGAAATGATTTTGTTGAAGCCGATAAAATTTTATACCCCACTCTTACACTTGAACCTCTAAAAAATTGAGCTATCATATTAGAAGGATTGAATTTAATCTCTTCCAATCCATAGGTGCCTTCAGGCTGAGGAATTACTTCTATTCCAATAATTGAATTTTTAGCTGATGCTTCACGATTTACAACAGTAAATTTAGCGATTATGTATGGTTTATTATTCCAGCCATAGACATTTAATCTAATAAGGAAATTAGGTGGTAGATTTGAATAAGCATTATTAAATGCACCATAAATTTCAAAATCACTCTTTGTTGGTGAAGCGATATTGTAAGGTTGAATTTCGGTATCGGCATCTTTTCTGTAATCATAAACTTCCGTTGGACTTACTCCAACTAAAATTGACGACCTATCTATTTGTCTTGTCGTACCAATTGCTGGAGCGTGTATTCTTACTCTTCCATAAACATTAACCTCAACCCCAATTTGCCCTGTTTGAAAACTCTGAGCAGAAAGCTCGTTTAATACAAAGCCATTTAAGATGGCAAACAAGATTAGTAAAATTTTTTTCATAAGTCCTCCAGTTTTTTGTTTATTGATAGTTAATTAAAAAAGGTGGAATAAGAAGTAAAAACCCTAGAATGAACAACCCAATCATCAAAGGTAAAACCCATTTAGCCCATTTATCCCAAGGAACGCGAGCCATTGATAAAGCTCCCATTGTTACAGCTGATGTTGGAATTATGATATTCGTATATTCTCCAAGTTGAAAAGCTAAAATGGCTGTTTGTCTCGATACGCCAGTTAAATCAGCAAGTGGAGCCATAATTGGCATTGTCAAAGCTGCCTGACCGCTTCCAGAATGAACAAAGAAATTTATTACTGCTTGAACAATAAACATCTTTTGAGCCGAAAAAATAGGTGAAGAAGATTCAATAAATGGTGCTAAACCATACAAAATTGTATCAATGATATTCGCATCTCTTGAAAGTACAAGTGTTGCACGAGCTAAAGCAATTATCATAGCTGTACCAACTAAATCTTTTGCTCCATCAACAAATGCTTTTGTAATTTCATCCCCTTTTAATTTTCCAATAATTCCAACCAGAATCCCCATTATAAAAAACATTCCCGCAATCTCTTCTATATACCAGTTAAATTCTATTACTCCAATTACAAGTAAAACTAAAGCTAAAGCGAAAGTGAACAATACAAGTTTATGTCTAAGAGAAAAATCATTATTTGAATTATAAATTGCATCGAAATTTTCATTTTGTTTTCTTATCAAATCTTCTTCATACATTGGGCTTATCTGTGGATTTTTTCTCAATCTTCTAACATACCACATCAAAAACAAAAGAGCTACGGTTGTAGAAATTGCCCAACAAATCACGCGGTAACCAATTCCAGAAAACAAAGGAACTTCTGCTATTCCCTGAGCAATTCCAACATTAAACGGATTAAGAAATGCACTGGCAAAACCAATATGAGCACCAATCAATGGAATTGCAACCCCAACAATCGTATCATAACCAAGAGCAAGACAAATTGGAACAATGATTAACACAAAAGGGATAATTTCTTCGTTCATTCCAAAAGTCGCACCACCAAGTGAAAACATCACAAATAAAACTGGAATGAAAAGCGATTGCATAACTTTTGAATTTCGATGAGATTTAGCAAGCTTGTTTATAAGTGAGTTTATTGCCTCAGTCCTTGCTAATACATTAAACGAACCCCCAACTATTAATACAAAACCAATGATCAACGAAGCTTCTACAAATCCTTTTAATGGTGAAATGAATAAGTCGAATAATCCTTGCGGATTACTTTCAACATATTTGAATGAATTTGGAACAACAACTTCTCTATTGTTCAAAATTGTTCTATCGTATTTTCCACCAGGAATAATCCAGGTTAAAGCGGCAATTAAAACTAAAAGAGAAAAAATTAAGAGATAAGTGTTTGGTACTTTAAACTTGAATTTCATTTCAATCAATCACCCTTTTGGTTTTAAGATCAAATTTATCCCCATGAATGAGCAGATGAATCTTAATATTTGTAATTCCAAAATTACCGTTTTTATCCAATCGTACATTTTCAGATTCAGTTGGATCAAACACCATAACCTGATTTTCACCAAAGACTTCAAAAGTATCATCTGGATAAAGAATTATTGCGGTTGCTTCATCAATAGCTATTCCAATTAAATCTGGATGCTCGCACATTAAAGAAATCAATCTATTATGTCTTTTACGCTTGATGAAATGCTGATCAATAATTGCATTTTTTACAAAACCAAATCCCCTGGCTGTTTCAATATTTCCTTTTTGAATTGTAATAAACGATTGAACAGTATCTTTATTTATTAACTCATTTCCAGTTATCATTATTTCGCTCATCACAGCTGCACCTGCACTCGAACCACCAACTAAACCTCCTTTGTTATGTAATTCAAAAATTTTTTCCAGAAGTTTTGTACCGAGCAAATCTCTTGTAAGTAATGATTGGTCACCACCTGTGAAATAAACTGCATTAGCCCAATTTAATTTTTCCAAATTCGATGGATCGTCTGCATTTTCTTTTGAAAAAATAATGTATTCAGCTTTTGCACTGAGTTCAATAAATTCATTTTTTTGACTTTCGCCCGATCTGACTTTATTAGAACTTGCATTTGGGATGACCACTATTCGTGCATTCTCACCACCAGCAAGTTCAACAAATTTTTTAGTTATCTCTTTTGTTTGTGCCCCACCAATTACAAAAAGTTTTCCTCGTGTTTGGGAAAATAAAAATGAATTTAAAAGCAAACACAATAAAAAAAGAAAGTATTTTGGGCGCATAATTATCCCTTTGAAATTAGGTTAATAGCAATCTCAGCTGCTTTCAATAAATCTTCAATGTAAATAAACTCATCATTCGAATGTGGATTTTGTGCCCCTATCCCAATATTGACCGCTTCGATTCCGTTTGCATTTAACGAATTTGCATCACTTCCACCTAAGGAAATTTTTGGCTCCGGTTTTAAACCAGATTTTTCAATTGCTTTTACTATTTCTCTGTAAACTTCTGAAGTTTCTTTAATTGTATATGGTTTGAAATCCCAGTAATAATTGTATTCAATCTTTGCATTTAATTTACTTGCTTCTTCATTAAAGATTTCAATCATCTCTTTGAAATACTTCTCAGCTTTTTCTTCGCTAAAAGATCTAACTTCACCCTTCATTTCTGTTAATTCAGGGACAACATTTACAGCCGAACCGCTATTGAGTATTCCAATATTCATCGTCGAAGCTTCATCTATTCTCCCAAGTGGAAGTCGTGAAATTGCTTTTGCAGCAACTATCAATGAATTAATTCCACTCTCTGGTGAAATTCCAGAATGAGATGCTTTTCCAATTACTTTTAAATTAAAACCTATTGCACCACAGGATGAATAGATAAATTTACCCGGTCTATAACCAGAATCAAATACAAAACCTCTCTTAATTTTACCATCAACTTGAAGATATTTTGAGCCAAATAAAGTCGTCTCTTCACAAGTTGTAAAAGCAACTGTAAAATTCTTTACATCAAGATTTTCTTTTTTGATTTTTTCAAGAACATAGAGAAGAGTTGCAACTCCAGCTCTGTTATCAACACCAAGAACTGTATCGCCAGAAGAAGTAATTTTTCCATTTTGAATGATTGGCTTCACATTTTCAGTTGGTCTCGCAGTATCCATATGAGAAGTAAGAATAAAATCACCTCCATCTCCAACTTTGCAGATCACATTACCAGTATTACTACCAGTAAAATCATTTGATTGATCGGTATAAACTTCATAACCTAATTTTTTTAAGAAATTGAGAATATATTCTGCGAGCGGTTTTTCGTTTGCGGAAAGAGCGTTGATTTTAATTACATCAAGGAAGATTTCAATTAAACGACTTTGGTCAATTTGTAACTCTGGTTTCATTGTTTTTTCAAATTGAAATATTTGTTTCATAAATAATGAAAAAAATATTAATTGTCAAGAAGCTGTAAGTAAGGCAAAAATTGAAAATTTTATAAAAAAGTTCTGATGATTTAACGAAAGACTAAAACCTGACAGGACAAAAACAAAAAAGCCTGTCAAATCCGACAGGCTTCTTATTATTTCACAAAAATTCTTAAGCTCATTTCAATAAAACTAACTTTCTGCTCAATGTCTTATCACCTTGCTTTAACTGATAAACATATACTCCAGATGAAAGATCATTCGGCTTAAACTCAACTTCGTAAATTCCAGGTCTCTTACTCTCATCAACTAATAAAGCCACCTCTCTACCAAGCAAATCATAAACTTTTAATGTAACTCTCCCTTCTTCTTTGATTGAGTATTTAATTCTTGTCATTGCATTAAACGGATTTGGATAATTCTGTTCAAGCTTAAAGTCAATTAGATCGATCGGATTTTCTTCAATAGAAGTCAAAGTTCCACGATTGAAAATTGCTGAATAAATATCATAGTTCCCGTCTCGTGTATCAGCCCAGAAGAAATAAATTTTATCGTTGAAATGATATGCTGTTAGATTTTTTCTACTTGCAGAAACACTTTGATTAATCTGAACAGGACCTCTTGCTAAATGCCCGGTGGAAGTATAGGTTTTGGCAACAAAATTTTGATAGTCTTTATAAGTAATCATAAAATAATTTTCATTAATTGG
>Ga0197142_1001776_pt1 | contig 19388 bp, 15 predicted proteins | sample GBS60_MetaG_FD_148614 | JGI IMG/M metagenome (GOLD analysis project Ga0197142, IMG submission 148614) | Sediment microbial communities from Great Boiling Springs, Gerlach, Nevada, United States - GBS 60_MetaG | ecosystem: Environmental > Aquatic > Thermal springs > Hot (42-90C) > Sediment... | reverse complement strand
AAGTGTTACAAAAAATCGGGATTCCGCCTCCCCGTGGCTACCTCACCCTGCCCCTCTGGAGGGCAAGCGGCGCAAAGAAGCTCCTCCGTTCGGCTAAACGGGGACCCATTCTGGAATAGGAAATTTGGTCTGGGGGAGGTTTTCAGACGGTCCGGCCGGCCGACTGGAGGCGTCGGCCTTTGCGGATGGCTTCCTCCCGCTGGGGAGCCGTGAGTTCGTAGATGGCATCCCACATGGCCTGTTGGGCGGGGGTAAAGGAGCGTTTTCGGCGTCCCATGGCCACCTCGGCGGTCTGATAGAGGGCCTGTTTGCCAAACCCCTTGGTTACCACCCCGTCGATAAACCAGGCGAACGAGGGGATGTATTTGGGCAGCGGTTTGCCAGTGGCGGCCAAGATGCACATAGCGCCCACATAGGCGCCGGTATTAAGCAGCGTGCCGATGGAGGTTTTCGTGTGGTCGCCGATGAGCGAGCCGACTTTCGTCGATCCGGTGTCGATGGGCCGACGGCCATCCAGGATAACAGAAACATTCGTATAATCATTCTTCAGATCGCTATTCGTGGTCAACGCTCCCAGGTTGACCCACTCGCCCACATAGGCATGACCAAGGAAACCGTCGTGGTACTTGTTCGAATAGCCTTGGATGATGGACTCCTCCACTTCGCCGCCAATGCGGCAGACCGGACCGATGGAGTTTCCCTCCCGACATTTGCAGCCCAGCAGGATGCTCTTTTTGCCGATGTAGCAGGGGCCTTCGATTCTGGTAAACGGATGAATCTCCGCCCCTTCGTCAATATAGATCGGACCGCCCGCTGCATCCAAAACCACCATCGGATGCACCAACACTCCGGGAGCAATGTAGATATCGGATCGGCTTCCCCGCACCGCCGACGGCTGCTCCATGGTTCCTTCGATGCCGGAGCGTCCTAGGGCGGCAAAATCCTTGGTAATTTGATGGGGACTTTCCAGCACCAAATCCCAGATATAGTCCCAGAGTCGGAGCGAAACATTGGCCCGAGGCAGGGCCTTGGCCGACTCGACCAGGGCTTCGATCGAGTCGGTGGGCATTTGGGCAAGCTGGCCTTGGCCAATCCGGGCCGCCAAAAGGGTGCCCTCCTCGGAAACCACCGCCTGGCCGGGCGGAATCCCATCAGCCGGGAAATCTTCCGCTTTCACCCGGGGATGGACCAACAGCAGTTCGTCGCCGGTCAGTTGTCCGGCGTCGTTGACCGGCCAAGAGGTTTGTTCCCGGTACGCCTCGGCCATATAGGACGGCACAAAACAGGCCACACTCTTGGGCCGCAACTTGGCCAGTAGCTTCTCGGCCAAATTGGTGATGCCGCATCGCAGCTCCCAAATCGGACGACTCAACGCCAAAGGATAAAAGCGGATGCGATCCGGACCAGGTAAATCCAGCAGAATAAGTCGCATGGTTCACTATCTCCCTCAAAAGAACATAAATCCATCGCCTCCCCTCCGGCGGCAGGCCACGAAGGGGATACTTTTTTGATCCTCTGCCAAAAGGAACAATTGATTATCTGTTCCCCTGAACGCTGTGCACTCCTACTCGGCTACCCCCGAGGGCGCTGGTACAGAGTGGGTTCGGAAGATTGCTCTTTGGGCGAGCTTGACCTCCGGGAAACTTGACTCCGAGCAAACCTGCCGTTACGATTTGGGCGCTCCGGGCAGGTTGGCTTGAATCCACTCATAGTATTCAATCATTTTGAGTTTGCCGGCGGCTTCCCGTTCCAGAATGAACATGGCATTTGGGTGCAACTGTAAGGCGCTGGCCGTGCACATGCTGGTTACTGGGCCTTCGATGGCGGCGGCCACGGCATCGGCCTTCCCCTTGCCATTGGCCAACAGAATGATTTTGCGGGCTTCCAGGATGGTGCCTACACCCATAGTAATGGCATATCGGGGGACATCCTCCGGACGATCGAAGAACCGGGCATTGTCTTGGATCGTTTGCTGAGCCAGCGTTTTAATGCGGGTTCGGGAGCCCAGGGAGCTACCGGGTTCGTTGAAGGCGATATGACCGTCAGCTCCGATGCCCAGAATTTGCAGGTCGATGCCGCCGCATTGGCGGATGCGGTCTTCGTACCATTGGCAGAAGGCTTTGTAGTTGCTCGTGGTGCCGGAGGGAATATGGATGTTTTGAGGGGGGATGTTGATATGTTTGAATAAATTCTCATTCATAAAATAATGGTAACTTTGTGGGTGATCCTTGGGCAACCCCACATATTCATCCAGGTTGAAGGTAATCACCTGGGAAAAATCCAACCCCTGTTCTTTATGCATCCGGATCAGTTCCCGGTATAGCCCCAACGGAGTGCTGCCGGTGGCCAGGCCCAAAACCGCATTCGGTTTGGTATTCAATAGATTGGCCACCTCTTGAGCAGCCCGTTTGCTCATCTCCTCATACGATTCCATGATGATGATTTCCATAGCAAAATGTCTCCCTTAAAAAAAGGACCTAAAAAACCAGAAAACCATGTATTTTCGGAAGAACATGCGAACAATGATGTCTTCGGGAAATAAGCAATCGCCCGTTTTTCTCCACTATTTGGAACGAAATGAAATTTCCTAATTTGATTCGCCTCTGCTTGTTTGTCAATTGGGGGCTAAAAATTGGAGAAAACAAATGCGAACTTCTCTCTGACCAAGCCCAATCCCTATTGCAGACCGGCCGGGCCCTTGGTAGGGTAGTGGAAGAGGCCCGGCGGAGACCGGCCGAACCGTTGGAGGTCGGTGAGACAATCCGGTTGGAGAAAATCAAAGAGAACCAACGCGGCTGACGGGCCGAGGCAGCCGAACGGCCTACCGTCCAGAAACGGCCTGGGATTTTCAGAAGCGATCGGCAATCGGGCCGCTAAACCGTAACACTTCAGCCGAGTGGAGGAGACCGCTGTTTCATTCCTGCGTAAGCAGGAATGGTGGGGGTTTATGGCGCCGAAATCCCCCTCCCCCGGCTTCAGCTTCGCCTTAGCCGGCCTCTCCTACGGAGGGGAGAGGCAATGTCCTCCATTCGGCTAACATGATACGCTAAACCAAAAAAGGCAACGGATTCCGCCGGTTTTGTGGGGCTACGGGAGGAACGAACTATGTACGTGGCATGTCCGAATTGCCGGGGGTGGATGCTTGGGGATGGGATTCCGGTGGGGGCGGCGGTTTTGTGTCCGCATTGTCAGAAGCAGTTTGTGATGACGGAGGCGATTTTGGCGGCGGGCGTCCGGCCGGAGGCCAACCGCCCGGCTTCAGGTGGGCCAAGTGCGGTTGCCGAAACTGCCAGGCGTGCTCCCGGGGGAGGTGGGGAGGCCAGCTTGTCGGGGGCCAGTACCCAGCCGACATCCCAGCCCGGCGGAACGCCCTTAGCCCCGGCCACTAGCTCAGGCCCTGGTGTTGGGGCAGGGGCGTTGCCGGGAATAGTTCCAGGGGGAGGAGTCGGTCCCCGAACACCCTTTGGGCCTGGGAGAAGCGGGGTACCCGGAGGGATGGTTAGTGGAGGCGTAGCCAGCCCCTCTGGTACCCCAATGGCTCACATCCCTCCTCTCTCTGCTGCCCCGATGGCTGGGGGTATGCCCCAGGCGGGTGCTGTGTCCGGGATGGCCGGCGGGCCGATGGGGATGCAGGTCCCCCCAATCCAGGTAGGCGTCTATGCGCAGCCGTCCGCTCCGGCTGATCGAGAGCCAGCCCGACCACGCTCAAAACCGATCTTGCTCAGCGCCGAGGCCATTCTGATTATGGGCTTCTCCCTGATGATTGTGGCGGTCCTTCTTGTGGTGATGATGGGCTACGGAGGCCGTCCGGCCGCCGAAAAGATCGGCAAACCCTCGGTTGAAGCCGCCATTGCCCCTCCCAAAGGACCTTTGATGGAGGTCCAATATGACCTTCGTCGCAGGATCCTTTATATCGAAAACAAGGATCGCAGTTGGCAGGAGGCCGAATTGCGTATCAACCCCGATCCGGCTGACGACGAAGGAGGCTACCGATGTCAATTGGGGGAGGTACCCCGGGGCCGAAAAAAACCGGTGCTGTTGGACCAGTGCCTCAGCCCCTCGGGGGCCCCCTTCCAGGGCGACATCCAGCGGATAGTGGTGGTGGCCAAGACCGCCGATGGCACGCTGCGGTATGTGTCTGACCTTCGGGCATCCTCTAAGTAGCAGCGGCATGAAATAGCCGGTGCAGCAACCGGCATCCCTAAATAAGTCCACAAGTAACATTTTAGCCGACTGGAGAGGCCCAATGTGTCATTCCTGCGTAAGTAGGAATCCAGGCTTCTTATGCCTTCGGAGTCCCCCCTCATTCCTTCGGAGCTTCCCCATGCACACTACGAAACTCGTAACATTTTAGCCGAATGCAGGGGGCCAATGTGTCATTCCTGCCTAAGCAGGAATCAGGCTCCTTCTGCCACCGAAATCCCCCTCACCCGGCGGTACCTTCGGTACCGCCGGCCTCTCCCGCCGGGGGAGAGGCGATTTGTTTCATTCCGCTAAAATGTTACCGAAACTCCATTTTCCCTAAAAACCCCTTGACTCCCAACACCGTATCTCACCCGGCCCGGCCTTCGGCCAGGCCGGCCTCTCGACAGCCAGGGGAGAGGCGGTTTGCTTCATTCGGCTAAATGGTTACGTCCACAAAATCCCAGAACCGGTTGGACTACTGGCAAGTGCGAAAACGAAGATATTTCGCACACTTGGACCACTTCCGCAACGATGTGGGTCTATTTGGCCTCAGAAAACTCGATACGAAAAGTAACATTTTAGCCGACTGGAGGGCACTATGTGTCATTCCTGGGCAAGCAGGAATCCAGACTCCTTAGGCCGCTGATATCCCCCTCACCCGGCCAACCTGTCAGTTGGCCGGCCTCTCGACAGCCAGGGGAGAGGCGAGTGCCCCGGACCTGACAAGTAGGTCCCTCCATCGGCTGCTTGGCAACGTGAAGAACCCCTGAACGGTTACGGAGGGGGGAAGGGGAAGTGCGCTTTTTTAGGAATCTTTAGGAATCCATTTGTGGAGTATCCGGTAGGAATGCAATGATGAGCATACCGAGCCATCGTGTGGCGTTGGCGTTTATGGCGCATCCGGATGATGCGGAGTTTTTGTGTGCGGGGACGTTGATTCGGTTGGCGGAGTTGGGATGGGAGATTCATATTGCCACCTGTGCGCCAGGCGATTGCGGCACGATGACTGAGACCCGGTGGTCGATTGCTGGCCGGCGCACGTCCGAGGCCCAGCAGGCTGCCGCCCTGATCGGCGCCCAATACCACTGCCTGGATGAACGGGATGGGTTGGTCGTCTATGACAAACTCACCTTGCAGAAGGCCTATGATCTGTTTCGGCGGGTGGCGCCGTCGCTGGTGTTTACCCATGCGCCGAAGGATTACATGATGGACCACGAGCAGGCCAGCCTGCTGGCCCGGGCAGCCAGTTTCCTGTATCCGGCGCCGAATTGTTCGGAGTTTCCCCGCCGGCCGGAATCGATGGTGCCGTACCTTTATTACTGCGATCCGGTGGAAGCCGTCGATCCGTTGGGCCGCCAGGTTCTGCCCACCACCTGGGTGGATATTACCGCCCAATTGGAACGCAAAACCCAGATGTTGGCCTGCCATGCCAGTCAGCGGGACTGGCTCCGGGCGCATCATGGGACGGATGAATATCTGGATGCGATGCACCGACATGCTGCCCTGCGAGGCCGAGAAATCGGCGTGCAGGCGGCCGAAGCCTTTGTCCAACACCGGGGCCACGGCTACCCGAAAGAAGACCTCCTGCACCAACTGTTTGGAAAAGCGGTAGTGGCGCCGATTGCGGAAGGATTTCAAGAACCGTATATTTCGTAGTCTGCTGGGAGGGCGAACGTCCCGTCCGCTCCCCTCGCCTCTCCCCTGGCGGGAGAGGCCGTCCTGGCCTTTGGCCGGCCGGGTGAGGGGGGGTGCCAGGGAAGGCGAACGTCTCGTTCGCCCCCCCAATGTGCGAAGGTGAACATAATTTAATGTGTAAGAGCAAACTTAATGGTTCGTCCATTTGCGGGCCAAAGGCCCGCCCTCCCAGCAAGAAAGTGAACCTTCCGCCCCGGCCCTTGTGGTCGGAGGCTTTGTCGATTCGTTCCTCTAGGATGCCCCGGTTTTTCGCGAAAGGAGACAGACGATGGCCCGTCCCCTGAGCAAAGTTGCCCCAGATTGGTGGGACTACACCACTTTGGACCCTGAGATTCTCAATGACGCTGCTCGCCTGACGGTCAAAGACCTGCAGCAGCTTTCCCGGCCCGGTTTTAAGGTGGTCATCTACGACACCTTAGAAGAGTTCTACCTGGCCGAGGCCCTGGAATATATCAACGCCTGGCGGCAATCGACCGACGACAATCCGGCGGGCATCTGCGGCCCGATTGGGCCTACGGAGCAGTTGCCGTTGGTAGCCCGGTTGGTCAACGAACTGGAACTGGACATCCGAAGTGCCCATTTCTGGGGGATGGACGAGTGGGTGGATGAGAACGGCCAGCCCGTGCCGACCGACCATCCCCTTTCGTTCGCCCGGGCCGATTGGGAACTCTGCTTTAGCCGTATTCACCCCAAACTCCGAATGCCTAAAGAACATCTGCACTTCCCCACCGGCGATTTGGCGACCTACTCGAAAACCTATGACCAGATCCGCTGCGTGGTGATGCAGGGCGGCCAAGGGGAAGTTAAACACTGGGCTTTCAACGATCCGCCCCGCCGGCGCGGCAAATACAAAGACGAACCTCCGCCGCCCGAAGAATACCGGAAACTGAAAACCCGAGTCACCGACCTGCACCCGATGACCATCATCCAAAACGCCCGCACCTCCGGCGGCGGGCAGGTGGCCCTGGTACCCACCAAAGCCGCCACCGTCGGACCGGTCGAAACCTGGAAGGCCGAAAAGGTCTCCATCTGGCAGGCCGGTAACCACGATAATCCGTTCGGCCAGCGTCTGACCGCCCTGATGATCTCCAAACGGATTGTCGATACCAGCGTGCCGATGTCCCTGTTGGCCGACCATCCGAATGTGCAGTTCAACTACTACCGCCACGGCCTAGGTGAAGTGAAAACGGAAATGCACTAATGGCCATGGGATCATAAGATTCTGAATCTTTTGATCTTCGGAAACCCTGGAGACACCAAACGCCTGGGTTTTCCTCTACGTGTGTACTGGATGGTGCGAAGAGGAATAGGGGAGAGGCGGGCCTTTCGGCGGTTTACTGAACGCCGCGTTCCAGGGCGGCCTGGACGACCCGCTCGATGGCCGTTTCATAGGCAGCTTGCCGAAGGGTGATTTTATGCTCCCTGGCCCGCTCGGAGACCTGGCGGTAGGCCTGGATGAGTTTGTCGGCCATTCGGCTCAGGACCTCTTCTTTTGTCCAGTAGTATTCCTGGCGGTTTTGGACCCATTCGAAGTAGCTGACCGTTACGCCGCCGGCATTGGCCAGGATGTCCGGCACTAGACGAATACCTCGTTCTTCCAGAATCTGGCCAGCCCGATCGGTGGTCGGCCCATTGGCCGCTTCGACCACCATCCGAGCCTGCACTTTTTGGGCCAACTGTTCGTCAATGGCATCTTCCAAAGCGGCCGGGATCAGAAAATCACATTCCGCACACAACACCGCTTCGTGGGAGACCGTCTGTGTGTGAGGAAATCCGACCACGGAGCCGGTCCGCCGGGCATGTTCCAAAAGGGCCGGAATGTCTAATCCATCCCGATTGTAAACCCCGCCGCCGATGTCGGAAACAGCGACCACTTTGACCCCTCGTCGGACCAGTTCGAGGGCGGCATGGGAACCGACGTTGCCGAAACCCTGAATGGCGGCGGTGCGGCCGGGCAGTTCCAGGCCTATTTCCTTGGCGGCCTCGGCCAGCACCACCACCACGCCCACTCCGGTGGCTTCACGTCGGCCTTGGCTGCCGCCCAGATCAATGGGTTTTCCGGTTACCGTGCCCCGGGCGTACTGGCCGCTGATCATCCGCCACGTGTGCACCATCCAGGCCATTTCCCGTTCGCCCGTGTTCACGTCCGGGGCAGGCATGTCGGTATCCGGCCCGACATCCCGGGCCAGCACAATGGCAAATTTTTTGGTCAGTCGCTCCTTTTCGGCAAGCGACAGCGCGTTGTAATCGACGGCAATACCGCCCTTAGCGCCGCCAAAAGGAATGTTCACCACAGCCGTCTTCAGGTACATCCAAAACGCTAAAGCTGTAATTTCATCCAGATTCACCTTCGGATGGAACCGCAGCCCGCCTTTGTAGGGCCCCAAATCGTCGTTAAACTGCACCCGATAGGCCGAATAGACCGTGATCGTACCGTCGTCCTTCTGCAGGGTAAGCCGATAGATGATCGACTTATCCGGTGTGGTAAGCCGATCTAGCAGGGCCAAACCCGGATACCGCTCCTCCAACCGCAACGGAGCCGCATACCGCAAAAACATCCCCTTCGCCCGATCAAAAAGAGAATATCCGGTCTCCATGCCCGTACTCCTTCCATCCCAGAAAAGAAGCTCCTTCCGGAAATAAGGCCTCTTCGAGGTTGTCCCGAAATTGCCTTCCGGAGGCTACCACCCGATCTTTCCACAACATCCTGGCTTGCCAAAGTGCCCTTTTTGTGGGTTTTGTAACATTTTAGCGGAATGAAACAAATCGCCTCTCCCCCGGCGGGAGAGGCCGGCGGTACCTACGGTACCGCCGGGTAAGGGGGATTTCGGTGGCATAAGGAGCCTGGACTGCTGCTTACGCAGCAGTGACCTATTAGCCCCTGCATTCGGCTAAAATGTTACTGGGTTTTTATGAGGGTGAAGGTAGCAGGATGGTTGGCCATGGTGGCTCAATACGGATTTTCGGGACAGCCTCTTCGCCCCGCCCTTTCCGGAGAATCGTACACGTTTCCGAAATCGTCCTTAGCCGGTTTTCCAGCAGACATGCGGCTGCGGCTCGTAAAGGATTGGGACCCATCGGCCGTCGGCGGCAATCGACATGCGAGCCGCCTCCGTAACCAATTCATTGATGAAGCTGTTGGCCGGGGTGGCTAGGATGCCCCGTTGATCGATCTCCTGGAGAACCATTCGGCGGGCCTGAAGGGCGGCTTGGCCTTCCAAACCAGCGGCTGCCGCATTCACTCGCCGGGCCGCCTCCACGATTGCCTCAATTGAATCGTATCCATATCCGACCGGCCGTAGCCCTTCGCCCTCCCATGGCACAAGCCGCATGTAGTCCGGACTGACATACCGAAACATTGCGCCGGACTGCATGTCGATGTAGCCGTGGCTTACGCCCCGATATTGGTCGTCGTGGTGGATGATGGCGCCGCATTCGGGGCCTTCGCAGTACATGGTCAGTCCCTGGTCGTTGGTGCCGGCGCCGGCGTCAGGATAGCCTAGGCCGTTGAGCAACGTCATGGCCGCCCCGTTTTCCCAGATCACCGTCCCTGCCGACCAAAGCCAACCGATATTCCCATTGGGGAATCGGCCTTCCACGCCCCGGACCGAAACTTCGACCGGGCGCAGGCCTGTAATAAAATACACAAGATCCACATAGTGGCACCCGACATAGGTGAACGGGTCGCTATTTTCCTTGGTAAACCAATTCTGGAAATTGGAATGGCGGTAGTAGTAGGGTTCGATCAGGCGGGCTTCGCCCAGTCGAAATTGGCCGAATCGGCCTTTGCGATATTGCCCACGGGCTTCCAACGCCCGGCGGTCAAACCGCTTGTGATATTCGACCGCCACCAAAAGTCCCTTTTGCCGGGCAATCTGTTCAATCTCCGCCGCCTGCCGATAAGTGGGCACCAACGGTTTCACACACAGCACATGCTGGTCATGTGCCAGGGCTTCTCGAATCACCATGTCGTGCAGATGGTCCGGAACAGCTACGACCACCAGGTTATAGGGCGGCAGTTGGGCGATCACTTCACGAAACAATTCCGGGAACAGTCGATCCGGCGGTTCGCTCAACGGTGGAAACGGCTCAAACTGCTGACCGGGAAACGCTTCTGCCAGCCGCTCCGATCTGGCCAGGGCCGCCAGCGGCGCCGAATTGAGCGCCGAAATTTTGATCGCCCCCATCCGCCCAATCCGTTGTAGATGATACAACGAAGGAAGAATCTGATCATGAGTGATCATTCCCCCGCCTACCACCACCACTTCCAGTTTTGCCTCACTAGCTTGCATGGGCAGAATCTCCTTCCTACAAAAAGGCTTCTTGATGGAACCATTTGGTCTGGATGTGCCGCCTCTGCTGTCGGGAACGGTTCCGCTAAATAGGTCCACATAATTGCGAAAGTGTTCAAGGGTGCGAAATACCTTCGGTTTCGGAGGTGCCAGTAGTCCAACCACTTCCGGTTTTTTGTGGACTTATTTAGGGGGTAACCCTGTAGCCATTTGAAGGGCCATCACGTGTTCATTTATGCACAAGCAGGAATCCAGGGTACTTTGGAGGTGCTGCTGTTTTCTTGCTGGGCAAGGGGGGAATGCGGGGCTACCTGCTGGATTCCCGCTTACGCGAGAATGACATGTCGGGTTTAGCCCACCTGGCAGGGGCGAGTGACTTCATTAGGCTAACATGTTCCGTCAGGGGAAAAGTCGGCCAGCCCACGCCGCCGACAAGTCCGCTTCCATAGGGCCAAACACCCAGAAAATGGCCTGGAACAGGGCAAACAAACAAACTCTCTCCTTCCGAGGGCGAAGGGGGCACCCATGGACGATTATGTCATTTCGGCGATCACCTCCTGGAGGGCTTCTTCCAGGGTGGCGATGCCTTCCCGAAGGGCGTCCTCGGAAATCACCAGCGGCGGGGCCAGTTTGACCGACGCCCCAGCATAACCGACCGGCGCAAACAGCATCAGGCCTTTTTCCACGCATCGCAGCACTACCCGGGAGGCCAACTGCGGCCAGGGTTCGATGGTGCCCGGCTTGACCATGTGAAGCGAAGCCACCAAGCCGCGGCCGTGCACCATGCCGATATGATCGAAAAATCGAAGCCGGATGCGGCGGAGTTCAGGCTGAAAGATTTCGCCCAGCACACGGGCACGCTCGACCAATTTTTCCTCTTCGATAACCTGCAGATTGGCCAACACGGCCGCACAACAGACGGGATTACCCGTATGGGTGGAAGTCATCGAACCGGGCGGATACAGGTCCATCACGTCTGGTCGGCCGATCACCGCCGAGATGGGCAGTCCGCTGGAGATGCCTTTGCCGCAGCAAATGAGGTCGGGGACAATGCCGTAGTGCTCAAATGCCCAGTATGTGCCGGTCCTTCCAAACCCGGCTTGCACCTCATCCATGACTAGAAGCGACTGATGTTCGTTGCACCAGGCCCGGAGCCGTTGCATATATTCGGCCGGGGCGAAGCTAGCGTTGCCGCCCTGGTAGGTTTCGGTAATGACGCCGGCTACCCGGTCGGGACTATAGCCTTGGGCCTCCAGGGCCTTCAGAAAACCGTCGAAGCTGGTATCTACGCCCCGGAAACCATCAGGAAACGGAACCTGAATCATGTCCGGATCGAGGTTCACGATCCAGTTTTTCAGGGCCGGGATGCCGCCGATCATTTGTGCCCCAAGCGTCCGGCCGTGGAAGGCGTTGTGAAAGGATACGATACCAATCTTCTTTTTGCCGCCGATCTTTTGGCCCCAGGTGCGGCAAAGTTTAATCGCACATTCCAGGGTTTCTGCGCCGGTGGTCAGCAGGAAGACTTTGCTCAAGCCGGGCGGCGCCACCCGGGCCAAAGCCTCCACACACCGAGCCCGAATCTCCGAAGGAAAACAGTAGTTATGCACCAGGCCGTGCTGCACCTGCTCCAGAATGGCCTTCTGGATTTTCGGATGATTATGGCCGGCATTGGTTACCAACACTCCCGACGACCAATCCAACCACTGGTTGCCCCAGCGGTCATAGACATAGACGCCTTCGGCCCGATCCCAGATGACCGGCGGCTGGCCGCTCATAGAGCGGGGTTCGTTCCGCCGAAGTTGTTCCAGGATTGGAATGGATTCCGGAACCGGAATCGGTGTAACAATCCGCCGATGCCGGGTTTCCACCCGAGGAACCTGACGAGGAACCAATTCTTGTGCTTCCATAGCTCTCATACCTCTCTTGAAAAAACCAACCGACTTCGTTTCGTCAATGACTTCCAGGATGCCAACTGTGTAACATTTTAGCCGAATGGGAGGACTCTTTTTCCCCTCTCCCCTGGACGTCAAGAGGGTTAGGGTGAGGGGGACACTAGGAGGGCGACGCCTCGTTTGCCTCCTTCTGCGGGCCAAAGGTCCGCTCTCCCGGCAGCCCCCCTCCCCCGGCCAACCTGGCGATTGGCCAGCCTCTCCCGCCGGGTGAGAAGCAAACACCGGACCTGACAAGCAGGTCCCTCCAAAATGGAGGAGCACCCTGTCGTGTCCGGTGGTTTGCCCCTCCTCCGGCCAACCTAGGGTGGGCCAGCCTCTCGACAGCCTGGGGAGAGGCAAGTTGCTTCATTCGGTTAAAATATTACCTGCTTTTCTATTTTGACTGTATGGACCGGGTCCAATGCCCACAATCTGTGGTGTTCGTGCTGATTCCTAGCCCCTACACCTGGTAGGGACCGGTCCCAGGAGATACAGTCAAACTATTGATCTTCGCAGATCGTAGCGACAGCCAAAATCCTTTGTTTTCAGCCACCTTGGGTGTCTCTTGGTTTTGCGAACATCAATAAAACCTCCGAAGCAGGCCGTAAATAAAAACACTCCGCCCCAGACCGGGCCTGGTATTTCAGGCCAAGCGGTCCAAGACGGAGTGCTCTTTTCTAAGGCTGGCAGTGCCGCTACGGATACCAGCGAGCTACCACATTGTCATTCTTCAAGAGGGGGCAGGGACCTTGGCAAAGAACTGGCATCCACCTATTGATCTTTGCAAATCGTAGTAACAGCCCAAATCCCTTGTTTTCAGGGAACTTGAGTGTCCATTGGTTTTGCGAAGATCAATACGCCATGGGCCGAGCTAACCGTTCTCTCTGCCTCCCTCTAGGATTCTATGGGTTTATTATAATGGTTCTCATCTGGCTGACAAGGGGGTTTGTTAGGTAACTCAAACTGTAAACGGAAACGTTAGGTTTTGGCCATAACTTATTGCAAAATAAGGATTTCATTGCTTTCCGTCCACGGATCGATCCGTTCGGTTCGAGAGGGCGGAATCGGTCGTGTTTCTGCTGGTTTTCGCCGGTCTTAGGCGGTTGCATTTACAGTTTGAGTTAGGTAACAGTAATACTTTAGCCGAAATGAGCGTCGCGCCTCTCCCCTGGCCGTCGAGAGGCCGGCCGAGGCCGGGTGAGGGGGCCGCTAAGAGGCTGTCCCGAAATGCCATTTTCCCTCATCCGGCGGCTTCTAGCCCGGCGGCAGAAGATATGGAAAAACCCTGTTTTTTAGGGTTTTAATAACTAGGGGGGGCCCCGGCTTGTTGGTCAACACCCGGATTTGGCAATTTCGGGACAGCCTCTAAGAGTGCTGGCCTTCGGCCCGCAAATGGGCGCACCAGACCTCCGCCCTCCGGAGATTCCCCCTTTATTCGGCTAAATGTTACAGATAACATTTTAGCCGAATGGAATAGCACCTTTGTTCTTTATGTGGGCGGCAAAGAAAGGCGAAGGAGGAAAAAAACCGGGAGGAGAAGGGGGCTCTGACCGGCGGCATCGGGGCCCCCGGTCCTTTGTTTTCCCGGCCGATACGGGTGGCAGTAAGACCGCCAGAATTTTGCGGAGGGAACATACCTGCTCCTATTCATCTTCGCAAAATCAAGGCACACAACGGTAGCTGAAAACCAGGGAGTTTCGTGTCTCTACAATTTGCGTACCATTTTAGCCGAATGGAGGGGCATGCTTCTCACGCCCACCCAAGGGCAATCCAAGGCAGATACCCCCAAGGTATCTCCAAGGGTGTCTTTCTTCGGCTAAAATGTTACCAATTTGTGAAGATTAGAAGATTAACGGTGAGGGAAGATGGACTTTTTGGGCTTGTCAGCAAACCCAGACCGGGGGATATGCTCCAGACGCTTAGCTCGACTTTTGCCATTTTGGGGTACCCGGCATCGGGGCAAGGGCCTAACTGTTTGTGAATCTTGGATTTAGGAAAATGCATGAACAAATGCGGTATGATTTGTAACTTTCGATAACACAAAGAGTTACGGAAATTGGCTAAAGTCGAGCTTAGAGGCTGTCCCGAAATGGGTAGCCGGACAGCGGCCCGAACCGTTTCCAAACCTTACCGGTTTACCAAAATGCCCATTTTCCTAAGGTTTTGGGCACTCTGAGGGCCGCCGGTTGGGTGTGCCTCTGGTTAAAAAGTGGCATTTTGGGAGAGTCTTTTAGGCCCGGTCGAAGGGGAAGGGTAGGACTTCGGCCAGCGTTTTGGCGCCGGCGGCAATCATCACCAGCCGGTCGAACCCCAGAGCTACCCCCACTGAAGGGGGCAAGCCAGCCTGCATGGCTGCCAGGAGTCGGCTCTGTTCGGGCAGGGGCGGTTTGCCGTCGGCTTGCCGAAGCTGGTTATTCCGGCGGTTTCGCCGTCGGAGTTCTTCCGGATCGCAAAGTTCGTGGTAGCCGTTGGCAAGCTCAATGCCATCGACATAAAGTTCAAACCGTTCGGCTACCGGCGGCGGGCCGGGCCGAATCCGCGCCAAAGCGGCCTGGCTGGCCGGGTAGTCGTACACCATCCAGACGCCCTGAAGGTTTGGCTGCACGCAAAAGCTGAGCAAAAGATCAAACCAGCCGTCCCGGTCGTCCGGTCGAAGGCTTTCCGGCGGAGTGATTCCAGCGGCCCGGACCGCCTCGTGCAACTGGCTGTCCGAGGCGCTGTTGGGATCTACACCCACCCATCGCTCAAAAGCTTCTTGGTAGGAGATTTGCCGAGCCGTTCCCCGGCCCAGAAGCCGATCGGTCAATCGGCTCAAAAAATCCATGCCTTCCTGCATGGTTTGGCCCACTCGGTACCATTCGACCATAGTAAATTCCGGGTTATGCAGCGGGCCGAACTCTTCCGACCGGAACACATGGCCGATTTGATAGATGCCTGTGGCTGCGCCGTCAGGACGCCCGTTCCGCCCCCAAAAGGCGGCCAGAAGCCGTTTCATGCAAAACTCCGGCGACGTCTGAAGCCAGCGCCGTCCCCAACCCGGCACCTCCACCGCCAACGGATCCAAATGCCGATCCACCACTGTATCGGCTGAAAGAATCGGCGTTTCCACCTCCACGAGGCCCTCTTGGGCAAAAAAGGCCCTTATACGGGTCAAAAGCTCCGCCCGCAATCGGAGCACCTCCCAAGAGGCGGTCGGCAGAAAATCCTGCCCAGAAACCTCTTGGGAAATATCTGCAAACCGGCTTGGAGGGGTATTGGTCATGGAGGCGGAATGCTTCAGCCTTCGAACGTGGTACTTCTTTAGCCGAATGGGGGGGTGATGTGTCATTCCTGCGTGAGCAGGAATCCAAGCTGGTTTGTACCTGCTAGGGTGTTCCTGGGTGACGAGCGGGTACCAGGCAACAGGGGGCCTCCTACGTTCTGGATTCCCGCTTGCGCGGGAATGACACGTTGGGTTTAGCTCGCCAGGAAAGAAGCAAGTTGCCTCATTCGGGTAACGTGTTCCCGAACGTTGGGAATTTTTGGCCGGTCAGACGTTCGTAGGCTTCCAGATATTTTTCTCGGGTTTTTTGGATCACTTCGTCCGGCAGCGGCGGCGGTGGGCTGTTTTTGTCCCAACTGGTCGAGCTGAGCCAATCCCGTACAAACTGCTTGTCAAACGAAGGTTGGCCCCGGCCGGGCTGATACTGATCGGCAGGCCAAAACCGGGAACTGTCCGGCGTGAGCACCTCATCGATCAGGATCAATTGGCCGTCGCACCAGCCGAACTCAAACTTTGTGTCGGCAATGATGATGCCCCGCTGCAAAGCGTATTCGACCCCTTTTTGGAAGATCTCCAGGCTACGCTGGCGGAGCAGTTCGGCGGTCTGCTGGCCAACGCGATCGACTACCTGTTGGAAGGTGATGTTTTCGTCGTGGCCAGTGGTCGCTTTGGTGGCCGGGGTGAAGATCGGTTCCGGCAACCGGGAACTTTCCACCAAACCGTCCGGAAGCCGAATCCCGCAGACCGTACCCGACTGTTGATACTCTTTCCAGCCGGACCCGGCCAGATAACCCCGAACCACACACTCGATGGGCACCACTTCGGCCTTTTTGCAGAGGCTCACCCGGCCCACCAAGATGCTGGTATCGACGCCCGGCGGCAGATAGGGCCGAATCTCTTCGATGTCGGTCGAAATCAGATGATGCGGCACGTCCAGCCAACGAAACCAAAATGCCGACAGTTGGGTGAGAATCCGTCCTTTGTCGGGGATGGCACTGGGCAGCACCCAGTCGAAGGCACTGATCCGATCGGTTCCGACCAGCAGGAGCCGATCTCCTAGGTCATACACATCCCGCACTTTGCCCCGACGAACCGGCACGCCCGGTAAATCGGTCTGCAAAACTACCTTGGCCATGATTAGCCGATTCCTCCTAACAAAAAAGGCATACGAGCCACCCTTCGGAATCGCTTTTATAACGGAAGGAGGCAGGAAAATCCAGCGGGGGGTAACAGAGGGGCTGCCAAGAGGTGCAGGTTGCCACTTGACTGAAGCTGAGCACGCCCGGGTTTTGCTTCCAAACGGCTTCACTGCTCTTGCAGGGACCCTTTCCCTGGGGTACACTCCGAAACAGAGAGGCGCCAAGGCGTTGGAGGCTGGACCGGACGGCGGTGGCCATGAAGCCCAAGATTTTGGGCCGGGCAGTATCGTAGCCGGACAGCCGCTTTGGGACCGGAGTGGTGAGGAAGCCCAGGCTGTTCGACCGGCAGGGCAGGTCTGTCATTCAGAACGGTAAAGCCAATGCCAGGGTGGGAGCTTGCTGGTGCTACCTGAAAATTCTGCTGCGCCGGTGGGGTGGTAGAAGAGCCGTTGGCCTAGTGCCAGAGCCATCGCCTCTGCCTGAGCAATTGGTTTTGGGTGTATGTTCCAGCAGGGGATGATCCATCCTGCTTTCAGGAATAGACGGTGTTACGAGGAGGGCTGGGCGTCATGGGACGGATGCGGTTCCTGATTCGGCCGCCGGATCGCATCAAGTCCGAAATCGCCCAGCAGGCCTATCTGGCCGGGACAGATCGTACCCCCTGGCCATGCCGTGTCCACTGGAACCAGGGGGAGCTGGTCATCGAACGGAAGGTGTCGGAATCGGCCAATCTGTATCTTCCCTGGCCGGTCGAAGGGCTGGGGATGCTGATGGTGGGTACCGCTACGCTCGGGGAGCGGGAAGAGCCGTATCATGTGCCCCTAGAACTGGCCCGTGGCAAACTGGCCCAGGTGCGAAACCAACTGGGCGAGTGGGAACCGTTCGGGTTTACGGCGCCGGAGGAGTTGCAGCGGCTGATTTCGGAGGGTACCCGGCAATTGGCCGAGGCCGCACTTGCCCCGCCCGGCTCCGAAGAGTCCACCACAGCAGCAGAACGGGCCTTACGGATGGCGGTGGAAGCGGCCGACCGGCTGGCCACTTGTTATGCCGAACAGGTGCTTACAGCACGCCGCCGAGCAGGTTCAAAACCGAGCGCATGGATTGGAGTGGATCTGGGCAACGCCTTTTTAGATGAGCCCACCGGAAACCATCTGCTGCAGGCCGTCTCTGCCGCCTGTGTCCCGATTGTCTGGCATGATGTCGAAGCCAGCGAAGGCACGTACCGGTGGGAGGTGTCGGACCAACAGATCGGCTGGTGCCGAAAGCATCATCTCTTGGTGGTTGCCGGGCCGCTGTTGCAAATGGATCGGCGCACCCTGCCAGACTGGATTTATCTGTGTGAAGATGACTGGGAGGCCTTGGCCGCCTTTGCCGAGGAGTTCGTCCAGGCCGTCGTCCGACGCTATGCGGGCCAGGTCCAGTTATGGATCGCTGCCAGCCGGATCAACCTGCCGGCTGTCTTCTCCCTGTCGGAAGAAGAACGAATCCAGTTAACCGCCCGAATCGTGCAATCCATTCGGTCGGCCGATCCTCAGACGCCCGTAGTGGTAGGTTTTGATCAGCCATGGGCGGAATACCTGGCTCGGCGTGAACAGGATTTTCCTCCTCTCCATGTGGCCGACTGCTTAATCCGGGCCGACATCGGCCTGCAGGGCTTGATGCTGGAAATCAACATGGGCTATCAGCCGGGAGGTACCTTCAACCGAGATCTGCTGGAAATCAGCCGACATCTGGATCATTGGGCGCTTTTGGGAGCGCCGCTGTATATTTCGCTCTGTGCGCCGAGCAGCGACCAGCCAGACCCCTTGGCCTACTACGCCAACCGCCGTCCGCCGCCAGGCAGCAGCCCCAACAACCAGCAACTCTGTATCAGCCGACTGCTCCCGCTCCTACTGGCAAAACCCTATATCCATGGCATCCTTTGGAACCACCTCCGAGATTTTCTTCCCCATGAGTATCCCCATGCGGGCTTGGTGGATGTCCGAAGGCATCCCAAACCGGCCCTCCGCACCCTGGCCACTCTCCGCCAAGCCCTCCTTAAATGAAAGGATTACCACTCGGCGTAACACGTTAACTCAATGAAGGAAGACGAAGTGTTATTCCTGCGTAAGCAAGAATCCTGGAGTCTTGTGCCACCCAAATCCCCCTCACCCGGCGGCGCCTTCGTCGCCACCGGCCTCTCCCACAAGGGGAGAGGCGAGTGCCTTTATTCGGATAAAATGTTACGAAAATCATTTTATTGGTGTAACATTTTAGCCGAATGGAGGGGACGAAGTGTCATTCCTGAGTAATCAGGAATCCAGACTGCTTATGCCTTCGAAATCCCTCTCACCCAGGCTGGCCTTTGGCCAGGCCCGCCTCTCGACAGCCTGGGGAGAGGCGGATTACTGCATTCGGCTAAAGTGTTACGATTGTGTCATTCCTGCGGAAGCAGGAATCCAGGCCGGTTTGTTCCTGCTGGGTAAGCGGGAACTCGGAGATACTTTCTGGACTGCCGCTTTCGCAAGAATGACATGCCGGGCTTAGTCTGCCGAAGGAGAGGCGTGTTGCTTCATTCGGCTAAATAAAATGTTACGAGACACCCAAGGTGGCTGAAAACAAGGGATTTTGGCTGTCTTTACGATTTGCGAAGATCACTAGTTCTTCTGGCCAACCGGTTTTTCATCGCCTTCTCCACGGCGGCCCCCATCTTTTCCAGGCCGGTTCGGGCCACCTGCAAGGCGTCCTGCTTCCAATATTCCCGATTGAACAGCTCCAGCGACAGATACCCCCGAAAACCGATCTCGTACAAAATCTGCAAAATCCGGTCCAACGGGGCTACCCCATCGCCCGGATACACCCGGTGGCTGTCGTTGATCGTTTCCCGGGGCGGATCAGGCGGATA
>Ga0197142_1001775_pt1 | contig 19390 bp, 9 predicted proteins | sample GBS60_MetaG_FD_148614 | JGI IMG/M metagenome (GOLD analysis project Ga0197142, IMG submission 148614) | Sediment microbial communities from Great Boiling Springs, Gerlach, Nevada, United States - GBS 60_MetaG | ecosystem: Environmental > Aquatic > Thermal springs > Hot (42-90C) > Sediment... | reverse complement strand
GGGGCTGGCGGGCGCGGAACCAGGCGTACGTGTTGACATCCGGAGTATAGACGCCCTGAAGGACCGTCGCGCCGATAACATAGGCGCCGGGGGCAGGGTCCAGCGGCCGGAAGGGGACAGCGCGCGGGTCCGGCGGCAGCCAGTCCGCAGAAACCCCGTAGACTTCCGGGCGCGCGGGGCTGTAGTGGGCGTAAAAGACCCGCTCCACGCCGTTCCCCCGCATCCAGTCCCGCAGTTGCCAGAGGTTCTGTCCCCAATCCAGGTTGGAATCCACCAGATAGCGGTATCCCCCCGCCGGACCGCCCGCCAATTCGTTGAAAAAGGCCAGGTAGTGGGGAGAGACCCGCAGGGTGCCCAGGGCCAGCCAGGAGAGGAGGAGGTAATACGTGAAACGTGAAACGTAAAATGTAGCACAGGCTTTAGCCTGTGAAGTAGCACAGGCTTCAGCCTGTAAAGTAGCACAGGCTTTAGCCTGTGTGCCAGACCGCCCGGCGAGGATGAAGAGAAACGGGAGCACAGGCAAGAGGTGGCGGTAGCCGATGTTGACACTGCTGAGGGGGGTGGAGGTAAGATACACCAGCGGGAAAACCACGAGGGGCGCCCAACGACGCAAGGTTTGCGGGGTCAGGGTCGGTCTCCCGATGAGGGCCACCAGGGCCAGCAGGATGGTAGGCAGAGGAGTCTTCAGGGCGAAGGCGACGGGGAAGTAGTACCACCAGCCGTGGTCGCGGTTCTGGCCCATCAGGAAGGCCGGATGGCCCAGGCGGTAGTGCTCCTGGAGGGAGCGGTAAATCTCCAGATGGGTCGCGGCGGGCAGGGGGATGGAGAAACCGGGGACGGCGCGCACCTCAAACCGATAGACGGCCCAGAGGGCCAGCGCGGCCAGGGCCAGTCCGCCCAGCGCGGCGGTCAGCCGGCGGTGGAGCGGGACAGGGGCCAGCAGGGCCAGGACCAGCAGGGCCGGGACCAGGGAGACGGCGGAGACTTTGGAGGCCAGGGCCAGGCCGAGGAGAAGGCCCGTACCGGCCGCGAGGGGCCCGCGCGGGCGTCGGAGGGCCCGCGCGGCCAGGAAGAGCGCCGCCGTCCCCCAGAGGGTTACTGCCATGTCGGTGGTGACCAGGGAGCCGTGGGCGATGACGTTGGGGTCAAAGGCCAGCAGGAAGAGGGCCAGCAGGCCGCCGCGCGGGCCCCAGAGGTCGGCAGCCCAGCGGCAGACGACGGCCGCCAATAGAAGGGTCATCCCGATGATAGGGAGCCGGGCCGCCAGCGCCAGACGTGCCGGATAGGGGTACTGCCAGACTACCGCGTCGGTGACGGCGGAGAGGCTGGCGATCTCCCACCCGTCTATCTGGCGGGGGTCGGGGAGGTCGGGCTGCAGCAGGAGCGGCGCGGCGGCCAGGATGTTGGCCAGTGGCGGGTGAATGTGGACCGGCTGCAGGCGCAGGTCGCCCGTGCGCAGATACGCGTACCCCGCAGCGATGTGGGGGCCCTCGTCAAAAGTGAGGGAGGAGGTGCGGGTATGGGCCAGCAGCGAGCCGAAGAGCCCTGTGAGCAATAGAACGACGGGAAATAAGGTCCTGTGAACGCGGGTCATCGTGCTTTATGGCGAATCTGGCCATATCAAAACCGCGTTATCCTGCACCGGCTCCCCATCCCGGGTCGCCGGAAGACGCTCTCCGCTCTGCAGGTGGTACCATCCGACAGCAATTCGGTTCCCCGCCTGAAGCGCCACATCCTGCAGAGTGTGGACATCCATTACGACGTCCCCGGGCTGCCAGAGGGACGTGGGGAACGCACCACCCATCGGCGGCCCGTCACCAGTCCGGAGCAGATGACCCTCAGGGTCATAGAGATGAACAAATACGTGCTCATCCTGTAGCAGGGGATTCAGGGACTTCCAGCAAAGAACAACCCGAACGTCAGGGGGGTTCGGCACCACCCGGGCATGGGTCAAGGCAATGGCGTTGCCAAAGCGAATGTCCGAAGCCAGACGGCCGTCCTCCGGGCAGGATGGCGGTTTCCCCGGCCAACGGAGGCGCGATAGCACCCAGCGGTTGCCGACCGGCATCCCGTCCGCCCGCACGGGCAGCAGGGCCATTGTTTCTTCATCGTATACGACCAGATGGAAATCCCATGCCTGGGTGGGAAAATCGGCATCGGGCAGGCGGAAGCGGTACCGGTCCACTATCGCCACTCCAGGCCGCCACGCTGTGGTGGGATAGTTCCCCCGACCGGGCCAGGAATCGTAGGTCCAGCGCAGGGTATCGTCGCCGGGCACAGGAGAGACCATCTGAAGGGCCATATTGTAGTCCTGGGTGATCGGCCCGGTGGCCTGCCAGTAGAGTGTCACGTCCAGGAACCGCTTCTCGGGCCGAACGTTCAGATCGTAGCCCAGCAGACGGATAGACTCACCGAAGGTCACATCGGTGGGACTCGCGGGGGAGACGGCGTCCGGAGAGCGGAACGGCGGCGGGGCGAAGAAGGCGGGGAGGATACCCGCGGCCGTTCCCAGAGCCAGGAGGGCCAGAACGATGGCTATCCCCCGAACGAACCATCGCCAGGGAGCAAGGCTATAAATTCCTGCCGCGATCAGGATGGCCACAGCAGAAAGGGCCGGAAAAAGAAGGCGACCACCAGGTGCCGGGGTAGTCAAGTTCCAGCGAATCCAGCCCAGCACGACGAAACCGAACCAACAACTCAAAAAGGCAACCGCCCACCGCCTCTGGGGATTGAGTCGCTGCCAACCCCAGATGAGGCCTGTTATCCCAGCGATTGTTAGCAGAACGTAAGGAACGTAAAAACTGCCGGGGTAGAATGAACAGGGAATCTGGCCCCAGAAGGAGCGGAACAGAAGGCCACTTTCCAGCAGTGGAAATACGGGAACATCGCGCACCCCGACCAATTCCAACATTGGCTGCAGAGCCGTGGGATCGCCATAAAGGCGCCAATTCCGCCAGAACCACCATCCGGAGAGGGCGAGGGCGGGGAGAATCACCAGCGAAGAATGACCAATGAGCAATGACCAATGATGAATGACCAATGACCAATGACCAATTTTGGAACACGGGTGGTCGGTTTCTCTCTGGGAGGAACGGAGGACACGAAACAGGATCACGCCCAGAGCAAGGGGGAGCAAAAGCCAGCCGCTGAGTTTGGAGAGTCCCGCCAGGCCTATCAGGAGACCCAGCATGAGGGTCCTGCGGGCCGAAAGGCCGGTCTGGAGGGTTTGCAGAAGCCCATAGAGCGCAACCGTGGCCAGAGGTGTGACCAGGTTATCATTGTTCACTCCACTGGCGACAAGGAGGAACTGGGGATTGAAGGCCACCACCGCTGTCGCCAGCAGGGCCATCTGCCTCTGCCGGGGGAATGCCCGGCGGGCCAGAAGATACGTTCCGGCGACGGTGACAGTTTGCAGCAGGGTAGACCAGGCCCGCAGGACATGTAGCATCAACAGTGTGCCCCGCCAGGGGAAGGCCTCCTGGTGAGGATTGTGATAAAAGATGGCCCGGTTGTCGTAAAGGGCAGGGGCACCCGGTCCACAGGCGACGCGGGGCTTGAAGCGGATATAGGCGTCCGCGTCGTCGGCCTGCAACCCCAGGAGCCGTACCAGCCCGGCGGAGAGGAGGTAGTACAGTGGAGGCTGAGAGGCCTCTTGCCGGTAATGGTAAATTCTGGCCTCCGGAGCGCTGTGGACGGGGAGGCGGCCCGTCTCGGCAATATGGCGGACGACTCCGAAATGTTCCAGTTCGTCCAGGTTCTCAAAGGGGGGGACGACGAAATTGTAGGTCAGACCCAGGACGAGAAAGGCCAGAAGCAACGGGATAGGCCCGACCAGTACACGCCTCATCGTCGCTGGTTTCATTGCCCAGAGGCCCGAAGGATCAGGGGCAGATACGTTCGGAAGATCGGCGGAAGGGTCACCGTGACTTCTACCGGCCCGTACACCTCGGTGATACAGGTGTCCGTAAGCGAACGGCGGGAAAGGAGGTAGAACCGCACCGTCTGGCCGTCCTGCAGGCCGGAGATCATCGCCCGGTGGTGGGTCACCGGTGTCAGGTCCAGCGGAGTCGCATGTTGCAGAGAGGGACTGCGCAGCACCAGCGGAAGATAGACCGTGTAGGGAAGAGTCCCGGTGATGCCCGGTGAAACCGGGGAGAAGAGATCATACCAGACCTGGGTAGGGGCTGGTGCCAGGGTGTCCCATTCTATCACCAGAGTGTTCAGGACGGTGGACGTGACAATATTGGTGATAAAGTTAGAAGGCGTCCAGGAGACCGGTTCCGGCAACCGCCCGCCCGGATAAGTGGAGGTGATCAGGCGGCCCGCATCCCAGAACGTATCAAAGTAGTAGATGCGCCCGTCGTTCGGGGCTTCGGGGTATGCATAGAGGATAACCGTTAACCTGTCTTCCAGCGGTTCCGCTTCTACCGAGAGTTCCTCCCAGGTGAAGAGCGAGGTCTGCTCCTGCGACCAGACGGTCAGCGGGGGCAGGCCGGTGCGGACCACGCTATCCTCGTCGTTGGGGCCTATGGGGGCCCGGGTGGTCAACGGAGTTCCCTGGGGGTCCAGGCCGATGCGGGCATGGGGCAACACGCCGTCCCGCGAGTGGTTTCGGGCCCACATGGTGAGGCGGTAGGGAACACAGGGCGTCAGGCCAGTGACGACCTGATAGACACCCGCCTCATAGGTGCTGCCCCATTTGAAATAAATCTGCGCATGATCGCCGTCGTACCGCCAGGGGCGCCAGGTGCGCACGTCGTCAAATTCGGGGATCACCGAACCCTGCATCCACCAGCGGGCCCAGCCGCCAGCGATAAAGTGATTGGGGACCCGCCAGTAAAACGGAAGTTCGTCAAAATTGCCGTTGACCAGCAAGTTGGGGGTAAAGGATTGGGTCTCTATTGGCGGGGCGGGCAGCCAGCCCTCAGTGCCCACCTGCGCTGGGGAAAGGGGGGAACGACCGGGATCTGGCGAGGGCGGCGCCGCCACCGACACCGCTCCTACGATCAGAACGAGCAGAAGGATAAGGGAAACGAGAGAGAGGATTTTCATCTCTGCCTACCTCTATCGGGATGGATCATCAGCGGTATCCGCATCATATCCGTTTCCGGCGTACTGTCAAGAGGCCACCGATCCATCGTGTCCAGCCAGTAGGCGCCGGTGCGCAGATAGAGTCCAATACTGGCTGGAGGAAGAGGGAACCGATGCCGCTGGACGATGACATCCCCCGGCTGCCACATCACCGGGGAGACCCCCAGGCCGTCGGCCAGGCCCACCACATCACCGGCATCCGTCAGCAGGTGCGCCATAATGGAGAGGGGACGGGTGACCGGCCCCGCCGTCACCTGCCACCAGGTCTCCACCTCCAGCGCGTCCGCCTGACGGGAGGCCGTCGCGCCCAGAAAAGTCAGCGGGCCATCCAACAGAACGGGGGAAGACGTCCCTTCGGGGAGCAGGAGATGAACGGACGGCCCCGGAACACGTGCTCCGTGCGGCCACTCGTAGACCCGAAAGGGCGGCGTCCCGCTCCACCGCTTCTGTTCGTAGGAGAGGCGGGCCGGAGAAAGATGGGACCGGGCGAAGGGGGTCTCCGTCACCGGATCCTGATAGAAGACGTACCACCCCGGCACATCCCCCCCGGCGGGATACAGCCACCCCTGGGTGCAGTCAAAGTAGACCCGGCGGAGGTCGTCCCGACCGAATCCCTCGGCGACCGCCTCCGGCGAAAGGGGCGCATCGGGAACAGCGCACTGGGCCACCCAGATCGGAGGCGGGTCCCGGGGCGGGACGTGGTAGTAGAAGAGAACGTGGGCGATGCGGGCATCCGGCTCCCGCTTGCGGAACCAGTCGTACATCTCCGGGTCCACCAGCGGGATGCCATCAAGGGTGGTGGCACTGATCACGTAATCGCCCGGGGGTGGGTTGAAGCGGGAGGGGAAAACTGCCGGGGTATTGCCCCACATCGGGGTCAGCGGCTCATAGCGGACCCCGTAAATCGCCGGGTCGTAGAAGATAAACGCTGAAAGGCGCACCGGGCCCAGATGGCGCTCTTTCTGAAAACGGGCCAGGTCCTTGTAACCCTGCCCCCAATCCGTGTTGGAGTCGGCCAGATAGCGCCAGCCGTTATCCGGACCGCCAGCCAACTCGTTGAAATAGGCCAGGTAGTGAGGAGCCACCCGAAGTGTTCCGGTAGCCAGCCAGATAAGCAGCACAGAGAATACAATTTGCCGAGCGTGGGAGAACCTCTGTTTTAAGAAGCGCGCATCGGAAAGCCCGACCAAAATAAAGAGAAAAGGCAGGATCGGAAGCAGATGGCGATAACCGATGTTGAGTGGGCTAACCAGAGCGGATATGCCATACAGCGCAGGGAACAGGAGTACCGGTCCCCAATGCCGTATCAGCAGGGATACGTTGAACGGTTGCTGCCATTTTCGGAAAAGAAGGGAGAACCCAGCCAGCGAGACGAGAGCCATCGTGGGGAGGGGAGTCTTCAGCACAAAAGCGACAGGAAAGTAATACCACCATCCGCGCAAACGGTATTCCCCCAACAGGAAAGCCGGATGGCCATCGTTCAAGTGCCGGTGTAAACGGAGAAAGGGAATGGCGTGGCTTGCTGCCGGAGCAGGAACACTCGTTCCGGGGATATAACCGACCTCAAAGCCATAGAGGGCCCACAGCGTCAGGGCAGCCATCCCCAGAATGCCCATCAATGCCTGGAAACGACGGGGGTGAGATAGAACGCCCAACAGGAATATAATGGGCAAAAGGAAAACGGCCGATACTTTGGTGCCCAGCGCAATTCCCAGGGCGACGCCGGAAACAACGGAGCGGAAGACGGTGGGCCGGCGCATCCAGCGTGTAAAGAGAAATAAGGTCATCACAAATGTGGCTGCCGCCCCCAGGTCTGTTCCCGCCACTGAGGAATGGGCCAGTATGTTCGGATCCAGCATCAGGAGAAAGAGAGCCAGCCCCGCGCTTTTGGCTTTCCCTGATAAATCTGCCACCCACCGATAAGTAAAGGCTCCTAACAGAAGGCCTATCAAAGATACCATTACCCGTGATGGGAAAACCAGACGGTCAATCGGCTGGTATGAAGTGATGAGTTTTTGAGCGGTTTGGATCAACGGGAGGCTTTCCGATGGGTCGTAAAGGGCTTCCTCCCACTCCGGTATACCCTGGGGGGATGGAATGTCCGGTATAAAGAGGATGGGAAGCGCAGCCCAAATCTTGACAAGAGGGGGATGTTCTTCTATCATTCGGTAATCGCCAGTGCGGAGAATCGTGTACCCACTGGCAAGGTGAAGCCCTTCGTCTATCACCATAGAAGTTGCCCGGCCTGCAACCAGGACCTGTAGCCAGTATACCAGGGACAAGAGGATAGGGAAAGCGAGCCGTTGGACTTTCATCTCCCGGCAAATTTTACTTCAATCGGCCTGAAGCGGCAAGCCATATCCTGAGTACCCGCTAAAATCTCTGATTGCAGGAGGACAGCATGCAAAATCCTCAAACTCGTCGGAAACGGTTCGCAAGGCTGGTCCGAATTGGTGGCTTACTGATCGGCTTACTTTTCATTATTTCTCTGCGAACATTCGGAGCACCCATCCTCTCGGATAGACTCATTACATCTCCCCCCGCTCCCTGTTTCTCTGGAAATGGAACATTTTCTGTCCCAATCCGGTACTACCTGGGGAACGATCCCACCCGCTGGCACGAGAACCTCCAGGGGAACCTTTGCCTCCAACCGCCATCCCTCCACACCCTCCATACCGAATCGGTTGACCCGGTTCTCCTGTATGCCACCTTCTTCGGTGGCGGCGGACGGGATGAAGGCTGGGCCATCGCCGCCGATGCCCATGGGAATACCTACATCACCGGCATCACGTTTTCCACCGAGTTCTTTTCCTCCACTCCTCCCAGCGTAGACGACAGAAATGTGTTTGTTGCCCGGATCAACGGGGATGGGCGACTGGGGTATCTCACTATCTTGGGAGGCATCAGCGGAGAGGAGGGAAACGCCATCGGGGTGGACATGTTCGGCAACACATACGTGGCTGGGCAGACGTTCTCTCCGGACTTCCCGGTCCTCAACGCCTGGCAACCGCACTTTGCTGGCTACGAGGACGCGTACGTGCTGAAACTGGATCCCGAGGGCCGGCTGGTCTGGTCAACGTTTATCGGAGGGACATGGGCCGAAGAAATCAACGATATTTACGTGGACGCAGCGGGCAATGTCTATGCCGCTGGCGAGGTCTATTCGGACGACTTTCCCCTGCTCAATCCCTGGCAGTCGCAGACTTACGGACTGGAGGACGAGGACGCTTTCATCTCCATCTTCAACGCCAACGGGCAACTGGTCTACTCCACCTACATCGCGGCCGAGCAGCGGGACCAGATTTTCCGGATCACGGTGGGCCCGGACGGGTACATCTACGCAACCGGGATGACCTCATCGCCCTCATTCCCAACCATCAACCCCTTGCAGGCCGAGTACGGGGGCGGCTGGGACGATGCCTTCGTCCTCAAATTTGACCCCTGGAACAACCAGATGCTCTATTCCACCTTTCTGGGAGGGATAGACCGGGATGAGGGTTGGGGCATCGCGGTGGACCAGGAAGGGAATGCTTACGTAACCGGGCGGACCAACTCCCCGAACTTCCCCTTAGTGCGCCCCTGGCAGTCGTACTTCGGTGGCGGGGACTACGACGCGTTTCTGGCAAAAATCGGGCCCCAGGGGAATACGCTCCTGTTCTCCACCTTTATCGGCGGCTCCGGAACAGACGAGGGCTGGGGATTGGCAATGGATACTGGAGGGCATGTCTACATCACCGGAAGGACACAGAGCCCCAACGGTTTCCCCCTCCGGAACGCGCTGCAGCCTTACTACGGCGGCGGGGAGGCCGATGGCTTTCTTCTAATAGCCGACGAGGCGGGGAACCTCCTGCAGGCGTCCTTCCTGGGCGGGATAGAGAAGGACATTGGATGGCGCCTGGTGGTGGACAAGGACTGGGTCGTTCACATCACTGGAGCGACCGACTCGCCCGATTTCCCCACCCGCGCCTCTCTCCATCCGTACCTGGGCAACACAGACGCCTTCGTGGGACGGGCCGGGCTGATTCCCACCCCTACCCCCACCCCCACCCCCACCCCCTTCGCCTCCCGCACCATCGGGCCGGAGGGCGGGGTCCTCTGGATGACGTACCCGGGCCACCTGACCCTGCTGAAGGTCCCCCCCGCAGGAGTCTCCACATCCACAGCCTTCACCCTGACCTATGACAGCCGGCCTGACGCGCAGGGGGACCTGCAGGGGCTGAGCCACTTCTTCCGGCTGGAGGCCGGAGGGCCGGTGACGCCGCCGCTGGGGCTGGAGGTGGGATTCTACGAAACACGAGGGATCATCGCGGATACGATAGACCTCTATCGCCTGAGTGGGACCCTCTGGCTGACCGAAGGCATCACGGTGACCGGGCGATATGTCGGCTACATAGAGGCTTATGTAGACAGATTGGGAGTCTACGGCCTGCTGGGCCGAACGAACCGCCTGTACCTGCCGCTGGTACTCCGGCAACAATGACGGATGCGGCGGGCGGCGAAGCCGCCCGCCGCACCCCCCGACATCTCAGGGAGCCCACAGCCACCGCAGCGGCCACAACAGCCGCCACTGCCCCGGATTCGGGCCCCCCGGCGTCAGCAGGTTGACCACGTCCATGCGGACCGTATCCCCGGTCTGCTCCGCCGGGGGGTCCACCACCCAGACGTCCGCCCCGTCGTTGCTCCCCAGGCCCCGCAGAAAGGCCCCGTCGTCGTTCCCCAACCCCCGGAAGGGCGGGCCAAACTTCACGCCGTCCGCCAGGATGCCAAAGGAGAAGGGCGTGACCCGATGCCCTTCGGCCACAAAATCCACGCCGATGTCGTCCTCAAAGGCCGCCGTGGGGCCCGGCACCAGCAAGGCCAGGTTGTCGTCCCGGAGGCCCAGCCCGAAGCCCGGATCGGTCGTCACGTCCAGATTCCCGTTCCCCACGTACAGGACCATGCGCCCGTCGCGGGGGTCCAGGTCGTCCCGGCCGAAGTACTGGTCGTTGGAAGGGGTCTCCGTGGCGATGATCAGAATGAGCGTCCCTTCCGGCACAGCGGCGAAAGCGGGCAGATCCGAGAAGATGATGGAGCCCTCGTCGGTGCCGGTCTTCGTGTCGTTATCCGTCAGGCGCCAACCGCGCAGGTCGGCCGGACCGCGCACCACCCGCAACTCTATCCAGTCCCCCTCCAGGGGACGATTGCCCAGGGTGAGATAGCGGGTGCCGTCGTCGTTGATCCAGAACTCGTTGATGACCACGTCGTCCGGACAAACCGCGCGCGGGCACCCGGAGACGGGGACGAAGCGGGCCGTCAGACGGCACTCCGCTGCGCTTTGCGCCTGACTACAAACAGTTGCACGGCACTCCGCTTCGCTTCGTGCCTGACTACAAGCGGTTTCGCGGCACTCCGCTTCGCTTCGTGCCTCACTACAAACGGCAATCTGCGGGGAGGCCGGAAGTGAGAGGTCGGGGTCGCTCTCCCACCCGGCAAAGGTGTACCCCGGTTCCGGCACGGCCGTCACCCAGACCGTCGTGTCCGCAAAGTAGGCACCGCTCCAGGAGCCCCCCACTTCCTCGCCGTTGACGAAGACCGTCCCTGCGCCCTCCGGGGAGACGTTGAGGGTCAGGGTCACGACGTCCCCCAGGCCCAGACGCCACGCGGCCTGTTCCCGCAGAAGGTCCGGGCGCCGACGGGCGAAGTCCTGCAGCGCCTCCACGCCGCTCTCCCACCGCGCCGGCGAGGGCCAGCGGGCCGATTCGTACCCGATGTCCGGCGCCAGCGTCGCAGCCAGTCCGTCTATCTCCGGAAGGACCGCCGCGGGAGAGAGCACCGTGTTCAGGCGGTCGGCCAACCGGCTGGCAAACCGTGCCCGGTAGTCCGGATTCTCCAGCAGACGGAACAGCAGTTCGCTCAGGGCCCCGGCGGCCTCCGGGGATGCCAGGGGGCCCGGAGGGACGTCGGCGCGGAGGAGGCCCCAGGAGTACCCCTCGGCGGGAAGCCACAGCCAGGGCTCCGAACCGTCCCCTGGCCGAACCGCCAGGAAGTCCGTCTGACCAAAGTACGCCAGCAGGATGACCAGGTCGGTGAAACCCTCCAGGTCCACCTGCTCCTGCAGGGCGGCATAGTTGGCCGGGTCCTTCAGGTCGTGGGCGCGCACCCAGGCCAGGAGGTCCTCCCAGTGGGCCGGGTCGCCGTCGTCCGCCCGGCCGTTCCGGATGACGTCCGGAGCGGTCAGGCCCAGGACGTCCCCGGCAAAGAACCGGTCCACCCGTTCCGAGAGACGATAGATGCCGTAGGGCTCACCGTTCAGGAAGAGCAGGACGAAGCGCCCATACGGGGCATGCAGGCCCATTCTGGCGGCCAACTGGTTCAGGAGCGCGTCCTCCAGCAGCGTCCGGTGGGCCGCCCGGTCGCTGGCGAGGAGCAGGAGACGTTTGTAGGCCCGCACGTCCTGCTCCGGATGGGCCGGGAGGATGGGGTATTCCAGACGGGACGGGCCGTATTCCTGGCGGAAGTAGAGGCGAAACGACGGTTTGGTTTCCGGGTTGTGCCCGACGTGGTGGACGCGCAGGCCAGCCGGTATCCCAAACGCAGGTTCCGGGGTGCCGGTGAAGAAGGTGAGATGGACCGGCCGCTCCCACTCCGCGCCGCGCTGGCCCGGGTTGGCCAGAATCCCCGCCGCCGGGTCCCACAGGTCAGCCGGGTCGGCGACGATGGAGAGAATGGGCAGGGTGTGGGGGAGGCCAACTACGTAGGAGGTGGTGGTGACCGGTCCGGGGACCCCGTCCAGGAACTGGCGCGCCCGCAGGACGACGACGCCGGGGAAGGCCGGGTCCAGCCGCAGGGGGCGGTCGTAGAGGATGCCGACGGTGGCCGTCGGGACAGTGCCATCGGTGGTGAAGACGACGTGGGCACGGGAGTGGGAGGGGCGAATCTCCACGGCGACGGGGGAGGAGAACTCGCCGCCGGAGGGGACGAAAGAAGGCACGTCGCCGGGGGCGAGCGCTTCTCCGGCCCTCTCCGGCATCCGGGACTCCCAGCGGTCGGCAGCCCAGAGGAGCACGCCCAGCGCCAGCAGGAGCAGGAAAAGGACGCGAATCATCGCAGAGCGCGGTTGTTTCTGGACGGGGTCAGAAGAAACAGACATCCTGGGACCTCTATGAACCGCAAAGAGCGCAAAGGGCGCAAAGGGAATCAGCGACTTGAATCAATAGACCCGGATGCTCCGGAGGACGGCGCGGTCTTCGGGCAGACGGGTGCCGCCCTCATCGTGCGCGGGGAGCCGCGCCCCGGAGGCCGGGTCATACAACCCCACCGAGAGCCAGACGTCGCCGCGCGGGGCATCGGGGGGCAGGGTGAGCCAGTGCTCATCCATAATGTACTCGCCCGCCCGCCAGCGGCTCGTCGGGTAGGTCCAGACCACCGGTTCGCTGTCGTCCTGGGCCAGCAGGCGGCCGTCGGCGGTGAGCAGGTGGACAAAGACCTTGTAGTCGGCGGCGATGGGCCCGACGGCACGGCACTCCGCTTCGCTCCGTGCCTCACTACAAACGGCAGTACGGCACTCTGCTGCGCTGCGTGCCTCACGACAAACAGCGTGCCAGTAGAGGGCCACGCGGAAGGGTTCGCCGCGAACGGCCCAATCGGGCGCGTCGTAGCCAACCAGTTCTATCCCGTTGCCGAAGGTCAGGCGCAGGGAATGGTCCGGCTGGGGGGCCTCGGTGCTGACCGTGGCGGGGCGGTAAAAGGAGGCCAGAGGGGTACGGCACTCCGCTTCGCTCCGTGCCTGACTACAAACGGTGCGGCACTCCGCTGCGCTCTGGGCCTGACTACAAACGGCCTCACGACAAACGGGCTGACCGTTGGGCAGGTGAAGCGCCAGTTCCAGGTGGTACCGGCCCACCGGCAGGTCCGCCGGGGGAGAGAGGAGATAGCGGTCCGTCACGGTGACGCCCGATGTCCAGAGATGGGTGGGGAGGCCACCCGGCGCGGCCGTCTCCGCCCATTTTCGGGGACTCCCGCCGGTTTCAGGGCGCAGGTAGAGGGTCAGACGCAACGGCTGGTCCAGGGGCGTCGCCGCGCGCCAGTACAGGGTCAGGTGGACGGACTGTCCAGGGACCAGGCGCGAACTGTCCAGACGGTAGGCCGTCAGTTCCAGCCGCTGGCCCGGAGCGGGAATGAACGCCAGCGTGGACGACACCGTCTCGCCCACATCAAAGGGGGAGGGGATGTACTGGTAGACCTGGAGGGAGGACACAGGTTCGTACGGGTTCAGTTCCCGGTAGACCCGTCGGTAGTGCTCCTGAAACCAGGGCTGCCCCTGGACCAGTTGCCAGGGCAGCGCGGCAGGGACCAGCAGGAAGTCGGGACGGTGGGAGTCCAGCCAGGCCAGGAGAACATCAACACTACGGCACTCCGCTATGCTTCGTCCCTGACTACCAGCGGTTTCACGGCACTCCGCTACGCTGCGTGCCTGACTACAAACAGTGCTACGGCACTCCGCTTCGCTGCAGGCCTGACTACAAACAGTGCTACGGCACTCCGCTGCGCTGCGGGCCGGATTCCACGAGGGCAGGGCCAGGACGGGGCGCTCGGAAAGGTATCCCAGCAGTCCGGGAGACGGCGCGCCGATGATGTCGGTGGGCAGGGTGTGGGTGCGGGCCCATTGGGCAACCCGCGTGTAGAGGGCCAGATGGTCTTCGGGGCGCAATCGCCACTCCTGCAGCAGGAGGTTGGCCTGCCCGATGCCGAGCACGACTGCAGCCAAGAGGGCCAGCGGGCGAACCGTTCGGGCCATCGCGGCGGCCAGCCCCGCTGCGATGAGAATCTGCCCCGCCACCGTCAGCGGCACCAGCAGGCGGACGTCGCGCCAGGCGCCAAGGAGGGCCGTTTCCAGCGCCAGAAGGCCAGCCAGCAGCGCCGCGCCGGAGGCGATATGGACCAGGGACGGGCGAACTCGCCACCAGAGCATCCACCCGGCTCCGAGGAGCAGGGCCCAGGGAGCCAGGGCCGGCATCATTCCAACCGCAGAGAACGCAAAGAACGCAGAGAAAAAGTTTCTCAATCTCTGCGCTCTCTGCGTCCTCTGCGGTGAAGTTTTTGGGCCCAGTGCCCAGAGGAGGGAGAGACTGACCAGGCCCAGAGCGGGGCCGGTCTCCAGGCCCAGGGTCCGGCCCAAGAGAGGGTGGAGGGCCAGGAGCAGGGCCGCGATGACGCCGAAGGCGGGACGGTCCAGGCGCCAGCCCACTTCCAGCCAGGCCGTCACCGCCAGAGCCCACCCCAGCGCGCTCAGAACGAGGGCCGTCGGAGGGAGCAGCAGGCCCAACCGGGCCGCCAGTGCCAGGAGCAGAATGTACAGGGGGGCCGAAGACAGTGTCGCTGGCTGGCCCGCCGCCAGCGCCCGCGCGGCCTGGAAGTACCCGTACGCCTCGTCGGCGTAGACATGCCGCCAGGCCAGCGCCAAAAGGAAGACCAGGAGAAAAACCACCAGGACACGAAGGCGCGAAGTTCTGGTCATTTTTCGCAATTACCTACCACAAAGGGCACAAAGTACTCACAAAGGACACAAAGGGATAAAAAATCATCCTTCGTGCCCTTTGTGTAGCCTTCGTGTCCTTCGTGGTTTTTACAAAACAATTCTTGGGTAAGCAGTTACCTTTTTTGTGAAATTCGTGCAATTCGTGGCTTACGGATACAGCGCGTCTACGTCTATCTCAGTCCCCCAGATGCGAACCCCGTCCAGGTCAATCCAACTACCGGTCTGGACCAGCGTCTGGCGCTCCGGCGGGGTGTCCACGAAGGTCACCCGCTCGGCGCGGATGGAGGCCGGTCCGTAGACGGGCTTCTTGATGTAGGCCGCCAGACCCGCCAGATTGGCCCGCACAATGGTGATGTCGCGCAGGGTGGCATGGGAGAGGTCCTTGCTGACCGCGCCGAAGCGGACGTCCTCCATGTAGACGCTTTCGGCCACCAACTGGCTGGACTCGCCCACCGAGAGCCCTTTATCACCGATATGGGTCATCCGCACCTGGCGCACTTCCACCCGGCTCCCGCTCACGTCTATCGCGTCGCCGCCCGTGTCGCGGAACGTGCAACGCTCTATCGTGCCCTGGGTGAAGTCGGCGTCAAAAGCGTCGGAGACGGTCGGGCCGAAGGCGCTGTCCACAAACTCAAACCGCGCGTGGATGACGTTGATGCCGTCCTCGGTGAAAATGTTGGCAATCCGGCAGTGGTCCAGGCGGATGGGACTGCGGTAGAAAGTGATGGCGCCGGTGAGGGCCCAGCCGGGACGCCGGGGGGCCTCAGCCCGCTCTACGAGAACGTAGTTCCAGGCCGACGGCGCGCCAGCCTCCAGAACGACGATGCCGCTCCAGCGGTCGCCGACGGGCTGAAGGACGACGGGGGCCTCTTCGGTGCCCTGGAAATCCAGAGGGCCGGTGGCGAAGAGGAAGTGCCCTTCGCCGAAGCGGAGGGTCGTGCCGGGCTCCAGGCGCAGGCCGTAACCGGGCGGGAGGATCAGGTCGCCGTTGACTTCGTGGGTCCCGCCCGCAACCCGCAGGAAGAGTTCGCCCTCCACCGGTTCCAGGTACGGGTGCCGGGCCAGGGCCTCCTCCAGGGTGGGCTGCTGGGGCAGCGGTCCCTCCGCCAGCGGCATGGGGTAATTGGCGATCATGGTCTGGGTGAAGGTCGCCGTCAGGCCCCAGATGCGGGTCACCAGTCGGAGGTCGGAGGAGGCCCCACCGCCGGTCGGGAGAGCGGACCGGGGCACGCGCAGGTGGACGTAGGGCATGTCGGGGGCCGTGAGGTCCACAGGCCGCAGGACCACCGCACCGGGCAACGCGTCGGCCACGACGCGGTCGGTGGACTCCGGGGCAACCCACTCACCCTGGGTGGGCACCACCGTCCCGGAAGTTTCCAGCCCGACAATCTCCACCGGCAGGTCCAGCAGGTTGCCGACGTCCACGGAGAGAACGGACGGGTCCGGCTGGTCGGCGCGGATGTAGGCATAGGTCGTCTGGAGGGGGGTCAGCATCTGGCGGATCAACTCCTGGCGACGGCGGAGTTGGTCCCACGGAGGCTGCAGGTTTTCGGACCCAAATTCAGGTTCCAGCGCGGCGCGCAGTTTCTCCCACTGCTCCCCGAAGCGGGCCTGCAGGTTGTCCACGTACTCCGGCTGGCTGAACGTCCACAGGGCCTGGACGTAGGCCCGTTTCAGCCAGGGGTCGCCGTAGAAGGGGTCGTAGGTCAGTTTGTACTGGAGGCCCACTTTGCTGGGGTCCAGGTAGTCGGGCAGCGGCTGCGCGTCAAAGACCACGGGCTCCAGCCGGGCAGTGAGGGGGTTGTAGTAGTAGCGGAGGTTGTGCCAGATGAGGGCATGTTCCGAATTCCAGAGGTCGCAGAGGGCCAGAAACTTGCCCATACGCTCCACGTCAAAGACCTCCGCCGCCGGGCGCTCTTTGGTCCAGACGGCGCGCAGGAGGCCAAAGGCGACTTTCCGTTGTTCGGAGAGAACAGGGTCCGCCGCAACCCTTCCCGACTGAAATTCGTCAATAATAAAGAAGCGCGCGACAGCAGGTGGCATCATCCAGTCGCCGTAGGTGTACCACCACTCCCACTGCAGGTCCTCGTCGTACCGGAAGATCAGCCCTTCCCGACGCCCCATAGATTCAAACAGTTCTTTGGAGAACCCCTCCTCCACCGCGTAGATGCCCATATACCGGCCGTTGAGGACGACGTGGATGAAGTGGTAGCGGACGGCCAGGACGTCCTCCAGACGGAGGTTTTCCAGAAACAGCCACTCGTTCAGGTAGGTTCGGGTGCCGGGGTCCTGGATGGAGAACAGGGTCATGCCCAGGACGGCGTGGCCCTCCGCGACGCGGATGCGGAAGGACCACTTCTCAAAGCCGAAGTGGTCCAGCCAGTCGCCCTTGAGGCGGACTTCGGCGGGGATTTTCTCGCCGCGGAACGTCAGCGTCGCCGGGACGTAGTCGCCCTGACCGACCAGCAGGATGCCCACCTTCAGCGCCTCCTCCCGTTTGGCGACGATGCGGGCAAAGTCCTGCGGCTGGATGTCCAGATACAGGGTCTCCAGGAGGTCCCCGTTCTCCGGAACGGTGGGCGTCGGCGTGGGCGGCGGGGTGGGAGAAGGGGGATACGGCGTCGGAGGGAGGGGGGAGAGGGACGCCTGCGGCGGGGACGCGTGCAGCCAACTCATCGTCAGCGCGCCGGCGGCGAAGGCCGCCAGGACCACCAGAACCAGCACCGATGGGCGGGTCAGCCACTGGTAGATTTCTGCCATTCGGCCTCTCATAACAGCCATACTCCGTCCGGGTCCAGCGCGGAGACCACGCCGGAGACGTACTTGGAACAGCGGTCCGGCCGGAACGGAAAGTCGGCCAGGATGTCGGCCAGCCGGGGCAGGTACTCAGCCACCGCCTTCAGTTCCACGATGACCCAGTCGGGCATCCGCGCCGCGCGGGAGAGGTTGGGACGGATGGACAGGCGCTGGTCGTAGGCCCGCAGGTCGGAGTCTATGGTCAGGCGGACCGCCTCATCGGGCGTCGCGTAGTAGGCCCGATGGTAGCAGTTGATCAGGGTCGGGGACGCGGCGGCGGTGAAGTAGAGGGCCATTCGGGGGTCCACGGCGGCCCGCAACCGGGCGCAGATTTCCGGCCAGGTCTCCCGGGTCAGGTCCAGGCCCACTTCCACAGGCCATACTTCCTTCCAGCCCACCGCTCCCTCCCGACACTTGAGTTCCAGGCGGGCGTCGGTCACCCGCTCCAGCGACGGGCCGTACCAGCGCAGGCGCAGTTTCCGGCGCTCCCCCACGCCGTCCAGGTTGTCCTCCACGTTCTGGCTGTCCAGGGTGTCAAAGTAGATGTTGTTGACCTGACGGGGCGGATAGCGGACGCGCCAGTGGGCCCAGTGGGTCCGCACCCAGGCCTCTATCTGGGGGCGGTAGAGGGACGGGCAGCGGATTTTCAATTCGTACCGAACGGGTTCTCTACAGATGGTCACCGGACGTCTGGAGTACATACAGGCTAAAGCATGGGCTACATACAGGCTAAAGCCTATGCTACAGTACAGGCTAAAGCCTATGCTACAGTACAGGCTAAAGCCTATGCTACAGTACAGGCTAAAGCCTATGCTACAGTACAGGCTAAAGCCTGTGCTACAGTACAGGCTAAAGCCTGTGCTACAGTACAGGCTAAAGCATGGGCTACAGGAGCGCCTGGTCCTGCTGGATGAAACTGACCTCGGCGATGGGGAAGCGGCGGCGGAGGTCGTCCAGCAGGGCGTTCAACTGATGGGAGGAAACGGTGTTGACGAAGTAAGTCACCTGCATCAGGCCGTCCCGGGTGTCCAGGCGGCGGAAGTCCACCAGGCCCAGATGCTGCTGGAGGCATTCGTGGACGCGGGCGAAGAGCCCCTCCTCGCCGTCATTATCATGCACGGTGAGGTTCAGGAAGAGGTTCTCCGCCGGAGGCTTGCGGCTCCAGAGACGGCGGACGACCATGTAGCCCAGGATGACGGCGGTCCCAACGGCCGTGACCCAGCGCTGATCGGCGCCCACACCCAGGCCGATACCGATGGCGATGAAGAGGAACATCAGTTCCTCCGGCTCCTTGATGGCGGTGCGGAAGCGGACAATGGAGAGCGCGCCGACCAGGCCCAGCGAAAGGGCCAGCGAGGATTTGACGATGGAGATGACCAGGGCCGTCGTCAGGGTCAGAACCGGCAGCAACTGAGCGAACTTTCGCCGATTGGAGAGCGATTGCCCGTAATGTTCGTAGTACCAGGCGACAATGAGCGCCAGGACCAGCCCGACCGCCAGGTTGAGCGCGTACATCCCCAGAGAAAGGGGCCCCGGTACCGGCAGATTTCCCATATCCACTCCTCTGATCCCGGAACTTTGATGGATAGCGCCCGCATTATACCGTATCCCCTTCGCCAGTCAAGTATGAGTTCACTGCAAAAACTCATCGCAGAGAACGCGGAGAGCGCAGAGATTTTCTTAAATATTGCTCTGCGTACTCTGCGGTCTCTGCGATAAAGAACCCTTTTTGCAGTGGAGTCAAGTATGTTACCGTCAGGGTATATCAAGATTGCAGGACAACTGCTCGCAGTTGTCCTGCAAAGCGGCACACACTCGCCAGCCACTTGACGGACGCCCCCCAAAGGTATATCATAATGCAGCAAGCGGGATACCCAAATGGACCATCTCTCATTCACCCGAATCTACCTGTCCTCCACGACGTCCACCAACGATGTGGCCCGGGACCTGGCCGCACGGGGGGCGCCGGAGGGCACCGTCGTCATC
>Ga0197142_1001774_pt1 | contig 19393 bp, 15 predicted proteins | sample GBS60_MetaG_FD_148614 | JGI IMG/M metagenome (GOLD analysis project Ga0197142, IMG submission 148614) | Sediment microbial communities from Great Boiling Springs, Gerlach, Nevada, United States - GBS 60_MetaG | ecosystem: Environmental > Aquatic > Thermal springs > Hot (42-90C) > Sediment... | reverse complement strand
AAAAGCTCACGAAAAAAAAATAGAAAAAACAATAAAGTATGGTGATGAAATTATTGTTGATTCAAAAAATACCAAAAATGATCTGTTAAAACTATATCCGCAAATAAAAAAAGAAAAAGTCCATGTGATTTATCCTGGAATAGGGGAGAGGTTTAAAAAGATTGAGAACAAAAAAGCAATTGAAAAAGTAATAAAAAAATATCTAAAAAGTTACAAGTTACATGTTACAAGTTACATGCTTTACGTTGGTGCCATCGAACCTCGAAAAAACTTAGATACTGCCATCAAAGTCTTTCATAAACTTCTTAATAATTGCTACTTACTACCTGATACTAAATTCTTAATTATTGGTCGTGCTGGTTGGAAAAATGAAAAAATATTTCAATTAGTAAAAGAGTTAAAATTAGAAGACAAAGTTCTTTTTTTAGGCTATGTTGAAGATAAAGACTTACCATATTTTTACAGTGGTGCTATGTTAACCTTTTATTTATCCTCCTACGAAGGTTTTGGTCTTCCACCTTTGGAATCATTAGCCTGTGGGAAAGCAGTTATAGCAGGTAACAACTCTTCAATGAGAGAAACTTTACCAAAAGATTTTTTGGTTAATGAAAAAGATGAGGAAGAAATCTATAAAAAAGTAGTTGAGATTTTAAACAAAAAACCAAAGATCGATCCCCAAAAAATTAAAGAAAAATTCTCCTGGAAAAACTCAGTCAAAAATATAGTTTCTCTTTTTAAAATGATATGAGGATTATCCTCAAAGAGGATAATCCTCTTCGGTGACAAAAATCGGCTCAAAAAATTTTATCAATAAAATTGGCGAATTTTAAAAATCTTTTTCCTTTTTCAGTCAAATAAATATTATGATTTTCTACTCTAACAAAATCAATTACTTTTTGCTCAACAAGCCTTTTTTCCAAAGCCTTATTTTTTAAGATATACTCTTCAATTAGTTTTTTTTGCAAATCTTTTTTAGTAATCGCTTGATTTTGACTGATGGTTTTCAATAAATACATTGTTATTGACCGCTCAAAAGTTACCGGAAAAACCACAAAAAACGATAAAAGTAAAGAAAAACTAAAAACCAAGGCCGAAAAAAAGTGAAAAAAATTTTTACCAATTTTTTTTCGAAAAATAAAAATAAAAAATAAAAAAAGAAAAAAAATAAAAAATAAAAACGCTAGTCCCTGATAAAAAAGAATTGCTTTTTGATTATAAAAAAGATGGAAACATAAAATAAATAAAAAACTATAGATAAAAAATGTTGCCAAGTAAATTTTAATAATATTTTTCATAGTTTTATTTTATATATTCCCGCTTTTTGTAGGAATAACAAAATAACATCTCTGTTACTCCTTATACTCTAATTCATAAAGGAATCTTCGTTCATTGTCATTTCTAACTTGTTTAGGAATCTAAAAAATTATAAAAAATCAAAACAAAAAAGTCTTCTCATCTTTACAAAATTATTTTTATCAATTAAAATTTTAAAATGAAAATCCTTGAAGTTTTAACCACAGTTTTTCCTGAGGTAAAACTTATCAAATTTGCTCGCTTTCCTGATGATCGAGGATACTTCACCGAAACTTATCGTTTTTCACAACTTGAAGAAGTAATCCCACAATTAAAAATCAAACAAGTAATGGAAAGCCATTCAAAAAAATGGGTCCTTCGCGGTCTTCATTTTCAATACGATCCACCGATGGGAAAGTTGGTCCGCACCGTTGTTGGTGAGATGATTGATTTTTTTTTGGACATTCGGCCTAATTCTAAAACCTTTGGTAAAATCGGTGCCGTTAAAATGCCCTCAAACTGGAAAGATAATTTTGATACTTGGATTTGGGTACCTTTTGGTTTTGCTCATGGCAATTTATATCTTGAAGAATCAACCATTGAGTATTTTGCCACCGCAACTTGGAATCCTTTATCGGAGGTTGGCATTAACCCCTTATCAGCCAATATTGATTGGAGTTTAGTTGATAAAGAGATTTTTGATATTTTTAAAAATAATAAAGATAAATTTATCATCTCAGAAAAAGATAAAAAAGGAATAACCTTAAAAGACTGGCAAAACGATATAAGAATTAAAAAAATCTTCCCACTTGATCAATAATCGCTTTTTTATCAATCCTCATATAAGCTAAAAGTTCTTCAGGTTTTCCCGATATTGGTATTTTTGAAACACAAAGATGGGAAAAATTGTCAACATTGATTTTATTTTTTGTTAATAAAAGAGAAACCGCCTCACCCAAACCCCCATAAGGATAATGATCTTCAACAACAATAACGTTTTTAATCTCTTTTGCTAAAGAAATAATTGTTTTATCATCTAAGGGTTTAATACTATAACAATCAACAACAATCATATCAATTTCTTTATCATTAAGCTCATTTTGAGCCTTTAGCGCTTCAAAAAGAGTAATTCCGCAAGTTAACACTAAAACTTTTTTCTTAAATTTTTTTGCCAAATCAAAACGATGAACTACCGAACCACCAATTTCAAAAGAAAAATTTTGATCATAAATTATTGGCGTTTTTTCTCGAGTTAGTCTTAAATAAAAAATCCCTTGATTTTCAGCCATTATCTTAACTAATTTTTTGGTTGAAAAATAGTCAGAGGGATAAAAAACAACTGATTCCAAAATCGAGCGCATCATCGCCAAATCCTCCAAACCCATCTGCGATGATCCATCGGCCCCAATTGAAACACCAGCATGAGAACCAGCAATTTTTAAATTAGCATTTGAGTACTGCGCCATTCTTATTTGATCAAAAGCTCGAGTCAAAAAGGAAGAAAAAGTTGAAACAAAAGGAATAAATCCCATCTTATCAAACCCTAAAGCAACCGAAATCATATTTTGCTCCGCAATAAACATTTCAAAAAAACGATTGGGAAAAACTTTCTTAAATTTTTCTGTATAAGTAGAATTAGAAGTCTCGGCATCCAAAACCACAATTTTTTCATTTTCTTTTCCTACCTCAACCAACGCCTCTCCATAAGCCTCACGTGTTGCTTGATAAATTTTTTGATTATTATCCTTATCCATTTCCAAATAATAAATAACTAATAACAAATAACGTAATGATTAAAAATAATTCTTTAACTTTCCCAGCAAATTTTTAATCTCCTGATTTTTTTGATTATGATGACAAAAAGAATTATCGACAAATTGATTTTTGTCAATATTTTCTTCATCTTGATTTTTTTCTAATTCTTTTAAAGCTTTTTCCAACTCATCTTGAGTTAATGCTTTTCCATGCCAACCTTCTTTATCTTCCAAAAATGAAACTCCTTTACCTTTTATAGTTTTTGCCAAAATTACTTTTGGTTTTTTCTCAACTGAAAGCAACGTTTCCTGATAAACTTTATTAATCTCATCCAAATTATGCCCATCAACTAAAAAAGTCTGCCAAGAAAAGCTTTCAAAACGTTTTTGATAAGAAGAAATATCCCAACCCAACATTGTTTCACCTCGTTGTCCTAAGCGATTGATGTCTAAAATGGCAATTAGGTTTTCTGTTTTATAATAACCGGCAAGCTGAACTGCTTCCCAGATTTGACCTTCGGAAACTTCAGAATCACCTAGTAAAACAAAAATGCGTCCTTTTTCTTTTTTTAATCTTTTTGCTAAAGCCATACCCAATCCGATCGATAAACCTTGACCTAAACTTCCAGTTGCCACTTTCACGTAAGAAAAACGCGGTGTTGGATGACCTTCTAAAGTACTACCAAACTGACGCAGAGTTTCAAGTTTTTTCTCATCTATTTTTCCCAAAACGGCATATAAGGAGTAAAGGAGGGGAGCGGCATGACCTTTGGAAAAGATTATTTCATCACTTTGTTCATTAAAAAAACCAGCAAAAAATAAAGTAGTCATCAGTTCCACTGCCGAAAGTGATGAGGTTGGATGACCAGAAGAAGCAATAGTCGTTGAGATCAAGATTAATTTTCTTATTTTTTGACTTATTTTTTTTAAATTATTTTCCCTCATAATTTAAGATTATCAAAATTAAAAATAAATGCAATTTAAAAAAAATTTGATATAATTTATTTTATTCATTAAAAATGAAAGAAATAACCCATTTTTTAAATTATTTTCTAATTTTTGTTGGTAGTTTTGCTTTAATCGAACTTTTTCTTGGTAAAAAAAAACTTCCCGTATATACTTTTTTTATTATTCTATATCTAATACTTGGTAAATTAAATCTTTTTAATAAAGAAATTTTAAATATCAACTATCAATTTGTTTATGAATTTTTACTGCCGATTATTCTTTTTGAATCAGCGATAAATATTAACATTCATCGTTTTAAAATCCAATTTAAAACTCTAACTTTTCTTACCACTATTGCTCTTGTTTTTAATGCTGTCATAGTCTCACTTTTAATCAAAATTTTATTTGGATTACCTTTTTTTCAATCTCTTATCTTTGGTATTCTTATTTCAGCTACTGATCCAATAGGTGTTTTAGCTTTTGTTAAAAAAATAAAAATTCCAGAAAGACTGAAATTAATAATCGAAGGTGAAAGTCTTTTAAACGATGCAACAACAATTATTTTTTTTGAATTAATTATTCTTTCAATCTTTAATATCCACAAAAACAATAATATTCTTTTTACTTTTATTAACTTATTATCTTTAAAGTTTTTTTTATCAATTTTTTTTGGATTTATTTTTGGATTTATTTTGAACACTTTAACCAACCTTTTTAAAAATGACTTAAAAATTTGTAATATTTTGATTTTACCATTAGTTATTATTTCTTATCTTCTTATCGAACATCTTCATTTAAGCGGACCTATTTTTATTATTTTTGCGGGGATAGTATTTTCCAATTTTTCTTTTGTTTATTTTCAAGAAAAAGAATTTGAAAAAGAAAAATACTTCTTTTCACTTTTGGTTATCTTAATAAATATCTACTTTTTTGCTACTGTATCTATCAACATAGAAATAAATTTTCTTAAACACATATTTCATCTTATTGATTTTTTGAAGATTAATCTTATAATTTTTATAGCTCGGTCTTTAACTGTTTATCTTAGCTTTTTTGTAACCAATAAAAATCATTTCTTCTTTGATGAGCCCGATATCTATCCTTCTTGGCAACATATTATTAACTTTTCAGGATTAAGAGGCGTTATCCCTTTAATTCTTGTCAATCAATTACCAAATGATTTTATCTATAAAAAATTATTTTATGATTTTACTATTTATGCTTTTATTTTTACTAATTTAATTAATCCCTTTATTGTTATTTTCTTAATTAAAAAATATGAAAAACTATTTTATTCTAAGATTTATTTAGCTAAAAAATTAATTTATGAATTATTAAACGAAATAAGAAAACATTTTCATCTAAAAGACGACTTAAAAATAATTAAAAAGTTTTCAACAAAAACAAAAAAAGAAGTCATTAATTTAATCAATAAAGAAATAAGTAAAAATAAAGATAAAATAAAAAAAATGTTTGCAGAAATTTCCAAACTAAGTGTTAATGAATTAGTCAAATCACTCCATCTTCTTGGCGCTCAAATTGAAAAAGAATCTCATTTAAAAACTTACAAAGAAAATCAAATCTCCTACTATGATCTTATTTGGCTTCTTTCTGAATTAGATCTTCACGTTGACTCCCTTTTGTATCCAGAAAAATTTTTCAATCGAGTTGTTGATAAAAAAGGATTTATAATTAACAAAAAATCATTGAGGTTAAAAATTTTAAATCTGCTTCCAAACTTTAATCTTTTTTTTGTCAAAAAAAAACAAGAACAATTGATCAAAAATCAACAACAGGTTATTTTTGAAAGAATTATTTCTTCAGTTAGGGTGATTGATACTTTTAAAATTATATATAAATTTAAAGGCACCCCAAAAAAATTAACACAAGCAGTAAAGCAAATAGAAAAAGATCATTCCTTTTTTATAAAATACTACTTTGAAAAACTTTCTTTATTACCTTATAAACTAAGATAGTCTTATATTATTTTTACCAAATATTCACCTTCAATCATCTTTTCAAACCCCAATTTTCTATAATACTCTCTTGTCCCAACTGAAGAAATTACCGCTATTTTTGAAAGATTAAATTTTTTGGCAATTTTTATCGCCCCATCGATTAATTTTTTTCCAAGTCCTTGATGTTGAACTTTTCCCTTTTTTGATAGGGGAGTAGCAAAACCCAAAACATGAAGTTCACGGATTAAAGCACAACCTTCTAAATCTTTAATGAAAAAGCTTTTATTTTTTAAAACAAATGACGGAATTCTAAGTCTAAGATATCCCAAAAGTTGGTAGTCTTTATCAACAAACTCCAAAAAAAACTCCTCCCCCTCTGATGCTTTATAATTTATCACATTTAACCTTATTGGTAATTTTATTTTTTTACTGCGAATCTCGCGACAACGAATACAAAGACAACGAATCTTTTTTTCTTTTAATTTTTTTTCCAGTTTTTGGCGAAAATTTGAAGGAAAAGTTTCAACTACTAAATCATTTTTTGTTAAATCACGTACCAAGCGGTTAATCCGAAACCAAGGTCTAACTACTTCTTTTTTAAATTTTAAAGTTAACCTAAGTAAATATTTTTCATCGATTGGTTTAAAAACTCCTTTTTGATACCATTGCGCCAACGGACTGTTTTTGACAACTTGAGTTGGATAAAATTTAATATTGTCCGGTTTTAATCTTTCATCTTCAAAAACTTGACGAAGACTTTGAAAATCTTTTTCAAAATTTGAACCAGGAAGAGCAGGCATCAGATGATAGGTAATCTTAAATCCAGTATCTTTTAAAAGTTTTGTTGCCTCAAAAACTTTATCAATTGTATGACCGCGTCTAACAATTCTAAGAATTTCATTATCAACCGACTGAACACCAAGCTCAACTCTTGTTATCCCCAAATACCTAAGAAATAAGACCTCATCTTCATCAATCCAGTCGGGTCTTGTTTCGACAGTTAATCCAACCATTCTTGATTTTGCTTTTTCATTTTCTTTTTTCGCCTCCTCTAAATTTTTTGCTTCTTTAAACTCAGTTTTTCCCTCAATAATTAATTTTTCAAAATCGGTATTTAAACCATCAAAAACTCGCTTTACAAACCACTGTCGATATTTTTTATCATAAAAAGAAAAAGTGCCTCCCTGAATAATAACCTCCACTTTATCAATTGGATGACCAGACAAATAAAATTGAATTAAACGATCCTGAACTTGTAAAAAAGGATCAAAATTTGCTCTTTTTGCCCGCTGCACCGCCGCCTCATCGGAAAAATAACTTTTTGGAGCATCAGGATTTAAAGCACAATAAACGCAGTTGTAAGGACAAGAATCTTTTGGTGAAGTAAAAACTGACAAAGGAACAATTCCTGATAAAGATCTTATTTTTACTACCCTTAGCAAACTCAAAAAATTTTCATCAACTTTTATTTTGTTTTTAAAATACCTAAGATAAACAAAATAAATCTGCCAAAGTTTTGGAAAAAAATTTTCTTTTTTTTCTGAAATAAATTTTCTTATTAAATTAAAAAGTTCCTTTCGATTTTTTGGATTTTTATCAATCAAGAATAAAAATAAGTCTTTTAAAAATTGATCGTGTTTTAAAGGGTAAGTTGATGGATAGTACATAAAAAAACGCAAAACGCAAAAATAGTATTTTTGTTATAATTTTGCCGATGGAAAAAAAACTGATAGAAAAATATCTTAATTTACTTCATCAATTTTATCAAAAATATAAAAAACAAATAGGGGAGAGGAAGGTAGGGGTTATGCTTTCTGGAGGAATTGATTCCTCAATTATTGCTTATTTTACTAATCTTTATTTTAAAAAAACTTACTTTTTTACATTAGCCACCGATGAAAAAACTGATGATGTTTTTTATTCAAAAATTTTATCTGAAAAACTAAACAAAAAACTTGTGATTATTTTTTACCAAAAAAATGATGTATTAAAAATAAGAAAAAAAATTGAAGAAATTTTAGTTAAAAATAAAATCGAAGTTAATCCAATGCAAATCGCTTTATCATCAGCTTTTTTTCTTATCTTTCAAAAAGTAAAAGAAAAAAATATTGAATTTATTTTTACCGGCCAAGGACCCGATGTTTTGTTTGCTGGTTATCATAAATACAAAAGTATTAAAAAAGAAAATTTAAATAAACAAATTAAAAAAGATCTAACGCTTTTGGAAATAGATAAAAAAAGAGATGAAGGGGTAGCCAATTATTTTAAAATTAAGTTAATTAATCCTTATCTTGAGAAAGATTTTATTGACTTTTCTTTAAAAGTATCTGCAGAATTTAAAATAAACTCAATTAATGATGAAATCTACGAAAAATATCTTTCAAGAAAGGTGGGGGAGACCTTGAATTTGCCACAAAAAATCATTTTTCGTCACAAAAAAGCCCTTCAATACTCAACAAAAATTATAAAATCAAGTTTGTAGTTGATAAGCTAAATAAACATTTTCCATTAGGGAAGCAATCGTCATTGGACCAACTCCACCAGGAACCGGAGTAATTGCTGCTACCTTATCAAAAACATCGTTATAGTCAACATCGCCATAAAGTTTTTTTCCGTCTCGGTTAATTCCAACATCAATAACTACCGCCCCTTTCTTAACTCCTTCTTTTTTAATAAAATTTTTCTTACCAACTGCAACTATTAAAATATCCGCTTCTTTTGTCACATCAAATAAATCTTGTGTTTTTGAATGAGCTACAGTTACCGTTGCTCCCTCATTACTAAGCATTAATGCCACTGGTTTTCCAACCAAATTACTTCTTCCAACAACAACTGTCTTTTTACCGGTAATATCAACTTGATAATGTTTTAATAAACGAACAATTCCCTTAGGTGTGCAAGGAAAAAATATTTTATCTTCATTAGATTTTGATAAAAACATCTTACCAATATTTATCGGATTAAAACAATCTACATCTTTTAAAGGATTAATAAACTGATTAATTTCTAGTTCAAGATGAGTTAAATTCTTGGGTAAAGGATATTGGACTAAAATACCATGAATTTTTTTACTTTTGTTTAATCGTTCAAGATGAGAAAAAATTTGTTCTTTACTTGTATCCACAGACAAAAAAATTTGCTCAGAATAAAAACCAATTTTGCAGCAAGCTAAAATTTTATTTTTTACGTAAACTTCAGAGGCTGGATCATTACCAATAAGCATAACCGCTAAACCAGGTTTGAGTTTTAAATCTTTAACTTTTTCTTTTAATTGTTCAATAATCAAATCACGCAATAATTTTCCATCAAGAATTTTATTCATATTAAAAAAATTTAACTAATAAGTAATAAATATTTTACATACCCACAATATTACCATTTTCATCAACATCAACAAATTCAGCTTGAGGAACCCTTGGCAAACCAGGCATCGTCATAATCTCACCAGTTAAAGCAACAAAAAATCCAGCTCCAGCCGATAATCTTACTTCTCTAATTGTAATTTTAAAGTTCTTTGGCCGACCTAAAAGAGTTGGATCATCAGACAATGAATATTGAGTTTTTGCCATACAAACAGGCAAATTCTTATATCCCCACCTCTCAAATCTTTCAATCTGTTTTTTAGCGTTATCGGTAAAAATTACGTCATCGGCTCCATAAATTTCTTTGGCAATTGTTTTAATTTTTTCTGTTAAAGGAATATCCAAAGAATAAATTGGTTTAAAATTATTTTTATCATTTTTTATTGCCTCAAGGACACATTCTCCAAGCTCCAAACCACCTTTCCCACCCTCAAAAAAAACTCTTGCTTCAGCTGTTTTTATTCCTAAATTTTCAGTATAAAACTTAATTTTTTTTATCTCCTCATCTTTATCACCAGAAAAAACATTAATTGCTACTACCGGCTGTAAATTATATTTTTTTATATTCTCAATATGTTTACCTAAATTTTCCAAACCATCCTCCAAAACATCATGTCCATGATGTTTTAAAGCACGAACAGTAGTAACAATAACTACCGCTTTTGGTTTTAAATTACCCACCCTTGCTTTAATATCAAAAAACTTCTCAGCACCCAAATCAGCTCCAAATCCAGCCTCTGTTACCACATAATCAGCCAATTTTAAAGCAGTTTTAGTAGCAATCAACGAGTTACAACCATGAGCAATATTGGCAAAAGGACCACCATGAACAAAAGCCGGCACTCCTTCGGTTGATTGAACTAAATTTGGTTTTATTGCGTCTTTAAGTAATGCCACAACACTTCCTGTAATATTTAAATCAGCAACCGTTACTGGTTCTCCTTTCTTATTGATAGCAACAACCATTCTTGCTACTCTTTCTCGTAAATCATTAATATCTGAAGATAGACATAAGACTGCCATAATTTCAGAAGCAACTGTAATATCAAAATGATCTTCACGTGGCACTCCTTGAGATTTACCACCAAGACCAACAACCACATTTCTTAATGATCGATCGTTCATATCCAAAACCCTATGCCATAAAATTCTTGTTGTATCAATCTCTAATTTATTACCAAAATGAAGATGATTGTCAATTACAGCAGCAATCAAATTATTAGCAGTTGTTATCGCGTGAAAATCACCAGTAAAATGAAGATTAATCTCATCAACTGGATGAACCTGAGATAAACCTCCACCAGTTGCTCCTCCTTTTATCCCAAAAACCGGCCCTAATGATGGCTCTCTTAAACAAATCATTACTTTTTTTCCCAACTGTTTTAAAGCTTGACCCAAACCAACAGTAATTGTTGTTTTTCCTTCTCCATACTTTGTCGGATTAGTCGCAGTAACTAAAATTAAATTTCCATCTTTATTATTAGCTCTTTTTTTTATCGCCTCAAACTTTACTTTTGCCTTATAATCACCATAAAGCTCAATTTCATCTTCTTCTAAACCAACTTTTTTAGCAATTTCTTTAATTGGTAAGAGTTTAGCTGATCTAGAAAACTCAAGGTTAGTCATTTTTCTCATAGATTTTAAAAAATCAAATTTATAATGTTTTAAATTTATACCAATTAATGTTTTAAATGACAATATTTGTGAATTATTTTTTCTTCAGTTAAAAATTCACTATAAATTTTTTTCAAAAATGGATTATCATGACTTGTTTTAATTGCTTTTTCTTTATCAATTCGATACAAAACTTCACGGCGTTTTTGACGAATATTGCTATTTACTGGTTTTGGCTGACCACCGCCTGCCAAACATCCACCCGGACAAGCCATTACTTCAATATAGTCAAACTCTGAAAGTCTATCTTTAATCTGATAAAAGTTTTTTAGACCATCAATAATGGCAACTTTTAATTTCTTTCCCAAAAGTTCAAGATTAAACATCTTCATTCCTTTCAAACTAGTAATCTCTTTTTCAAAATATAAATCCTTGGCATTTTTCCCCGATAAAAGAAAGTAGGCAGTCCGCAAAGCCGCTGTCATCACGCCGCCAGTTACCCCAAAAATCACCCCAGCACCAGTTGCCTCACCCAAAGGATTATCAAAACTTATTTCTTTTAAGCTAATAAAATCAATTTTTTCTTTTTTTAGAAAAGTTCCAAGCTCAACTGTTGTTAAAACATCATCCACAGGAAAAACGCCATCAACTACTAACTCTTTTCTTCTTATTTCTGATTTTTTCGCAGTACAAGGCATAATTGAAACTAAATAAATATCTTTTGGTAAAACGCCAATTTTTTTGGAAAAATAATGTTTAATCAGATTTCCGGCAATTATTTCTGGTGGCAAAACCGAAGTTAATAAAGGTAAAAGTTCTGGTTGATAAAATTTCAGATAATTTATCCATGCTGGACAACATGAGGTAAGCATTGGCAAATTTTCACCGGTCTTTAATCTTTCAATCAATTCTTTTGCTTCTTCAAAAGTGGTAAAATCTGCTCCAAATGCCGTATCAAAAACATAATCAAAACCCAAAGCCTTCAACGCCGCAACTACTTTTTCACCACTCATCTTCTCATGAGGATAACCAAACATCTCACCCAAAGACGAACGAATCGATGGAGCCACTTGGGCAATTTTTATTTTTTTAGTTTTAATATTTTTAACAATCCGTTGAAATTCATTTTGATCGGTATTAATGGCAAAGACAGGACAATGTACCAAACACTGACCGCAATAAACGCAAGGATTTTTTGTTGGTGCAACTTTTTGATTTATCCCATAACCGTAAAAAGCAATTGCAAAAACTGGACAACTTCGAATACAAAGACCACAATCAACACATTTTGCCATATCAAATTCAATAATTTTGTCAAAGTTAAATTTTTGCCGATTTTGTTTTCTTAATTTTGAATAAGCAATTAATCTTAAGTTAGTCATCTGAAGTTTTTTTATTTTTTCTGAAGTAGTTATAATTTTCATTCCATCTTTAATTTTTACACCACAAGATGTTTTTATCTTTCCATCAACCTCAACCAAACAAAGCCGACAGGCTTCAGCCGGCTCATAATCTGGATGATAACAAAGATGGGGGATAGGAAATTTATTTTTTAATAAAAACTGCAAAAGATTTTCTCCTTCTTCTGCCTCAAACTTTTTTCCATCTATCTCAATTATGGCCATATTTTTTTTCGTTTCTCCCATAAACTTTTAAAAGCCAATCCGGCGCCACTGCCTAAACCGCAAAAGCTAGAAACAACCAAATTTTCAATCACATCTTCTATTTGTCTTTCAAGCGATGGATCAAGTAGTTTATTATTTTCAACTAACTTATATAAAAAATAAAGCCCTTCGCGGCAAGGAGTACATTTACCACAGTTTTCTTTAATTAGAAAATCAAGTTTTTCTTTAAAAATTTGAACCATTGAGGTTTTTTTATTATAAATTAAGATAACACCAGTCCCAAAATTAGCACTTTGCTTATCAATTTCATCAAAAGTATAAAAAATTCCTGAAGCACCACCACCAAGCTGAACAAACTGATTTTCGTAAATTAAATTATCTGTTGCCATAAGAACTTGTTTTATCGTTATATCAACCGGTAAATCAAAAACACCTGGATTTTTTGCCTCACCCCCAATAGTATAAAACCGTTTATTCTCATAGATATCATTAACTATCTGATAAACCCGATAAAAAGTTTCAATATTATTAACAATTGTTGGCTTTCCAAAAAGACCAACTTCTGAAAGATAGGGTGGTTTTTTTCTTGGTTCAAATCGTTTTCCTTCAATTGAGTTTACCAAAACCGTATTTTCTCCACAAAGATAACCGCCCGGCTCTTTAAACACTGCAAGAGGAAGATTTTCTTTTAATAACTCAACTTTTTCTTTGTAATTTTTAAAGTAATCTTTTCTAAGATAAAGATAAATTCTTTTTGTTTGGGGAAAAAGATAATACGCAATTTTTATTCCCTCAATTAATTCCTTTAAATGATATTCTAAAATATAACCATCTTTTCTTGCTCCTGGCTCTCCTTCTGAACCATTAACACAGATATAAATTTCTTTAGGATTTCTTTTATACATCTCTTCCCATTTTTTACCAGTTGGATAACCCGCCCCCCCTCGACCACAAAGACCCGAAAACTTAATCTTTTCAATAACTTCTTCTTTAGTCATTTTTGTTAGAATTTTTGACTAATTTATTAATGATCAAAAAAACCAAACCGCCAAGTAAAGCCGTATAAAGTTGAAAAATTCCCATTGCTTTTAAAAACATTTTTGGCACAATTTTGAAGTTAACATAAAAATTCGCCACTGAATAAAGAAATAAAAACTTCAAAAAAGCAGAAGCAGGAATTTTTAATAACTTTTGATCAACTTTTTGATAGGTAAACATTAAAATATAGTTTCCTAACCAAATAAAGGGCAAAAAATAAATTAAAAAAATCGTTAACTTACCAAACAAAAGCCCTTGAAAAACAGCAACAATACTTGGAAAAATCGCTACAGGTAGATGATATTTTTTATCAATATTGGCCGCCGTAAAAAAAAGAAGGCTGTTTACCACCGTACCAACAATCAGTTGTTGATGGGATAATAATAAGGTAATTAAAACAGTTAAGAGAATATATAAAGTAAAAAGAAGATTGAAATTTAAAGTCAAAACCCTCGTTTCTGAATTTTTCATTTTTTTTTAGTTTAACTTTTAATAAAAAAATTATATACCTTACTCACTTAAATTTGCAATTTCATATATTAGGCTTATCTTTGATTTTGAGTTTCTTTAAATGGCACAGAAACAAAGAAAGAAAAAAATCAAAAAAATAACAAAAGATTAAATTTGAAACAGGTTAGATATAGATTTTAAAAATTTTCGTGCAAATTTATTTAGTGGTTTATATTTTTACAAAAACCCAATTTTAAAATTCTATCCTCTTTTTTTGATGCGATCGCATCATTTTTTAGAAGACACTTTTTAATTTTAGATTATTTTAAAGATTTAAATTAAAACTTATTCTTTTTATTTTTTTCACTCTTTAAATTTTAAAAATTTATAAAAATTTTTATTTTTATTGTTTATTTTATTAATAGAATAGGCATTGTTTTATAATTTAAACCACTACATGATCTTGGCCAAGTTGCTAATTTTATTCGAAATTCTAATACACCACTCAGAAAAAATAATCTCAATCAATTGCGCAAGTTTTTGATAATTAATTAAAATTACATTAATAAATTTTTCTTCCCTTCAAAATAACAGAAAAATCAAAATAAGATGTGTAAGTTAGTTATTTAAATAAACTAAAACTACGCGTTCGCAAATTTATTTTAAATATATTTACCCCGTACCAGAAAACTGGATTTTATCAAAAAATTCTATCAAAATGGAATAATGGTTAAAAAAGAAAACGTGGATTTTTGGTAGATGATTTCGATTAAAAAAAGCATAAATTTTTACTCAAGTTAGAGTGTTACTTTTTAATATAAACTAAATAAGTTATTAATACTATTTAAAAGTATAAAAAACTTCTTGACTTTTTTTTAAAAAAATATTAAAATTTCTAAAACTAAAAAAAATGAAAGATAAAAAACTCGAAAAACTCATTAAACTTGAAGAAAAAAGACAAAAAGAAGGAATCGAACTTATTCCCTCTGAAAATTATGCCTCATCACAGGTAAGAAAAGTTTTATCTTCTTATTTTGTTAATAAATACTCTGAGGGTTATCCAAAAAAACGTTATTATGGAGGCAACGAATATGTGGATGAAGTTGAACTATTAGCAATTGAAAGGGCCAAGAAGCTTTTTGGTGTTCCGTTTGTTAATGTCCAACCTTATTCTGGATCTCCTGCTAATTTAGCTGTTTATCTTGCCACCTGCAAACCAGGCGAGGTGGTTATGGGTCAAGCATTAACAGCTGGTGGCCATCTAACTCACGGTCATAATGTCTCAGCCACCGGTATTTTTTTTAAAACTATCCAATATGGTTTAAAAAAAGAAGGTGTTTATGAAAATAAAGATCTTTTTGACTATGATGAAATAAAAAAATTAGCAAAAGAATACAAACCAAAACTTATCTGGGTTGGGGCAACCGCTTATCCTTTAAAAATAGACTATCAAAAATTTGCTAAAATTGCCGATGAAGTTGGGGCTTATTTAGCCGCTGATATCGCTCATGTGGCTGGTCTTATTGCTGGAGGCGTTCACCCCTCACCCGTACCCTACGCCCATATTATAACAACCACCACCCATAAAACTTTACGTGGTCCTCGAGGCGCAATGATTATGGTAACAGAAAAAGGAATAAAAAAAGATCCTAATCTACCAGAAAAAATTAACCGAGCGGTTTTTCCCGGTCTTCAAGGAGGTCCTCATGACAATCAAACGGCGGCAATTGCTGTTGCCTTATATGAAGCTTTACAACCATCCTTTAAAAAATATGCGGCTCAAATTATAAAAAACAGTCAAACTTTGGCTAAAATTTTAAAAGACGGTGGTCTTTATCTTATTGGTGGTGGCAGTGAAAATCATTTAATCCTTGTTGATTTAACCCCAACGTTGGGTAAAGGAATGGGAATTTTTGCTCAAAAAGCTTTGGATAAAATCGGTTTAACTTTAAATAAAAATACTGTTCCCAACGAAACCTCATCGCCATTTTATCCATCAGGAATACGACTTGGAACACCAGCCGCCACCACTCGGGGAATGAAAGAAAAAGAAATGAAATTTATCGGTGAAAAGATTTTACAGGTAATTGAGTTTTTGAAAAAATATCACTTACCCGAGAAAAAAGAGGAGCGAGAAAAGTATATTGCTCAGTTTGAAAAAGAAATTAAGAAAAATACATTAATTAAAAAATTACGGACTGAAGTTAAAAAATTAGCAATAAAATTCCCGATTCCTTAATCTTTATTTTGAGATTTGAATTTTGAATTTTTAATTCTTTTAATATCCGCCTCAACCATCATTTTGACTAATTCTTTAAACGATATTTTTGGCCGCCAACCAAGTTTCTCAAAAGCTTTTTTGGGATTAGCTTTTAAGCTTGGTACTTCTGCAGGACGTTTAAATTGAGGATCAATTTTCACATATTTTTGCCAATCATTTATCCCCGCATAAGAAAATGCTAGTTCAACAAACTCTTTAACCGAATGGCTTTCGCCAGTACCAACCACATAATCATCTGGATTTTTTTGCTGAAGCATAAGCCACATCGCCTCAACATAATCGCCGGCAAACCCCCAATCTCTTTTTGCTTCAAGATTCCCAAGCCTTAATTCCCTTGTTAAACCAAACTTTATCCTTGCCACCCCATCGGTTATTTTTCTTGTCACAAATTGAATACCGCGAATTGGAGACTCATGATTAAACAAAATCCCATTGCACGTAAAAATTCCATAAGCCTCACGATAATTAACCGTTATCCAATAAGCATAAACTTTAGATACTCCATAAGGAGAACGGGGATGAAAAGGAGTTTTCTCATCCTGATAACCGTTAGTGTTTTGTAAGCCAAACATCTCTGAAGTTGATGCTTGATAAAATCTGGTTGTTGGTGAAAAATATTTAATGGCGTTTAAAAGATACAAAGGTCCCAAAGCATTAACTTCGGTGGTTAACTTCGCCTGCTCAAATGAAGAACCAACAAATGATTGAGCGGCCAAATTATAAACTTCATCGGGACGAAGAGTACGAATTAAATTTAAAAGTGATGATTCATCGGTCATATCTCCTTCAACATATTCCACCCTGTCGGTAATCCCTAAATAATCTAAATTTTCAAAATTAGGATTGGAATAACGTCTTATCATTCCATAAACTTTATAATCTTTCTCTAAAAGAAGTTTTGCCAAATAAGGCCCATCTTGACCTAATATTCCAGTAATCAACGCAGTTTTTTTCATAAAGTTAATAGAAAAATAATAAATTTTAACTTGATTGTCATTCCTGGCTTAACCAGGAATTTATACAATTGTCATTGATTGCCCTCTGATTGAAGGCTCAAGATGACAATTAAGTGCGTAAGTCGTAAGTCTGTTAATTTTTATTTTTTTAACTTTTAACTTTTTATTATAATAAAACAATGATACCAAAACTTTATTCTTTTCTCAAACAAAAAACTACTAAAAATATCATTATTAATACCTTTGGTAATTATCTTAATGTTTTTTTTACTGCGTTTTTTGCGTTTTTACTAGTTAGAATAATGAATCCTAAAGATTATGGAGTATTAAGTGTTCTTTTGGGAATAGCTTACGTTTTAGCCAACATTTTAGATTTTGGCATCTCTGCTACTATTTACTCATATCTACCAACAATCATTGAAGACCGAAAAAAAACTTTTTCTTTTTTAAAAACCGCTCTTTTTTTTCAAACTTTTTTTTCCTTTATTATTATCACTTTACTTTTTATTTTTTTCCCCACTTTAGATAAATTATTTTTCAAAACTCAAGCTCCTTTTTGGGAAGTCTTTTTAACCACAATTTCTATCCTTTTTCTTCTTTGGCAAAATTATGCTTTAAACTCACTTTTAGCAACCAAAAAAATTTTTTTAGCTAACTTTTTTTTAAACTTAAGCAACATTTTAAAAACGCTTTTTATTCTTTTTCTTTTTTACTTTAAGCTAATTAGTATTGCCACAATTATTTTTGTTTTTGGCGTCTTTGGTCCTTTAATTTTTTTTCTTTTTTTATTTTTTGAAAAAAAACACGTTTTTTTACAAATTTTAAAAGCTAAAATAAAAAAAGAAGAATTTAAATTTAACTATACCTTAACTTATTTTTTTGCCTCTCAATTTTTTAATTTAGGAACAAGAATGGATCTTTTTCTTTTATCTTTTTATTTCCCAAAAAGTGAAGTTTTAGGTTATTATGCCCTTTCAACAAAAATTATCCTTACTTTGTTTGCCTCAATTACTAGTATTACCCAGGTTTTATCGCCAGAGTTTGCCAAAGTTAAAAAAAGAAAAGATTTAAAACCACTTATTAAAAAAAGTTTTGTTTATTTGCTTTTACCAACATTGTTGTTTTTCATCCTTTTTTTAACTCCCAGTCAAATCTTTTTAATTGCTTTTACAGAAAAATTTGCTAAAACCGCTGAGATTACCAAACATCTCGCTTTAGCTTATATTCTTTATCCTTTAGCCAATATTCCCCTTTTATATCTTTTATATACCGTAAAAAAACCTTATTTTATTTTAATAGGCAATCTTATTTTTTTTGCAGTAGCAACTTTAGGTAGTTATTTTTTAATTCCTCAAAAAGGAGTCTTTGGACCGCCGATTGCGATATTTTTTGCGATTTTAATTTTCTATTTTTATTTAACTATTAAAACCTTTCAATTAAAACTTAAGGATTAAAATTTTTAAAACTCATTTTTGATATTCTTCCAAAATTATTTGTCGAAAGCTTTTTTGTTTTATTAATTGATAGTTATTTTTTAAACAACTTTTATAATCAACCCCATAAATTTCTGAAGTATAAGGAATAACAAAAAATTTTTTTGTCTTTAAAAAAATACTACGATCGTAGCAATTTTTTAAAGAGTTGATTTTAATCTCTGGATAATAATAAGTTAAAGGATCGGCAGACGATGGCATCATGTAAATCTCTCTAATTTTGTTTTGTTTGATATAATAAGCCAAACTTTTCCAATCTTCGCGATGAAAAAAGGGGACAAAAAGATATAAAAATGACCAAAACAAAAAACCGGTTGTTAATATCATATAAGTCTTATTTGACTTATACGACTTATCAACCAACAATAAACACATAAAAGGTGCAAGATATAAAAACCTAAAATACTGAAGCAATGGTGTAAAAAACGAGGCGATAAATCCTAAAAAAATTGGAAAAAAAATAAAATAAAACAAAATAATTTTTAATTTTGAATTTTCATTTTGAGATTTGAAATTTAAATTTTTAATTATTAAATAAAAAATAAACGTAGTCCAGATTCCTGATATTAACCAATACAACCATTTGGGATAAAAACTTATTCTTCCAACAGAAAATTTAAC
>Ga0197142_1001772_pt1 | contig 19400 bp, 16 predicted proteins | sample GBS60_MetaG_FD_148614 | JGI IMG/M metagenome (GOLD analysis project Ga0197142, IMG submission 148614) | Sediment microbial communities from Great Boiling Springs, Gerlach, Nevada, United States - GBS 60_MetaG | ecosystem: Environmental > Aquatic > Thermal springs > Hot (42-90C) > Sediment... | reverse complement strand
TCCGCTACAGCCCGCGCAGGCGGACTTCGCCCTGCATAGCCGAGGGCTTATGGTCTTTGAAGAAATAATCCGCTACAGCCCGCGCAGGCGGGCTTCGCCCTGGATAGCCGAGGGCTTTAGCCCGACGGCTCGTGCCGCATAGCGGATTTATAGCAGTTCTCACAAATGTTGAACCTGTTGGACAAGGTTGAACGCTCCTGGGAATGACTCGCCTCACACGGTGACCGAAATAAATTTCGGTCTACGCTCTGCTGAAAGCGTGCGCCTCGTGCGATACGGCGGACAGGAACAGCGGATTTATAGCAGTTCTCACAGAGGTTGAACCAATTGGACAGGGTTGAACGCTCCCAGAATCGCGCTCCCGACACGGTGACCGAAATGAATTTCGGTCTACGCTTTGCCGAAAACGGGGCGTCTCGTGTGACACGGCAGACCCGGACAAGGGTCTACGTATCTGAGAACTGCGGTAAATGCTCAATCTCCATGAGCCCGACGACGCGAGGCGCATACCGGAAATGCTCAATCTCCATGAGCCCTGCGGCAAAATACCGGGTTACATTCTCAATCTTCATTTTACCCGCTGAGTCACACCGACCGACAGGCATCGAGTGCGGCGTGCACGCCAGCACACATCGTCTCCAGCGCCATCGTCGGACCGGGGCGCGGATCGGCGCTTGACTGCGCCGGAAGCGACGGCAGATGAATGAACAGACAACGGGTTGGCAGACGACGAGTCGCACAAACGTGGAGCGCCACATAGTACACCATATTGCACAGATAGGCGCCCGCCGACAGCGACAGATTGGCGGGAATGCCAGCCGTGCGGATTGCGTCAACGACGGCGCGCACCGGCGCCGTGGAAAAGTATGCCGCCGGGCCGTCCTGGACGATCGGTTCATCGATGGGCTGCATGCCAGCATTATCTGGAATACGAAAATCGCAGAGGTTGATCGCCACCCGCTCGACCGAAAGCGCAGCGTATCCATTCGCCTGACCAAGCATCAGGCACAGATCGGGTTGAAGATCGAGCAAAAGATCGGTTATCATGCCAGGGACCCGCGCCGCATCGACCGGCAAAATGGCGGTGACAGCGCCGGCAGGCTTTCCGTTGCTGGATAGACGTTTCACAACCTCTTGCGAAGGATTGACCGCAAAGCCACCGAATGGTTCAAAACCGGTGATAAGCAACGTTGCCATACAAGGTCCTGAACAGACAGCAATTCCGGATAACAGGTACCGTAGTATACCACAATCTGTATTAAGGTTTGTTTATCTTCCGCCTTTGCCCGGCAGTCACAGCCACCGAGTTGCGTATGAACACACCCAAAACCCAATCAGCCGTAACCATCAGCGAAGCGCAGACTGTACCAGAAAGCGGCGCCGAAGACCGCGTAGCCGCCTTTTTTGGGCGTTACGGACGGCACCTGGCGCTTTTGCAGGCGACCGTCGCAACGTGCGGCAGTCTGTTTATGAGCGAAGCGCTTGGATGGCCGCCATGCGTCCTGTGCTGGTATCAGCGCATTCTGATGTATCCGCTCGTCGTCCTGATCCTGGTTGGCATTCTGCGCCGCGATCACGGGCTGCACCTGTATGTGCTGCCACTCTCGCTGTTCGGCGCCTGCGTTTCGCTCTACCACTATCTCCTTGTCAAAACCGACTGGCTGCCGCCGCCGCCATGCGTTGACGGAATCCCGTGCACGGTCGATTATCTCGACATTCTGGGGTTCATCAATGTACCGTTCATGGCGTTGACGGCGTTTCTGATCATCAGTTTTCTCATGGGCGCCACGGCGGTCAGCGAACCGGCCGACTCTGACGAATCGCCCTCGTTGCGCGACGGGCAGGCGCTCGCAGCCTACGCCATCATTGCACTTGTCGCGGTAGCCTTCATCGGTTGGGGTATGGTCATCTAAAAAAACATCGCCAGTCGTTGGCTGGCGATGTTCCTATGGAATTTTGGTCGGGGCGAGTGGATTTGAACCACCGACCTCAGCGACCCGAACGCTGCGCTCTACCAGGCTGAGCCACGCCCCGTCGCCGTCTGCCGCAGCGGAATGGTGCCGAAGGTGGGAGTCGAACCCACACGGAGTCACCTCCAACGGTTTTTGAGACCGTCGCGTCTGCCATTCCGCCACTTCGGCGCTGCGCACAGAAGTATAGCGCAATCTACCGCGCCTGTCAACCCAAAATCGTGCTTGCAAGAGTTGAACAGATGTGCTATACTATTCACGGGAACGAGTATATGCAATAAGGTACGAGCAACGCTCCACGCCGGCGACGCCCACTCCGGCAGGGCAGGAGGTAAGAGGTATGGCTTCCCCCCGCAAATCAGGCGAACCCGCCCGTCCCGAAGCGACTGTTTCACGCACCTATCGTGCGGCGATCCGCATTGGCGAAGACTATGTCACCCTCGAAGAAACAATCGTCCTGCCGCTCGACGCCAGCGACGAAGAGGTGGCAAAAGCCGTTGATCTCGGCTGGCGCATCTATCGCACCCAACGTGAGGCGATTGAAGCGCAGATCGCTGGCATCCGCGAAGCGCAACCCGCGCCGCCAGCGCCCACGATCCGCGACCCCGACGCTCCCGCGAGCGACCGGCAACGGCACTACATCGCCGCCCTCCAGGAAGACCTCGCCTGGACGAACGAGCAACTGGCATCCTACGCCCAGGAACACCACGTCGATCTGGTCACGATGACCAAAGGACAGGCAAGCGCCTTCATCGACAGTCTGAAAAAGATTGCCGAGGAACGTCAGGCATACGCAGCGGCTGCACGCAGCGCACACGCTGACGATGGCGCCATTCCCGCGCGTCCTTCCGATACGGCGCCCGCCCACGAGAAGCAGATTGCTGCGCTCAGGCGGCTGGCGCAGCAAAAGGGGTTCGATCTCGATGCCGAGATCCGGCAGCGCTTCGAGACCACCGTCGAGGAACTCACCAGCGGACAGGCGTCGGCGCTGCTGCGCGAGTGGCAGCGCCCCAGCCAGCGCACGGCTGGCGAATGAAGCCAGGAGTGCGTAACCTTTTCTCAACCTGTGCGGTCTATCTGGTGTGCGACCGGAGTCGTGGCCGGTCGCACAGAGCATTCGCAGCATTGCCTATCTGAGTTAACACATTCGGCTTCCCCGGCAGGCTTCCCTCATGACCTGCGCATCGCCTGAACAGGCGTTTCGCCGCCTCAGGTAGGCGCAACAAGGAGACGAACATGCGTCAGGTCAGAGGAACCGTCAACACAGTCGAACTCATCGGTTGGCTCGGCGATACGCCCGAAATGCGCTCTTTCCCTTCGGGATCGAGCGTATGCCTCTTCAACGTCGCAACCAAGCATCTCGGCGCACGCAGCGAGAACGGCGAACGATCAATCGAAACCGATTGGACGCTGATCGAAGCGTGGAACAAACTGGGAGAACAGTGCATGCGCTACCTGCATAAGGGAAGTCGTGTGCGCATTGTCGGCAGCCTGCGCACCCATAGCTGGTCAGACCGGGAAACCGGTCTGCACCGCCACCGGACGTTCGTGCGCGCCGATGAGGTGCTGTTCCTCGATAGCCGACCGGGGACCGACGATACTGACCAGGACGTCGCTGAAACTGCGGACGAGACGGAGGACGTGCCGTTCTAAAGCGTTACCCGGGAGAGACGGATCGGGAACGGGCGGGTGGCGGCGACCGCGTCGCCTGCCCTGCTCCCCTGCAATGTGGGGTAAACACCCCCTCACCCCTCATATTCGCCAATCGTCGCCAGTTGTCGCCGGATAAAGTGGCGAACCGCTTTTGCCGACTCCAGGGTAAGCGCCTGGTTTGCCCATTGCTGCACATCCCTGAGCGTCAGTTGTCGCACGAGTTCTTTCGCCTGCGGGATCGAACCCGGCGACATACTGAGTTTCTTCACTCCCAACCCGACCAGTATTGGCAAAGCCTGGCGATCCGCAGCCAGTTCACCGCACACGCTCACCCATTTTCCGGCGGCTTCGGCGCTCTGCACCACCTGGCGAATCTGGATCAGGACTGCCGGGTGCAATCCATCCTGGAGATAGGCGACAGATGCATTGCCCCGCTCGGCGGCAAGGGTATACTGCGTCAGATCGTTGGATCCGATACTGAAAAAATCAACCTCAGGCGCAAAGATATGCGCCAGCAAAGCCGCAGACGGCACTTCAACCATCATACCGACATCCACGTGATCGGGAATCGGCACACCCCGGTTCCGCAATTCGGCGATGGTTTCGTCCAGGATGCTGCGCGCGCGCCGCCACTCGCCAATATCGGCGATCATGGGAACCATGATTCGTATCCGATGACCAGCGGCAGCACGCAGGATAGCGCGCAGTTGCGGTTTGAACAAATCGGGACGTTCCAGACACAACCGGATGGCGCGTTGCCCCAGAAATGGATTCTCTTCGCGTGCCATATGAAGATACGGCAGCGGCTTATCGCCTCCTACATCCAGCGTGCGGATGACAACCGGCCGCTGATCCATCAGACGGGCTATTGCACGATATGCCTCAAACTGCTCATCCTCATCGGGCGCTGTCGTGCGATCAAGAAAGAGAAATTCAGTGCGCAGCAATCCAACCCCATCGGCGCCGTTCGTCAGCGCTGCACGCGCATCTTCGAGATTGCCGATATTCGCCGCGACTTCGATACCGACCCCGTCTCTCGTCACGGCAGGCGCAGCACTCGACTTCTGAGCGCGCTCATATGTGACACGCCATTGCGCAAGTTTCGCCGCATAATCGGCAGCGACCGATTCATCGGGATCAATCCAGACCAGACCGGCGAAGCCATCAATAATAAGCGGCGTCTCTGGTCGCACGTGTGCAACCGCCGGACCAACGCCGACAACGGCAGGGATGCCGAGCGTGCGCGCCAGAATGGCGCTGTGCGAAGTCGAACTTCCGCGTTCGGTACAGATACCCAACACGTTTGCCGGATCGAGCCGCGCGGTGTCAGACGGCGAGAGATCGTCAACAACGACGATCCCGGGCTGATCGACATGCGTCACGGCAGTATGTCCCAGCAACTGCGTCAGCACCTGCACCCCGACATCCCGAATATCGACGGCCCGTGCGCGCATATAATCATTGTCGAGCGACTCGAAGGCATGCACTGCATCCTGCACGACCTGTTGCCATGCCCACTCGACATTGACGCGCTCACGCTCGACGATCTGCTGGACGCGCGACAACACATCAGGATCGCTGAGAAACATCAGGTAGGCGTCGAAGATCGCCGCTTCGTAGGGATGTCGTCGCGCAATCTGATCACGCACCTGGCGTGTCCTGCTGCGAACGGCTTCCAGAGCGACAGAAAACCGGGCCATCTCGGTTGCGGGATCGGTGATGGCAAGGCGCTCAACCTGTGGTTCAACGTTGCGCAGCACTACTGCCCGACCAAGAGCATACCCCGGTGAGGCGGCAATGCCGCGCAGCGCGCCCGGAGGCGCATCTGCGGATCGAAGCGGCGGCAACGGTTGCTGATCGGCTGACACATCATCGGCTTCTCCAAACTTCTCTGCCGCGAGTCGTTGCAATGCCGCCAGCGCTTCAGCGGCATCCGCACCGGTGGCGGAGACGACGATCTCGTCGTACTGCCGGATGCCAAGCGCTGCCACTGCGTTGAAACTTTTTGCATTGACCTGCCGGGAGTCATGAGCACGGGCAACACGAATATCGGATTGAAAACGACCGGCAGTCTGGACAAACAGCGCAGCCGGTCGGGCGTGCAGTCCCAGGCGATTTTCAACAACCAGTCGCACCTGCTGCATATCGGTCGCAACCGGAGGCGCAGCCGACGGTTGGGGTACGGCAGCATCTGTGCCCCCGCGCTGACTCAGACTCTCGATCTTGCCGGATAGCGCCCCTTCCGCCTCCGCCGCCACGCGATCAAGCGACGCGCCCAGACTGGCCTGAATAGCGGCGGCGATGGCGCCTTCGACAAGCGGAGCGGCGCACAATCGTACACGATTCCGCTTTTCTTCGGCAAGAAAATCGAGCGCCATCTCCGCGCTCAGCACTGCGCTGCCCAGATCCATCAGCACCAGTACACCGTCATCGCTGTACACGTCTTCGATGGCATCACGGATCTTTGCCGCATCTGTTCCCAGCGGATGTGAAGGATCATCGGCGCCCGCCGCTACAGCAATCGAGACCTGCGATTGCTGCATCACCATGCGCATCATTTCCACGATCCCGGCAGCCAGCAGGGAACTATGCGAAACAAGGACGATATTCACCATAATTGATACCAGCCTGCAACATACAATCAGGACAGAGAACGACATCGACGATATCGTTCACCGAGTGCGCGGTGATCGATGCAAACTCAGGCGCAGTGAACCCTATCGCACCGCAGTGGCAGGCGTACCAGCCAGCCCGATCTTGGTCGTACCGCCGGTTATGACCGAGATCGATCACCTCCACCCCCATTTTCCAACGCGCATTTGTCACCAATCTTCGACAACCGGCTTGCTTCAAACGCTGCACGTAGGTCGCAAAATGGTCTCGCGTGCAGTGACGCATGAGCAACACTGCCAGGGTCAGATCGTCCGGCAGTTGCCAGACCAGGGCATCGACATTAATCACAACCAGGTTGGGATATGGTTCGGTCAATGGCAACACGCGCTGAACAAGGTCACAGTTTCGTTCGACTGCATAAACCCGGCGAACGATCTGCGCCAGCTGCCGTGCCAGTCTCAGATCGCCGGCGCCAATATCGACCACAACATCGTCTGCACCCACCTGCGCCAGGACGTACTGATACGTCTCGTCATCGTATGGCGCCCACATGCTTTCCCAATCGATGGCATCCATTGGTCACAATTGTCAGCGAAACGAAAGCCGGCATTCGCTGAGTAAAAAGCGCATGCCATGATCGGTCGCGTGACTCTCGCTCGATCATGCTGTGATCGGAAGTCAACGGCGACGAATCAGGCATGCGCACGCAGGATCGTCCTGTGTCAGCGGTCAGTCAACCCAATCGAAGGTACGAGTCACCGCTTTTTTCCAACCGCTATAGAGCCGTTCGCGGGTTGCGCTATCCATCTGCGGTGACCACTCGTGATCCTTGCCCCAGTTGGCGCGCAGATCCTCAACTTCTTTCCAGAAACCGACTGCGAGACCGGCAGCGTAGGCGGCGCCCAGCGCCGTTGTTTCCGACACGGTTGGGCGGATGACCGGCACACCCAGAATATCAGCCTGAAACTGCATCAGGGTGTTGTTGAAGACCATGCCGCCATCAACCTTGAGCGCCGTCAGATCGACGCCCGAGTCCTTATTCATCGCATCGAGCACTTCGCGCGTCTGATAGGCAGTCGCCTCAAGTGCAGCGCGGCAGATGTGGTTCTTCGTAATATAGCGGGTCAACCCGACGATAACGCCGCGCGCGTTGCTCTTCCAGTACGGCGCGAACAGACCTGAGAACGCTGGCACGATGTAGATGCCGCCGCTATCTTCGACCGCATTGGCATACTCCTCGATATGCGAGGAGAAATCGAAAAAGCGCAGATTATCGCGCAGCCACTGCACCAGCGCGCCGGTAATAGCAATCGAACCTTCCAGGCAGTACACCGTCGGCTGATCGCCGATCTTGTACCCGACGGTCGTCAGCAAGCCATTCTGTGACGGCACCGGTTTGAGACCGGTGTTCAGCAGCATGAAGCAACCGGTTCCATACGTATTCTTCGCCTCACCGACGCTGAAACATGTTTGACCGAAGAGCGCCGCCTGCTGGTCGCCAAGGTCGCCAGCGACCGGAATGCCTTCGAGCGCGCCGACTGCGGCGCCATAGACTGCAGCCGACGGCATGATCTTCGGCAGCATTGCGCGCGGCACGCGCATGACGTCCAGAATGTCGTCATCCCAGTCGAGTGTCTCCAGGTTCATCAGCATCGTGCGCGAAGCGTTCGACACGTCGGTAATGTGGACGCCGCCATTGACACCGCCGGTCATATTCCAGATCAGCCAGGTATCAATGTTGCCGAAGAGTACCTCGCCCTGCTCAGCTTTTTCGCGCACCCCTGGTACATTGTCGAGGATCCAGGTAATCTTCGGACCGGAGAAGTAGGTCGCAAGCGGCAGACCAACTTTGGGGCGGAAGCGATCCTGCCCGCCGTCCTGCGCCAGTTGATTGCAGATCTGGTCGGTGCGCGTGTCCTGCCAGACAATCGCGTTGTACACCGGCTTACCGGTCGCCTTTTCCCACACCACCGTCGTTTCGCGCTGGTTGGTCACGCCGACGGCTGCAATCTCGCTGCGTTCCACTCCCGACTTGCGCAACGCGCCGTCGATCACCTCCTGCGTGCGCGTCCAGATCTCCAGCGGATCGTGCTCAACCCAACCCGGTTGAGGATAGATCTGGGTATGTTCCTTTTGATCCACTGCCACCACACGCCCCGCATGATCGAATATCATGCAGCGCGTGCTTGTCGTTCCCTGATCGACCGCTGCCACGTATTTCGCCATAGCCATGACTCCTTTGCACACCAGCAACACTGCCGGCGACTACTCTGTCGTCCAGGCTTCCTCCATCGCCTTGAACATCAAGTATGAAGAGGTCGCCCCCGGATCCTGATGCCCGGCGCTTCGTTCTGCCAGGTACGAAGCCCGTCCTCGTCGCGCCACCATCGGAATGGTGTTCTTCATCCCCTGTTCGGCTGCGACGACGCTCTGGCGCAACGCTTCCCGTTCATCGACGCCATCGGCAACCGCCTGTTTGAGTGCGTGCAGCGCCGGTACAAGCGTATCGACCATCGTCTTGTCGCCGACATTCGCCTTTCCACGCGCCATCAGGCTGACGATGGCGCTGTCGATAGCTGTGACCCAGTCGGCAAGCGATAGTTCCATCTTGTTTGCCGTGGCCACGCCCGCCTGCAAGAAGAACGTCCCGTACAACGGTCCGCTTGCGCCGCCAACGGTCTGAACCAGCGTCATACCGACCGACTTCAGAATCGTACCGATATCCTTATCGGCAACTGTCGGCAACTTTCCCAGCACCGCCTTGAATCCGCGGTCCATGTTCACGCCGTGGTCGGCATCGCCGATGCTCGAGTCGAGTTGCGTGAGATAGTCCTTGTTCTCCGCCAGCGCCTGGCTGTAGACCTTGAGCCAGGACAGAACGTCGTCGCGACTGATCGGCATAGATTCACACTCCCCACCGCAGCGCGGGAGTCTTGACCGGAGCGTCCCACAACCTGATCAGTTCGTCGTCCATTTTCAGCAGCGTGATCGAGCAACCCGCCATCTCCAGCGAGGTAATGTACGGTCCGATCAGGTTGCGTACCACCTTAAGACCCGCGTTGACTGCGATCTCATACGCCTTCCGATACACCACATAGAGTTCGATCAGCGGGGTGCCGCCCATGCTGTTGACGAACAGCAGCACCTCGTCACCCGCGCGGAACGGCAAATCGTTCAGGATCGGCTCCATCAGCATCTCGGTGATCTCGTCGGCAGATTTGAGTTTCATGCGGGTGCGGCCAGGTTCGCCATGGATGCCGATACCAATCTCCATTTCGTCGTCGGGCAGATCGAAGGTTGGCTTGCCCGCGTGCGGTACGGTGCAACTGGTCAGCGCCATACCCATGCTACGCCCCCAACCGTTGACCTTGCGGCATATCTCAGCCACCTCGCCGAGCGAGCGCCCCTCCTCAGCCGCTGCGCCGCAGATCTTCTCCGCCAGCACCGTGACGCCCACACCGCGCCGGCCCGCAGTGTAGAGCGAATCCTGCACTGCCACATCATCATTCGTCACGACCGATTCTACCTCAATTCCTTCCGAGCGCGCCAGGTCGGCCGCCATATCGAAATTGAGGATGTCGCCGGTGTAGTTCTTGACGATGTACAGCACGCCAGCGCCGCCGTGGACCATTTTTGCCGCTTCGAGCATCTGGTCGGGGGTGGGGCTGGTAAAGACAGCGCCAGGACAGGCTGCATCCAGCATGCCCATACCGACGAAGCCGCCGTGCATCGGTTCGTGACCGGATCCGCCGCCGGAGACGATCGCGACTTTGCCCTGCACCGGCGCATCGGCGCGATAGATAAAGTTCGGATCGTAGTGAACCTTCACCAGATCGGGATGCGCGTATTCAATGCCCTTCAACTCCTCGACAACCACATCCTCGGGTTTGTTGATCAGCTTTTTCATGACTCCTGCTCTCCTTACGTGAGCAGTTCTGGTGTTGTGGAAGGCGACGCAACCCTGCTGACAACACCAGAACCTTCCGCATTACGTCCAGGCGGCTCTCTCAGAAAGCCCCCAGAGCAACATACAACGCTGCCGCGACGGCGCCGCCAATGATCGGACCAACCACCGGTATCCAGGCATATCCCCAGTCGCTGCTCCCCTTGCCGGGGATGGGCAGCACTGCGTGAGCAATACGAGGACCGAGGTCACGTGCAGGATTGATGGCATAACCGGTCGTGCCGCCTAACGACAGACCGATCACCCACACCAGAAAGGCCACCGGAATAATTCCAAGCGCGCCGAAGCTGCCATTGTTCATGACCGGCCCATCAATGGCAAGAATACCGAAGACCAGAACGAACGTCCCAATAATCTCACTGACCAGGTTCCACGCCACACTGCGCACCGCCGGACCGGTGCTGAACACGGCGAGTTTCAACCCTGGATCGCTGGTTTCCGCCCAGTGCGGATAGTAGTGCAGGAAGACAAGCACAGCGCCGATAAACGCACCGATGAACTGCGCGCCAATATACATCGGCGCCATGGCTGCTTCAAACTTGCCGGCGACAACCAGACCGATGGTCACTGCCGGATTCAGGTGCGCGCCGCTGATTGCCGCAACGGAATAGGCGCCGACAAAGACAGCCAAAGCCCACGCCGTGGTGATCACAATCCACCCGCTGCTGTTGCCCTTCGTCTTGCTCAACACCACATTGGCGACAACGCCGTCGCCGAGCAAAACGAGTAGCATGGTCCCGATCACTTCGCCGAGAAACGGTGACATTGCATGGTCCTCCGTGGATAGGTGAATACAGGTGAACAACCCATGCAGCGGCTCTCTCACCCAAAACCCGAATGTCCACGAATCGCGGATGATTTCGCTGAAATAAGCGACATTTCGTATTCTGGATGATAAAAGCTGCCGGCGGAGATAGAAACGGCTATCCCTGCACTGTCGCCTGTTCAGGCGCCGCCTTATCTAGAATCGGCGGAACGCCCTCTTCGAGACAAAAAATGTTCAACAGCGCCAGATAGCCGATTTTCAACGTCACGGCGCAACCTTCGAATATGACCGACTATTGAAAATAGACCGTGTCTACCGCATCATGGCTGGCAAAAACAGGCCTTTTTGATCATCATACGAGAATATAGTGATGTGGAGGAACTGTAAACTTATTATACACCAATAGTTCAAAAAGTGTCAATCAGAAACGCTCAAGTTGTTTCACACTAAAACAACACAACACGACTGTTTCGATATGAAACAGTCGAACGAACGGTATCATCACAGGACAGGCTTACCACTGTTCGGCGCCACGCATATGTGAATCACGCGACTGATTCGTGGACGGCCATCGGCTGTGCGAACGACAGCATATGCCATGGTCTGGCGGCTGGTTATCTTAGTGATGACGTTAACGGAGTGGACTCTTCTTGAAATCGTCGAGGTTGATATTCGCAGCCTTGAGTTTGCGCCAGAGGGTTGTGCGGCCAATGCCGAGCGCGTGCGCCATACGGGTGACATTCCCCCGATAGGCGCGGGCAGCGCGCAGAATAGCGTCATATTCCGCTTCCTGCAACGCCGGAACGTGGTCCGGCGGCGACGATGGTTCTGTCAGGCGCTTCCTGATCGCATCGGGGAGGTGCCTGGCTTCGATCACACCCGTATCGGTCAGCAACGCCGCTCGCTCCAGGGCGCTCTCCATTTCACGAAGATTGCCGGGCCAGTGGTAGGTGCGCAACAGTTGCTGCGCTTCATACGATACCTCGACCGGGCGGCCGATCTGGCGACAGATGCGTTTCAAGGCATCACGGACGAGGAGCGGCACATCCGCCGGGCGGTCACGCAGGGGCGGCATGCGAATCATGATCCGGCTCAGCGCGTAGTATAAATCGGCGCGAAAATCACCGTGCAGCACCAGATGATCCAGGTTTGCGGCGGTCGTCACGATAAAACGCACATCGACATGCGTGATGCTCCACCCGCCAAGGCGCATCACTTCACCGGTTTCGATCACCCGCAGCAGCGCCGCCTGCATTTCGAGAGGCAGCGCTTCGATCTCTTCAAGATGCAACGTTCCGCCGTGCGCCAGTTCGAATTTGCCGGGTCGTCCGCGCCGCCCGTTGCTGAGGAACGTATCTGTTTCGTAGCCTAAAAAATCACCCACAATCATGTCACGCGGCAGAACGCGGCAGTTGACGGTGACAAACGGTCCTTCGGCACGCGCACTCTCGTTGTGGATGGCGCGTGCCAGTACTCCCTTGCCGGCGCCGCTCTCCCCCACAATCAACACCGGCACGCTACTGCGCGCCGCCGCCTGCGCCTGCCGCCGCACCTGATGGATCGCGCTCGATTCACCAATAATGCTGGCAAAGGTAAAGGATGATCGATTGCCCACCATATGCTGCACCAATCGACGCACCTGATCGATCTGACGCAGCATCATGATGCACCCCTCGATATGTTTTGCTTCATCGATCTGCCATTGTATTGGAAACAGGCTCATTAAACACCCGATCTGCAATCCTTTGACCTGAAAACTGACTTCGGCGTCGATCAATGATGCGTGCCGATGCATTGCTTCCAACAGGACTGGCGGCATTTCCACCGCAGCGCTCAGTGGACGCCCAACGACCGATTCCAGTTTGAGATCGAGGATCTGCGCCGCTCGTGTATTCATGTACAACACCAGACCTTCTCGATCACACATGATCAATCCTTCTGAAATTGCCTCGACAATTGCATTCAACTGGGTTCGCTGCATATTCAATTCACTGAAGAGTTTATCAGCCTGCAATACATGTTCGATTGCCCGTGCTGTTGCGTGTACCATACCAAGCGTAGACATATGGCTGACCGATACATGACAGGCCATTCCCAGAATACCGATCGGTTTTCCGTCCCAATTGTACATTGGCGCGGCTGAGGTGCTGAGTGAATGAAATTGTGCAAAAAAGTGTTCTGCACCTGCAACCTGGATCGGGCACCGTTCGTACAAGGCAAGACCAAACGCATTGGTTCCTGCGTGCCCCTCGCTCCAATAGCATCCCGGTCGTAACCCTAACGCCATTGCGTGCTCTTGCATCGCAGCATCTCCAATCATTTCGAGCACACACGCCGACGCATCCAGTAAAACAACAATATACCCCGTGTTTTCCACAAGTTGATGGATATCTTCCATAAAAGGTCGCACCAGGGCGATCAGGTGAGCCAGTTTATTTCGTCGGTCTTCGAGCTCCACTGCCGATAGAGCCGGAAGATCGGCGGCAGCGCAGGGGTTGTAGCGTAATGCGCAGCGTTGCCACGACATCGCCACAATGGGATCGAGACTCGGATCCAGCACACCGGTCGTAACAAACTGGCGCCAGACGGCAGAAAGCCAGTTCCAATCGACGGGGTAGCGCGATGGTTGCATATCTGCGACGACTCCTTTGTCGAATTGATGATATGCGCCAATGAACGGGTGTCTACGCCTGTATCCCGTGCTATAAACGCTCAGTTTTGAATAGAAAGGGATTTACGAATACGGAGAGAAGGATTCGATTATTGGGAGATAACGTCGATTATTTCGACTCCTGGCCATCACGGGAATGCACACTTCCACAGTTCGTAGCGACAGCACAAACTTTCCTCCCGCTGGCGCCGGCGCCAGCGGGAGGAATCGGGTTTTGCTTGCCGCATTCATTCAAAGGTGCACCGTGAAGACGGCGCAGCGCATTGAACCTGTGCGCGCACCCTGCCTACCAGCGACCACGCCCGCTGCTGCGGCGCTGATCCTGGAAGCAGTCAGAGCAGTAGACCGGCTTATCGCCACGCGGCACGAACGGCACAAGCGCCTCACGCCCACACGACGCGCAGGTTGTGCTGTGCATCTGGCGCTCGCCGCCGTAACCGCCGCGACCCGCGCCATAACTATCGTTCCGTCCATACCCGTTGCGGTCGCTGTAGCCGCGCCCGCCCCCCGACGTCTTCCGCTGCTGCCGACACGACGGGCAGCGCGTCGGCTCGTTGGTGAACCCTTTCTGGGCGTAAAACTCCTGTTCGCCTGAAGTGAAAACGAAATCCACGCCACAATCCCGACAGGTGAGTGTCTTGTCTGCAAAGCTCATCGCTTGCCAGCTCCTTTTGATGAATGATACCGTACCACGTCCTTGGTTTGGGGAATGATGAGCCTGAAGATAGCACACCTGCGAGGATCAGGGGGTGCAGAAGCAGCTCGCTACGACCAAACCTTGTAAAGACAGGAGGAAGTATAGCATACCTTGCCCATTTCCGCCAGATTGCAAGATTGCAATGCCGCTTGACAATCTCGCCCGATGTCGTATACTATCTCAACAAACAAGTCAATAAGCGCAACTCTTATCCAGAGAGGCGGAGGGACCGGCCCGATGAAGCCTCGGCAACCTCCGGTGCAGGGTAAGGCGTTCAGGTGCTGAGACTGGCGTCAGTGACGATGCCTCCTCGCTCCAGGCAACCTGAGCATCTTGTTCACACTGGAAGGTGCCAATTCCGGCAGAGTATATCTGGAAGATGAGAGGCGTGCGCTGCGGGAGTAGATGCCCACCCTGCGGTATCCCCCAAAGCTCACACAGACAGCCCTCATCGTACAGATGAGGGCAATTTTGTTGCCCTCACGCTGCACGAGAGATTGCTTACCAGATGGCAGCGCATCCACCAGACATGATGCGCTACCCTGGCTCTGCTGTTCCTTTGAAACGACCGTGCACTCGCCTGGTATGCACAATTGCAACACAAGGAGACGATCACCGCTATGGCAGACGAAATCCGTTTCACCGGCTTCGAGACCCTGGCGCTCCACGCGGGGCAGCAACCCGACCCGACCACCGGCGCACGCGCCGTTCCGATCTATCAGACGACGTCGTATCAGTTCAAGGATACCGATCACGCTGCACGGTTGTTTGGGTTGCAAGAGTTCGGCAATATCTATACCCGGATTATGAACCCGACGACCGATGTGCTTGAACAGCGCATCGCCGCCCTCGAAGGCGGCGTCGGCGCTCTGGCGCTGGCATCGGGGCAGGCGGCGGAAACGCTGGGCATCCTGAATGTAGCAGGCGCCGGTGATAATATCGTCTCATCGAGCGACCTGTACGGCGGCACTTACAATCTGTTCCGCCATACGTTCCCGAAACTCGGCATTACGACTCGCTTCGTCGATGCCCGCGATCACGAAGGGTTTCGCCGGGCAATCGATGATCGCACCAAACTGGTCTTCCTCGAACTGGTCGGCAACCCGCGTCTGGATATTGTCGATCTGCAAACCATCGCCAATATCGCCCACGAACACGGCGTGGCGGTGATGGTCGACTCGACCACTGCAACCCCATATCTGTGCCGCCCGTTCGAGTGGGGCGCCGATATTGTCGTCCACTCTGCGACCAAATACCTCGGCGGGCACGGGACCAGCATCGCCGGTCTGCTGGTCGATAGCGGGAAGTTCGACTGGACCAATGGACGCTACCCTGAGTTTACGACTCCCGATCCTTCCTATCACGGTCTGGTGTATACACAGGCGTTCGGCAACCTGGCATACATCTTGAAGGTGCGGGTGCAGTTGCTGCGCGATATTGGCGCATGCCTCAGCCCGTTCAACTCCTTCCTGCTGCTCCAGGGCATCGAGACACTGGGATTGCGGATGGAGCGTCACAGTCAAAATGCGCTGGCAGTGGCCCAGTTCCTCAAAGAGCACAGCAAGGTGGAATGGGTGCTGTACCCCGGACTTCCGGAGCATCCGAGTTATGCGCTGGCGCAGAAGTATATGCCCAGGGGACAGAGCGGTATTGTCGGGTTCGGGATCAAAGGCGGGCGCGCAGCCGGTGCAAAGTTCATCAACAGCCTGCGCCTGTTCTCGCACCTGGCGAATATCGGCGATGCCAGGAGTCTTGCGATTCATCCAGCCAGCACGACCCACAGCCAGTTGACGCCCGATGAGCAGCGGCTCACCGGCGTCACCGACGATTTTGTGCGTCTGTCGGTCGGGATTGAGACCATCGACGATATTATCGCCGACCTGGATCAGGCGCTGGCAAAAGTGTAAGGACGGGATTGAACGTGCGCAGAGGGTTGCAGAGGGTTTGCGCTGCACCCTCCGCAGCGCCTGGTGCATTCGCAGATGCACAGACGAGACGGTTCCAGGGAACAGGCAGCACCGGGTCGCCTCTGACAGGCGCCCATCAGGATTGAACAAACCAGGACACGTGTGTACCGAACCAGGAAGGCATCCTATGATTGCATATGCGACAGAGCGCGCACCACTCGGTGTCGGTCTCGTCCAGACCCGTTACGCCACCTGGCTCGAGCCGCTGCCGCTCGATAGCGGCGCTTTGCTGGCGCCGGTAACGCTGGCGTATGAGACGTATGGCGAACTCAGCCCGGCGCGTGACAACGCCATTCTGATCCTGCACGCCCTCTCCGGCGATGCACACGTTGCCGGTCGTCACAGTCTGACCGATCCCAAGCCAGGATGGTGGGATGCGATGGTGGGACCCGGTCGTCCTTTCGATACTGACCGCTACTTTATTATCTGTTCCAACGTCATCGGCGGGTGTAAGGGGAGCACCGGTCCTTCCAGCATCGATCCGACGACCGGCAAGCCGTATGGTTTGCGGTTCCCGGTCATTACGATCAGCGATATGGTGCGCGCGCAAACACGGTTGATCGACCACCTGGGGATTGATCAGTTGCTCGCCGTCGCTGGCGGTTCGATGGGCGGCTTTCAGGCGCTCGAATGGGCCACGGCGTACCCGGAACGGGTGCGCGGCGCTCTTTTGCTGGCGACAACGGCGCGCTCATCGGCGCAGACGGTGGCATGGAATGCGATCGGACGGCGCGCAATCATGGCAGACCCGCGCTGGCGCGGCGGCGACTACTACGGTCACGAGCCGCCGGTTGACGGGCTGGCGACTGCGCGCATGATCGGTCATATCACCTATCTGAGCGAACCAGCCCTGGAGCGCAAGTTCGGGCGCGCCTTCCAGCGCGGCGGTCCTTCGTACACAATGGCGCAGGAATTTGCAATCGAGAGTTACCTCGAGCACCAGGGTGCAAGTTTCAACGCGCGTTTTGACGCGAATTCGTACCTCTACATCACGAAAGCCATGGATTACTGGGATTTGCCGGCGCGCTACGGTTCGCTGGACGCAGCGTTCGCCCAAACCCAGGCGCACTTCCTCGTCATTTCCTACAGCAGCGACTGGCTCTACCCGACGGCAGAGTCGCTGGCCATCGCCGATGCGCTGTGCCGGAATCAGAAACCGGTCGAGCACATCGAGATCGACTCAATCGCCGGTCACGACGCATTCCTGGTCGATATCGATCAGCAGGCGCCGATCATTGCAGGGTTTTTGGAACGGCTGGAACGGATCCGCTGAACATCGGCGGAATGTTCAGCGTTTTGCACGCACTATCAGGCGCACCTCTGATCTGCTACAATCGGCGTGGCAGACAGGGTTGCGCCTTTTGCTATAATTGTGCAGCATCCGATTGTGAAGATTATCCGTATGACTACTCAGAAAACAGTGCAACACTGCGGGGCAGTGCGATGAGTCAGGTCAGGATGCCAGCCGCTGATTCGTCTGCACTGGACGACGAGGTGTTGATCACCCGCGTTGCGAGTCGCGATAGCAGTGCACTTGAGCAATTGTACGACCGGTATGCGCGCATCGTGTACGCGACAGCGCTCCGCATGCTTGGTAACGCTGAACTTGCGGAAGATATCGTTCAGGAAACGTTCTGGCGAGTCTGGCGGCGCAGTACGTCGTTTGCCATCGGACGCGGACAGGTGGCAGGGTGGATCTTCGGCATCGCTCATAATCTGTGCATCGATGAACTGCGCCGGCAACGCTCCCGTCCGACAACAGCTCAGAATGAGCATGAAGAACAGGCGATGCTCGATCAACCGGATGCACAGAGTGATGTCGTCAGCGCTGCCATTGAACGCGAACGCCGACGGATCATTCTGCAAGCGCTGGCACAGATCCCGCCTGAACAGCGTGAAGTGCTGGAACTGGCATACTTTCGTGGACTTTCTCAAAGCGAGATCGCCCAGCGGCTGAACAGTCCAATCGGTACGGTCAAAACACGCACAAGGCTTGCGCTGCAGAAGATGCGCGATCTGTTACACAACCAGAAGATAGGGGCAGACGACCTGCACGATTGATGAGCGCGCCAATGACATTGTCGAACTGCGATGAGATCCTGGAACTCGTTCCTGCGTTTGTGCTAGGCGCGCTCGATGCGGACGAAGCCGCACGAGTGGCAGCACATATCACCAACTGCCCCCGCTGTCGCGCCGAAGCGGAGTCGTTCCGCGATGTCGTCGGGTTGTTGCCCTATGCGTCCGGGGCGCTCACCCCCCCGCCGCGAGTCAAACGTCAACTTTTTGCGCGTATTGCCGCCGCACATGATGATGCTTCCACCGAAACCGCACCAGCGTCGCGCCCAATGGCGATGCCCCGTTCTACCCGTCCAGGTCGCTGGGTTTTGCCAGCATTCGCAGCGATGCTGGCGCTGATTATCGGTCTGGGAACAGCGGCATTCGAGGCGCGCGGACGCGCTGACCGGCTTGCAGTGCAACTCGCATCCAATCAGCAGATGCTGCGTTCGATGGAGCTGCAGATAGCCGAGGTGCGCCAGACTGCGACGATAGTAGAGGCGCAACTGCGTGCCAGTGTGCGAGAACTTGATGAGACCCGCCTTCAACTCGCAAAGAGCCAGCAGGAAATCCAGGCGTTGAGAACATCAGAGCGACAGGATGAACAACTCGTTTCGTTCATTGCTGCGCCGCAGACCGTCTCGCGGCCGCTGGGAACGACTGAGCGCGCTCCTGATGATGCAAGCGCGCGCATGTTCATGCAACCGGGGCATAATCGCCTGGTGCTGATGATTTATGGGCTGAAATCCGCCGAACCGGGGAAACTTTATCGGTTGTGGCTGGCGAAAGGAAATCAGCCAATCGCTATCGGCGTCGTTACGGTTGGACCTGATGGGGTCGCCGAATTTGTGGTCGATGCGCCGGAACCGATGGACGCCTATGACCAGGTGATGATTACGCTGGACGAAGTCGATACTGCTGCTCAACCCAGCGAAGAAGTCATCTTCGAGGCGAATCTGTAGCCCATCGTTGAACGCCAGACGAAGCCTGAATCGTTGTTCCCCTGCCAGGAGAAGAAGGCGTTGCTCCAGACCTGCACGCCCG
>Ga0197142_1001771_pt1 | contig 19401 bp, 16 predicted proteins | sample GBS60_MetaG_FD_148614 | JGI IMG/M metagenome (GOLD analysis project Ga0197142, IMG submission 148614) | Sediment microbial communities from Great Boiling Springs, Gerlach, Nevada, United States - GBS 60_MetaG | ecosystem: Environmental > Aquatic > Thermal springs > Hot (42-90C) > Sediment... | reverse complement strand
CGTCGCCCGAGGAGTGCTTCACGATGATGGAGGACGCCTTCAACCTCGCCGAAGAGTTTCAAACGCCCGTCTTCGTCATGACGGATCTGGACCTCGGCATGAACAGCTGGATGGCGGATCCCTTTCCCTACCCGGAGCGGCCGTTCAAACGCGGGAAGGTATTGGGGGTGGAGGATCTTGAGCGGCTGGGAGGCTTCGCGCGCTACCGGGACGCCGACGGCACCGGCGTCGGCTACCGCACGCTGCCCGGCACGCCGCATCCGGCGGCGGCCTACTTTACGCGCGGCAGCGGGCATAACGAGCTGGCGCAGTACAGTGAGCGGCCGGCCGACTACATCCGCAACATGGACCGGCTGGCCCGGAAGTTCGAATCGATCCGCCGCGTCGTGCCCCGGCCCGAGGTCGACATCGATCCGGCCGCCTCAGTGGGGCTGGCCTGCTATGGGACGTCCAAATACGCCGCCGAGGAGAGCCGTCATCAGCTGGGCGTCGAATATGGGTTACGCACCAGCTACCTGCGGCTGCGCGCCTATCCGTTTACCGAAGAGCTCACGGATTTCCTGGAGCGGCACGCCCGCGTCTACCTCATCGAGCAGAATCGCGACGCGCAGATGCTCGCCCTGATGCGGATGGAGCTGGCGCCGGAGCTGGCCGCCAAACTGCGCAGCGTCCGATATTACGGGGGCCTGCCGATCGACGCCCGGACCGTCACCGACGAGATCGTTCTTCAGGAGGGATTATGAGCACCACCGCCGCGCCGCCGCCCAAGGCGCCGAATCTGAACCGCATCGGTCTTGAGATCGCCAGCTACAAGGGAGGCAAGACGACGCTGTGCGCCGGCTGCGGCCACAACGCCATCTCGCAGCGCATCATCGAATGTTTCTTCGAGATGGGCATCCCGCCGTGGCAGGTGGCCAAGCTGAGCGGCATCGGATGCTCGTCGAAGTCGCCGGCCTATTTCCTGAGCCAGTCGCACGGCTTCAACGGCGTGCACGGGCGGGCTTCGACGACGGCGACCGGCGCCGTGCTGGCCAACCGGAACCTGATCGCCATGGTGGTCACCGGCGACGGCGACACCGCTTCGATCGGCCTGGGCAATTTCATGCACATGCTGCGCCGGAACGTCCCGTGCATCTACGTGATCGAAAACAACGGCGTCTACGGTCTGACCAAGGGGCAGTTTTCGGCCACTGCCGACATCGGCTCGACGCTCAAGACCGGCGAGGCCAACGAGCTGCCGCCGGTCGACTGCTGCCTGCTCGGCATCGAGATGGGCGCTACGCTTGTGGCGCGCTCCTTCTCGGGAGACAAGAACCAGGTGGGCGCCGTGCTGAAGGCGGCGATCGCCCATCGCGGCCTGTCGGTGATCGACATCATCTCGCCCTGCACCACCTTCAACGACCACGACGGCTCGACCAAGAGTTACGCCTATATGAAGGATCACGACGCGCCGGTGCATGCTGTGGATTTCGTGCCCTATTTCGAGGACATCGAGATCGAAATGGAGGAGGGCGAAGTGCGCGAGGTGGTGCTCCACGACGGCAGCCGGCTGCGTTTGCGGAAGCTCGACCGGGACTACGACCCGACCGACAAGCTCGAGGCCGTCCGCGCCATCCACGCCTCCTACGCGCGCGGCGAGGTTCTGACCGGGATTCTTTACGTCGAGAGCGGAAAGAAGACGCTGATCGATCATCTGAATCTCGTCGACGAGCCGCTGGCCACGCTGCCGGAATCGAAGACGCGTCCGGGACGCGAGGCGCTCGAGCAGATCATGGAAGAGCTACGCTGAGCCCGAACCATTCTCCCGACCGCGGGCCGGTAGCGCCGGTGGAAGCGGATCTCTGTCCGTGGGCGGAGCTTCGCGTCGTGCTGGTGGCGCCGCGCAACCCGCTCAACATCGGGGCGGCGGCGCGCGCCATGAGCAACTTCGGCTTCTTTCGGCTGCGCCTGGTCAACCCTTACGCGGTGGCTTATGCGGAGGCCCGTTCGGCCGTAGGCGCCTCGGCCATACTCGAATCCGCTCAAACCTACGAGAGCCTTGCTGAGGCGTTGGCCGATTGCTCCCTGGTCGTGGGCACCGCCTCCGCCGAGGGCCGCAAGCTCGAGCATCCGCTGCGGCGCCTGGAGTACGGCGCGCGGCTGATCCGGCGCCATCTGGCGACGGCTCCGGCGGCGCTGGTGTTCGGCTCGGAAAAGCACGGCCTGAGCAACGAAGACCTGGCGCACTGCCACTGGCTGATGCGCATCCCGGCGCGGCGCGCTCACGGTTCGATGAATCTGGGCCAGGCGGTGGCGGTTTGTCTGTACGAGCTGGTGCGGAACCCGCGCGCGGCCGTGACGGCGCCCAAGAGGCCCCAGCCGGCCGCCGCCGGCGAGCTCGAGCGACTGGACGGACTGCTGTTGGAGATTCTCGAGCGAGCCGGCTACCTCAACCCGCCCACAGCCGGCTCGACCCGCCTGAAGCTGAAGCGGCTGGTGCGGCGCATGAACCTGAGCGCGCGCGATGCCGAAATCTGGTGCGGGATTCTCCGCCAGATTCTCTGGAAGCTCGGGCAGCCCGGGTGAGACTCCGGGTGCTAGACTGACTCGCAGATGACGAAGGTTGCTTTGCGTTACCGGCTGCTCAAGCCGCTCGATGAGACCTTGATGCAGCGGATCGCCCGCGCCCACGCCATCTACGGGCTGCTCGCGGTGAGGCCGGCGCCGTCGCTTGAGGAGCTCACCGTCGAATACGACGCCTCCCGGCTGACGCCGGAGCAGGTCGAAGCCGCGCTGCATCGGGCCGGCATTCCGGCGGTGCGCGCCGCGTAAGGTCGTCGGGGCCGGCGTGCGGGCTCAGGCTGCGACGATTCCCACCGGCGGCCGTTCCCTCCATTTGCCACGCGTAAAATCGGGGAAATCCACCGTCTTGCCCCGGCCGGCAATGGAACGCTCGCTGAGCTCGATGACCGCGCTCAGGGCGGCGGCGTCGTAGACGTCCATCTCCAGCGGCTCGCCGCCGAGCAGGGACTCGACGATCCGGTAGTTCATGATGAAATCCATGCCGCCGTGGCCGGCGCCGCGCGCTCGCTCTGCAAGCGTCCTCCAGAGCGGATGTTCCCACTCGGAGGCGTAGCGCTCGAGCAGGTCCTCCCATTCGTGCTGGGGGCTGCGGCCGTCCAGGTAAACAAGCGGCGTCGGGTACTTCTGGATGATGCCGCGGGTTCCCTGAATGAGATACCGCCGGCTGTAGGGGCGAGGCGTGTTGGTGTCGTGCGTCACCAGGATCGTCTCGCCGGCGCGCGTGCGAATCAGCGTGCTCACGACGTCGCCCAAAGCGAACTTCCACTGCGCCTGCGGACTTTCGGGGCCGTACCGCTCGAGAGCGAACTGGTGAAGGCTCACGCTTTTGGAAGCCAGCGACACCATGTGGTCGAACAGGTTGCCGCGGTTGATGTTCATCGTCTGCGCCACCGGGCCGAGCCCGTGCGTCGGATAGAGGTCGGCGTTGCGCCGGAGGCTGTGTTCCACCCGCCAGCTCCGCTTGCCGTCCCGGAGACGGAGCTTGGAGTCGCGCAGGTCGTGCAGATAGCCGCATTCGGCGTGAACGAGCTCGCCAAGCAGGCCCCGGCGGACCATCACATGGGCCATGAGCTCGACGCGGTCGTAGTTGCAGTTCTCCATCTGGATGCACTGCCGGCCGGTCTTTTCCGCGGTTTCGACAAGCTGCCAGCACTCTTCGAGCGTGATGGCGGCGGGGACCTCGACGGCGGCGTGTTTGCCGCTTTTCATCGCATCAACGCACATAGGCGTATGCCATTCCCAGGGCGTGGAGATGACGACGAGGTCGAGATCCTCCCGACCGCACAGCCGCCGGTAGTCGTATTCGCCGCGCGAGTAGCCTTCCGGCGCCGGCCGGCCCGCTTTGACGACGGCCGCCTGGGCCCGCTCGACGCGTTCGGGCACGATGTCGCAGACGGCCTTCAAGGCTGCCCGGTCCAGCTTCAGAAACTCGCGGACATGGCTCAGGCCGCGGGCGCCGACGCCGATGAAGCCGATGCGGACCTCTCCGGGCGACCTCGCCCCGGCGGCGGAGCGGAGGGCGGCGCCTGCGGCCGCCCCGTGTCGGAGAAACCGCCTTCGCGTGATGGATTCTGCCATGCCCCATATCCTATCGCCCATCGGGGGCGAGCCGTCCGGTTCGATATACTTGCTCGCGTACCGATGCAAGCGCTTCTTCTGAAGAACTACATGGAGCTCGAGCTCACCGAGATGCCGGCGCCCGAGCCCGCCGCCGACGAGGTTCTGGTCCGCGTGGCCGCCTGCGGCATTTGCGGCAGCGACGTCCATGGCCTGGATGGCAGCTCCGGCCGGCGCATTCCCCCGCTGGTGATGGGGCATGAAGCCGCGGGAGTGGTGGCCGCCGTCGGCGCCGAGGTCCGGAGCGTGCGCGAGGGGGACCGCGTGGCCTTCGATTCCACCGTCTGGTGCGGCGCCTGCTTTTTTTGCCGCCGCGGCGAAATCAACCTGTGCGACAACCGGCAGGTGCTCGGCGTCTCCTGCGGCGAATACCGCCGTCACGGCGCTTTCGCCGAGTACGTCGCCGTGCCCGAGCGCGTCGTTGCGCCGCTGCCGGATGAGCTCTCCTTCGAAGAGGCGGCGATGATCGAGCCCGCCTCGGTGGCGGTGCACGCCGTGAACCTGACTCCGGTGCGCTTGGGCGACACGGCCGTGGTGGTGGGAACGGGCATGATCGGCCTGCTCGTGGTGCAGGCGCTGCGGCTGGCCGGCTGCGGCCGGATCATCGCCGTGGATGTCGACGCCGCACGGCTGAAGATGGCGGCCGACTTTGGCGCCGACGCCGAGGTCAATGCGCGGGAGGCCGACCCGGCGGCGGCCGTGGCGGAGCTCACCTCCGGCCGCGGCGCCGACGTCGCCGTCGAGGCGGTCGGCGCCACCCAGCCCATCGCTGCGGCGATCGCCTGCCTCCGCAAGGGCGGCGCTCTGACGCTGGTCGGCAACGTCACGCCGAGGATCGAGCTGCCGCTTCAGGCCGTCGTGACCCGCCAGCTTCGCCTCACCGGCTCCTGTGCCTCCTGCGGCGAGTACCCCGCGGTGATCGCCCTGATGGCCCGCGGCGCCATCCGCGTCCGGCCGATGATCAGTGCAGTGGCCCCGCTTGCGGAAGCCCCGCAATGGTTTGACCGGCTCTACCGCAAAGAACCGAATCTGATGAAAGTGATCCTAAAGCCCTGACGGGCGGCCTACTTCTGTTCGAAGGTGAAGCTCACGCCGGTGGTGAGCAGCACGTCGTTCTTGCGATTGCCGGGCAGCGGGTTCGACAGATACCGGTCGGCCAGCGTGACGTTCAGGCTCAGGAAGCGGTTGAGCTGGATCGTGAAGCCGCCGTCGAAGGCCAGACGATACTGGCCCGTGTCGGAGAGGTTCGGGTTCACCGTCAGCGACTGGAAGATCCGGAGCGAGTCGGTCAACCGGTGCCGCAACTCCTCGCCCACGGCGACTTCGCCCGAGTTGCGGACGAGGCCGGTGGCGAACTTCTCGCGGCTCCAGGCGCCGCCCACGTCGATGTTGAGGAAGCTGCGCTCGCTTTTGAGGACGTGGTAGCCCAGGCCGCCGCCGAGCACGCTTCTGAGATCGAGGTCCTGAAACTCGTCGAAGTCGAACTGGGCGGAGCTGTACGTAAATAGCCGGCCGCCGAAGTCGCGGTCGTAGCGGGCGGCGCCGCTCACCCGGTTGGCGGTGACGCCGAAGGGCGCGCGGGTGCTCTGTGTCGAGTAGATCTGCGAGTAGCGCAAACCGATCTTGTCAAACCCGGTGACGCGCTGGGCGGTGGCGCCGCTTGAAAGCGTCGTCGTGCGGGCGTTGCCCCGCGCCGTGGCCAGGCCCAAGCTGATCGAGCCCGCCCAGAAGTCCAGTAGCGGCGGATTGGTGCGCCGGCGCTGTTCGCGCTCCCAGGCAGCCTGCCGCTCCCGGGTCCGCGCCGCCTCGAGCGTTTCAGTGGGCAGCGTCATTTCCGTCCGGTCGGCCTGGCGCACGCGCGCCGCGCTTTCGGCGATGGCGATCTCGCCCTCCAGGCGCTCGCCCGTCTTCAGCGTGACGCTCAACGGGCGCTCGGTCTCGATGGCGGCCACCGCGGCCCGGGCGATCTTGAGCTCGCCCAGCAGTTCCGATCTGAGGATGACGCCGGCGGCGTCGATGACGAGAATCTCGCCGCTCAACCGGTCGCCGTTGGTGAGCGTCACCCGGTCGGCCCACAGTGCGCCCGGGGCGAGCAGCGCCGCCGCCCATAACGCCCTTCTCATGACATTACCTCACCTCCTGCTTTTGAGCGGCCCGCCGCCATAGCCTTTCGATCTCCTCGAGCGTCTTGCCTTTGGTTTCCGGGGTCGCAAGCCACACCACCAGGTAAGTGATGACGCACATGGCGCCGTAGAGCCAGAAAGCCCCGGTGATCGAAATCGCCGAAACGAGCGAAAGAAAGGTCATGGTCAAGGCGACGCAGGCCGTCCAGAGGCTCACCGTGGCGATCGACATCGCCCGGCCGCGGATGCGGGTGGGAAAGATCTCGGCAAGCAGCACCCAGACGCCGGGGCCGAGCCCGACGGCGAAGGCGGCCACGCAGGCAAGCATGATGGCCAGGATCAGCAGGAACGGGCGCGGCTCGAGCAGAAAGGCGGCGCCGAGGGCGAACTGGCCGAGCGCCATGACGCCGCTTGAGACCATCAGCAGCCGCCGGCGCCCGCTGCGGTCGATCAGCCAGAGCGCGACGATGGTGGCGGCGAAGTTGATCAGCCCGATGACGACGTTGGCGCCGATCGCCGTGGTTTCGCTGTGACCGCCCACCTGCTCCTGAAAGATGACCGAGCCATAAAAGAGCACCGTGTTGATTCCGGTAATCTGCTGCAAGACGGCCAGCGCCACGGCGATCGCCAGCGCGCGGCGGAAGCCCGGCTGAAGCAGCTCCCGAAGCGAGCCGGTCTCCTCGGCGATCACCTCCCGGATCTCGGCCAGCTCCGCAAGGGCCTGCTCGCGGCCGTTGACGCGCGCGAGCACCTCGAGCGCCTCCTGCTCGCGCCCCTGTTCGGTGAGCCAACGCGGGCTCTCCGGAACGAAGAACAGCGCAATGAAGAAAGCCAGCGAGGGGACGACGGCCGAGGCGAACATCCAGCGCCAGCTTTCCGGACCGAGATAGGAGAGCAGCCAGTTGATGAGATAGGCCAGGAGAATCCCGCTGACGATCGCCATCTGGTTGAGCGAAACCAGCCGGCCGCGAATCCGCGCCGGCGAGACCTCAGCGATGTAAAGTGGCGCCAGCAGCGAGGCCATGCCGATGGCCAGCCCTCCGGCGAAGCGCGCGGTGATAAACTCCGTGAGGTTGCGCGGCAGCGCGGCGCCGACCGCCGAGAGGCCGAACAACACCGCCGAGACCACCAGAATCCGGCGGCGGCCGAAGCGGTCGCTCAAGGCTCCGGCGAAGCTGGCGCCGAACACACAGCCCACCAGCAGACTGCTCGCGGCCAGTTCGGTCTCGATTTCGCTGAGGCCGAACTGCTGCCGCAAGAAAAGAATCGCCCCGTTGATGACGGCGATGTCGAAGCCAAACAGCAGCCCCGAGGTGGCCGCGACGAGCGAGGCCAGCAGGACGTACAGCGTGCCGCCGCGCGCGGGCGCGGCGGCCGGCGGCGGCATCGGCGGCCCGCTCGACGACATCCCTTGGAATCGTACCACTGTCGGCGGCGGTGAAAACGCATGCACGATAGAATGGGCTCGCTATGCCGCAGACCACCCGGCGGGCGTTCCTTGCCGCGTCCGCGTCCGCGCCAGGGCTGTTACGTGCCGCGCCCGCACGGCCCAACGTCGTGCTCCTCATCACCGACGATCAGGGCTACGGCGACCTGTCCCTGCACGGCAACCCGCATCTGGCGACGCCGCACTTGGACCGCATCGCGCGGGAAGGCGTGCGGTTCACTCAGTTTCAAGTCACGCCGGTCTGTTCGCCGACGCGCGCCGGGCTGCTCACCGGCCGCTACCACTACCGCACGGGCGTGGTCGACACCTACCTGGGCCGCTCGATGATGTACCCCGACGAGGTCACTCTGGCCGAGCTTCTGCGGGAGGACGGCTATCGGACGGGCCTGTTCGGCAAGTGGCACCTCGGCGACAACTACCCGCTGCGCGCCATCGACCAGGGCTTCGAGACGGCGCTCTGCCACAAGGGCGGCGGCATCTCGCAACCGTCGGATCCGCCCGGCAACAGTTACTTCGACCCTGTGCTCGACGACAACGGCCGGCCGGTGCGGATGAAGGGTTACTGCACCGACATCTTTTTCAATCGGGCGATCGAATTCATCGAAGCTAACCGCGACCGGCCCTTTCTTGCCTGGATCGCGACGAACGCACCGCACACGCCGCTCGAGGTGGCCGAAGAGCTGGTGGCGCCCTTTCGGGCGCGCGGCCTGGATGAGACGACGGCCCGGATCTATGGCATGGTCCGCAACATCGACGACAACGTCGGGCGGCTGCTCGATCATCTCAAGCGGCTCGATCTCGAGCAGAACACCCTCGTCGTATTTCTCACCGACAACGGCCCCCAGCAGCGGCGTTACAACGCCGGCCTGCGCGGCCTGAAGGGGTCGGTGTATCAAGGCGGCATCAAGGTGCCACTGTTCCTGCGCTGGCCGCGAGCGTTCGAGGCTGGGAAGACCGTGGAGGCCCTGGCCTCTTACATTGACGTCATGCCGACCCTGCTCGAGGCCTGCGGCGTGCGTCCGCCGAAGGGGTTGCAACTGGACGGCCGGAGCCTCCTCGGGCTGGCCGCCGGGCGCCAGATGGTCTGGCCGGAGCGCACCCTGTTTGTGCAGTGGCATCGCGGCGATGCGCCGGAGCCCTTTCGCAACGCCGCCGTGCGCACTTCCCGCTACAAGCTGGTCGACGGAAAGGAACTCTACGATCTCAACAAGGATCCGGGCGAAGAGCACGACATCGCCGCGGCGCAGCCGAGAATGGTCGCCGCCCTGCGCGCCGCCTACGAGAGGTGGTTTCAGGATGTCTCCTCCACGCGCGGCTATGCGCCGCCGCGGATCTACCTGGGCACCGAGCACGAAAACCCGGTGACGCTGACGCGGCAGGACTGGCGCGGCCCCCGGGCAAGCTGGGCGCCCGACGGCCTCGGCTATTGGGAGGTGGACGTTCGCCGCGCGGGCCGCTACGAGATCCGGTTGCGCATGGCGCCGGCGCCGGCCGACGGTGTGGCGCGCTTCCGGCTGAACAATGTGGCCGTGGAGGCGCCGGTGAAAAAAGGCGCTGAGGAGTGCCTGTTTCCGGCCGTCGAACTCCAAGCCGGACCCGGGCGCGCCGAACCGGTGCTGATTTTTGGCGACACGGAACTCGGCGTCCACTACCTGGACGTCCGCAGATTGCAGGCGGGCCTCAGCGCTCCAGTCGGATCGCCCGCCAGTAGGCGGGGCTCGCCAGGCGGCCGCCGATGAGGGTGCGCTGATACAGGCGAAGTTGAACTCGCTGGCCGGCCAGGTGTTCGACGGGAACGTGCACGGTCCGCCAGGCGACGCCTTCTTTGGCGCCCTCGATGAGTTCGCTCAGCAGGCGGTCGTTGTTGGCGAACACCTCGAGCCGCCAGGCGCGGCCGGGCTCGGCCGCCACCTCCAGGTCGAGCGACGGGCCGCAGCCGAAGGCCACCTCGGTACGCAAAACGACGCCGCGCAGTTCGTCGCGCGGAAAGGTGACCAGGACATCGCCGTCGAGATAGGTGTTGGTCCCGGGGTGGCTGATGCCGCCCAAGCCGGCGCCTTCGAGTTTCCAGTCCGGATTCCAGTAGCGCATCAAGTCCGCCGGCCGGAACAGTTCGGCCGGCTGGGTGGTGACCTCCTCGCGGGGGAGGTAGAGATAGTCGGCGTCGGCGCGCACGCCGTGCGCTTTGAGGAACGCCAGGCCGATCGCGGCGGTGCGGGCGGCAAGGTCGGAGATCGACTCGTCAACCGGCGGCGTCAGCTTCACCCCGCCCATCTGCTCGCCGACAATGCGGTCGCTCATCTGGCGGCGGAGCTCCGCGGGGATTCCCTTCATACCCCGCATGGCGCCCACTACGGCGGCGGCGTTGGAGGCGTTGCAATCGGCGTCGGTGAAGTCGGCGGCGCGCACCGCTTCGTTGATCGTCTTCAAAAGGTCGCCCTCACCGAACCACAAGCTCAGGGCGACGATGCCGGCGTTGACGACGGCGCCGTTGGTGGCGCGGTACTCCAGGTTCCAACGGTCCAGAACGGCGGAGGCGATCTCGCGCGGGTCCCGACCGGCGGAGGCGAGCGAGATCACCAGGTCGAGGCACTGGCGCAGCGGCGAGGAGGGATGGATTAGCTGCGCGGCCCGGCGCACGATCGTCCTTGGATCCGACTCGACGAAAGCGAGGCTGACCAGGCCGGCCTGAAAAACGCCGCCGTCGGAACCTTCGGCGTAGCCGTGTATGTGGTTGAGGCGGCGCGCCAGGCGCCCGGCGAGATTGGGCATGCCTGGGGCGAGCATCCCGTAAAGATCGCCGGCAAACTGCGGTCCCAGTGTGAACCAGTAGCGGTTGTAACGCGGATGGCCGGTGTCCGGAGGCCGAATGCCGCGCGCTAAAAGCAGGCGGGTCTGCTCGCTCGAACCCCAGGAGCCGGCCGAATTCTCCCGCCACTGCTCGCCAAGCTGTTCGACGCTCAAATGCGGGCCGTACTTCTCAAAGGCCCGCAGCGCGACGATCTCGTAATAGTAATCATCGTCGATGCCCACGGCCTCGCGGACAGGCAGACCGCGGAAGGTCTCCGGCACGTTCTCGACCGGCACGACGGCCGCCTGCTTGTGCTCGAAGGCGTAGCCCATCAACATGCCCATTACCTGGGCGGTCCAGGCGGCGCGGACGCGGTCCTCGTAATCAAATCGCGAGAGGCGGGTCTCCTCCGCCCCGACTGCGCCGGCAACCACCAGCAACGCGAGAAGAGCTCGACTTCGCATGGCACTACTTGCGCACCGGCCTGCTCCGATCCCAAGGCGGCGCAAGCGTCGGCTGATTGGCATACCGGCGCATGGCGAACTCCAGCCGGGCGCCGCAGCCCGGCTCCAGCCGAACGTGCACCCATGGCCGGTCGATCGCGATCGTCTGCCCGCCGTGTCGGACGGAAACGAACTGATGCTCGGCGTAAGCGCCGGCCTGCACGATCAGCTCGACCGGGTTGACCGGATCGATATTCACCAGCGTGAGAGTCGCACCGTCGGCTGCCAGCCTCTCGACCAGCGCGCCCGTCTTGGGCGGGATCCCGGCGCGTCGGCGCACCGGATCGAAGTACCGGAACCGACTGTGCAACATCCAGAGTTTGCCCCGCGAGAAATATCCGCCGAGCATCAGTTGCGTGAGCTGATCGGTCTGCGCCGGGTTGAATTCGAGCAGGTAATCGGCCAGCCGTGTGCCGGGCGTGGTGGGATCGTTGCGCATCTCCTCCACGCGGTGGCGCAGGCGCGCGAAAGCCTCTTCGAGCGCGCGCACGGGATAGTCCGGGTTCTGCCCTTCGAGGAAGCCGATCCAGCCCTCTTTCGGGATCCGCTCCAGATCCCGACGGTCCATCGACCACAGATAGATCTCCGTCAATCGGTCAATGAAGAGGTCCGGCGTGTAGTGATACCATTCCTCGCGCCCGGAATATTTATAGCCGCGCGGGTCGCCGAACATCTTGGGCAGCAGCAGCCGGCCGTTTTCGACCTTCTTCTGCGCATAAATGTTGTCCATCTGCCGCCGCAGGACGTCGACGTAGGTCTGATCCCCGGTGAGCAGCAAGGCGTTGGCGAAGCCGGCGAACAGGCCGACGTCAAAGGTATTGCGGTGGGCGATCTGCTCGATCTCGCCGTCGTAGATGGTGAAGTTCCAGCCGTAGGTTCCCTTGTACCAGCGCCCGCCGTATTCGCCTCCCGGCGTGCCGTCCAGCCCGACGTTGGTCGGCACGTTGCCGCCGGTGGCGGCGATGCGCTCTTTCCAGGCGTTCACGTACTCGAGGACCCAGTCCCGGTACTTGGTCTCGCCTGTGAGCATGTAGGCGTTCGTCGCCAGGATAGTGGCGCCGAGATTGAGCGGGTGATCGCCGACGCTGTCCAGATACTCGGTACAGTGGGCGAGCATCTTCGGGTAGTACGTCATCAAGTCCAGCATCTGGCTGCGGCCGGCGGGATTGTGCAGAAGATGGAACCGGCCCGGCACGGGATCGCCGACCCAGTCGTAGACGGTCGCCTTGTGGAGCATCGGCCCCTTGCTGCCCGTCCAGAGGCTTCGGATGACCTTGTGTTTCGGGTCGTAGTTGGGCGCCTCCGGGTCCTCGTTCATGTACAGGCCGGCGAAGCGCTTCATGCGCTGAATGAGTTTTTCGTTGTGCGGGTCCGAGAGGCCTTGCAGGAAGAAAGCGCGTAAACCTTCGCCCGTGTGAAACCAGTCGGACTGGGTGATGAACTCATTGAAGTAGGCGCCGTTTTCGGCCAGCTTGGTCTTCGTCGTCCGCAGCTCGCCGTACTGGAGCAGGTGGCCGTCGTAGGCCTTGCGCCACATCTCCAGGAGTGAGTCCTTGCCGCCGAGGGCGTGCAGCAGCGTCCAGTTGAAGAACGTCTCGACGGCGTCGTCCGGCCCGTCGAGCGTCCCCCAGCGCGGCGTGTGGAGCAGGTAGCCGCGGGCATCGACGTATTTTTCGTAAAAGCGCTCGCAGGCGACGGAGTTGGCCTTGAGCAGCTCTTGCTCGAGCAGCGCCCAGGTCGGCGGCGCCATGGGCGTGGTGACGCGCAGCGTGAGATCTTTGGCGGCAAGCGGCACGGCGGCCAAGGCCAGTGCCAGGAAACCTCTGATGCAGGATGGCACGTTCGAACCCTCCTATTGCTTGACCATCCAGCCGCGGTCCCAGGGCTGGGCGAGCGTGGGCTGGTTGACGTAGCGCTTCATAGTGAAGACGACGCGGGCGCCGCAGCCCGGCCCCAGGCGCACGGTCACATAAGGGTGGTCGATGGGGATCTCCTTGCCGTCGAGCCGGGCGCTCACGAAGTGATGCTCGCCGTACCCGCCGGCCTGCACGATGACGCGGATCGGCGCCACCGGATCGGTGTTGACGAAGGTGACCGTGGCCGAATCGGCGGCCAGCTTCTCCACCAGCGCGCCGAAGCTTTCCGGGGGGCCGGAGCGCCGGCGCTCCGGATCGAAGTACCGGAAGCGGCTGTGCAGCATCCAGATGCGGCCCTGGGGAAAGTAGCCGCCTAGCATTAGGTTTGTAAGCGTATCGGTCTGCGCGGGGCTGATGTGGAGCAACCAGTCCGCCAGGCGAGTCGTCGGCGTCGTCGGATCCTCGCGCATCGCCTCGACCGCCCGCCGCAGCTCCTCAAACTCTCGCTCGAGGGCCTTGACGGGATAGTCGGGGTCGCGACCTTCGAGAAACCCGATCCAACCCTCGATGGGGACGCGCTCCAGATCTCGACGATCCATCGACCAGAGGTAGATCTCCGTGAGGCGGTCGGAGAAGGTGTGCGGAGTGTAGTGATACCACTCTTCGCGGCCCGTGTACTTGTAGCCGCGCGGGTCGCCGAACATCTGGGGCAGCAGCAGCCGGCCGTTCTCCACCTTCTTCTGCGCGTAGATGTTGTCCATCTGGCGGCGCAGGACGCCGACATAGCTTTGATCGCCGGTGAGCAGCAGGGCGTTGGCAAAGCCCGGCCAGGAGCCGGCCGTCAGGTAGTTGCGATGGGCGATCTCGCCGAGCTCGCCGTCGAAGACGGTGAAGTTCCAGCCGTAGACACCCTTGTACCAGCGGCCGCCGTGCTCGCCGCCGATGCGCCCGTTCAGGCCGATGTTGCTCGGGATGTTGCCCCCGTTGGCCTCGGTCCGCTCCTTCCAGGCGTTGACGTATTCGAGCACCCAGTCACGATATTTCTTCTCGCCGGTGAGCATGTAGGCATTGGTGGCCAGGATCGTGGCCGCCAAATTCAGGTGATGATCGCCCACGACGTCGTAGTATTCGGCAAAGTGGGCGAGCATCTTCGAGTAGTTCGACATGAAGTCGAGCATGCGGGTGCGCCCGGCCGGATTGTGCAGTAGATGGAACCGGCCGCTCACCGGATCGCCCGCCCAATCGTACGGCGTGGCCTTCCTCAGCAACGGCCCCTTGCTGCCGGTGAACAGGCTCCGAATGATCTTGTGCTTGGGATCGTAGTTGGGCGCGTCCGGATCCTCGTTCATGTACAGGCCGGCGAAGCGCTTCATGCGCCGGATGAGCGTTTCGTCCGTGGGATCGGCCAGGCCCTGGAAGAAGAAGCCGCGAAGGCCCTCGCCGGTGTGGAACCAGTCGAAGCAGGTGATGAACTCATCGAAGTAGGCGCCGTCTTTGCCGAGGTCGGTCTTGACGGTTCGCAGCTCGCTGTATTGCAAAATGTGCCCGTCGAGCGCCTTGCGAAACATCTGGCGCAGCGAGTCCTTCCCTCCCAGGGCGTGAAGCAGCGTCCAGTTGTAGAAGAGCTCGATGGCGTCGTCGGGTCCATCGTTGCCGCCCCAGCGGGGCACGTGGAGCAGGTAGCCGCGGGCGTCGACGTACTTCTCGAAAAAGCGCTCGCAGGCGACGGAGTTGGCCTTGAGCAGCTCCTGCTCGAGCAGCGCCCAAGCCGGCGGCGCCATGGGCGTGTCAATCGTCAGGGTGACGTCTGCGGCCGCCCGGAGAGTTCCCGCCAGGCCGGCGGCGGCCAGTAGAGGGAGCAGTGATCTCCTCATCTCGTCATTTCGTCCCGCCGCCCGCCTCCAACAGAGCGACGATCTCCGCGCCGAGCTGCGCGGTGGGGATCGACTCCTCGATCAGCATCACCGGGATGCTTTCCCGCACGGCGTACAGCCGCAGATGGTCGACCGTCACCAGCGCCTCCTCCAGGCGCTCCTTCACCACCGCGCCGCTTTCGTATCGGACCTCGCCCTGGGCGATCCGCTCATTGATGCGGGCCAGAGCCTCTTGCGGCGCCATCTTGAGCGGCGCTTTCGTGAGCGGACAGCAGAGGATTTCAAGCAGATCTTCCCGTACCGGCATTTCCTCTCATCTCCGGATAACCAAGAATATCGCAATCGGCCTGCCCGGCGGCGCTCCGATGCTCGGATACAATGAGGCACGGAAGAAGAATTCCGGAACAGGCCTATGTCAGACAACACGAGCAAGCTGGTGTGGTTTCTGGCGGGCGCCGCTCTGGGGGCGGCGATCGCCACCCTCTACGCTCCCGCCGCGGGCGCCGAGACGCGGCGCCGGATCGCCGCCAGGACGGCGGAGGGCCGCGAGTCGCTGCTCGAATCGGGCAAGGAGCTGATCGAGCGCGGCCGCGAGCTTTACGAAATGGGCCGCCAGATCGCCGATGAGGCCGCCGAGCTATTCGAGCGTGGCCGCAAGCTGGTTCACGGGTGAGGCCATGACGGAACCGACTGTTGCCTCAGGTCGCGCCGCCCTGGAAGCGCTGCCGGAGTTCCGCAACGAGCCTTGGGCGGACTTCTCGATCGAGGCCAACCGCCGCGCCATGACCGAGGCGCTCGCCGCGGTGCGGACCCAGCTCGGCCGCGAATATGAGCTTTTGATCGCCGGCCGGAGGCGCAAGGCCGACCGGCAGTTCAGCTCGATCAATCCCTCGCGGCCGAGCGAGATTGTCGGCGTTCACCAGCGTGCCGATGAGAAGCTCGCCGTCGAGGCCATCGAGGCGGCGACGGCGTTCTTTCCCGTCTGGAGGAAGGTCCCGGCCGAGACGCGCGTCGCGATGTTGCTGCGGGCGGCCGAGCTGTTGCGCCGCCGGAAATTCGAATTCGAGGCCTGGGAGGTGTTCGAGGCGGGCAAGACGTGGCCCGAAGCCGACGCCGACGTCTGCGAGGCGATCGACTTTTGCGAGTACTACGCCCGCCAGATGCTCCGCTTCGCCGGCCCGATCCCGGTGCCGCAGTTTCCCGGCGAGCGCGACGAGCTGCGCTACATCCCGCTCGGCGCCGGCCTGATCATCCCGCCGTGGAACTTCCCGCTCGCCATTCTCGTGGGGATGACCACGTCGGCGCTGGTGGCCGGCAACACCGTCGTGCTCAAGCCTTCAAGCGACACGCCCACCATCGGCGCTCTCTTCGTCGAGCTTCTCGTCGAAGCCGGCTTTCCGCCGGAGGCGATCCAGTTCGTCACCGGCAGCGGCGCGGAGGTGGGCGATCGGTTGGTGCTGCACCCGAAGACGCGTTTCATCTCCTTCACCGGATCCAAGGAGGTCGGACTTCGCATCAACGAGCTCGCCGCCCGGCCCCAGCCGGGGCAGATCTGGATCAAGCGGGTGGTGGCGGAAATGGGCGGCAAGGACGCCATCATCGTCGATGCCGAGGCCGATCTGGAGGCCGCCCTCCAGGGCGTACTTGTTTCCGCTTACGGCTTCCAGGGCCAGAAGTGCTCGGCCTGCTCGCGCGCCATCGTCGACCAGACGATCTACGAGGAGTTCCTCGAGCGCTTCATCCCCAAGGTCCGGGCGATCACCGTCGGCCCGGCCGAGGATCCGGACAATTTCATGGGGCCGGTCATCAACGAGCGCGCCATGCAGTCGATTCTCGCCTACATCGAGATCGGCAAGCAGGAGGGCCGCCTTCTAGTCGGCGGCGGCCGCGCTCCGGGCGAGGGCTATTTCCTCGAGCCGACCGTTTTTGCCGACGTCTCGCCGCGGGCGCGCATCTTTCAGGAGGAGATCTTCGGGCCGGTGCTGGCGGTGACGCCGGCGCGCGATTTCGATCATGCGCTCGAGCTGGCCAACGACTCCGAGTACGGCCTGACGGGCTCGGTCTACTCCCGCAACCGGGAAAAGCTTGCTCGCGCCGCCGAGGAGTTTCACGTCGGCAACCTGTATTTCAACCGCAAGTGCACCGGGGCGATGGTCGGCTCGCATCCCTTTGGCGGCTTCAACATGTCGGGGACGGACTCGAAAGCGGGCGGCCCGGACTACCTGCTTCAGTTCCTGCAAGCCAAATCGATCGGCGAGAAGCTCACCTAGGCGGCGGGCTCGTAGAAGCTCAGGCAGTTGTCGCCCTGGCGGAGCGTGCGCTTGCGCTTGAGCGCGCCGTAGCGCTCGGCCAGCGCCTGCCGCCGGTCGTGCTGGACCACCACCAGAGGCGGCGCGGATCGGCCAAGCACGCTGAGCGAGCGCTCGTATTCGCTTGCCAGCTCGTAGGGCGGGTCGAGGAAGACGATATCGCCGCGCAGGCGCTCGAGCGCTGTCGCCGCCCGGGCACAGTGGAGCTCGTAATTCTTCGTGATGCCGAGCGAGCGGAGATTTTCGCGGATCCGCTCGACGGCCGCGCGCTTCCAGTCGATGAAGATCACCCGGGCGGCCCCGCGGCTGAGCGCTTCGATGCCCACGGCGCCGGTTCCCGCGTAGGCGTCAATGAAGACGCAACCGGCCAGGCGCGGCGCCAGCACGTTGAACAGCGCCTCGCGCAGCCGGTCCGGCGTCGGGCGCACGTCGAGGCCGCGCAGGCTGCGGATCCGCCGGCTGCGAAACTCCCCGCCGATGACGCGCATCGCCTCAACCCACCTGCACCAGCCCGTAGCGCCGCTGCCAGTGGTCGCGAATGTAGGCCACCGCGCGCCGCAACTCCTCGGGCGAGGGCGGCTGCTCGACGAACGCCTCGGCCTCGCTCCGGGCCAGCTCGAGGATCTCCTGGTCGCGAAGGATGTTGGCCAGCCGGAACGCCGGCAAACCAGACTGCCGGGTGCCGAAAAACTCGCCCGGTCCGCGCAGGCGGAGATCCATCTCGGCGATCCTGAAGCCGTCGCTGGATTCCACCAGCGTCCGAATGCGCTCCTGGGCGGCCTCATTCAGCTTGCCCGTCACCAGGATGCAGTAGCTTTGCGCGGCGCCGCGGCCGACGCGTCCGCGCAGTTGATGAAGCTGCGCTAGGCCGAACCGCTCCGCCTGTTCGATCACCATCACCGTGGCGTTGGGCACGTCGACGCCCACTTCGATCACCGTCGTCGAGACCAGAATCCGGATCTCACCCTCCTTGAAGGCGCTCATGACGGCCTCTCGTTCCTCGGCGCTCAGGCGGCCGTGCAGCAGTCCCACTCGAACCCCCGGAAAGACCACGTCGCGCAGGTGCAGGTACATCTTCTCGGCGGCTTTGAGCGCGGTGGCCTCCGATCCCTCGATGACCGGATAGACGACGTAGGCTTGGCGGCCCTTGTCGATTTCGCGCGCCAGGAAACTGTAGACCTGCTCGATGCGATCCTCGGTGACGTGGTAGGTCTTGACCGGCTTGCGGCCCGGAGGCAGCTCGTCGAGAATCGACGTGTCCAGGTCTCCGTACAAGGTGAGCGCGAGCGTACGGGGGATGGGCGTGGCCGTCATCACCAGAACGTCCGGGGCGGCGGCCTTCTCCATCAGCCGCAGGCGCTGCATGACGCCGAAGCGGTGTTGCTCGTCGATGATGACCAGGCCGAGCCGGTGGAAGGTGACGTCCTCCTCAAGCAACGCGTGCGTGCCCACCACGATATGCACGCGCCCTTCTGCCAGCAGCTTCTTCACCTGGCGCTTCTCGCGCGCGGACATCGAGCCCACCAGCAGCGCCACCACGTAGCCCAGCCGGGCGAACAGGTTTTTGAAGTAGTAGTGGTGCTGCCCGGCGAGGATTTCGGTCGGCGCCAGCACCGCCACCTGGTAGCCGTTCTCGATGGCGATGATGGCGGCCTCGGCCGCCACCAGCGTCTTGCCGCTGCCGACGTCGCCTTGAAGCAGCCGGTTCATCGGATGCGGCGCGGCCATATCGCGCGCGATCTCGGCCAGCACCCGCTTTTGCGCGGCGGTGGGCTTGAACGGCAGCATCTGTTTGATCCGCTCGCGGACCCGGTCGTTGAGTTCGAAGGCGATGCCGGGGCGAAGCCGCGCCTTGCGCCGCTTGAGCGCCAAGCCGCACTCCAGCCAGAACAGCTCCTCGAAGATCATCCGGAACTGTGCGGGTGAACGGAAGGCGTTGAGCGTTCGCAAATCCGCGCCGGGCGCGGGAAAATGCAGCTCGCGCAGAGCCGGCCAGCGCTCGATAAGCCCAAGCCGCCGCCGGATGGCCTCCGGCAGCGGATCCGGCGCCGGCGCCAGCGTCTCGAGAATGCGCCAGATGAGCGTGCGGAAGACGCGCGAGCTGATCTTGCCCGCCGCCTCGTAGATCGGCACGATCCGGCCCGTGTGCAGGCCCGAGTCGGCCTCCTCGGCCGCGCTCAAGATCTCGTACTCGGGATGAAGCATCACGAGCTCGCCGCTAAAGGTGTCGAGTTCGACCTTGCCGAAGAGGGCCACCTTCAGGCCCGGCTCGAGCACGTGGGCCATATACTCGGCGTGAAACCATTTCGCCCGCAGCGT